>ERZ1031347.344-NODE-344-length-22309-cov-9.047542_pt1 | contig 22309 bp, 18 predicted proteins | sample MGYA00517106_ERZ1031347 | MGnify/ENA primary metagenome ERZ1031347 (study PRJEB33719, sample SAMN04261392) | wastewater metagenome | biome: periurban shantytown; feature: human; material: feces | host: Homo sapiens | place: Peru: Lima | collected 2012-07-19 ...
GGATCAAGGCTTCGCCGGCGGAGCGGCGCCAACATGGGCCGGCGCCGGGCGGGATAAAGGAAGAAAGTGATGTTGACGCCCTTGTTTTTCCGCCTCATGCATCAACTCCACTTTCAGAGTTAATGCATGAGTACCCGTTTCTCCATCCCATGCATCACTTCTAATCATTTTTATACTATTTTTCTTCTACTTTACTTTCAACCAGGTATTAAAGTGATGCATAAGCAGCTGTTTTCAGCATTCCGACATCACATCTTGTCATTTCCGCCGGGCATCTTTTCTCTAATCTGCCCGGCGACCACAACAAAATGATGCAGGAACCTCCTTTTTCCGCGTTCCTGCATCAATTTCCCGATTTTGTCCCGGCGGCCCGGATTATAACCCCGGCCGATGTGCCCAAGGGCCTTTGTATGCTAGTCTTCCTGACACAGTTTTCGACTGTGGGCTTTTGCCAATTCCAATCCTTTCCGGTTATACTCTTTCCGGAATTTCTCCCGGATAATTTCTGCGGGGCGGCCGCCCGGTTCCAATTTGCGCCACTGGAAATCCAACGCTTCCCGGATATATGCCCACTCGGCAGAGGCGGAGCCTGTCACCGACGCTACAACACCAACGGGGGCGGAGCCTGTCACCGGCGCTGCAACCCCAACGGGGGCGGAGCCGTCACCGGATGCGGAGTCGTCGCCAATCGCGGAGTCGCCATCCTCAAAGAACTCTTCCATTTCCTGCAAAGCCTGCACCGCATTCTCCCGGATGCTGAGACCGTTGGAAAGGCAAGTGGAATCATCGAACAGCGCGGCGCGCTTCATGTCACGAAGCGCCCGGAGCTGCTCTCCCTCCGGGAACGGTTTCGGCGCTCGACTCGCCAGGTACACCATCAGGAGATGTAGAAATCGCACGTCCTCCCGAAAGATCCCGATTTCCGAGTACGGGTTTTCATCGATAATCCGAATCTCGATATGGCTCACTCCTTCCCGCCGCAGGCGTTCCAAATCATACAGTCCCGCTGACTTCAGCCGCACCGGGTAGTACAGCTCCGCCGGGGACATTAAAGTCCCGTCCTCCGTGTATTTTAGGATGGAATCCACGTACCCCTCCAAGCTGCGGTAATCCAGCACCGGCTCGAAATCGTTCCAATAGCCGATTTCACTGCTCCGCGGACTGGCATACTTCAGGCAAGGCGTGCCGTCTTTTTTCCCCGGACAAAAATAGCTTTCATCCAGTACCGGACTCGCCGCGAAAAGATACACGATCAGCCATGCGTACCGGGTGGTCCACGCCGCCAAATTCAAATAGGCGGCATCCGCACTCCGGCGCTTTTCGCCGGCACAGCCGGTTTCAACACCGGCATCCCCTATTGCCGAAATTGCTTCCCGGAATTTCTCCGGAAAAGACAGGTTAAAGTGAATCCCGGAATACAGCATCAGCTGTGTGCCGTACCGGTCCCTCAAATGTTTCCGGTACGCCGTCTTCCATGCCTTCTCCCCGCAAAACTCCATGGGCGGATTCTCCCCTTCCGCCTGAACATAGGGCGGGTTGCTGAAAGGCCACAGGTACTCCGGCCCGGTCTCCCGTTTTTCCAGCACGCGGGCCGCCTTCCGGTGCAGCCGCCGCAAAGCCTCCCAGACCTCATCCGCGGAATCGCACACATCCGTGACAAATTCCAATTGATTCCCACTGAAATCCACATCCAATTCCGCATCATCCGGGAACGGGTGGGACGTCTGAGCCAGCCGGCCGCGTCGGTCTACCCGAAGACTTTCTTTTTCCAGCCCCATTCGCGCTGCCAAAATATTTTTATCCAGTCGTTTCATATTTTTACTCCTACCCCCAATATGGAAACGATTTTATCATGGCAAAAATCCCATCGCAAGGAAATTCAGAGTGATTTGATAGGAATTTGCATGAAAGATTTGTGAAAGGTGTTGCATTTCCTTGAAATCAATGGTATTGTAACTTTCGTAGAAAATTTTTCCTAAGGAATATGAAGGGAGTTATATAAATGGCAATTACGAAGGACAACGTCATCGGCGAAGTTATCACCGCACATCCGGAACTGATCGAGACATTCTTCCAGAACGGAATGATGTGCATCGGCTGCCCGGCTTCTCAGGGTGAGTCCATCGAGCAGGCATCCCAGGTTCACGGCCTCGACGCGGACGCACTGGTAAACGCTCTGAACGACGCACTAAAAGCAGAATAGTCCGCGGCTCTAGGCGACCGGCTCGGCGAGCTCGATCAGCGGAGCGCATATCAGGGGTCGGCGAAGCCGACCAAACATGGAGATGTGAAGATTCCGGCGCAGCCGGAATCGACCGATTAATGGAGATGAAAAACGGATGCGGCCTGCCTCACGCAGGCTGCATCCGTTTTCCTTTGCCCGAATTCCTTTTCCGCGCCCCCGGCCGCTCCTCGGCGCCTTTTCCCCCGCGCTCTTTGCGCCCCGCTCCCCGCCCTTAAAAATTTTTCCGTTTTTGTATTTTAATCCTTTAAGTTGGCTTAAGGTTTCTGCATATAATAATAACTGTAAACAGAAGAGATACTGTTTACAGAATTCTATCACCACCCAATCTCAAACATAAGTTAACACGAAGGAAAAGACAAGGCACCCCCCATCGCCTTGTCTTTTTCGTTGCTTTTTTTCGAATCCTCACTTTTTCTTCGCCGGAGGCATCGTTCTAATTGCATTATCTGCACATTGCTAGTACAATCCCATATGCCTAGAAATTTGAGGGGAGTTCACGCTCTTTAGCAAAAAAGCCGAATTTAGCGTGAACGCAATTCGTCGATTTTGCGGAATTCTAATTTTGCATCGCCCGATTGACCCTGTCTGTTCACGCAGAAAAGATTACTTCCTTCAAAAAGCGTGAACTTTTTTCAAAAGGGTTGTTTGCAATCAAAGAGCTGCACAGTGAAACACTGCACACCGTGAAAACCGTTCACGCTAATTTACAAAAATTACAAGAACAGCGTGAACCCGCTCAGTTTTTCTAGGCATATTTAACTCGTTCTGCTTAAGCGGCTCTAATTTCTGAACAAGCAGTGCGATATAGAATTAAAGGAACTTTTCCATCAGAAACCCCGTCCCGGAACGCGTGCGTTCTCGGGACGGGGTTCTCTTCTTACATCTCAATGAATGGCGGAGCCTCCCCCCATTTGGCAGCGTCCTTCCACTCGCCGGGAGCTGCTCTCACTCGGGCGGAGCCTCATCAAATTTGCGGAGCCCCTTATTGCAATCGGAGGCTACCGGACCTTCACCACGCAAACCGCTTTCAGCTTCCGGTTCTCCTTGGAGCGGGCGGTGACCCGGATTTTGGCGCCGCGGCGGGCACTTTTCCGGATGGTCACCTTTCCGGATTTGGTCACCTTGGCGTACTTCCGGTTGGATACCTTCCAGGTGACGCTACGGTTGGTGCCGTTGGCGGATGCTTTCAGCTTAATGCTCTTGCCCCGCTTCAGGCTCACGGATTTCCGGTTCATCTTCACCTTGGTGCAGATTTTTCCGAAGTGCACCGTAATCGTGGCATCCTTCGTGGCCTTCAGCTTGATGCTTTGGCCCTTCTTAGCGGAAGCCGTCGGCTTCTTGAAGCTTTTCTTTTTGCCGTAACGGCTGATGCTGTAGGAGTAGACGTAGGATCCCTTCTTCGGAGTGATTTTCACCGTGATGTTTTCTCCGTTCAGGACGCCGACGGTGCCGGTGACCGTGCCGGAGCCCTTGCCGTTCTTCTTCACTTTGAAGGTGCGGTAGGCACTTTTAACCGGGATGCTCTTGAACGTCTCATAGGTGATATCGTCATCGTAAGACACGTATTCCGCATAGAACCGGTTTCCGGCTGACGAACCGTAAGCTGCCGACTCCTGGCCCTTTCCCCAGAGGGTATAGTTCAGGGCCTCGGTTTTGCCGGTGGAGGTGTTGAACCGGTATGTATCGCCCTTGCCGTCGGAGGAGGCGCCGCCGAACACGATGCCCTTGGCATCCAGGCCCACGGCGCAGCTTACCAGATTCTGTTCAAAAACATCCTGCGTAAGGGTTGTGTTCAGTACCTTTGGCAGGGTACCCGCCTTCTGCCACTTGCTGCCGTCAAAGGCCATCACGTCGTAATTGAGTCCTTTGCTGTTCCGCCCCAGGACGTAGTACAGCTTTCCGTTCTGCGCGAAGACCTTGCCGTCGTACAGACCTTCCGGCAGGTTCGCCTTCTTCTTCCACACGGCGCCGGATTTTACCGTACAGCTCCAGGTCTCAGCGGACGGCGTAATCTTCTTGCCGTCCTTCGATGCGCCGCCCGTCAGATACAGGTTCCCGTTCATTCCTGCCAAAGCGGTGCAGCCGGCGCTCTCTTCATCGACGGTGCTCGGCATGCTGCCCTTGTCGATCAGCGTGTCGGAATATACCGTCCAGTTTTTCTTGCTGCCGGTCAGGTCCATGCCCATCAGCATGTAGGATTTCCGGTCGCCCAGGTCGCAGCAGATTACCTCATAAACGCTGCCCCTCATATACGTCGCGTTGGTCACCAACGTAATTTCCGGGCTTTCCTCCTTCTTAATCTTCCAGAGGAAATGCTTCTTCTCCTGGCTCTTCGCATATTTCGTCACCGCGTCGTCCAGGCTCTGACCCACCCGGTCGTAGTCGTTCTTGTCCACGGTATACAGATTTCCGCTTCCCGCATCGTATCCCAATTTCCGGATATCGTTCGGAATCCACTGGACGTTATCGCCATCGGAGCTTGCATCCTCATCGTCGTCCAACAAATCCTTGGACGAGAAACCCTTGCTGCGGGTGGCTGCGTCGCTGTTTTCTACCTCTTCATCCGACAGGACGAACTCCTTCTTGTATTCGGCATTTCCTTTTACCAGATAGAAAGTGCCTCTGCCCGTCTTCTCTCCGTTCTTTATGCTAAAAGCAATACTGCTTCCCGCCAGGTTGTACGAGGATGCATTGGAGATGGTGATTTTGCTGCCGTCGGAGGACACATCCTTGGAAGCGATGTCTCGCTTGGTGTCCTGAACCGTATTGGTCACCGTGATTTCCGGATGGGTTCCGAATCCGGCACCCTCCAGAATCACCTGATTTTTCTTCGGGTCCACCTTGGCCGACCGGACGGCCGGTTTGGCGGAAACGCTGTTGGCGGTGTATTCGTCGAAATCGATTCCGCCGCCGGTGGATACTTCGTTCTTATATCGATCGTTGGTGGTCTGATACAGGATGGATTTCAGCTGCTTCGCATCCGCAGTCGGATTCATCGCCGCAATCAGGGCCACGGAACCGGTGACCACCGGAGTAGCCATGGAGGTTCCGGAGTACAGGGCGTATTTGCCGAATTGATCCGCATCCGCACCGGCTTTGGAAATTCCCAGGGAGCTGATTTCGATGGTGGCATCTCCCTCTTCTCCCACCTGATAGATGAAGCCCAGGCCGAAATTTTCCCCTTTCGCGCCGGATGCAGAGAGCAAATCCGTATTTCCTTCGGCTCTCCACACATCGTTCATGCTGGAATCCGTCTGATTGATATCCTCGGAGGCCACGTTCAGGGACTGGATGGTACCCTGATCCGATACGTCAGCCGCAATGTCTCCCGCGATGAAGAATCCGGAACCCCCGCCCCGGGTGATGGTCCGGTAGGCGATGTTGCAGTAGGTATTGGAACCATCCGATTCTCCGCTCTTCTCGTATGGGAAGTAGAGCAGGAACATGTCACCGTTCTTCGCTCCGGTAATCTTCCACTTCAGCGCAGTTTTGTCGCCGGAGGCGCGGAAATTAGCGTCTTCGGATTCGTCGATGGACAGCTCCGCTTTTCCCTTGCTGCCCTTGCTCAGCTTCTTTCCGGTCACCGCGGCGCCGAATTCCTTCATGCCGTCGATGGACTTGCCGGAAGTGTCCGTTCCGGTTACCGGGGTAATGCCGTTTTCTTTTATGGAATCTTTATTGAATTCCCCGTAATACTCCGAAAGCTGCTTCACCTTATCGGCGGAGTACAGCCACGGGGTGTAGTTCGGATAGCTCACCGAGGAGAGGATGTTGGTGCCCGGCGCCATCACATCCACGTTCCGCTTTCCGTAGTTGGAGTAGGATGCCAAGGTGCCGTCCTCGCCGGAGGCCGCCACCGAAACGCCGTAATCGGAGCCGGTGTTGGCCGGGGCGCTGGCGATTACGTCGTTGTCCGACGCCTCGTTTCCGGCGGCGCAGATGGTGAGAATGCCCGCTTTGCCCGCTTCGTCGATGACGGAGTCGTAAATGTCGGAATCCACTTCCCCGCCAAAGGAGCAGTTGATGGCTTTCAGGTTCACGCCCAACTGCTTGGCCCGGATAGTATAGTAGAAACCTTTGAGGATTCCGCTCAGGGTGCCGCTGCCGTCGCTGTCCAGCACCCGGACGCCCATCAACCGGATGCCGCTGCTGTCACCGGATTTGTCGCTGCCGAATACGCCGGCGGTTCCGGTGCCGTTGTTGGCCTGTGCCGCGATGATACCGGCGCAGTGGGTGCCGTGGCCGTTCTGGTCCATGGGATCGATGCCGTCCGGATCGTCGGAAGTATTGCCGCCCAAGAGGATGTCCCAGAAGTCCGCCTCTTCCTCTACAAAATCGTGGCCGTAGGTGCCGGTGAGTTTGAAGCCCTTCGGAGCCTTCCACATGTGGCTCTTCAATTCCTCGTGCTCGTAATCGATTCCCGTATCCATTACCGCAACTACCACGTCTTTTGCGGATTTCTCTGCGGTCTTGTCATAGGTCTCCCAGCCGGCGGAGGCGTGGATGCCGTCCAGATGCCATGCGGTGCGGAGGTACTCATCGTTCCATCCCGTCCCGGTTCCCGTGTCCTTCGCCTCAAAAATATAGTTCGGCTCCGCGTTCTCGATTTCCGGGTTCTTCTCCAATTCCTTTGCCAAGGTCTTCGCGCTTCCGTCCTTCGAGGAAACGACACTGATGACCGTCTCATCTTCCGAAGATTTCGTCGGGGTCAGGGCAATCGTATCTTGAATCTCGTACTTGTCCAAGGATTTCTCCAGGATTTCCGCCTGCTGTCCCAAAGTGTTCTCCGCTTTCTTCTGCCGGTCGCCGGACTTTTCCTTCATAGCACTGCCGAAGGATTCCGCTGTGGCGGCCCGGCGCGCCATCTTCTTCTCCTTGGCCGTCGGTGCATCCGTGGTAACGGCGCCTTCCTTATACTGTACTACCACCTGGTTCGGTACGCATTCCGGATATTTCTTCCCGGAATTGACAGATCCGGTGAGGCGGCTCCCCTTGGCGGAGGCGGCCAGGTTCGGCAGCTCCGATTCCGTCGCCGCTGCAGCTTGGAACGGCATCATGCTGATGGTCATTCCGCAGGCCAGCGCCAGCACCGTCAGCTTCTTCCCTGTGGTCTTCATTCGGTGAGTCTTTTTCTTCATTGCTCTTACCCCTGTCTGTGTTGTGTGTTCTGTTCGGTAAAAATAAATTGCGAATCCGGCCCTACCGGTTTGCCGAGCGCTCGAATCGGGGGGAGATGAACACCCGCCGGCAGCTCCGGCATCCGCAATTTATCAATATTGTACCATAAGAAAAAGCCGTGAAATCTTAAGATTCCTTAAGATTCCACGGTTTTTTCGTCCGCGCCCTTCCGGCGCATCGCCTTACTCCGTCACCAGGTAGCTGGCCACGTTTCGTTCGCTTCCGTGGGAGGCGATAATCGTCCCCCGCGCCTGCCGGGTGAACACCCCGGCAAAACTTCCGTTATAGGAATACAATCCGTTCATATTGATGTAATCCCACGTCCTTCCGTCTCCGAACATGAAGTCCACATTGGGAGTCGCATACTGCTCCGCGTATTCCTGACAGATAAATCCTTTGTTGTAGTATGCCTCGCACACCTCCCGCCATTCCTCCGGCGACCGGCCCCGGCCGTCCGCTACGCTGTCGGATCCGTAGGAATCGTTGGGTTTGAGGATGTATTTGTCCTTGTTTCGAATCACTTCCTCCAGCTTAATGCTCTCCTCCCCGAAGTCGCAGGTGTACGGCACATGCTCCCGCACGAAACGGTTCTCCTCTGCCGTGAGAATTGCCCGGGTCTCCTCCCGGTGCAGCATGGTGAAGAAGGTTTTGGCATGGGCCACCTGGGTTCGGAAAGAGCCGCACAAGAAAACATTTCCCTCTCGATAGGCATCCAGCAGCGCCGTGACCGAATCGTACGCCTCCATCACATCCGCCGTCACCGCCCGGCGGTAGATTCCGTGAATCTCATAGCCCTCCGGTGCCAGCAGCCGGCTGTCCTCGTAACGGAACGACCGGATGTCGATGACCTGGGCGTAAATTCCTTTTTGCCGAAATCGTGCGGCGAACTCGTAGAACTCCGGCACGTTCCCCTTATCCAGAAAATCCACGATGGCCACCGTCGGTATCAATGGCATCTCCGGATGTTTTTTCCGGTAGTGGGTGTACAGCTCCAGGAATGTCTCCACCCAGCTGTCGAAAAGCTCGTAGCTCCGGAGCCGGTACTTCCGGCAGATGGCCTGGTGGGCCGGGTTCCGCAGGTTCAGCTTGTCCAGATGGAAATCCTCGTTCATGGCGCTGGTTCCGTCCGTGTTGATCTCGCAGAACTTGAAGTCCCCGGTATCCTCGTGATAGAAAATATCGAAGCGGGCCATCGGTAGTTCGTCCGGATACCCCGGATCCGCCAGAATCAGCTCCTCCAGTTTCTCGGAAAAGCCGAAGCCCCTCCGATATTCCGAATCCGCCACATAGCAATCGATCACCTTGCAGCAGATTCGGTGGGTCATCTCCACGATTTCCCGAAACCGCCGGTCGTCCTCCCGGGTATACACCTTCTGCATCGCCAGCGGCTTGTCAATCAGGCGTCCCCGGGAAATCAGCGGGGTATGCTGCAGCTCTTCTTTCATCGCCTCTGCCGCCGCCTGATTTTCTTCGTAATGTTCCTTCAACTCGCGGATGTAATCCGCATATATCTGTTCCCGTAAATTCATTGCTACCCCTTCATGATGACTTCGTAATCCTCATCCACGTATTTGAAGCCGTGCTTCCGGCAAACCTCCGCGTACGCCCGGTCCGTCCGAATCATCACCCGGCTTTCCCGCCGCCGATGCTCCCGCAGGTAGTCGCCCAGTTCCCGAAGGAGGTTCTCCTCCAAGTGCCGTTCCCGGAACTCTTCCGCCACCATGATGTCGCACACCAGATAGTACAGCACCCCGTCTCCGCAGATGCGGCCAAACGCCACCAGTTGCTCCTCTTCAAAGATTCCCACGGTAAAAAGACTGTTTCGTATCGCTTCATGGGCCGACTTCAGAGGGATTCTCGCGCCGCACTTCTGCGCCAGTGCCGCGAAATCCGCCGGAAGCGTTTCGTTATAACGATATTTCATTTTACAACCCTTTCCTTATCCTTCCAACGACCCGTTTCTTCCCGCCAGGGTCCAATCCACCGGTGCTTCGCCGTGTTCCTCCAGGAACTCGTTGGCCCGGGAGAAGTATTTTCCCCCGAAAAAGCCCCGATAGGCGGACAGCGGACTGGGATGTACCGATGTGATGATGAGATGCTGCTTCCCGGTGATCAGTGGCACCTTGGATTTGGCGTTGCTGCCCCAAAGGATGAATACAATAGGCTTTTCCCGCTCATTCAGCAGCTCAATCACCCGGTCCGTCAGCTGCTCCCAGCCCTTCCCTCGGTGGGAGTTGGCCTGATGCGCCCGCACCGTCAGCGCTGTATTCAGAAGCAGCACGCCGGACTTGGCCCAAGGAATCAGGCAGCCGTTTCCCTTTGGCGGAATTTCAAACCCCACATCTTCGTGAAGCTCCTTGAAGATATTCTGGAGGGACGGGGGTTCCGGAACACCCGGCTGAACGGAGAAGGCTAGCCCGTGGGCCTGTCCCGGTTCGTGATACGGGTCCTGTCCCAGGATGACCACCTTTACATCCTGATACGGGGTGTACCGAAAAGCGTTGAAGATATCGTTCATCGGCGGATATACCGTCCCCTGAGAATATTCCTTCTTCAGGAACTGCCGCAGGTTCAGATAGTATCCCTTGCTGAACTCCTCCCGGAGTACATCGTCCCAATCATTTCCAATATTTACCATTTTGAAAGCACATCCTTTCGTTCATAGAATCGGCATACCAGCAACGCAATGACGGTTCCGCTGAGAGCTCCGCAGAGCACATCCAGCGGATAGTGCACGCCTACATACAGTCTGGACAGGGCGATGAGGAATGCCAGGGTCAGCGCCGGCACGCCGTACTTCCGGGGAAGTTCCCGGAACATCACCACCGCCGTCACAAAAGAAGCCGCCGAGTGGCCGGAGGGGAAGGACCAGTCCGAGGGTTTTTCCACCAGCCGCTGAACTCCGGTGAACATATCGTACGGCCGGATTCGACCCACCAGGTTCTTCAGCATCAGGTTGTTCACCACAAAGGAGAGAATCAGCGCCGTCGCCGCAATGACTCCGACTCTCCGGGTCTTCTTGAAGCACAGCATCAGCAGAATCAGGGCAATCCAAATACTTCCGGCGTCCCCCAGGTGGGTGATGAATTTCACCAAAGGTGTCAGTCCTTCGTGTATGACAAAATGCTGAATTTCCATCAACAGATTTCCATCCCATTGGGTAATTGTGCTGCCCATTCTTCCTCCGTTTCCAAGCCGCTCCGGGCGGCCGTCCTTCCTGTAAAATCCTTTTCTTAACTATAAAAGCCTGCGGCCAGGCCGCAGGCTCTCCGCTCTATTCCATATTATATACGATGAATGGAGTCTTTATATGAATGTTCTGTATTTTTTACCGGAAAATCAGCTCGTCTCTTGCCGGACCGTTGGAAACCATGGTAACCGGAACGCCGATCAGCTCTTCGATGCGCTCCACATAGTCTCTGCATTCCTTCGGCAGATCTTCGTACTTCGTAATTCCGGTGATGTCGCACTTCCAACCCGGCATGGTCTCGTATACCGGCTTTGCCTTCTCCAGCTGAATGGTGTTCGGGAAGTCGGTGGTGATCTTTCCATCCACGTCGTAGCCCACGCAGATCTTCAGCTCGTCCAGGTATCCCAGTACATCCACAACGGTGAGTGCCACTTCGGTTGCGCCCTGCATCATGCAGCCGTACCGTGTTGCCACGGCATCGAAGTTGCCTATTCTTCTCGGACGTCCGGTGGTAGCACCGAACTCTCCGCCGTCACCGCCGCGTCTTCTCAGCTCATCCGCTTCCTCTCCGAACAGTTCGGATACGAATGCACCGGCACCTACGGCAGACGAATATGCTTTTACCACACAGATAATCTTCTGAATTGCATACGGCGGAACGCCCGCACCGATTGCACCGAATCCTGCCAGTGTGGAGGAAGAGGTGACCATCGGATAGATACCGTGGTCCGTATCCTTCAGCGCACCCAGCTGACCTTCCAGAAGAATCTTCTTGTCGTCCTTCAGTGCCTGGTGCAGCACGGCGGATGTATGTGCCACGTACGGTCTCAGAATTTCCGCATTCTCTTTGATTTCTTTGTAAATTTCTTCCGGATCCAACAGCGGCTTGTGGTACAGATGCTCCATCAGCGTGTTCTTAATCCGGCATACGTTCTCGATTCTCGGCATCAGGGTCTCTCTGTCCGCATACAGTTCGCCCACCTGGAACCCAATCTTTGCGTATTTATCCGAGTAGCACGGCGCCATTCCGGCCTTGGTGGAACCGAAGGATTTGCCCGCCAGTCTCTCCTCTTCATACGCATCCAAAAGCATGTGATAGGACATTACCACTTGCGCCCGGTCCGAAACGATTAGCTTGCTGTGCTCTACGCCGGCATCTTCCAGCGTCTTCAGCTCCTCTGCCAGAATCTTCGCATTTACCGCTACGCCGTTGCCGATTACGCTGACCGCGTCCTTGCTGAAAATTCCCGATGGCAGAAGGTGCAGTGCGAATTTGCCCCACTCGTTCTTGATGGTGTGGCCGGCATTGCTACCTCCCTGAAAACGAACCACATAATCTGCGTCCTGTGCCAGGCGATCGGTAATTTTTCCCTTACCTTCATCGCCCCAATTTGCTCCTACAACTGCTGTAATCATATTTCCTCCTTTAATGCAGCACTCTGCTCTCATAAAGGCTTTGTGACCTCGTCCAATGAATGACCTTCTGCATCGCCCAATTACCGTTGTAAAAATAGCTTTTTTTGAATCGCATGGGCTTCCGGTTTTTCTTTATAAAAAGAAGAATCCCCGAGCCACATACACAGGTCATTGTATAACAATTTCCTGTGCAATGCAAGGCTTTCGGGGATTCAATCGCACTTACGCGCTATTTCGTCTTCGTATTCTTCGATGCGGACCAAGCGGAATAGTAGGTCGCCTCCGCCGAAAGAATCTTATTTTTGTGGGCGTATTTCTTGAACAATTCCCCGGCAGGTGGTATATTTATTGAGTCAAGTCTTATTATGCATAATAAAGAATGGAGTTATGAAAATGAAGGAATATACCCCGGTTAAAGAAGGTAAAGTTCGTGAGCTCTACGATGCAGATGACAGCCTGATTATGGTTGCCACCGACCGCATTTCTGCGTTCGACCATATTCTGCAGAACGATATCGTAGACAAGGGCGTGGTTCTGACCCAGATGTCCAAGTTCTGGTTTGATTTCACCAGCGACGTGGTTCCGAATCACATGATTTCCACAGATGTAAATGATATGCCGGAATTCTTCCGGAACGAGAAGTTCGAAGGCCGCAGCATGATGTGCCGTAAGCTGGAGATGCTCCCGCTGGAGTGCATCGTTCGCGGATACATCACCGGAAGCGGTTGGGCAAGCTATCAGGAAACCGGCGAGGTCTGCGGAATCAAGCTGCCGGAAGGACTGCAGGAGTCCCAGCAGCTGCCGGAGCCAATCTTCACTCCGAGCACCAAGGCAGAAATCGGCGATCACGATGAGAACATCTCCTATGAGAAGAGCATCGAAGTTCTGGAGAGAGATTATCCGGGACACGGCGAAGAGTACGCTGCCAAAGTTCGGGATCTCACCATCGCCGTATACAAGAAGTGTGCGGACTACGCACGGGAACACGGCATCATCATCGCCGATACCAAGTTCGAGTTCGGACTGGACGAGAACGGTGAGATTGTTCTGGCAGACGAAGTGCTGACACCGGACAGCTCCCGTTTCTGGCCGCTGGAAGGCTACGAAGTGGGCAAGTCCCAGCCATCTTACGACAAGCAGTTCGTTCGTGACTGGCTCAAGGCAAACCCGGACAGCGACTACAAGCTGCCGCAGGATGTCATCGACAAGACCATTGCGAAGTACAAGGAAGCTTACACGCTCCTGACCGGCAAGGAACTGTAAAAACAAATTGATTCTAATCGGGCGATGCCGATTCACCGTTGGCGTCGCCCCTATTTGTCTCAGTAGCTCAGGGGACAGAGCACCGCTCTCCTAAAGCGGGTGTCGGAGGTTCGAATCCTCTCTGGGACACCATATAACAAAGCCGAAAGTCCTTTTTTCAAGGGCTTTCGGCTTTTCTTTCGGCAATGTTACAATGCATTGATTTCTAATTCCATTCCTCTGCCAACAGGAAATCGCGGATGTTGCGGTGCTTGATTCCGTTTCTGCTCATGTCGAACTCATCCAGAGAGACAACGTATTTCGGGTAGTTGTCGCGGATATTGTCATACGCGCCGAACTCACGCCGGACGGTCTCATCGGATGCCAGCAGATAGGCAACCTGAACATATAGTTTTTCTCCACTCTTGTCGCATACAAAGTCGATTTCCTTGTCTCCGGTTCTACCGACTGTCACTTTGTAGTCCCGGCGCAGCAGCTCCAGATACACGATGTTCTCCAAAATGAGGTTGATATCACGCATATTGCCGCCGAAAACAGCCTCCCGGATGCCGTGGTCGGCAATGTAATACTTCTCATTGGAGGCAAGGATCTGCTTCCCCTGCAAGTCCTCACGCTTGACCTGATAGAACAAATATGCGTCGCAGCAGTATTTAATGTAGTTCAGGATGGTCTCCGGTGCAACGGTTCGCTTCTCGTTTTTGAGGAACTTCGCCAGAGAAGTTGCGGAGAATGTCGTACCCACATTCGCAATCACATAAGCGATGATGCGTTCCAGCAAGTCTATGTCACGGATCTTGTTCCGCGTCACAATATCCTTAAGCTGGACAGAGTTGAACAGGTCATGAAGGTAGAGTTTGGAAGGAGCATCCTCGTAGCGGATGTTAGCAAGGTATGGCATACCTCCGGATAATAGATACTTCTGAAAGCATTTCTGAATCGGCTCATCCGGTGCGATGGGACGGTACAGTTCCAGAAATTCCGCGAAGGAGAATGGGTAAATAACGAACTCCACGAAGCGTCCGCCGAGATAGGTGGAAAGCTCACCGGACAAAAGTTTTGCGTTTGAACCGGTAATATAGATGTCGCAGTCAAGGGATACACGGAGGGAATTGATACACTTCTCCCAGTCTTTTACCTCCTGAATCTCATCAAAAAACAGATAGACCTTGCCGTTAATCTCTGCAGCTCTCTTGGTAATCTCATCATGCAGTGACTTTGCGGTTTGCAGATGAGAGAAGTTCAAATCCTCAAAGTTGATAGAGATGAACTGAGCAGAGCTGATACCGGACTCCACAAGCTCCTCTTTTATAAGCTCCAGCATGACCGATTTACCGCACCGGCGAATACCGGTCATGACCTTTATCAGTTCCGTTCCGATAAACGGACGGATTCGCTTCATATACATTTCACGTTTAATCATAATCATAAGCCTCCTTGCCTGTGGTTGAACATAGCGTAACACATTTACGGCTGAAACTCAATGGCATATTCCGGAAATTGTAAGATATAACTGATAAAATCTATATTTCTATAAAGCCGACAGTTACGAATGAAATTTGTCGGAGGAGCTTGCACGATGAAATCCTTGATGCAATGTACGGCTTTAGCTGTATCGGAATTTGTTTTTACAGGGCTCCGTGAAGAAGTGTGAGGACCTGCTTCAGATCTTCCACACCCATCTGACCCGGAGCGGATGCCTTTGCAGCTGCGCCGAATGTCAGGGCGGATCCGAACACCTCGCCACACAAACGGCTGATGACGCCGGTGCCCGCCATCGACATGGTGATAATCGGACGATCTGCGTGAATCGATACCATCTCCTCCGTGGCCGCCAGGAGAGTCAGCACGTCCTTCTTGTTCTGCGGCATCACGGCAATCTTCGGAATGTCCGCCCCCATCTCCTGCATTTTGCAGAGACGGCGGACGATGTCATCCTTCTCCGGCGTTTTGAAGAAATCGTGGTTGGACGCCACAACCTTTACGCCGGCGGCATGTGCACCTTCGATGATTCTCCGGACGATTTCATCCCCCGTGAAAATCTCCACATCGACCATATCCACATAACCGGTCTGAGCTGCTTTGATGTTGATGTCCGCATAGACTTCATCTTCGATGGCCTTCTCGCCGCCTTCTTTGGAGGTCCGGAAGGTCATCAGCAGCGGCAGATCGCCCAGCACCTGACGAAGATCCTTCATCACATCTTCCAGCGCTGCGAAGTCGAACACGTTCTCGAACCAGTCGATTCGCCATTCCACTACGTCTGCCGGAAGCCGGGTGATGGCTTTCGCCTCCTCCAGAATGGCTTCTTTTGTAACCCCCACAATCGGCACGCAGATCTTCGGCATACCCTCGCCGATTACCGTATTTCTAACCTTAACAGTATTCATCTCTCTTATCCTTTCCATTCCGCCTGATTATGCGGATTTATGAAATCCCCATTGGACTAATTATACCTCAGTCCGATTCCTAAGCCACCCCCTTGCACCGTCTTTTTCCTTTGTGTTACAATCCCTTCATACATGGAGGTATATCATGGCACATTTAAATGAAAATGCAATTGCATATATGAACAAGCGGGGCTTTCGCCACGTTCTCCTTTCGGTGGAAACCATCACCAGCTGATGTGCGCCTCCACGATTGGAGATATCGGTAAGGTTTACCGATGAGGAGAAGGAGTCCCTGCTGGCACAGGGGTACACCTGGGAACCCAGTGAGCTGGGAAATGTATATTATCCGGCGGAGGGCGTCATCATCGATGGGGAGATTACGGTGCGGTACGAAGAGCATCCCTGGCTCACTTGTTTTGAGGTGGATGGACTGCTCCCCGCCAAAGACGACGAGGAAGTCGGACAGTGAAGACTTCCGCGAAACTGTTTTTATTGGAAAGGAATGATTGTTATGAACGCAGAAAATACAAGAATCGGTATCATCGGACTGGGCAGCATGTCCTCTGCCATCGTAAGGGGTTTTATTACCCATGGCGGAATCGATCCGACCCGGATTACCGCCAGCGCACGGAACCGGGCGAGACTGGAGAATAACTGCAAGGCTTTAGGCATTCACCCAGGGACTACCGCTGAGGTGGCGGAGAATTCCGACATCGTTATCGTGGGCGTCATTCCGACGCAGGTGGAGAACGTTCTCCGGGAAGTGCGGGATCTGCTCCCGGGCAAAATCATCGTTTCCATCGCCTACGGGGTTTCCCATCAGCGCTATATGGAGCTTCTTCCGGAGGGTTGTCACGTAATCTGCGTGGTGCCGAACACGCCGATTGAGGTAGGCAAGGGCGTCCTGGTATGTTCCAACGATCATTCTCTGACGGAAGAGCAGCTGGAGATTTTCAACGCACTGTTCGGCAGTATTGCCCTGATTGAACTGCTGCCGCCGGAACTTCTGGACCTGGGCGGCATCGTGGCGGGAAGCACGCCGGCATTTATGGACATCGTCATCGAGTCATTGGCCGATGCGGCGGTTCTCCACGGAATGTCACGGGCCACCGCATATCGTCTGGTAGAGAAGATGATGGAAGGCTCTGCAGCCTATGCCATGGAGACCGGCTCCCATCCGGCCGCACTGAAAGACGGGGGTCTGCTCCCCGGGCGGTGCCACCATCAAAGGTGTGGCCACGCTGGAGACGAACGGCCTTCGCGGCGCACTGATTCAGGCGATTGTGGATATTATGAAATAGAGCAAAATCCCCACCCATCGGAGTATCCGACAAGGTGGGGATTTTCGCTATCTACATCATTTTATTAAGCGCGCTTATTTCCCGGCCGCTTCAAAATTTCGATGCAGAAGCTCGTGGGTCTTTCCCTTCAGCAGGCCATCGTACAGCGACTGAACCAACGGGTTCTCATTGGACTTCTTGATCTGCGTGTTGATGTCCGTGTTGTAGATGCCCTTGCTTCTCGCAATTCGGCTTTCCGGATCCACCGGTACCGGCTGTCCGCCGCCCATGATGCATCCCCGTCGGCAGGCCATGACTTCCACGAAATCGTACTGCACTTCGCCGCTCTGAATTCTCTTCATCAGGCTGTTCGCATTGCCCAGACCGTTTACAACCGCGGCGCGGATGGTGCGTCCGTTGTAGTCGAACGCCACTTCTTTGAGTCCCTCTTCGCCGCGAACGCCGCTGAATTTAATCTTCTCCATATCCGCACGGTTGTGGCCTTCCCGGAGGCGTCTCAGAACCGCTTCCGTCACACCGCCGGTAACGCCGAAGATGACTCCGGCCCCGGACCCGATGCCGAACGGCATATCCGTTGCCTCAATCTCCAAATCTTCGAAACGGATTCCGGCTTTTCGAATCATGCTGATCAGTTCCGTTGTGGTCAGGACATAATCGATATCCTGTTTTCCGTTGGTGGTGGACTCCGGTCTCAGAATTTCTTCTTTCTTAGCGGTACAGGGCATGATAGAAACCGAAACGATTCTCTTGCCGCCGCTCTTCTCCGGATCCTTATAGTATTCCCGCACTACCGCGCCGAACATCTGCTGCGGCGAGCGGCAGGTGGACAGGTTCTTCGCCAGGTCCGGATAGCGTTCCTCGCAGAATTTCACCCATGCCGGACAACAGGAGGTGAACAGCGGAAGGTTCTCCCCGGCTTCCAGGCGATTCATCAGCTCTTCGGATTCCTCGATGACCGTCAGGTCCGCACCGTAGGAGGTGTCATATACTTCATCGAAGCCCAGCCGGTGAAGCACATTCACCAGCTTGCCCATCACATTTTCACCCTTTGGCAGACCGAACCGATCTCCTACTGCAACGCGCACCGCCGGAGCAATCTGCGCCACGACCTTCGTGTTTTTATCCGCCAGAAGATCCCAGATGGCATCCGTATTCGTATGAATGCTGATGGCACCGGTGGGACATACCACACGGCACTGTCCGCAGTTAACGCAGTCCGTCTCGGCGATTTTCTTATTAAAAGCAGGTGTTACCAGCGCCCGGGTGCCACGGTATGCAAAGTCGATGGCGTTCACCGACTGCACGTTGTCGCACATGCGGACGCAGTCACCGCAGAGGATGCACTTGTTCGGATCTCGAACGATAGACGGAGAACTGAAATCCAGCGGGTGCTGTTCTTTGGTATTTTCAAAGCGGATGTTTCCCACTCCCATGCGGTGCGCCAGCGACTGCAGCTGGCACTCACCGCTCTTGATGCAGGTGGTGCAGTCTCTGCAATGCGCTGCCAGCAAAAGCTCCAGGATGAGCTTCCGATACTTCATCAGGCGCGGCGTATTGGTGTAGACGATCATTCCGTCTCTCGGCGGCTCGGAGCAGGAGGCGAAGGTCTTTCCTCGCTCATTTTCCACCGTGCACAGACGACAGGCGCCGTACACGGACAGCTCCGAATGATAGCAAAGTGTTGGTATATCGATATCTGCTTTGCGAATGACTGCGAGCACATTCGGCTCATCGGTAAACTCTACCGTCCTCCCATCAATTGTCATATATCCCATAATCGTCCCTCCTACTTTTCGATATGAATGGCCTTGAATGGACACTGCTCCATGCAGGCACCGCACTTGATACATTTTTCCTGATTGATGTGATACGGCGATTTCAGTTCGCCCTCAATTGCGCCTGCCGGACAATTCCGTGCACACTTCGAGCATCCCTTGCATACCTCCGGGTCAATCTGGAATCTCCGCAGGTTGGAGCAGATTCCCGTTCTGCATTTTTTCTCGTTAATGTGTTCCAGATACTCGTCTTCAAATGCATTCATAGTGCTGATGACCGGCTTCGGTGCACTCTTTCCCAGTCCGCAAAGGGCGGTGCATTCAATCATGTCCGCCAGCTCCCGGAGTTCGTCCATATCCGACGGCTTTCCTTTTCCCACAACGATGCGTTCCAGGATTTCCAGCATCCGCTTCGTTCCTTCCCGGCACGGCACGCATTTTCCGCAGCTCTCTCTTTGGGTAAAACTCATGAAGAACCGTGCAACCTCTACCATGCAGGTGTCCTCGTCCATGATAACAAGACCGCCGGATCCAATCATGGCACCGATCTTTGCCAGAGAATCGAAGTCCATCTTGCTGTCCAGCTGTTCCTTTGTCAGGCATCCGCCGGACGGTCCGCCAATCTGTACGGCCTTGAATTCTTTATCGTTCTGCAGTCCGCCGCCGATATCGTAAATGACTTCCCGCAGCGTAATTCCCATCGGCACTTCGATGAGGCCCGTGTTTCGTACGTTTCCGGTGAGAGCAAATGCCTTCGTGCCCGGACTTTCCGGCGTACCGATTCCCTTATACCAATCCGCACCGTTCAGTAAAATCATCGGCACATTGGCATAGGTTTCCACGTTGTTCAAGACGGTCGGTTTTGCCCAAAGTCCCTGTGCGACGGTACGCGGAGGCTTTACTCTCGGCATGCCTCGCCGTCCTTCAATGGATGCAGTCAGTGCACTTCCTTCACCGCATACAAAAGCGCCGGCGCCTCGATTGATGTGGAGGTGGAAGCTGAAATCCGTTCCCAGGATATTGTCGCCCAGAAGTCCCACTGCCTCTGCCTGACGAATGGCCGTCTTCAGTCTTTCAATGGCCAGCGGATATTCCGCACGTACGTAGATGTATCCTTCCCGAGCCTGAACGGCGTAGGCGGCAATCATCATGCCTTCGATCATGCGATGCGGATCGCCTTCCATGATGCTTCGATCCATAAAAGCACCCGGATCGCCTTCATCACCGTTACATACCACATAGCGAATCTTTTCCTCCTGGGATGCCACCTGCTGCCACTTTCTTCCGGTGCGGAATCCGGCACCGCCGCGGCCTCTCAGGTTGGAATCGTAAATGCATTGGATGACTGCCTCCGGCGTCATTTCAAAAATAGCCTTTTCGATTCCCTTGTATCCGCCCACGGCCAAAGCACCTTCGATATGCTCCGCATCGATATGTCCGCAATGCTTCAGCACCAGTCTTGTCTGCTTCGCATAGAACGGAATTTCCTCCTGGGACGGATAGGTTACGCCGTCCATCTTGTACATCAGGCGCTCAATCGGTCTTCCTCCCAGAATGGTCTCCCGGTAGATCTCGTCACAATCTTCCAGCTTCACTTTAATGTATAAGTAATTGTACGGCTCGATTCGTACCAACGGGCCCATTTCGCAGAAACCGTGGCAGCCGCTCTTCATAACCTTTGTATGCACGTGCTCGGTACCGGCATGAGCAATCTCTTCCCCGATTTTCACTTCCACGCCGGCATTTTCTTTGGTCAGCTCCTTCAGCTTTTCGTAAATTTTCTCAGATCCGCTGGCCAGGCATCCGGTTCCGCCGCAGACCAGTACCCTGCAGTCGGCGCTTTGCTTCTTCTGACATTCCGCCCGATACTCTTTCAGTTCCGTTCTGTTTTCAAGCTTCATCCTATTCACCTCTCAGTTCTTCCAGCAGATCCATTGCTTTCTCCGGCGACATCTTCGGGTGCACTTCATCGTTCACGGTAATCGCCGGCGCCAGTCCGCAGGCGCCCAGGCATGAAACCGTTTCTACGGTGAAAAGCATATCGTCCGAGGTATGTTTGTGCTCGTTCAGTCCCAGTTCTTTGTTCAGCGCATTCAGAATCGGAATGGACTTCCGCACGTGACAGGCGGTCCCGTCACAGACCTTGATCACGTATTTTCCTTTTGGTTCAAAAGAAAAATTTTCGTAGAAGCTGGCCACACTGAATGCCTTGGCTTCGGTAATTCCAATCTCCTTCGCCACGTAAGTCAACAGCTCCGGCGGAAGATACCGATATTCTTCTTGAATATCCTGAATAATCGGAATCAGTGAGCGTTCTTCTCTTGTATGCTTGGCGATGATTTCATCTGTCTTCTCATAATATTGTGCGTCTAACATACCCTTTCCTCCTTTGTTGTTTTGCACAGATTTTATGTTTGAGTACATGGTATTTTTTATGACATTATACCACGTAGCTTTACATTTTATTATATTTTATGTGTACTTTTAAAGTATCTAATTAAATACAGCATAATTTTTTGTGCAAGACAGGCGATAAAAACAGGCGCCGGTGTTGGCGTGGCGTGACGAAGGATAAAGGCTTTGCAGGGAGGCCCACGCCAACATGGGCTGCCGCACGCCGTGGAAAAGGCCCCGGTGTTGGCGTGGCGTGGCGAAGGACAAAGGCTTTACGGGGAGGCCCACGCCAACATGGGCGACCGCACGCCGAGGAAAAGGCTCCGGTGTTGGCGTGGCGTGGCGAAGGACAAAGGCTTTACGGGAAGACCCACGCCAACATGGGCTGCCGCCGGCGCGGAAAGTCCGGGCCCTGTTGGCGTGGCGAGACGAAGGTCAAAGGCTTTGCAGGGAGGCCCACACCAACATGGGCTGCCGCCGGCGCTGAAAATCCGGGTCCTGTTGGCGTGGCATGATGAAGTTCAAAGGCTTTGCGGGGAGGCCCACGCCAACATGGGCTGCCGCGCGCCGAGAAAATCGCCGGGCCCAAAAGCGAATAATCTAATTTCTCCAAAGAAGAGAAATACTTCCCAAAAAGTGGTATTATATAAGAACCATATGTCCCATTGGCACATGGTTCTGCAAATGCATCGGTAACGATGAGAAATTAATCAAAGGAGGTAAAGCAAATGAAATTCTTAGTATGTGAACACTGCGGCAATTTGATCGGCATGATTCGAGACAGCGGCGTTCCGATGGTATGCTGCGGACAGAAGATGACGGAACTGGTTCCCGGAACTTCGGACGGTGCAGCGGAAAAGCACGTGCCTTCCTATGTGGTTGATGGAAACAAGGTGAAGGTAACCGTCGGTTCAGTGGAACATCCAATGGTAGAAAATCACTATATTGAATGGATTGCAGTGGAGACGGAGAAAGGGGCTCAGCGGAAGACCCTTCAACCGGGTGACAAGCCGGCGCTGGAATTCGCGCTGACGGAGGATGATTCCGTCGTTGCGGTATACGCGTACTGCAACCTGCACGGACTTTGGAAAGCATAATGCAAAGATAATCGGTGCCACCCGTAAAACGGGTGGTTCGAACTGGGGCTATAAGCCCCCTTT
>ERZ1031347.357-NODE-357-length-21957-cov-7.988449_pt1 | contig 21957 bp, 19 predicted proteins | sample MGYA00517106_ERZ1031347 | MGnify/ENA primary metagenome ERZ1031347 (study PRJEB33719, sample SAMN04261392) | wastewater metagenome | biome: periurban shantytown; feature: human; material: feces | host: Homo sapiens | place: Peru: Lima | collected 2012-07-19 ...
CGATGGAGTTGTCGTTGTGGCTCTCGGCGGCGTAGTGCACGATCGCGTCGTGGCCGGGGACGAGCTTATCTAGAAGCTCGGCGTCGCAGATGTCGCCCACGACGAGCTCCACGCGGTCGGCGGGCAGCCCGGCGATGTTCTCGGGGTTGCCGGCGTAGGTCAGCTTGTCCAGGACGGTGACGTGCACCCCGGGGTGGTTGTTGACCACGTAGTGTACGAAGTTGCTGCCGATGAAGCCGCAGCCGCCCGTAACGATGATGTTCTTAGGTTCGAAGTTCTTCGACAATGCTGCCCTCCTATTCCTGGCCATTGTCGTATTCTTGCTCGCAAGCGAAAGGAAAAACAAGGATTCAGATAGCTACAATCAACATATCGACAATTCGGAAAATCGAGTCAACTACCATATTTTGTATTTATAGGTTTATCAGGATGCCACCAGTTGCAACATGCTCAAAACGAAAAGGGGCCGCACCGTTAATCAAAACGGGTCGGCCCCTTTCGTGACGCTATTTGGGGACAGCCCCTACCCCACGAGCCCCTTGTCGGACATGCGGTGCAGGAAGGCGGCCATGTCGGCGCGCTTCACCACCTCGAAGGGGCGGAACTGGGCGGTGCCGTCTGGCATGGACCAGCCCTTCGAAACGACGGTGGAGGCGAGCCAGAGGACCTCACGGTAATGCGGGGTCGAGGCGCCCACGTCCGAGAAGGCGGCAGACTGCTCGGACGTGGGCTCGAAGGCGGGGCTGCCCGCAAGGCGATAGAGGAAGGCCGCCATGTCGCAGCGGGCCACGTCCGCGAAGGGGCGGAAGGTGTCGTCCGGGTAGCCAGTGGAAATGCCGGAGGTGGCGAGCCAGGACACGCCGTCCAAGTGAGGGGTGGAGGCTGTCGCATCATGGAATGTAGGCCTACTGTACACGTCCGCCCTATCGCTCGGCACGTCCACAGCAGCGTAAACCGCATCACCTGAAGAGGCCCTCCAATACCCATCAGGCAACGAGCATTGACGTGAACCACCCGAGCCTTCGAAGCTAAAACCGGCGCCGAGAGCGACGCGGGCAAGAGATGAACACCCGTCGAACATGCATCTCATATTCTCAGCCGAGGAGGTATCGAAGGACGAGAGGTCGAGCGATGAGAGGGAAGAGCATCCTTCGAACATGAAGGACATGCTCCTCGTCAAAGACACGTCGAGAGAAGAAAGGTCAAGAGAGGTCAAGGACGAGCAGGTGCGGAACATCCAACGCATGCCCCTCACCGAAGAGGTGTCAAGACCGGGGAGGTCGACCGAGGCGAGAGACGAGCGCCCGTAGAACATGTTACTCATATACTTCACAGAGGAGGTGTCAAGATTTGAGAGGTCAACCGAGACGAGGGACGAGCAGTCTGCGAACATGAAGTACGTACTCGTCGCCGAAGATGTGTCGAGTCCCGAGAGGTCAACGGATTTCATGAGAGAACAATTTGAAAACAGAAACTGCACGCCAATTGCCGAGACGGAGCCCCTAAACGCAGCGAACGAGACCCTATCCCTATATTCGAACCACGGGGGCATGCAATCTGAATCCAAATAATCAAGCTGCCCCGACACTCCGTCGAGGGGCTCAATCACGAGCGCGCCCGCAGAGTCGATGGACCACTTGCAGGTGTCGGAGGTTCCCTCAGCGACGTTAGCGGAGGCTGGGACGGCGAGTTACTCGAGGGCAAGCGCAGGTGGGCGAAGCCGACCAGGGTCAGGAGGACGACGAGCGCCGCTAAAAGGGACTCGCGTTTGACAGTCGAGATGATGCGTTCCACGGCGCGCCCCTTTCCATAGCACGCTGGCACGTGCACCGGCGCTGTGACGGTCCAAGTGAAGCACCCAGTCACCAATCCCCGCGGATCAAGCTGGTTGGAATCGGTGAATATAACATATGTTATATTCCTTTTGAAATAGTACAGGATATAACAAGTTGCCCTGATAACAACAGGAAAGCGAAAACAGTCATACCCTGGTCAATAAAGCTGAAGTTCCGATAGAGGACCAAGCGGATTGGATCAATGCCCCCTTCGCGTAGAACAGAAATCAAAACTGAGATTATTGCAAAACGAGCGACCTAATCATGCGGTAGATGCTCTGACCGTAGCCGCTCCCCGGAACAGCCCACCTGCCATTAAGAGCAGCGAGCGTTGGTGCGCAGCCCCTAGGAACCAGGTTAAAGCGCCCATCGACAAGCGGGTTCACCAAAACATCCGTAGATGCATAAGCCTTAAGGTGCTGCACCTGAGCACGAATGCCAGTTCGAACATCGGGAAAAACCGCACCAGCCGCCGAAGAGCTCACCGCGCCAAGCCCCGCGAAGTTACATTGGTCGGGCTTAACGGAGCCTCCGAAGCGTAGCCATCCGGTCTCCTTCATGGCCTGGCAAAATACAACCTCGGCCTTTACGCCCTCAGCTGCAGATTCCTCCATAACGATGCGCCCGAAGTCCTCTATAGTCGCAGCGCCCTTTCCCGAATACACGGAAACAGGGTACGTAGCACCCGAGCTCTGGTAGTACTTCACGAACTGTTCAAGACGCGCACTCGTTGCACCCATAATCGAGTAGTCGGAGGCGCTACCCGCACGATTAACGCGAATATTCAATCTGTTAAGGAAGGCCGCAAGGTCTTGTCTAGCAACAGGCTCAGATCCCCTGTATGTTCCATCTTCATAGCCTGTTGAAATACCCATAGCCGCCAGCCACCAAATGTCCTCGGCATGCGGCGCGCTAGGGTCGACATCCAGGAAGCGCAGTTTGGCTCTATCGGTCACGACCCAATTCTTGAACTGGGTCGTCTGGGCAAATCGCTCGTAGAAACGCCGCATAAACGCCGCCATGTCCTGACGAGCAACAGCCTTCATACCACCGAAGGTTCCATCAGGAAAACCTGAAGAAATACCGATTGAGGCAAGCCACCAAATCTCCTTTGCATGAGGAGTAGAATCGCCCACATCGGAGAAACGAGCCCTATCAGCAGCGGAAGGCGTGTAGATTGGCGACCCGGCGAGCCTGTAAAGAAATGCCGCCATGTCCTGTCGGGTGACGGCCAGGGGCCCACCGAACGTGCCGTCGGAGAAACCCTGGGATACACCCTCCGAAGCGAGCCACCAAATATCCTGGGCATGAGGGGTCGAATCGTCCACATCTGAGAAGCGAGTCTTATCAGAATCTGAAGGCTGGTAGCTGGACAAATTACCCAACCTATAGAAAAGCGCAGCCATATCCTGGCGCGCAACCGTCGCCCGTCCCCTAAACGTTCCGTCATCGAAACCTGTGGAAATACCCGCATAAGCGAGCCACCAGATATCCTGCGCGTGAGGGGTCGACTCGTCCACATCGGCAAACGCGCTCTTGTCCTTGAAGCTAGCAGAGAAGCCATCTGAAGCCCCTCCATAGAAGCACGACTCGAACCTCCTCATGAACGCAGCCATGTCCTGACGAGTGACGTCACGCATTCCCCCAAAGGTTCCATCGGAAAATCCAGCGGATATACCAGTCGAGGCAAGCCACCAGATCTCCTTGGCGTGAGGCGTCCGTTCGTCCACATCCGAGAAACGCGTCTTGTCATATTTCGAGGGCTCATATGCGGGCGAACCGGCGAGCCTGTAAAGAAACGCGGCCATATCTTGGCGTGTAACCCCCCGCTCCCCAGCGAAAGTACCATCCGGGAAGCCCTCGGAAATCCCCGCGGCTGCAAGCCAACCGATCTCGGAAGAATGAGGAGTGTCGTCGAACACGTCCGAGAATCCAAACAGGGACACGGGGAAGGTAAGCCCGAAATGCTCCACAATCGCCTGGGCGTCGGCGATACCAAGGCTCTTCAGATTTGCCTCGTTGCTTAAAAAGGCCGCATCACTCGCATTGTCGACGAAGCCATGCTCCGCGAGGATCGCGGGGATTCCTGCATTACGGCATCCGCGAATAACAGCGAACGCATCGGCCCACGAGCCGTCGGGATAGTACAGCAGCTTGCCATTCAACTCGTAGTAATCCCACTTCGTTCCACGATCAACAAGACCGAGAGCCTCGAATTTATCAAGCATTATCTTTGCAATATCCTCACCAACGCCATGATAAGCCGGGTACCAATTGCTAACGGCGGGAATCCACACCTCGGCGCCCTCTCCGCCCCCGGAGTTAATGTGAAAGCTAATGAAGAAGTCGGCAGATACGGACTTGGCAAAGTCCGAACGAGAAGTTAGTTCGACATCGTAATCGCCGTCGCGCGTCATATATACATCCGTGTGAGCGTAGCGCTTAAGCTCATCGCGGCAGTAACGAGCGATTTTAAGCGTTAGGTCAGATTCCCTCAAACCGTTCGCGCAGGCCCCGGGATCGCTGCCCCCATGGCCCGGATCGAGAACCACGGTGAAGCGACCGTCTCCATTAATATCGCCAGCGGAAGAAAGAGCCATTACAGTACCCAGGTCCTGCTCGACGTAGCCACTATCATCCGCAAGCGAATACGCCTGGATGGATATGCCGCCCTCGCCGGAGCCCTCGCCTTCAGAAAGAACGGTGAACGTTCCTTCGGTAGAATTCAAAGAATCGCCTGATAGAGAAACCTCGTATCGTGCATCGCTCCCAAACGATGGCAGCAAATAGGTAACGGAGGAAACGCGATACGTAGAAGCCTCGGTGCCCGGCAGCGCAAACAAAGCAGCACCGTCCACGAATTTCACCGGATCGACAACCTGAAAGGCACCCGACTTCTCGTCTACCACCCGAAGCTTCGGCTGTCCCACTTCAGCAGCAAAACCAACAACAACGTACTGTTCATCCCCTAGGGAAATGCTCTTGTCGCCCATATAAACGAACGAAAGATCGGTGGGGTTCCCCTCCAGCGCTACAAAGTCGTTAGAGCCAGACGCCCCCTCGGACTCACCTGCAAAAGCGTTCGTTCCACCCATTGAAAAAAAGAGAAACGCAACCAAAACGGACATCATTAGCAATATGTGCCTAGAGACACATGTGGACTTCATAAGAGCACCCCTCAATCACCGGCCAACAGCGGCCAACAGCGGCCAACATGAAAGAGTATAGATGAAACGCCCCACCCGTATCTCGCCTTTCCATATCGGCCTAAGACGCCCCACGCCGGGAACACAGGCTGGCTCGCCCAAGCCGACATCTCCACGGGCTACGCCGACGGCATCTTCCGGCCCATGGTGCCGGTGTACCGCCAGGACATGGCGGTCTTCCTCAACCGCCTGGCCGGCAAGCCCTCCTACACGCCATCCCCGGCGGACAAGGCGCGCTTCGGCGACGTCGACGAGTCGCGCCCCACGCCGCCGAGATCTGGTGACTCGCCTCCACAGGCATCTCCGCTGGCTACCCCGACGGCACCTTCCGCCCCATGGCCGAGGTGGTGCGCCAGGACATGACCGCGTTCCTCCACCGCCTGAGCGACCACGACGCCGCGCACAGGGCCACCGAGCCGATGGACGCCTACGTCTTCGGCGAGGGCCGGAGACTCAAATATATCAGGAGCGTCAACGGATCGGCGTACGATACAGGGGGCGCGTGTGGACGACCCCCACGGGCTTCCCATCAACTACCTCGGAGTTGGTCCCTACATCTACGACTACACGGGCAGCGGCCCAACCTCCTGGAGCGTACGTCGCTTCCGCGCCAACGACCACGAGGGGTCTGGTTCTACCCGAATACATAGACGGCCTGCCGGTAATCGGAGCATTCCAGAGCGAACCCGCAGGCAGCGACACGACGCAACTTTCTAGCATCGCCGCGAAGGTGGTGAAACAGTTGCAATATCTGCATGTTATGGAGAGCCAGCTCGCAAGCATTGAGATTTCGGAATTATCAGCGCTCACCACAATCGAAATTCGTAACTGCCCGATCAAAGCAATTGACCTCACAGGCTGAAGCAATGTTTTCACCTTGATCATCGAAAACACGCTCGTGTCCAAACTCGATCTTTCAAGTTGTGCACACCTATACACGCTCTCCTGCACCAACTCGAAATTGACATCCCTCGATATCAGTCCGCGCTCTTAACTCATACCCCTCTCTTGCTACGGCAACTACATTGCGGACATCTCACCGTTCGAAGAATGGCTTAGAGAAAAGCCCGACCGTCAGGGTTACTTCACCCCGCAGAATTAGAAGGGCGACAATGACCAACCCATTGCCATCTCCGGCTCTATGCTAGTTGGTCCCAGAAAATACGCAGCACCAAACGAACCAAACTTCGAAAACAATCGGGCGGTCCATATTGGACCGCCCGACTTCTTTTCATCAAACTGTAATTACCGAGAACATGCGCGTTGGAGACGCAGGAGGACGAAGCTACCCCAAGTCACCATGCGGTAGACAAGTGACGGATGCGCCACATGCTCAAAAAACGCATAGTCGTCCTCGTCAAAGAAGAACTTTCGTTCGTGGGAGGGAATATCAAAAAGCTCGAAGACGCGAGCTCGGCAATCCCCGCCGAAGGCCCAACGGTTGCGCTTTCCAAGTACTGTGTACTTCCAGTGGCACATATGAAGCGCGTAATTTACGAAGTTCCTGCCGCAGTCCTGCCAAAGGCCATGCTCCTTCAGGCCATCGCGAAACGAAAGAAGCGCGTCGAGCATGTAGCGATAGTCATCGTTGGTACCATCGCTCAGGCTTCCCTCTCGCGCTCTACGATAGTAGTAAAGCGTCTCGTCGAGGTAATACAGCCGTTCCGCGGCGCTCAACGCAATGTAGGTAAAGGGCATATCCTCATGGGCTCCCACCATGGGAAAACGAAGAGAAATCGCCTTGAGGTACTCCGTTCGATAGAGCTTATTTACGGTAAAGCCAACAACGCGCTTGTAGAAGTTATCGATATCGGAGGATCGGAACACAACGCCGGCAGGTACGAACTGTTTTACGACGGCGTTTGTGGGGGACGTCTCGCCTGTCTCGTTATCAAAGTTGTCCATATCAAAAATGACTGCATCGGTATCATGCTCGAGCGCAACCTGGACCAACTGCTCAATAGCGGTGGGAACGACGCGGTCATCGGAATCGACGAAACACATGTAGGTGCCCGAAACGCGCCCGATGCCCACGTTACGCGTTGATGCTGCGCCGGAGTTTTCTTTGTCGATCACCACGATTCGGGAATCGGAACCGGAACGCCGCCTCAAAATCTCGAGGCTACCGTCCCTGGACCCGTCGTTAACACAAATAATTTCAAGCTCACGGTAAGTCTGACCTTGCAAGGAATCAAGCAAGGTATCCAAGTAGCGCTCGGAGTTATATACCGGCACAACGATTGAGACAAGCGGTTTCGAATCGACGATTTTATCTACGGTCATACTCTGGCTCTCGATCATCTATTTACGAACAGCGTGCTTAATGAACGACGCGTACATATGGAAGCGAGAAATAACACCGTTTGCGCATAGGGTGCGCATGTGCTCCTTGAAATCTTGCGGAGGATACTGAACGGTAAGAGCGCGATCGCTAAAGAGCTCGGGATTCTCGATTAGCTCGTTAAGCTCGTACCACTCGACATCCTGGAAAGCGGACCGCGCGAGATTGCCCGCCATCTTCGTCACGGCAAACTCGCGCGACATGCGCTCCATGAACTCTGGCTTGAGGGAGGCATCGAGACGGTTATAGTTCCAGACGTACGTTTCGTACTTCTTGGAAGGTATCACATAGCGGAAGGCCCGCGCACGCTGCGGATTACGAGCAAGATGTTGCTCAAAGGAATCGTATTCATCGCAAACGCAGAACATCTTTGCACCGGACTTAACGGAAGACCCCGCGTTATCGACGCGATAGTTCAAAAATGCCTTGCGGGTGATCACCATGCGCTCAGCAGCGGTGAGCGTCTTAAGAGCGAAACCAGTATCCTGGAAGGAGGCGCCCGCCGTCTCGAGGAACTCAATTCCGTTCTTCTTCAAGAACGCTGCCTTGAAGACGGACGTCCAAATTGCAGGGCTACCGCGAAGAATGTCGGGGTGATTGACGGTGTCGAACGCAGATTCGTAAGGAGCATCGGACAAGTTCAGCACGTCCACCAGATCAAAGCGGGTGCCGTTTTCAGACATGTTCCAGTAATTCGAGCGAACCATATCCGCATCGTTCTTAACGGCAAGATCGTAGAGAGTCTCGAACATCTCGGGACGAGCACAATCATCGGATTCAACGATTCCGATGTACTCGCCCTTGGCATGGGAAAACCCGAGATTCATCGTATGTCCATACCCCCGGTTCTCCTTGGTAAGAACCTTAACACGCTCATCCTTCGCCTCATACTCACGCGCAATCTCGAGCGAGTTGTCAGTCGAACCATCGTTTACAACAATAATCTCAATATCCTTTAGCGTCTGAGCGCAAATCGAATCAAGGCAGGCGGGGAGAAAAGTGGCGACGTTGTAAACGGGAACCACTACAGATACTTTTGGGGTCATAACAGCCAATCTCCTGAACTACAGAGCATAAAACATTATAACTGAGCTCGAAGCCCTACAATTGAACTGCAGATTTCATCGAGCATTCGGGACATATTAGCAAGCAACCCATCGGGCAGTTCAAGCATCTCAAGCATATAAGAAAGGACACGGTGATTATGCTCAACCGTCACGTCCCCCATCATAAAAACTACGCCAACCACGCTGGAAGACGAATCGCGAACTATCCTGCGACCGATCTGGGAATTTCCAAACACGATGTCCTCGCGCAGCTAAACGGAAGCCACATCTACGCCCGCCGCCCTCAAGGTCTCGATCGAATACGCATCCCGCATAGAAATATGGTGGCATCTCCTTATCACCGCATCAAGGCTCTCGGAATATTCGGTTCCACGATTTAGGGTGGCGTTGGCGCTCAACCCCAAGGCACACACGTCTTTGCCGTACTTCTTTATCTCCTCGTTCAACCAAATGAAAAGGTTGCCCGTATTGATATTCTTGGGATCGTGGGAGGACTGCTTCTCATCCAGTATGGCACCACTAGTCCAAACCAAAACATTGAAATACTCGGAGAACTGACACAGCTCTCAAGTGGAACGAGGGTAGTGAATCTAGTCGGCGTATGCGAGAAGCCCGCTGAAATCATAGCCTGGATCATCCTATAAAAGAACCGAGATGCCTCCCGCCCTCAAGGTGCTAAAGCATCGTGCGCATCATAAGCTCGTCTCCGCAATTGCTCGCGCCATACCATCCAGCGAGCAAAATCAGACGCCCGATGCACTCACTGTTGAGGGATAAATATTCAAGATTGCAATAGCTCGGTCTTTCCTAAAGGGAGTCCAGCTTCGAAATACGGTCGCGTGTATCAATAAGCGCACGCTGCATGGACGCCAAAACGTCGTACATCTTGGACAGACCATCCTTTGATTGTTGGGCGATGCAGCGAACATCCCCAATTCTCTCCCCATCTGCTCGCACACCGTCCGGGTATCATCTCTAACCACATCCAGCCACTCGCTGAGACCCAAGAACCGTTGCTCGATATTGTGCGTTGTGACGGGAAGCACAGAGCTAACGTCCGTTTTAGCACCCATGAAGAACAGCCTCAGATTCGTATAGGACACAGCCGCACGCAGAGCTAAAACGACACAGCCTCACGCAGATTCTATGACACGGCGGCTATGATGCTACTATATCCGATTACGAAACATCTAAACGCGAAGGTGGTCAACCAGTGGCTACAGCCAACCAAAACACCGTTCCCGTTCACGCGGAAAGCGGTCTCAAAAAAGACATTTACATCCTCAAGCAGCTTGTTGGAAAAGACTTCAAACTCAAGTATCGTCGAAGCTTCCTCGGCGTACTGTGGAGCGTTCTCAATCCACTCCTCATGATGATCGTCATGGCCGCAGTCTTTAGCACCTTCTTCGTTGGCCTCCGCGGCGAAAACATCGTAAACTATCCTCTTTACCTCATTTTAGGCAACATCACGTTCGGCCTCATGAACGACGCGACGAGCTCCTCGTTGACCTCGATCATCGGTTCTTCCTCGCTGCTGAAAAAGATTAAAGTTCACCGTGCGGTCTTCCCGATTCAAAAAGTTCTTTTCGCGCTCGTGAACTTCTTCTTTTCTCTCATCGCAGTCGCAATCGTAATGCTCTGGTTCCGTATCATGCCCACCTGGCACATCATTTGGCTCCCCGTTGGCCTCCTCCTGCTCATGCTCTTCTGCATGGGCGTTGGACTCGCTCTTTCCGCGCTGTCCGTATTCTTCCGCGATGTCATCCACCTATGGGGCGTAATCATGACCGCATGGACCTACGCTACCCCCTTGTTCTGGGATATCGCGATGATTAACGGCATGGGCCCACTCATGCAGACCATCTTGCGAGCAAACCCCATGTACGCGTTCGTCATGTTCATGCGTGACATTTTCCTGTACCAAAGGAGCCCGAGCGCCGCGGTGCTACTAAGCTGTGCCTTCTGGGCAATTCTCGCCATGGTGATTGGATATCTGATTTTCCATAAGACCGAGCACAAGTTCATTCTCTACATCTAGGAGCATATATGCCTTCCAATATCACCAAGAATGAAGACTACGCTATCGAAGTCAACGACGTCACCATGGTCTTCAACATGGCGTCCGAGCAGCTAAACAGCCTTAAAGAGTATTTCATCAAAATCATGAAACATGAGCTGTTCTTTGAGGAGTTCAAAGCCCTTAAGAATATCTCGTTCAAGATCAAGCGCGGTGAAACCGTCGGGCTTGTTGGCACCAACGGCTCCGGCAAGTCAACCATGCTCAAGGTAATTGCCGGCGTACTCGAACCCACATCCGGCAACTGTGTTGTCCGCGGCAACATCGCCCCCCTTATCGAGCTCGGGGCGGGCTTTGACTACGAGCTCACCGCCCGCGAGAACATCTACCTCAACGGTGCCCTCCTCGGTTACACGAGGGAGTTCATCGACAGCAAGATGGATGAAATCATCGAGTTCGCCGAACTTGAAGACTTCATGGACATGCCGTTGAAAAACTACTCTTCTGGTATGACCGCGCGCATCGCCTTCGCCATCGCTACCATCACCGAGCCCGACGTGCTCATCGTCGACGAGACCCTCTCTGTAGGCGATGTGTTCTTCCAGCGCAAATGCGAGAAGCGCATCAAGCACTTTGTCGATTCCGGAGACGTAACCGTTCTCCTAGTGAGCCACTCCATGGACCAGGTCGAGCGAATCTGCGAGCGCGCTATCTGGATTGAAAAGGGCACCATGCGCATGGACGGCGCGGTGGAGGACGTCTGCCAAGCCTACCGCGAGCAGTTTGCCTTCACCGACATTACCGAGGATACGCCCTATGCAAAAGAAATCTGGTGGCTCGCACGCCAGAAGATCTCTACGGGCTATCCCGACAGCACGTTCCGCCCCGACGTCTTCGTTGTACGTTGCGACCTGGCAGCGATGCTGTATCGTTACTCCGATGCACTCGACTACTCCCCTTCCAACGAGGACCGCGCACGGTACTCTGACGTGAACGAAAAAACACCTCACTTTGAGTCGATCATGTGGCTCGGCAACTCTGGCATTGCAGACGTTATCGCTAAAGACACGTTCCTACCCGACGCAAACGTCAAGCGCTCAGAACTCGCCCAGATGCTCTACCTCCTCGACGGCAAACCGGAATATCATCCCACCGCCCGCTCGAAAAACCTGTATCCGGATGTTACCGAAGACACACCTGGCGCCCTTGAAATCTGGTGGCTTACATCGTCAGGCGTCTCCTACAGCAAGGAAGACGGCTCCTATGGACCCGAAGAGGTCATCACTCGCCGCGACGTTGCCATCTTGTTCTATAGCCTGCACAAGGTTCGCGTCAAGCGCATCCAGGACGAGAAGGCGCTGAAAGCAAAGCGGAAGTACTAACGCCTGCAGCTTTCTGCTCGCTGAACAAAAACGCCCGGGCCCCAATTGGGACTCGGGCGTTTTGCCATCGCTAACGCCATCCTCCAACAGCATTGCGAACGGCAGGGACTCGATTTAGCACATACGAGATCCCCAAGCCCAAAAGAAAGATAATCCAGGGAAGAATCAGGCGTACGCGGTACGAAACCATGTCCCAAGAAAGTAAACCGACAAAAACCTCGCTTAACAGGAAGTTATGCACAAGATACACCCCGAACGTGCACGATGAAACCTGCTGGATGAACCCCGTACCAATATGCAACCTCTCGAACAGGCGACCCCAGTCCACCGTCTTAAACCACACAAAGACGGCAACGGAGGGCAGTAACGCCGTGATGTAGTTGTAGTCAAACAAGGCAGTATCCACAACACCTTTGCCCTGCGAGCTTACCCACGTGTACGCATATCGAACGAAAAGAGCGACTGCAGCCGCCGCGTACAGAACGTATCTATTCTTCGACCGCTCAAAGATACCCGATTCATCGTTCGCGAGAAGATAACCGAGCACGGTATACATGACGTACCCACCCGCCACGGCAAGACCAATCGAACCATTCCAAGGAATCCCAAACAGTTTAGTCGCAGGGACAACAGCTCCACTCAGCATCACGTAGCCGCCAACAAGATACCAAAGCGTGCTCGTATAGCCCCTCAATCGCGATAGAACCGGCATGGACAGAACCACGGCAAGCATGGCGAAAAAGAACCAATAGGTCCCGTCTATCTGCACATTCATAAAGACCGTGAGAAAATGCCCCAACGAAGGAGCCCAGCCCTCCGGCACAGGATTAAGAACGCCCCATACTTTAATGCAATACTGAAAAACCGACCAAACAAGGAACGGAAAGAAAATGCCCTTCAGGCGAGAGACCAGGAAGTCTTTGGTGCTCTTCCTATCGCGATACCCCATCGTCTTTGCACCTGAGCACATGAAGAAAACGGGGACCGCCCAATAGAAAAGAACCTCGACAAGAAGGGCTTGAGACCAGTGCGGCGTTTGCGGCCCCCAATGAACGATTCCGTTGCAGTGCAGGAAAACCACAGCCAGCGTAGCAACAATAGACAGCATGTCGAAGTATACAAATCGGCGTTTTCCCACTTTATCCTCTATCCACTTAAAGGCACCATCTCGACAGAATCATACCCTCTCAAAACACACCAGGGCAAGTTCGCGGCCTTCAATCGGGCGTTACCGCAATGACAATGAGCCGCACCTTTGATGCAATGCAGCTCATAAGACAGTACATTTCGAACTTATTCCCTACCCCACGAGCCCCTTGTCGGACATGCAGTGCAGGAAGGCGGCCATGTCGGCGCGCTTTACCACCTCGAAGGGGCGGAACTCGGCAGCGCCGTCGGGCATGAACCATCCCTGGGCGTGTTTGTTAACGTCATGATTGAAGGTTTTTATTACTGTGGTGGATACAACCAAGTCCATTAGACTGGTCTTGAATCTATCGATGACTCAGACGCAAATCTTGATACCGTACTAGCCGAATGTTCGGTGCGGGTCTGCCGCTAAGCCAATTAGTTTTAAGTCTTTCTTTAATCTGCTTTGTTTTTGGATTAAGGTGATTCTTGATTTCGGGTGTCGCTATTTATTTATGGAGGTACAAATGGGTCAACATCAGAGGCGCATTGCATGGATCTTCTTGCCCGTTCTATTTCTCATGGCTTTGCTTGCACCGATTAATAACGCGGCTGCGCAAGATGGCTCTAGGATTGTCTATGTTTCTCGTACCGGAACGAAATATCATTATGTAAAGGATTGTTCTGGTATGCGCAATCCTTCCTCAATGACCCTTGATCAGGCTATTTCTAGTGGCAAAACACCTTGTTCTAATTGCGTGCATGAGGGATCGGAGTCGGGCTCTGCAGCTGGCGGAGCTGGCGGTACCACTTCGAAGCCATCTACGGGCGACGTTCCCTCTAAACCGGTTGAAAAGCCTATTTGGCCGTTTGTTGATGTCTATTCGGGAACATCGCATTCAGCTGATATTAGTTGGCTTTACGATTCTGGAGTAACTAGAGGATGGCCTCATTCAGATGGGCAGACTGAGTTTCGCCCATACCAAAATGTTACGCGTCAAGATATGGCCGCTTTCTTGTATCGTTTAGCGGGGTCCCCAGAATTTGAGCCTTCCGAAGCGGATAGGGCGTATTTTAGTGACGTCTATCCCTCATCTGACCATAGTAAAGAGATCTATTGGTGCGCATCCGTGGGCATCTCAAAAGGTTGGACGGAATCGAACGGTGGACATACCTTCCGAGGGATGCGGAATATTAAAAGATGCGATATGGCGGCTTTTCTGATGCGACTTGCTGAATATATGGGCGGCGATACGCGCGGGAAGGCCATTAATCCTTTTTCCGATGTTAGCCAAGGTACTCCCCATCGTGATGAGATTCTTTGGTTGTATCTCCAAGGTGTAACCGAGGGTTGGCAAATGCCCAACGGCTCAAAACAATTTAGGCCTTATGAGAATGTCAAACGATGCGACATGGCGGCTTTCCTCCATCGATTGAAAACTTCTGTTGGATGAGTTTTTGACTGAGCTGCACATGTTGGTGTTGAGCGAGCGCCTGACGGCTATACATAAACCGCGCTCAGTAATAGTGGGCGATGTGGGAATTCGTTATTTGATGTATTTCGTAATATAATAAGGGACTATATATGATACGAGTGTAGCTATTTTTGATGAATTTCTGTTTATGACTATATGGCTTGTCGTATATCCATTGTTATGCCGCCCCGACATTTTCTAAATCGAGGCAGCATGGTCGTTTTGGCTTAGTGCTATTGCAGACTTTGCGTTATCTGGGCGCCGGTCTCTTTTAGCCACTTTTCAGCAGGGGCCTTTGCTTCCTCGGGTCGGTCTGTCTCTTCATGGCGCGTTATACATGCCCGTAGCTTTTCAACCTGCTTTTCAGGATCACCTAGAAATGTGTTAAGTAATATCGCGCAATCAGGATGACCTGATTCTTCTGCGAGGCACTTCATCTTGTTTTTATAGTGCGGGTAATCTTGATCGTAAACACATAGCGTGGGCGTGTTTTGCACGAAACCTATGAGCGCTGCGTGATACTTGGATGAAATAACCGCGCTATACACATTCAATTTAAAACTATGGACATCGCGCCCGTAGGAACGAGTGTGGCACAATTCGGGGCATTTCATGGCGTGTGTCACCTAATTGAAAGATAGTGTCGAGAAAGATGGTGTAGAGCCCGATCCGAAGCGAGTCGGCCCGGCGTCCCAGAATCTGGAATACGGTTGATATCCTATGCCGCCTCGACCCTGTCCGCAAGCTCGAGGCCGGACTCGAGCATCTTCCTTGCCTCCGCCTCGAGCCGCGCCCAATCGACGGGACCGTCGATCCCCCGGGTGCGCCCATCGTCGTAGAGCTCGTTCATCCTCGCCTCCGAGAAGTACCTGGACTCCTGCCATATCTCGTCCTGCTCGCACATGACCGCGCCCGCGAGCCGCACCAGCGAGCCCGTGGAGGGGAACACCTGCACGACGCGCGACCTGCGCTTTATCTGCGACTCATAACAACCAATCTTCTGTAGAATTCCCAATCCAAAGAGGCTATATCCGAGTTCAGGGCCCTACGATTGAACTGCAGACTTCATCGAGGAAGCGCTCCGCATTCGCAAGCAGCCCATCGGGCACACGAGGAATGAGATCTCCCTCAAGCAGCGCAGCAAAACGCTCGTCAAACGATCCGTCGTCTAGACACGTACTCGCCATCAGAAGGCCATCTGACATCCCGAATAGCTCGGCAATGTGCCTCATCTTGTTCTTATAATGCGGATGGTCATCCACGCACATGAATAGCGTCGGGATCTCAGAAGCCGCCGCGACGAGACAGGCATGGTATCGATATGCGACCACTGCGTCACACGAAAGCAACCTATTCTGACCAAGATCGTCAGTATAGGGCGCAATCTCGACACAATCGCTTATTCCAAGTTCCTCACAAAGCTGCTTCAGCAGAACAGTGTCGAAGCTCCAGAGGTTGTAGAACGGTATCAACCTGACTGTAAAACTTTCACCCAGGCGAGACCGGAGCTCGTCAATAATTCTCGGTAGAACGTGACGGTTGTGCTCGATGGTCACGTCACCCATCATGAGAACAACGCCGACGGTGTAGGAGGATGAGTCCCGCATCGCCTTGGCACCGATTTCGCGATTTCCGAATACGATGTCTTCGCACAAACCAACTGTTGAGACATCAACACCCGCGGCTTTCAGCGCATCAATCGAATACTTATCGCGCATGGAAACATGGCGGCATCCCTGAACAACGCGCGACAGGCGGCTGGCATACTCGCTATTCGACTCAATGGACTCATTCGCGCTCAAGCCGACGGCGAACACATCTTTCTGCCGCTTTAACATCTCTTCGCTCAACCAAATAAAAAGGTTACCGGTGTTGATATTCTTAGGATCATGGGAAAACTGTGTATCGTCCAAAATCGCCCCGCCGCCCCAAACGAGTGCGTCGTAGTACTCGGCGAGCTGACGCAGTTCCCAGGTCGAACGCGGGTAGTGAATCTGATCAGCGCACGTAGGGAGCCGACTGAAGTCGTAATTAGGATCGTCCCACAACAGTACCGAAACGCGGACGCCCATGCCCTCAAAATGCTGAAGCATAGTGCGCATCATGAGCTCGTCACCGCAATTGCTCGCTCCATACCAACCGGCAAGCAAAATGCGACGGCCATTATACTCGCGATTAAGAGAAAGGTACTCGAGGCTACAGTAGCCCGGCTTGTCCTGAGCAGACTCAAGCCTCGACACGCGGTCCCGAATCTCACCCAGGATGGACAGAGCGTTCTCCTGCGCAGCCTCTACCCTCTTGCTCGCAGATTGATCCTCCACCGTCTGCCGAATGGCCTCTGCCTCGCAACGAAGCTGACCCATCTCCTCACCAACGCAAGCAAACCTGTTTTCAATATTTCGCGTAGTAGCTGGGAGGACCGAACGAAGACCAGACTTGATGCCCATAGCTTGTTGCCTCACATTCAGTAATTGAGTAAATTAGCGCCGAACAGGGTGCGTCGCTTGTCCCGTAGATTCTATGACACACTAGCCGTGATGCTAATATAGCAGAATGGAAAAAAGCAGAATACAAAATCTCTACTTCGAAGGCGGTAATCCAGTGGGCATTGCCGACCAAAGTACAGTTTCAGCCCACATAGACAGCGGACTGAAAAAAGACATCTGCATCTTCACGCAGCTAGTTGGCAAAGACGTTAAGTTGAAGTATCGTCGCAGCTTCCTTGACGTGCTCTGGAGCGTTTTGAATCCGCTTCTATGATGATCGTAATGTCTGCCGTGTTCAGCACGTTCTTCGTGGGACTGCGCGGGAAGAATATCGTGAACTACGCTCTGTATCTTATCCTAGGTAACATCACCTTCGGCCTAATGGATGATGCGACGAGCTCGCCTCTAACCTCGATTCTCGGCTCATCTTCCCTACTCAAGAAGGTGAAGATACATCGCACGGTCTGTCCGGCCCAGAAAGTCCTTTTCGCACTTGTTAACTTCTCGTTCTCAATTAAGCGCGGAGAGACTATGGCCCCGCACGCGCAGCCGGACAGCTCCACGTTCCAGGCGAAGCAGGTGGCGACGAGCGCTTCGCCCACCTGCCCACGCCCGGCGACGTCGTGGAAGGACAGCACGGGCACGGTTCATTCGTCAGGCAGCCGTCGACAAGTGCTTTAAGACCGGCATTCCGGCGCTACGCCGCGACATGAAAGATGCTCGCAAGATCATCAAGGATCCCGACTGGAAGCCCATGCCGCCCATGAAGGACACGGAGTAGCGGGCGCACCTGCAGCATCGCCCCCTACAGCCACTGGCAGACCGCTGCCACATGCTTCCCGTCAAACCCGAATCCCCAGCGCATACGGCCCACACCGGGTCGCGGTACGCGAATCTTGTCCATGCCGTCGCGCTCTATGTCGAGCAGCGCCTGAACGGCCAGCAGCTCCAGGCCCAGCGCGTCCACGCCGGGGTCATACATCATGTTGATCGTTATCAACGGACGTTCGTCGAGCATGCCAATCGTGTCCGCCACGTCAAACACAATGCCCGTAGGAAAAACCTGGAGGTCCCAGCGATCCGCGCCATACTTTCGCCTCGAGACGGGATTGGCATAGCCCGGCAATCCAAAGCAGAGTCCCTGCAAGAGCAGGTGATATGGCAGCGGCACATCTAGGTCGGTCGCACCGATACCCGCATCTCCCAGGATGCGGCCTAGCGCCTGCCTCACCGCATTCTCCTCCCCGCGGCACAACCCATCTCGAAACGCATCGACGTCTCGAACGTCCTCGGCAGCACACTCAAACCACTCAATAATCACCAGACGAAAGGCCTGGCGAAGCTCGTTATTGGGCAGCCGCAGAGCACGGAGGTGACTGCCATGTTCTGGCTCCTCAGTCATATCCGTCGTCAGGAAACCGGACAGATACAGCGCCGTCCACAGGCCATCATCAGACGAGGCCTCTGACCCCGCAGCGCCCAAGCAAAGCGGGGCCTCGACGCATCCATGGGCCTCGAGCAAATCGAACAGAGCCGAAAGGCGGTCAAGATTCCAGTCACAAACTACCCTACTCAGGCAATCGGCATACCCATACAGGTGCTCACGCATGGGCGGCGTGCAGCCTCGGTCCAGAAAGCCGATCACACGCGCAGGACTCGAGCAATATGTCCCGCCAAACCGGTATCCCTCGAGCCATTCACGCGCATCATCCAAGCATTCCTCGTATCCAGCATGGCTCAGCAGGGCCTGAACCTCAGCATCCGAAAAGCCAAACCACCGGTCACACCATGTCGAGAGCGGCGTCGCTAGACAATACGAGCAACCGCGCACAGAAAGTGCTACCTCGGCAGGGTCCGGACGCTCCCCCATCAGGCATGCCAGCCGCAACGAATCGCCCGCAGCGGCAATGGCGTCGAAAAGCACGCGATCGAGCAGCTCCGCCGGACCGGCGACGGAAGCGTCCCTCGCGCTCGCACGGCGCGACCACGCCGCGTCGTACTCATCAACGAGCAATACAACCTGCTCATCGCAGGCCATCTCCAGCAGTTCAATGAGCACACCAAGCACCGAGTCAACCTCATCCGCGCTCGCCACGCCACGCGCAACGCGTTCGATGTGACGCACCTTATCTCGAGCTAAATCCGGAGCCTCGAAGAGCGCCAACAGGCGAGCGCACTCGCCCGAAAGAGCATCGCGCACGACGCCGACAACAGCGGCGCCACGACTCGCGGCGCCAGAAAAGTCCAGCGATATCACCGGATAACAGGCGTACTCGTCCCGATAGCGCCCGCCATCCGCATCCCAAATCAGAGTATCGGCAAACAAGCTCCGACCGGCGCGACCGACCGCGGGACGCTCCAGAAAAGCCTTGAGCATCGACAAGTTCATGCTCTTGCCAAAACCCTCGGGTCGGCAGCACACCATAACGGGCGGATCACAATCCAGCACATCGGCAATAAACATGGTCTTGTCGACCAGCGTGCAGCGACCAAGAGCCTCCACATAGTCGTGCATGCCAATGGGCAAAACCGCATCGTCGGCACCACCGATCAAGCGCACGCCAAAGCCGGCAGCACAACAATTATTTGCCTGTTCAGACACCAAAACGTTCCCCCTAAATCGCAGCACGATACCAATTGTAATGACCACCTCGCACGTACTGATGTCGGTGCGCATACAGATCGGGCAACGGTAGCAACATGGGGCGTGAGGGGGCATAACTAATCGTTGCACAACAAAACGGGGCCCGATGCAGCAGCACCGGACCCCGTCCCGACTCTTTAGCTATCTGACAACCGAGAGGCTACTCCTCAGAACCGTCCTCACCAGCAATCTCATTCTGCTGATCGAGCTTATGCTTGCCACTCACAATAGACGTGGCACCCAGCGTGGCCAAGCTTGCGCTGGCAAGGCTCGCCATCACGATAAGATCACCCGTCTTGGGCATATTGCCACCCGAGGCCTTGGTCGTCGTGGTCGTAGTAGTCGTCGTGGTGGTCGTAGTGCTGCCCTTGTCACCGGCTTTCTGAGCATCGGCGTCGGACTGTTTCGCACCCGCGCCGGCGGAAGCATCGGCAGCACCGTCGGCATTAGAGCCGGAGCCCTGCTCAGACGCTCCCTCATCAGAAGAAGAGCCCCCGTTAATGCCCGCCATCAATGACGACCCCAGCATAGAGCCAAGCTGCTCGACGGAAGAAGGTTTGTTTCCCGTCGAGGAATCGCCGCCATCGGAACCCTCGTTCGAACCACCCTCGGAAGCACCGGAGTCAGAACCGTTAGAGGAGCCGGCATCGGCAGAGGAATTGCCAGCGCCGTTGGAAGTAACCGCATCGGTAGAGCCAGAAGTCGTGCCATCCTTAGCGCCGTCGGAGCCAGAAGTCGACGAATCGCCCGAAACATCGCCAGAAGCAGTGCCACCAGCAGAGTCATCGCCGCCAGTATCGGTCGAAGGCGCATCCGCATCGTTATCGTCGCCCGCATCGTCATCGGCACCAGGTGTCGGTGCGGCGGGAGCAGTGGGCGCCATGCTCGGACCGGGCGCCGGCGCGGGCGCGGGCTCGGGCTCCACAGGCGTTGCCGCGGCAGCCTCGTCCTCGGCGATATAGACGAGGCAATCCTTGAGCTCATTGCGGTAGCGGTTCTTCCAGCCCTCATGGTACTGTGGCTGGCTCGCATACTTAGTCGCCACATTATTGACCACACTGCCCGAAAGCGCCGTCACAAACTCGCGGTCCGTCATGCTGTTGGAAAGGTTTGCCCAGCGGAAGAAGTCTCTGCAGCCACCGGTGCCGCACATGTTGGTAATACTCCACACCATGCCCTTGACACAGTCGGCGCGGCCGGAGATGTCAATGCCAAGAGCGTTCTTGAGCCACGCCTCGGTCACCGCATAGTACGAGTTGTACGCATAAGCATCCTGCAGAGCCGAAAACTCAGCAGGGTCGGTGTTATAAGCGCCCTGGAAGGCCTCCTGCGCAATACGACCCAGCTCGGTGAGCTGGCCGTTCGCATACATGGGGTTGTTCGCGTTGGAAATCTCGCTGCCGCGATCGATCGCAGCCTTAAGCATGCCGTACTTAACAGAATCGTAGTTATAGACCTGCTTCATAAACGGAATGAGCGACCAACGGCGGTCGAACTGGTAATAGCCCAGCGCGTTGTAGCCGTCGCCATACGAAAAACCCTGGTTATAGTTGCCATGGCTCTCATATTTGGTAAAGTACTTCATCTCGTCAGTCACGTTGACAAACGAAACGCCCTGAACCGACCTCAACACGCCCGAGAAGGACTGCTGGGTGTAAAGGCCCTTATCGATATCGGTGGCATCCGAGGCAACACCCGGCGTAGGCTCCTCGGCAACAGCAGTCACAGGCGCGGCAACTGTGCCAAACGAAAGCGCCAACGTCAGGCCCGCGACAATTGCGGAATGCTTGGGCTGCATAGATCCTCCCTGCATTGGTGTAGTTAAAGTGCAGTTTGCAAAGATAGAAATTAGTATTGCAGCTCGCCCGTTGTTGCACAACAATCACTCGGCAAACGGCAACAACCCTCCGCGAAATCTTAAGGAATTGCGTCCGGGCTACAACTTAATGTCAAAGTTGATCTCGGGGACGGCGGCCAGGTCGGCCAACGTCACGCCGTCGACATAGTTCTCGATGACCCCGTCAAGGCCACGCCAGAACTTGACGGTGGAACACAGGTCACTGCGAGTGCAGCTGTTGTCGATGCCATCGCACGCCACCGGAGCCGTGCTGCCCTCGACGGCACGCAAGATGTCGCCGGCACGCACCTCGGCGGGGTCCTTGGCCATCATGTAGCCGCCACCCTTGCCGCGCACGCTCTTAAGCAGGCCCGCCTTCATGAGCGGACGGACCAGCTGCTCCAAATACTTTTGCGAGATATGCTCGCGGTCGGCGACCTCGCGCAGGGCGATTTTGCCCTCGACGTCACCAAGCGCTGCGATATAGATCATCAGTCGGAGGGCATAGCGGCCCTTAGAAGAAATGAGCATACCTACCC
>ERZ1031347.365-NODE-365-length-21632-cov-75.118135_pt1 | contig 21632 bp, 15 predicted proteins | sample MGYA00517106_ERZ1031347 | MGnify/ENA primary metagenome ERZ1031347 (study PRJEB33719, sample SAMN04261392) | wastewater metagenome | biome: periurban shantytown; feature: human; material: feces | host: Homo sapiens | place: Peru: Lima | collected 2012-07-19 ...
CCCGTGCCTCCGCGGACACGAATCCGCCCGAATCCCGCTCTTGGCCTCCCGCCTGTGCCTCCGCGGGCGACATTTGCGTGGATTCCCGCCCATAATGTATCGGATGTGCCTCAGCGGGCGTGAATCTGCCCTAAGTACGCCCTAATCCTCCCATCCGTTTTCCGCTGCGCCTCTACGGACACGAATCCGCCTGAATCCCGCTCTTGGCCTCCCACCTGTGTTCAAGTCCAAATCCTATGTTTAGGCTCGGGGCTAACTTGTCCACCGAAACCGCCATTCCGTGGACAAGAGTTCGGTGTCAGTCAGTTTGTCCACCGGAGCAGCCTTTTCGTGGACAAGAGTCCAGTGTCAGTCAGTTTGTCCACCGGAACCGCCATTCCGTGGACAAAGGTTCGGCATCAATCAGCTTGTCCACTGGAGCAGCCTTTTCGTGGACAAATGCCCGGTGTAAGTTAGGTTGTCCACCGAAACCGCCATTCCGTGGACAAGAGTTCGGTGTCAGTCAGTTTGTCCACCGGAACCGCCATTCCGTGGACAAAGGCCCGGTGTCAGTCGGCTTGTCCACCGGATCGCCATTATTGTGGCTAACTTCTTCGTGTTGAGCCTAGTATTAAGGAAAGACAGTCTGAAAGTTGTATCTTTCCTTGGAAATAAAAGCGGATTGCTGTTTGGTGAAGTCAGAGGTCACTTTCTGCGCATAGAGAAAAGGGTTATGAGGCAGTAGAGGATGTGGCATTGCCTTGTGTAAGGCGGATCTGGCTTTTGGTCGGTGGTGATAGTTGCGGTACCGCGCGTTAAGAAGGCAGAACATCGAGGTGGCGTAGTTTGGTGTAACGCCCAGCATTAAGAAGGCCGGTCCTACGGGACGGAGGACGAAGGGCTACGGAGCATTGTTCCGCGGGAATGGTGGGCGATGCTCCGGGATGTTGCGAGAGTTAGTGGTTAGTCCTGAGGGAAGTAGGCTGGGCTGTTGAAGGTGGAGAGGATTCCTGAGGAGGGCTCGTCTATGTGGCCGACTATGCGGCGGGCTCTGATCGGTTTTCTGTTGTAGAAGTCTTTGGCTCTGGAATCCAGGGAGTTGATGCGAACTAGTTGGGAGGAGTGGATGAACTTGCCGTCGCCGATGTACATGCCCACATGGGTTACTCTTTCTTTGGTGCTGTCTGTGGCGGCTTTGCCCCAGAACAGAAGGTCGCCCGGGAGCAGACCGCTCCAGTCAACGTCCCCGTTGTCCTTGAATATTCCTAAATCCTCCCCGACCCTTGCTTGCTGTGAGGCATTTCGCGGCAGGAGCACGCCGTTGGCGAAGTAGACGTTGCGGACGAGGCCGCTGCAATCCACGTTCTTTATTGAGGTGCCGCCCCACATGTATGGAACGCCGAGGAATCGGAAGCTCGTGGCCAGCAGGTCTTTACGAAACTCGTCTTGAGCCGTGGCCCGGTCTTTTCGATCCTTGGCCCATTTGTAGAACACATCCACGTCCTTGGCCGGGACGAAGCCGGTCTTGCCGGACGGTAGCACGACCCCTACGAAATGTTTTTTCAAGACCGCGCGACCTTCCTCGTAGCCGCTGTAACGCCCGTAAGTGTGTGTTTTGGCGCTGTACAAAATCCGAACTATGTCACCAAGCACGAAGTCGCTGACAATCCGTGAGTCAGTCGAAGGCTCCTCGTAGACGTGTGTAAGTGAGGCGGTGCAGATGTATTTCGGTGCCTCAAGGTAGTCCATAAGACCTTTCTCGTCCATCGGCACCAGCCCCATCTCGTTGACCCAGGCGGTGTAAGGTTCTGGACTCTTGATCTTTACCCAGTACCCGGACTTGTCCAGAATCTCCACAACGGTTCCCATCAAGGCTTGGTCGCCAAGTTCGGCGGTGTAGTCCGGAGCCTCGCGCATGAAGTTGGCGGAGAACTCGACCACGGCCCATTTATGGTTGGTTTCTTGAGCCAGGACGGCGATGCCTGGTGACACAAAGGCCACGGAAAGAAAAAGAATTTTTGATAAGAAGCTCATAACAAATCAGTACTGTGAGAAATTGAATCCGTCCTTTGCGCTCTTCCGCTTTAGAAAACCAACCGCTGCCTCGCTGGCGGATTCAAGTTGTAAAAATATTCACAATTCATTAGTTTTGCAAATATGTGGCGTTCTTTCTGGCGTTGAAATTCATCGATAATTCTATGGAACAGATGTTTGAGGAGAGGAAAGAGGAAAAAGATGCAAATAACAGGAAGGAAGAAATGACTATATCAGGTCTGTGCCCGAGGACGACGATAATGGGCGAAAGTGTCGCCCGGGAGTGCCAAGGAGTACCGTTGGGCAACGATAATGGGCGTAAGTGTCGCCCGGAAGTGCCTGGGAGTACCGTTGGGCGACGATAATAGGCTTAAATGTCGCCCGGTAGTGCCGATGAACATCGTTGGGCGACAATAATGGGCTTAAATGTTGCCGGGGAGTGCGGCTTGAATGGAGGTGGTGAAGAGTCGAGGCTTTTGAGTGAGGGAGGGATTTGTGAAGTGAGTGAATATGTCAGGCCAGCATCGTTGGGCGACAATAATGGCCGGAAAGTGTCGCCCGGTAGTGCCTGGGAGTACCGTTGGGCGACGATAATAGGCTTAAATGTCGCCCGGGAGTGCCGATGAACATCGTTGGGCGACAATAATGGGCTTAAATGTTGCCGGGGAGTGCGGCTTGAATGGAGGTGGTGAAGAGTCGAGGCTTTTGAGTGAGGGAGGGATTTGTGAAGTGAGTGAATATGTCAGGCCAGTACCGTTGGGCAACGATAATGGGCGTAAGTGTCGCCCGGTAGTGCCAAGGAGTACCGTTGGGCGACGATGATAGGCGTAAGTGTCGCCCGGGAGTGCCGATGAACACCGTTGGGCGACGATAATAGGCTTATATGTTGCCGGGGAGTGCGGCTTGAATGGAGGTGGTGAAGAGTCGAGGCTTTTGAGTGAGGGAGGGATTTGTGAAGTGAGTGAATATGTCAGGCCAGTACCGTTGGGCAACGATAATGGGCGTAAGTGTCGCCCGGTAGTGCCAAGGAGTACCGTTGGGCGACAATAATGGACGAAAGTGTCGCCCGATAGTGCCAAGGAGTACCGTTGGGCGACGATAATAGGCTTAAATGTCGCCCGGTAGTGCCAAGGAGTACCGTTGGGCAACGATAATGGGCGAAAGTGTCGCCCGGTAGTGCCTGGGAGTACCGTTGGGCGACGATAATAGGCTTAAATGTCGCCCGGGAGTGCCAAGGAGTACCGTTGGGCAACGATAATGGGCTTAAGTGTCGCCCGGGAGTGCCGATGAACACCGTTGGGCGACGATAATAGGCTTATATGTTGCCGGAGAGTGCCGGCTTGAGGCGATGTGGGAGATGGAAAATAGTGGGTTCATAGGAGTGAAAAATGTCGCCGGAGAGTGCGGCTTTAGGAACTAAAGTGGGGATAATGTCAATGATTGACTTGTCGGAAGATAGTAAACTTGTTGGAAGATAATAACTTAATGGTGATAACATAGGAATAATGAAAAGTAATATAGAGGAATTAGCGGGAACGGTGGTAAATAAAACTGCTGGGGAAATGGAAGCAACAGCGGCTGTAGAAACATCAGAATCATCAGAGCCAGCAGTAGATACTGCAGCAACAACTGCAGCAACAACTGCAGCTTCAGCGGCAGCAACTGCAACCGCAGCAGCGACAACCGCAGCGGCGACGGCAGCAACTGCAACCGCAGCAGCGACAACCGCAGCAACGGCAACAGCAGCGGCGACGGCAGCAACCGCAACCGCAACATCAGCAACATCAGCAACGGCAACATTAGCAACGGCGGAGGCAACAGATTATTACTCAGATGGTAAGCACTATAACTCGTTTGTGGGGTACTATCGTCGGAGGTATGGCGAGAGGGTGCAGAAGCTGGTGCTTGACGCGGGGTTCTCTTGCCCTAACAGGGACGGAACGGTCGGTTGGGGAGGGTGCTCCTACTGTGACAACGCGGCTTTTCATCCGGGGTATAGCACTCCGGGGAAGGCGCTGCTGGCTCAGATCGAAGAGGGGATAGAGTTCCAGAGAGTCCGGTATCCACGGGTCAGGCATTATTTGGGATATTTTCAGGCATATTCAAACACCTATGGGACTCTGGAGCGGCTTCGGAGGGCTTATGAGGAGGTGCTTAGCCATCCGGAGGTGGTGGGGATCGTGATTGGGACGCGGCCGGATTGTGTGGATGAGGAGAAGCTGGACTACCTTAGCGGACTTGCGGGCGGACGCGTGCTTAAGGGGTGGCGCAGGACTTTTGGCGGAAGTGGCATAGATGGCGGGTGGGTCAATGAAAGAAGCGCTGATAGCGGAAGTGGTGCCAATGGCTGGCGGGCCGATGACAGAAGTACCAATGACAGAAGTACCGATGACAGAAGTACCAATGACAGAAGTACCAATGACAGAAGTACCAACAGCATAAGTGCCAACAGCATAAGTACCAACAGCATAAGTGCAAACAGCAGAAGTACCAACGGCGGAAGCATCGATGACAGAAGTACCAACAACGGAAGCGCCGACGGCGGGCTGCCGGAGGGGAAGACCATCGACGCGCCGATCGTTGTCGTGGAATATGGCATCGAGTCCTGCTACGACGCCACGCTTCGGAGGATCAACCGCGGCCACGACTTCGAGTGCGCGCGAAGGGCGGTGGAAATGACTGCGGAAAGGGGACTCGACACGGGGGCGCACTTCATCCTCGGGCTCCCGGGCGAGACCAGGGAAATGCTTCTGGACCAGTGCGATGCCATCTCATCGCTGCCGCTCCGTTCCGTCAAGTTCCACCAACTTCAGATCGTCAAAGGCACGGCGATGGAAAAGGAATATGCCGCCGATCCGTCGGCGTTCTACCGGCCTGGGCTTGATGAATATCTCGACTTCGTGATCGACATCCTCGAACGTTTGAGACCCGACCTCTACATCGAGCGGGTGGCCGGAGAAGTGCCGCCAAGGTTCGTGAACGACACTCCTTGGGGGCTTGTCCGCAACTTTGAGATCCTCCGCATGCTGGACAGGCGCATGGAGGAGCGCGGCGCGCGGCAGGGCCGGCTGTTTCCGAAATAAGTAGACATTGAAAAAATGATCACTAAGGCCCGCCGGCGACGGAGGAATATTCATTGTCGATGAAGGAATATGTCCCCTTGCGGCGATGAAAGATATTCATGGATGATGAAGGAATATGTCCCCTTGCGGCGATGAAAGTTATTCACGGATGATGAAGGAATATGTCCCCTTGCGGCGGTGAAAGATATTCATGGATGATGAAGGAATATGTCCCCTTGCGGCGATGAAAGATATTCATGGATGATGAAGGAATATGTCCCCTTGCGGCGATGAAAGTTATTCACGGATGATGAAGGAATATGTCCCCTTGCGGCGATGAAAGATATTCATTGGGATGAAAGAATATTTCCCCTTATGACGATGAGAGATATTCCTTCGGCGGGCGAAGGGAAGCGGGGCTACTTACGGGCTACTTATTTTTAACGCTTACTAACAGCAACTATTGCGTGAAAATTCTTATATTTGTCAAATTTATTTGATTACAATGGCGAAGTTTGTAAACCGAGAGATTCCTGAAGGCCTCACCTTCGATGATGTTTTACTGGTTCCGGCACATTCCGATGTACTTCCACGTGACGTTGATGTCACAACAAATTTCACGACAGACATTAGGCTCCACACTCCGATCGTGTCCGCGGCGATGGACACCGTCACGGAGGCCGATCTTGCCATCGCTATGGCAAGGGCTGGCGGTATCGGCGTGATCCACAAGAACATGCCGATCGAGAAGCAGTGCGAACAGGTCAGGCATGTGAAAAGGGCGGAGAACGGCATGATCTATGACCCTGTCACCATCAGCCCGGACGCGACTGTCGGCAATGCGCTGGCCATGATGAAGAAGCATCACATCGGCGGCATTCCGGTTGTTGACGGCAGCGGCTTCCTTATCGGCATCGTCACGAACCGTGACCTCAGATTCCAGGAGGACATGCAGCTGCCTATCTCCCAGGTGATGACACGGGAGAATCTCGTGACCGCGCCTAAGGGCATAACCTTGGCGGAGGCCACGAGGATCCTTCAGCACAGCAAGGTCGAGAAACTTCCTGTTGTGGACGGCGACGGCAAGCTTGTCGGGCTGATCACCTACAAGGATCTGATGAAGATCAAGGACAACCCTATCGCGTCAAAGGACAGCAAGGGCCGTCTCCTGGTGGCAGCTGCCGCCGGCATCAAGTCCGACACGATCGAGAGAATCGGCATGCTCATTGACGCGGGCGCGGACGCTGTTGTCCTGGACACCGCTCACGGCCATTCCGAGGGCGTTCTGCAGATGATCCGCAAGGCCTGCGATGCCTACAAGGATTTCCAGATCATCGCCGGCAATGTCGCCACAGGAGCCGGCGCCAAGGCTCTTGCCGAAGCCGGAGTCAAGGCTGTCAAAGTCGGTATCGGCCCCGGCTCGATCTGCACGACCAGAATCATCGCCGGCATCGGCGTCCCTCAGCTGACGGCTGTCATGGAGGCCTCCTATGCCCTTAAGGGTACGGGAGTTCCTGTCATAGCCGACGGCGGCATAAGATATTCGGGAGACATCGTGAAGGCCCTTGCCGCAGGCGCCGGCACCATCATGGCAGGCTCCCTGCTTGCCGGAACGGAGGAGTCTCCGGGAGAGACCATCATCATGAACGGAAGGCGCTTCAAGTCCTATCGCGGCATGGGATCGCTTGAGGCTATGGAGCAGGGTTCCAAGGACAGGTATTTCCAGGACATGGAGGCAGACATCAAGAAACTCGTTCCGGAAGGAATCGTGGCTCAGGTGCCTTACAAGGGAACCGTCTCCGAGGTCGTGTACCAACTTGTCGGCGGACTCCGCGCCGGTATGGGGTACTGCGGTGCCCACACGATCGCCGATCTGCGTGACGCCCAGTTTGTGCGCATTACCAACGCGGGATTCCTTGAGAGCCATCCGCACGATGTGACCATCACGAAGGAAGCCCCTAATTATTCAAGATAATCGTCAGATAGCCAGATGTTTCCAAAAAGGTTGCAAATAGTCCTGCTGGGTGTGCTGCTGGCTCTCCTGCCTTCATGCAAGGCCATCTCCTCGCTTATTCACGACGGGGAGGTGGTCGCGAAGCTTGGGGATCACAAGCTGTACCGCTCGGAACTTGATGATGTGATACCAAAGGGCACGTCGCCGGAGGACAGTGTCAATCTGGCCAACCTCTACATCAATTCATGGGTCAGGGACAAGGCCTTCATGGACATCGCGCAGCAACGTCTGTCCAAGGAGGAGAAGGATGTCTCGAAAGAGCTTGAGGCCTACCGCCAGTCGCTTCTCCGCTATCGTTACGAGCAGCGCTACGTCAATGAGAGGCTTGACACGACCGTCTCCGAGAAGCAGATAACGGACTATTACGACTCTCATAAGGAAACCTTCAAACTTGAGCGTCCGATTCTTAAGGCCCGTTTCCTGAACATTGACAAGGATTCTCCTAATCTGGCCAAGATCAAGAAGTTGATGTCTTCGGATAAGGTCGAGGACGTGGTCGCGGCGGACAGCGTGGCGTTCAACTCCGCCCACCGCTACCACGACTATTCCGGGGAATGGATCGATGCGATCAAGCTGGCGGCGGAATTCGGAGTGGACTATGTACAGATGCTTTCCCAGCGTTCCGGACAGTTCATCCAGATCCCGGACGGGGAGGACAAAGTCTCTGTGGCTTTTATAGTTGACTATGTCAAGGCCGGCGAGATCGCTCCGGTCGAGTACTGCGAGGACAGGATCAGGGACATCATCATAAGTGGAAGAAAGCACGAGCTCCTTACCGGTTTGGAACGGGACTTGATAGAAGATGCCAAGCTTAGGGAGAATTTTGTAATATATTAGAGATGATAAAGAAAGTAGCAATCACCATCTTCGCCCTCGCGTCAGTTTGCGCGATGGCTTCGGCTCAGAAATACAAGTACGTTGACAAGACGATCGCGGTTGTCGGCAACGAGGCTGTCTTGATCTCGGACATCGAGGGTGCCGTCAAGGACAGAAGCGCCCAGGGACTGTCCTCCGACAGGAATGTCCGTTGCGAGGTGCTGGAGTCAATCCTTGAATCCAAGATATTCCTGATGCAGGCAAGGATCGACTCTCTTACGGTCAATCAGGACATGGTCGAGGGAAGCCTTTCCCAGCAGGCTGACAGAATGCTGACCTACCTTGGAGGGGAAGATAAGGTTGAGGAATATTTCGGGAAGCCTCTCTACCGTCTCCGCCAGGAATGGCGCAAGCAGTACGAGGACATGAGCCTCACCCAGCAGGCTCAGCAGGAAATCATGAGGAAGATTCCGGAGATGACCCCTTACGATGTCAAGGAATATCTTGACACGGTCGACGCGAAGAACCTTCCGATTGTCCCGATCAAGTACCAGCTCAGCCAGATCTGCATCTATCCTGACCGTGAGGCGGCCAACATGGCTGTGCGCGAGAAGCTTCTGGATCTGCGCGAGAGGATCATCAACGGAGAGAAATTCTCCACTTTGGCACGAATATATTCGGAAGACCCTGGCAGCGCCCGTAAGGGAGGTGAGCTTGGAATGGCCTCAAAGTCAATCTTCTGGCCAGTGTTCTCTGATGCGGCGATGGCTCTCAAGCCGGGTGTCATCTCGCAGATTGTCGAGACGCCGGACGGCTTCCACATCATAGAGGTCATCGAGAAGAAGGGGGACATGTTCAATGCCCGCCACATCCTGATAAAGCCTAAGTACACCGACGAGGACAGGGAAAAGGCGTTCAAGACGCTGGACAGCCTTCGTACCGAGATCAACAACAACGCCGTCACATTCCAGATGGCGGCCAACTTCTACTCACAGGATCCGGCCACCAAGACTAACGGCGGTCAGATGTCGGATCCGAACACCGGCTCGGCCTATTTCGAGATTGACCAGCTTAAGCCTGAGGACTACATGGCCATCAAGGATCTGAAGGAGGGCGAGATCTCGGAACCTGTCGAGTCTACGGACAATGACGGTCGCCAGGATCAGGTCAAGGACTATGTGGTCGGCAAGACCATCTACAAGATCATCAAGGTAGACCGTATCATCCCAGCCCACACTGCGTCCTTCGACGAGGATTTCAGCCAGATCCAGGAACAGGTGCGCCTTGACAAGCAGATGAGGGCGATCGACGACTTCCTCGCCGGAAAGATCAAGGAGACTCACATCATCATCGATCCGATGTTCAGGGACTGTGAGTTCCGCCGCTCCGGCTGGGCATCAAAGTTCGCGGAAGACTGATGCTCCCGAGACGCCTGGCATATTCATTACTCCTTTTGCTGCTCACGTTCAGCCTTTCCGCCCAGACCACGGAGCGGAAGGACAGTCTTGTGAGGCTGCTCGGCTGTGATGAGTTGCAGCAGGTTGATGAATATGGTGTCCAGTACCGCAAGGCCTTGGGGCACGCGCGTTTTGAGCACAACTCGACCCTGCTGGTCTGTGACACCGCCTTGTGGAACGTCAACACGAATGTGATCAACGCCTTCGGCAATGTCCAGATCATCCAGAACAGCACGGTGCTCAGCAGCGAGAGTCTGGATTACCTGATCGACCAGAACCTCGCGCAGTTCCGAGGCTCTTTGGTGCAGCTTCGGGACAAGGACGGCAACACGCTCAGGACAAGGGATCTGGACTACAACACGAAGGATAGTGTCGCGGTTTTCCGTGGCGGAGGAGCCTTGCGTGACAAGGACGGCCAGGTCATCGAGAGTGTCGAAGGGTCTTATTTCTCCAAGCTCAGCACGTTCACGTTCACGAACAATGTCAACATGTACACGGATTCGATGTTCGTGAAGACGGATTTTCTCAGCTACGACACCGAAGCCAACCGTGCCACGTTCGGCACCGGCACCAATGCCTGGAAGGACGACAACATGCTTTCCTCAAAGGCCGGTCTCTATGAGAGGGACTTAGAGAAATTCACCTTCACCACCGACGTCCATCTTTTGACCGTGGGTCAGGAGGCCTGGGCCGACACGCTGGTCTACTACCGCGCCCGTAATGAAGTTGAGATGTTCGGTCATGCCGAGTTGTTGGACACGAGCCGCAATGTGGCCGCTGTCGCAGGCTACATGCAGTACATCGATTCCTTGTCCTATGTCAAGATGACCAGGGATCCTGCCGTCATCATGATCAGTGAGCAGGACGGAAAGAAGGACACCGTCTATGTCGGAGCTGACACTTTGATCCTTCGTTCGATACCGAAGTGCGAGGTGGACTCTGTCGAGTTTGTCAGGTCAGAGGCCCGATTGAAGGAGTTGAATGTTGATCCTATAACGGAGTACCGTCGCAAGGCTGCCGAGGCTGCCAAAGCCGCTGCCGAGGAGGCCCGGAAGAAGATGGAGGAGGAAGACCCGAACGCGAGGGGATCCTTTGACAAGGGAGCCGCCGCGCTGGCCGAAAGCAGAAAACCGATCCTTCCCGCCCCGTGGGATGATGATGTCATTGAATATGAACCGCCTCGCTGGTGCTGGACACCGCCGGCCACGGAGTCATATTCTTTGCCGGTCGCCGGGCTTGTCAAAACTCCCGCCCGCCCGCTCGCTCAGAACCCCGACACTTTGAAGTCGGCAAGTCTCAAGCCTCAGTCCGACACCCTTCGCACCCGCTCCAATACCCTTCGCACCCCGGCAGACACCCTTCACGCCTCTGCCGACACCCTGAGACCTCAGTTGGACACAACGGCGTTCCAATCTGACAGTCTTGGCTTCGCAAAAGATTCGCTGGCCATGGCGGACTCCCTTTCCATTGCCGCGAAAGACTCGCTTGACCTGACTCCGAAAGACTCCACAAAGATCAATTTCATCTACGGAATCAATAACGTCAAGGTCTTCAGAACCGACATGCAGGTAGCGTGTGACTCTCTGGCCTACACCGACCTTGACTCGTTGATACGTCTCTACAGGAAACCGTATGTCTGGAATGAAACCAAGAGGCAGTACACGGCGGACAGCATAACAGTGATTGTCAAGAACCAGTCCATCGAGCGCGCGAGCCTGATGTCAAACGCCTTCATCATCGTCCAGGAGGACTCCCTCTCGTTCGATCAGATCAGGGCGACGGAAATGATGGCCTATTTCGACAGCACTGGAACACTCCGGCGTTTCGACGCGATGGGCGGGGCGTCCGGTGTCTTCTTCATAGAGGAGAACAATTCGCTTGCGACGGTCAACAAGTTCGAGTCGAAGATGATGACGGCCATTTTGAAGGAAGGGAACATTCAGGATCTCAACTATTTCGACGCTGTCAAGAGCGATGCCTATCCTGTCGTCCAGCTAAAGAAGGACGAGAGGATTCTTAAGGGTTTCGACTGGCAGCCTGAAAAGCGTCCCAAAGGTCCGGAGGACATCACCGAGTACAAGCCGCGAGAGTCTCAAAGGTCTGTCTACGAGCAGATTCCACGTGCGAAATTCGCCGAGACCGACATTTATTTCCCTGGCTATATGAGCAGCGTCTATAAGATGCTTGCGACCCAGGATTCTCTGAAGCGCGTCCGTAAGGCGGAGAGGAAGCGGCTGGAGGAGTTGCGTAAGGCCGAGGAGGCTCGTGTGGCGGATAGTCTGCGGGTGGCAGCCGACAGTCTTGCGCTCCGGGACAGCCTTGCCAGAAAGGACAGCCTTGCGTTTAAAGACAGCCTTGCGTTGAGGGATTCCTTGGCCGCGCGTAAGGACAGCATAGCGTTGAAAGATACCCTTGCGGTTTCCGCGGACAGTGCGTCTGTAAAGAATCAGTTGGATCCGGCAGCGGCGAGGAAGGCTGCGAAAGAGGAAAGCCGCAGGAAGCGTGCGGAGGCGCGTGAGGCAAGATGGGCCGAGCTTGACGCCCGTGATGAGGCCAAGGCCAAAGTCAAGGAAGAGAAAGCCTTGAAAAGGAAACGTAAGAAGACCCTCAAGACGCTGAAAGCAATGGAGAAGCGGCGTGCCAAGGAAGATCGGATGCTGGAACGCTATCGTCTCCGCTTCGAGAAGCAGAAAGCCAGAAAAGAAGCCCGGGCCGCCAAACGCTCCGCCCGCTGATGCCCCGGCTTTGCTTTATCGTTGTCTTAGCATACCGCCCTTGGAAATAAGAGGTTTTCTTTATGCGGTGATTTGTGACAACTCACGTCCGATAGTGCGAATTTGCTCCAGAATTTGATTCAGGCGTGCGTCGGATGGTTTCTTTGCGCCACTGATGTACTGGGCGAAAAGACTTTGGGAGATACCCAGTCGGCGGGCGACGGCGGAAGCGTTCAACTCCGGATGCTCGATGAATATGTTGTAGAGTATTGTCTTATCCTTCTTTTCAAAGAAATTCGCAAAGCAAAGATCCTCGTCCAGTTCCGGCCAATGAATGCCGTTGGCGTCAGGGACATAGTTGCATCTCTGCTCTTCCGTTGCATACTTCAAGCGAGGATAGTCCGCGAAACGCTCTCTCGCTTCCCTTCCATCCTCTGTCCGGATCCAAACCGCCGAATCCGTCAGCCAAATCTCCTTAACTTTGATCATTTGTCACTCACTTTATTGAAGAAACGATTCCAATGCTCAGCGATCACCTCAACGTTCTCCTCAATCACAGCTTCGACCATCTTTAACTCCGGAGGCTTTAAGCCATTGTTTTCCACCAGTTTAGTAACCTTCAAAAAATAACCTGCCTCATCTTAAGGAATCTTTTCGGTCTATATCTGTTTTCTCATCAGTCATGTGCCACCGGCACACTCCTTCTTCGAAAATAGATCTATCCTCGAAAATCTTCTCCTAATCTGAGGCAGGTTATTTTTTTTCACGTTACTTAACAGGAAAGATGGTAAACTTCGCATTAACATCCCCTTTCACTACATGAACATGAATAGGCCAGTGGTCATTGGCGTAGAACATAAATCTAAAGCCAAAGAAGTAAAATATGGTCGGCATCCTCAAATCTTTTTCTCAAAGACAAATATAGGTAATATTTTTATAACCTGCAAAAAAAAGAGGGTGACATTGGTCACCCTCTCCTTTATCTTTTTGATGTGTAATTTCTAGAGCAGCTTCTTGCGGAGCGCGTCGATCATGTCCACGGTCATGGTCTCCAGATCATAGGACGGTGTCCATCCCCACTCCTCGCGGGCGCAGGAGTCATCCATCTTGTCCGGCCATGAGTCGGCGATCGCCTGACGGACTGGATCGACCTCATAGCGCATCCTGAATCCAGGGATGTGTTCCTCGATCTTCTTGCGCAGGATCTCAGGATCGAAGCTCATTGACGCTATGTTGAATGAGTTGCGGTGTTTCAGCTTGGACGGGTCGGCGTTCATGATGTCCACGGCGGCCTTCAGGGCGTCAGGCATGTACATCATGTCCATGAATGTCCCGGCGGCGATAGGGCAGACAAACTCCTCACCCTTCACGGCGGCGTAGTAGATCTCCACGGCGTAGTCGGTCGTACCTCCCCCAGGCAGAGTGACATTGGAGATCAATCCCGGGAACCTCACCGAACGGGTGTCCACACCATACTTCGTGTGGTAGTAGTCGCTGAGCAGCTCGGTGGCCACCTTGGTCACGCCGTACATTGAGCGCGGCCTCTGGATCGTGTCCTGAGGCGTGTCCTGGTGCGGGGTCTCCGGACCGAACGAGCCGATGGACGATGGAGTGAACACGGCGACATTGTTCTCGCGGGCGATCTCAAGAATATTCATGAGACCGTCAATCTGGATGTGCCATGCCAGTTGCGGCTTCTTCTCCGCCACGGCGGAGAGCAGGGCTGCCAGATTGTAGATCGTGTCGATGTTGTACTTCTTCACGATTCCGAGAAGTTGCTCGCCGTTGCATACATCCGCCTCGGCGGCAGGGCCGCTTTCGAGCAGTATACCCTTAGGCTCAGCGCCTTTAATGTAACCGGCAACAACGTTGCCCTCAGGACACATCTTCCTGATTTTCATTGTCAGCTCGGAGCCTATCTGGCCGGTCGAGCCTATCACAAGTACGTTTTTCATTGCAGATGGCTTGTTTTATGCTTACTTAGCTTTTGCAAATTTACATTATTTTCCAATAAGTGTTCTTATTAATGCGAAAATATAAACTAATTTCACGAAAATTGATATATTTGTCATGGCGAAAACGAAACGTTTTAAAAAATCATAAGATATGTACGGAAAATTCAAGGATCATCTGACAGCGGAACTCGCCTCCATCAAGGAAGCCGGGCTCTACAAGAACGAGAGAAACATCGCTTCTGCCCAGTCCGCGGAGATCACTCTCCAGGACGGCAGCAAAGCCCTTAACTTCTGTGCCAACAACTATCTGGGACTGGCTGATTCTCCAAGGCTCATCGAGGCCGCCAAGAAGGCAATGGACGAAAGAGGCTTCGGAATGTCCTCAGTACGTTTCATCTGCGGAACCCAGGATCTCCACAAGGAGCTGGAGGCGGCGATTTCCAATTTCTTCCACACCGAGGACACCATCCTCTACGCCTCGTGCTTCGATGCCAACGGCGGTGTGTTCGAGCCTCTTCTCACGGCAGAGGACGCGATTATCTCCGACTCTCTGAACCACGCTTCGATCATCGACGGCGTGCGTCTGTGCAAGGCTGTCCGCTACCGCTACGCCAACGCGGACATGGCCGACCTTGAGCGCTGCCTCCAGGAGGCCCAGGCCCAGAGGTTCCGCATCATCTGCACGGACGGAGTCTTCTCGATGGACGGCAACGTGGCTCCGATGGACAGGATCTGCGAGCTGGCCGAGAAATATGACGCGCTCGTGATGGTTGACGAAAGCCACTCCGCCGGAGTTGTCGGCAAGACCGGCCACGGAGTCGCCGAGCAGTATGACTGCTATGGCCGCATCGACATATTCACAGGCACTCTCGGAAAGGCATTCGGAGGCACCGTCGGCGGATTCACCACCGGCCGCAAGGAGATCATCGACATGCTCCGCCAGCGCTCCCGCCCTTACCTCTTCTCCAACTCACTGCCGCCGATGATCGTCGCCGCCGGCATCGAGATGTTCAGGATGCTGGGAGAAAGCAACGAGCTTCACGACCGCCAGCAGGAGAATGTGACCTACTTCCGCGAGAAGATGCTGGCCGCCGGCTTCGACATCAAGCCTACGCAGAGCGCGATCTGCGCGGTGATGCTCTACGATGCGCCGCTTTCCCAGAAATTCGCCGCCAAGATGGCGGAGGAAGGAATATTCGTGACCGGCTTCTACTATCCGGTGGTTCCGAAGGGTCAGGCCCGCATCCGCGTGCAGCTTTCCGCCGCCCACAAGCGCGAGCATCTTGACAAGGCCATCGCCGCCTTCATCAAGGTCGGCAAGGAACAGGGAGTCATCAAATAGACTTTTTTTGATCATTCATAAGTTCCGGTCGCCAAGCCTGTCGAAGCGTCCGGAACTTTTGATGAATAGGAATATGCCAAATCTGAGATTCTGGATGGACAACGCCCGGAAGATAGCCCTTCCCCAGAGCGCCATCCCATGCCTTACAGCGATAATCCTCTCGATTGGCCAGGACGGATTCTTCTGGCCTCTCGCGATACCGGTTTTCCTCGGAGTCTGCGCCGCGCACCTGGGGATGAACCTCGCCGATGACTATTTCGACTACCTCAAAGGACTCCCTTCGGGAGAGATCCGCTCGTCCCTTGTGGCCGAAGGCTCGGTCCGCGCCCGGATGGACAAATGCCAGTACATCCTCTCCGGCGCGGCCACCGAAAAGGATCTCCGCAAGGCCATGATCCTATTCCTTGGCTTCGCGGCCCTGATGGGTCTGGCCGTTGTCATATTCCAGATGCTCACTAACGGCCCGGCCTCCGCGCTTGCTGTCGCCGCCTACGCTTTCGCCGGACTGTTCATCGGCCTCCAGTATTCCGGAGCGCCCATGCGCCTTGGCTATCACGGCCTTGGCGAGCTGGTCATAGGCGTGGTTTTCGGGCCTCTGAACATGATGGGGGCGGCTGCTGCGGTGACAGGAGCGGCCTTCCGCCCGGACTTGTTCATCCTGAGCATCGGCATCGGTTGCCTTGTGACGAACATCGTCTTTGTCCATTCTGTGATGGAGGCTGCTGCCGACAAGCGGCTCGGGAAGCGCACTTTCGCCCACCTTCTCGGAGGCAAGACCTCGCAGATCACCGCCCTGGCCGTGTTCACGCTGGTGCCGTTCATCTGCCTGATTTGCAACGTCTTCCTCTACGGCTGGAGCCACTGGTACCTGCTGACCCTCGTCTCCCTGCCGCTGTCCGTCTGTTTCCTCAGCTCCACCTGGCGCTTCATCAACAACCTCCCCTGCGACGACACTCCCCGCTGGTGGATGGGTCCGATGGGGAATTGGAATGAATATGTCAAGGCAGGCGTTGACTGGTTCCTCTTCCGTTGGCTGATGGCCCGCAACATCAACACATTCTTCTGCCTGGTGGTCATCATTGTGTTCATAATCAATTCTATAGTATAATAATCCGCCTTCCGTGCGGCATCTATCATTTAAGTATGATCAAGCAATACGCCTACCTCGCCTGGTGGTTCGTCCGCGCCCGCTTCTTCGGACGCCGCGCCCCGCTCCAGACCGTCCTGTTCATAACCGACAAATGCAACCTCCGCTGCAAGCACTGCTCCGTCTATGGCAGCGCCGGCAACCGTCAGAGGAAGTTCGATGACATCGTGGAGTCTCTGAGACGCTCCTACGCAGCCGGTTCCCGTTTCGTCGATCTGGAAGGCGGTGAGCCGACCCTCTGGAAGGAGGACGGCAAGACCATCAACGACATCATAGACGCGGCTGTCCGGATCGGTTTCTTCTCCGTGACAGTCACCACGAACGCCCAGCAGGACTTCTCCTGGATCCACCCCCATTCGATCTGGGTCTCCCTTGACGGTATCGGCAGGTACCACGAGGCGATCCGAGGCGAGGGCACCTTCCCGAGGCTGGAGGAAAACATCCGGAAGTGCGGTCACAAGCACTTGAGTGTGAATATGGTAGTGAACTCCCTGAACTGGGAGTCCCTGGATGAGGTAATGGAATATGTCCGTGCCAACGACGCGATCGAGCAGGTCTCCATCAACTTCCACACCCCCTTCCCCGGCACCGAGTACCTGATGCTCCCTCCGGCAAAGAAAGCCGAACTGATCGACAAGGTACTGTCCTACAAGAAGAAAGGCTATCCGATAATGAATTCCGCCTCCGGCCTAAGGAAGATGAAGCGCAACACCCTTGGCCAACTAAGGTTAGGAAAAGAATGCTTCGTCTCGAACTTCATCTACCCCGACGGCTCCGAAGGCCTCTGCACCGGCTACGGAACCTCTCAGTGCCGCGACTGCGGTTTCTGCATGGCAGGCGAGATGTCCTCCGTCTTCCACTTCTGCCCCGACACCCTCCTTGCCGGCTTCAAGCTAAGAATGTAGCCCCACCAAGAGGAATTCCCTCCGCCCATAGCACCCTCCACCCCCCCAAACTCTGCCCCCTCGGGCAACAGTATAGCCCCAAACCGTCGCCCAAGAGTGCCGCACCGCGCGCTTGGGCAACAGAACAGCCCCGAAACGTTGCCCAAGAGTGCCGCGCCGTACCCTCGGGCAACAGTATAGCCCCGAAACGTTGCCCAAGAGTGCCGCGCCGTACGCTTGGGCGACAGTATAGTCCCGAAACGTTGCCCAAGAGTGCCGCGCCGTACGCTTGGGCGACAGTATAGTCCAAAATTGTTGCCCATAAGCTCCTGCCGGGGTCGCTGGGTCTCTATCCCGCTTTATCACAGCGGCGAATACCCCAAAGGCAGTTGCCTTAAGGTGACTTTGGCTCCCGAAGAGGGAGGTCGTGAGTGATTAATGATGGTCCAGTGGACCATCATAGCGAGCAGCACGGAGTGGGGAGGATCACCTTAAGGCAACTGCCTTGGGGGTATGGTGCAACAAAATAATTAGTTGAGGCACAACAAATTATTTGTCTTGGTACAACAAGCAATAGGTTGAGATTCAACAAACAATGGCTTGTGGAACGCATGCAACCTACTCTGCGTAGAGCGAGATGATGTTGAGGATGACCTGGGAGGCTTTCTCGATGCTCTGGAGAGGGACGAACTCCATCTTGCCGTGGAAGTTCAGGCCACCGGCGAAGATGTTCGGGCAAGGCAGCCCCTTGAAACTCAGGTTAGCACCGTCGGTGCCGCCACGGATAGGCTGGATCTTCGGCTTGATGCCGGCCATCTCCATCGCCTTCACGGCTTTCTCAACCACGTGATAGTGCGGCTCGACCTGCTCGCGCATGTTGTAGTACTGATCCTTGACAGTGGCCACAGCCGTACCCTCGCCGTACTTCACATTGATGAAATCCACGCACTTACGCATGATCTCCTTCTTGCTCTCGAACTCCTTGCGGTCATGGTCACGGATTATGTAGGTGACATCCGCCTCCTCGACCGAACCGCTGAAACCGACAATGTGGAAGAAGCCCTCGTAGCCTTCGGTATATTCAGGCCTCTGCTGAACAGGCAGCAATGCGTTCAACTCCGTGGCGATCAGGATCGCGTTCTTCATCTTGCCCTTCGCGTAGCCCGGATGCACGTTCCTTCCCTGAATGTGGATCTTCGCCGAGGCCGCGTTGAAATTCTCGAACTCCAGCTCACCGATCTCCCCGCCGTCCATCGTGTAGGCATATTCAGCCCCGAACCTCTTGACATCGAACTTAACCACGCCGCGCCCGATCTCCTCGTCAGGCGTGAAACCGATCTTGATCTCACCGTGCCTGAACTCGGGATGCTCCACGATGTACTGCACCGCGTCCATGATCTCGGCCACGCCGGCCTTGTCGTCTGCACCCAGAAGGGTTGTGCCGTCGGTGGTGATGAGCGTCTGCCCCACATAATGAAGCATCTCCGGGAACTCCGAAGGCTTCAGCGCCAGTCCCGGCACACCTTTCAAAGGAATGTCCCCGCCGTCATATTCATTGATGATCTGAGGCTTGATGTCTGCTCCCGAAGCGTCCGGAGCGGTGTCCACGTGGGCGATGAATCCGATTGCCGGCACTTTCGCCTCGATGTTCGAAGGGATCGTGCCCATCACGTAACCATATTCATCAAGAGTGGCTTCCACTCCGAGAGCCTGCAGCTCGTCGCGCAGCATGCGGAGCAGATTCAGCTCCTTCTCCGCCGATGGCTGGCTCTCTGATTCCTCGTTCGACTGAGTGTCAACGCTGACGTACCTCAGGAACCTGTCTAAAACTTTTTCCATTATTCTTGTTATTTTCTGGTCACCGAGCCAGTCGAGGCCACTTTCATAATGGCACTTCGGCGGGCACGGTGGCCGTTTGTTTATTCCTTAGCCCTCAAAGAGGCGATGATGGTGTAGGCGATGATTCCGAGGAACGGGATGATGGCGATGGCCTCGCCGTATTGGGCGTTCCAGCCGGTCAGGAACCAATCCACGTTGAAGAACTTGAGCAGAGCGCTCACGACTCCCATCAGCGCGCCGCCGGCGATGAAACCGGAAGCGATCAGCGTACCCTTGTTCAGACGTATCTCATTAAGCGCCTTGTCCTTCGAGCGGGTGCTGACGAACCAGGAGATCGCTCCGCCTATCAGAAGAGGCAGGTTCAGGTCGATCGGAATGAACATACCCAGCGCGAACGCCAGGGCAGGAACCTTGAGGAAGGTCAGCACTATGGCCAGCACGGCCCCGATCCCGTAGAGCAGCCACGGAGCGCCGCCGCCGTTCATCATAGGCTGGATCACAGCCGCCATCGCGTTGGCCTGAGGAGCCACGAGCGCCTGGTCACCGACGAAACCGTAGGTCTTGTTCAGTACCAGCATCACGCCGCAGACCGTCGCCGCGGCCACAGCCACGCCCACGAACTTCCAGCCTTCCTGCTTTCTCGGAGTGCTGCCGATCCAGTAGCCGATCTTAAGGTCGGTGATGAAGGAGCCGGCCACCGAAAGCGCCGTGCAGACGACACCGCCGATGATCAGGGCCGCGGCCATGCCGGCGTTGCCCTTAAGACCCACACCAACAAGGATAAGCGCCGCGATGATCAGCGTCATCAACGTCATGCCGCTCACCGGGTTCGTGCCGACGATGGCGATGGCGTTGGCCGCCACCGTGGTGAATAGGAACGCGATCACCGCCACGATCAGCAGTCCCACAACCGCCTGCCAGACATTGTTCACGACCCCGCCGAAAGCGAAGAAGGCGAACACCGCCAGAAGCGTCAGCACGATGCCGAACACGATGGTTTTCATAGGAATATCCTCCTGCGTCCTCTCGGCCTTCTCGGCATTGCCACCCTTCTTGGAGAACTCACCGACAGCCAGACCGACAGCCGACTTGATCACACCGAACGACTTGATGATGCCGATGATGCCGGCGGTGGCGATGCCGCCGATACCGATGTGGCGCGCGTAATCTTTGAATATCTGGTCAGGACTCATCTCCCCGATTGTCATTGTCACACCGGTCCCCATCAGGTCGATCACCTGGCCGCCCCAGATGAGGTTCATCAGCGGAATGATCACCAGCCACACCAGGAAACTGCCGCAGCAGATGATGAAGGCATATTTCAGACCGACGATGTAGCCAAGACCCAGCACAGCCGCCCCGGTGTTCAGCTTCAGAACGACCTTGGCCTTGTCGGCGATTGTCTGTCCGATGCCGGCAACCGTTGTGCTCACGGTGTCCGCCCAGGCTCCGAAAGTGCTGACGATGAAGTCATAAAGACCACCGATGAGACCGCTGACAAGAAGCGTTCCAGCACCCTTGCCGCCGCCCTCGCCGCTAACGAGGATCTGTGTCGTGGCCGTCGCCTCCGGGAAAGGATACTTCCCGTGCATCTCCTTCACGAAATATTTCCGGAAAGGAATGAGGAATAATATTCCTAAGACACCGCCAAGCAGCGAGGAAAGGAACATCTGCATGAAGCTGACATCCACTCCGAGGATGTAGATGGCAGGGAGTGTGAATATGGCGCCCGCCACCACGGCCCCTGAGCAGCCTCCGATGGACTGGATGATGACGTTCTGCCCCAGTCCCTCCTTTTTTCCGAGCGCGCTGGTCAGACCCACGGCGATGATCGCGATAGGGATCGCGGCCTCGAACACCTGCCCCACGCGAAGACCCAGATAGGCCGCCGCCGCGGAGAAGATGACAACCATCAGAAGACCGAGCGTCACTGAATATGGCGTCACTTCCGCCCATTTCCTTTCCGCCCCCAGGAGCGGCTTGTACTCCTCACCCGGCGCCAGCTCCCTTTGAGCGTTCTCCGGCAATGAATTTCTTGTTTCTTCCATCGATCGTTATTTTGTTATTGTTTCTTTCTTATGTGGCCCGTCACCGGGTCTTTCCATCGGCTGCCGGGCTTTCCTTTGGCCGCCGGGTCGCCGCTGAGCTTGTCGAAGCGCCGGTGTCTTCCTGGTCGAAGCACCCGCCCAGGCCCTGCGGCAAACAAAGGTACTATTTAAAGGTGAGAATTCCACCCCGCTGAAAAATATTCCTGAAAAAAGTCAAAAAAAATTTGGTAGTAAAGAAAAAGTGCGTATCTTTGCAGCCCGTTTCGGAAGAAGCGGTACAAAACAAAGTTCATTGACAATACTGAGAGATTACAACGAGGTAAGTGTAAAAGAATAGATTA
>ERZ1031347.368-NODE-368-length-21542-cov-35.814632_pt1 | contig 21542 bp, 19 predicted proteins | sample MGYA00517106_ERZ1031347 | MGnify/ENA primary metagenome ERZ1031347 (study PRJEB33719, sample SAMN04261392) | wastewater metagenome | biome: periurban shantytown; feature: human; material: feces | host: Homo sapiens | place: Peru: Lima | collected 2012-07-19 ...
CACTCTTTCCCTACACGACGCTCTTCCGATCTTATCTGTTAAGATTGTTATAACTCAAGCATGTAGCCCTTTCGCCTGAGCCCCACACATATCGTCCCGCGCGCAGTTTCGCAGCGAAGCGAGAATGTTTGAGCACGGGATGATATGTGTGGGGCTCAGGCGAAAGCGGGATCCGTGCGCCCCTGCGAAGCGAGAATGTTTGAGCATGGAATGATATGTGGGAGAGGCGGGCGGGAGGGATACGAGCGCCCCTAAGCTACGCCGCTGGAGCCGAAGCCTCCTTTGCCTCGGTCGGTTTCGTCTAGTTCTTGTACTTCTACGAGGTTGACAGTGGGGACTTCTTGGATGACGAGCTGGGCGATGCGGTCGCCTTTGTTGATTTGGATGTTGTTCGTGGGGTCTAGGTTGATGAGGATGACTTTGAGCTCTCCTCGGTAGTGAGCATCGATGAGACCGGGCGTGTTGACTATAGACAGGCCCTGCTTAATGGCCAGGCCGCTGCGGGGCTGGACGAAGCCGGCGTAGCCGTCGGGCAGGGCAATAGCTAGGCCCGTGGAGACCAGACGACGCTCAAAGGGCTTCAGAATGCAATCCTCGCTGGAACGCAGGTCCAGGCCGGCATCCGTGGGATGGGCGTATTTGGGAAGTTCGACGGTTGGGTCGAGACGCTTAATGTTAACGGTAATGTTGGACATGAAATCACCTTAGCTTGTCGAGCTCTTGCAGAAACTCATCGACATCTTTGAAATCGCGATAGACCGAGGCAAAGCGGATGTAGGCCACTTTATCGATCTTGGCCAACCGCTTAAGAACCATGTCGCCCAGCTCATGGGAAGTAACGGCCGTAAGCGTACGAGAGCGAAGCTCGACCTCTATATCGTCAATGATCTCGTTGAGCTTTTTAGTGTCGATATCTCGCTTGATCGTGGCGCGCATCAAACCGACCAGCAGCTTATTGCGATCGAACCGTTGCTTGGTTCCGTCTGACTTAATGACCTCGATAGGGTCTTCACAACGCTCAAATGTCGTAAAGCGATAATTGCACGAGCAGCATTCGCGACGACGCTTGATGGTGTTATTAGATTCCTGCATGCGGGAATCAACGACGCGGGTATGTGCCTTGCCGCATTTGGGACAGCGCATGGTACCTCCTCTAAAACGATTACAAGGGTACCATGTGACGGTACGTAAATCTTAGGAACGTGCGGGAACTTTAAGATGCGCACCGGCATCGAGCGAGCCATGCTCCAGGTGATTGACGTTGCGGATCATATCAGAGGTCTCCTGTGTGGAAAGACCCTCAATCGGATGCTCCTGGGCAAGCGACCACAAGGAATCGCCAGACTGAACACGGACGGTCTCGTAGGTAACGTTGGATACCGACTCGGCATATGCGGCGTGACGAGCGGTGAAGATCGAGGTAGCAAGTACAAAGAAAAGCGTGAGCGCAACGGCCAGGGCGACAATCGTCGAGACCTTTAGGGCAACGGGGGCCGAACTCGTGGCGACGCACTGGCTGCGGACGGGCTTAACAGGCAGTGTTTGGAAACCAGACCGGCCGCCTTTGACAACCGTGAAAGCCGGCGCCGCAGGCGCCTCGAGCTTAAGGGCGAGGTTACCCTGGACCATATCCGTTGCGTTCATCATGTTCTCCTCTCGCGTGTTTTGCTGAGAACAGTTTTATCAAGCCGCGCGGACAAAAATGTCTAGCGCGAGAACGAATGTTCGGTTATTATTATCTTCGAACAGTTGTTCCTGTCAAGCAAAAATCGAACATTTGTTTGACATTGGCAGAGAGGATCCCCTGATGGCTCGCAAAATTACCAAGCGTCAGCAGCAGATTTACGACTTCATCAAGGAATATCAGCAGGAGAAGGGCTATCCGCCCAGTGTGCGCGAGATGGCATCGGCCGTAGGCCTCTCCTCCCCCAGCACGGTGCATGCTCATCTCTCTGCCCTGGAGGCTCGAGGACTGCTCAAGCGCGATGCCACCAAGCCTCGCGCCCTAGAGCTCTTTGATGAGGACGGATCCTCTGTCTCGATTTCCAAATCCGATGAACCCACGGCGCCCCGCGGAACGGTCTCGCTGCCGCTCGTCGGTCGCGTCGCGGCTGGGATTCCCATTCTGGCCGAGCAAAATATCGAGGACACCTTTACCATCCCGACCGAAATCGCCACAGACCAGGGCTCCTTTATCCTTGAAGTGCACGGCAGCTCAATGATCAATGTCGGCATCTACAACGGTGACTACATTATCGTTCGCGAGCAAAAGAGCGCGATGAACGGCGAAATCGTCGTGGCTATGATCGATGGCTCGGCGACTGTCAAGACGTTCTACAAGGAGCAGGGGCGCGTGCGCCTGCAGCCCGAGAACGACACTATGGAGCCCATCTATGCGACGAACCCCGTTATTTTGGGTAAGGTTGTCGGATTAATGCGCCGGTTCTCGTAATGCAAAAACGCATCACCATATTTGATACCGTCCGCGGGTTTACGATGCTGTCGATGGCAGGTTTTCACGCCTGCTACGATTTGGCCTACCTATATGGATGGGATATGCCATGGTTTACCGAAACGGTTTTCCAGGATATCTGGCGCGCAAGTATCAGCTGGGTATTTTTGTTTATCGCCGGTTGGATGTGCACGCTCTCGCGTAATAACGTTAAGCGCGCCCTCAAGTACGCGGCCGCAGCTTTGGTCGTATGGATTGCAACTACACTGGTATCAGTCGACGATTCGGTAAACTTTGGCATCATTTATTGCATGGCGGCGTGCACCGCAGTGGTTGCACTCACCCGTCCGTTACTTCAAAAAATACCGGGCTCGTGGGGCATCGCAGCGTGCCTTGTTCTTTTTGCCCTAACCTGGGGCATTCCAAAAGCGGTCTACCCACTCCCCTACCTGGCATGGCTTGGATTCCCGGGCCCGGGTTTTGTTTCGGGAGACTACTATCCGCTCATTCCGTTTGTCTTTATGTACCTTACCGGCTTCTTTACTGCCCAGGCAGCACAAGCATCAAGCCACGAAGCGCCGGCATGGGCATACGCCAATCCCATCCCGGCGCTCGCAGTCCTCGGTCGGCATGCCTTACCGTTCTACCTGCTCCATCAGCCTGTCATTCTAGGCGTGCTAGAGCTCGTTTATTCCGTACGATAGCGCTCAAGACGCGGCGCGATTCGGGCCGGCATCTTTGTCACAATGCGAACGCCGTCCTCTAGATATTCCTCATGCAGAAGGGTTCCCTGCTCATGCACCAGCGTAATGAGGGCGCCCTCGCGATACGGGATATCAGCGGAGAGCAACACATCGGTGGCAGCTGCCTCACGAGCAATACGGTCGACAAGATCGTCGAGCCCCTCGCCCGTTTGGGCCGAGAACAGCACGGCCTCGGGATAGCGACGACGGAAACTCAATCGATCAACGCTATCGAGTAGGTCAATTTTATTGAACACCGTAAGCGTCAAACGCTCACCGGCACCGATCTCGTCAAGAACGCGATCGACTGCCTCGAGTTGGCGCTCGTAGTCCTCGTCAGAGGCATCCACAACTTTAAGGATCAGGTCGGCACCAAGGACCTCAGACAGCGTGGACTTAAAGGCATCAACGAGACCATGCGGCAGCTTTTGAATAAAGCCAACGGTATCGGTAATGGTCATACCACGACCACCGGGCAAGCGATACGAGCGCGTCGTCGGATCGAGCGTGGCAAACAATTTGTCCTGCGAAAGCACCGTAGACCCAGTCAGGCGATTAAGTAACGTCGACTTACCGGCATTGGTATAGCCAGCCAACGCCACGCGAAACGCCGGCGACTCGATACGACTCTTTGACTGGACATCGCGGCGCTGTTCAACCTGCTTAAGCTCGCGACGAAGCGCGGCAATCTTGTTGCGAATCAAACGTCGGTCAACCTCGAGCTGGCTTTCGCCCTGGCCAAAGCGCGAGCCAATGCCACCGCGCGTCTGCTCTTTAGCAAGATGGCTCCACATGCCGCGCAAGCGGGGCAACAGATACTGCAATTGGGCTAGCTGCACCTGCAGGCGGCCCTCACGGGTCTGAGCGTGCAGGCCAAAGATATCGAGAATCAACGCCGTGCGATCGATAATCTTAACCGGTTCGCCCACGGCTTTCTCAAGATACGACTGCTGCGAGGGCGTTAAATCGTCATCGAAGATAACAACATCGGCATCCATACGATGCACGAGCCCGCAAAGCTCCTCAACCTTACCGGAGCCGATAAACGATTTTGGATACGGCTTAACCAGACGTTGTGACAAACGCGCCACGCACTGGGCGCCAGCCGTATGGGCCAGGCGCTCAAGCTCGTCAAGCGAACGATCAAGCGGCCAGGCGTTATCGCGCCACTCAACTCCGACAAGAACGGCACGTTCGGGCTCAGGCGCCGTGGGAACGAGGGGAAATCGAGCCATTAGGCCGCCTCGATACGGTGAAGGATATCCTCAACGACCTCATCGATCGCAAACTCGTCCATGTCGAACCACACGATGCGGTCATCGCGTTTAAACCACGAAAGCTGACGCTTGGCATAGCGACGCGAACGCATCTTGATGAGTTCGCGAGCCTCATCCATAGAAATCACGCCGTCAAAGGCATCGATAATCTCTTTATAGCCAATCGCTTGCATCGAAGTCAGGGCATCTCTCAGCCCCTGGTCCATAAGACCACGGACCTCATCAACAAGACCCTGCTCAAACATCAAATCGACGCGTAGGTCAATTCGCTCGTAAAGCGCCTCGCGATTACGCATCAATCCAAACCACAGAGCGTGATAATGCTCGCGCGGAACACTAAACTGCGACTTTTGCTGCGCGTAGGACACACCATCATCGTGCATTTCGAGCGCGCGAATCACGCGGCGGACATTATGAGGGTGGATGACCGCAGCGGACTCGGGGTCACGCTCGGCAAGCAGCGCATGCAGCGCTTCCTCGCCAATGCGTACGGCAAGCTCCTGATACCCCGCGCGGCGATCGTCCTCAAGCTCGCCCGAGGGAAAATCCATCTCATCCAGGGCGGCCTTGAGATACAAGCCCGTACCCCCGCAAAACACCGGTAGGCGGCCCTCGCCCAGCAAGCGCTCAACATGTACACGAGCGTCTGCCTGATACAACGCTGCAGAATATGCAACGCCCGGTTCAACAATATCGACCAGGCGTAGAGGCGCCGTGCATTCCTCTGGTGCCATCTTGGCAGTGCCGATATCCATGCCTCGATAGATTTGCATCGCGTCACACGACAGCACTTCGGACGAAAGACGAGCCGCTAAACGATCTGCGACATCACTTTTACCAACCGCGGTCGGACCGACAATCGCAACGGCAGAAAGGCTTGCCCCGTGAGAAATCATTAGCGCGGCTCGCCCACAACGGATCCGGACAGATACCACGTCTTGGCAACATCGATGTCAACATCGACAATCTTGCCAATCAACTGATCGATGCTGTAGCCCTCGGGAATCGGTGCATGAACGGTCTGATTCTTAGGACTCTTGCCCAGCAGCACCGCGTCATTCTTTTTGCTCGTACCCTCAATAAGCGCCGGCACGACGGTGTGAAGCTCACCCTGGTTATACTCGTGCGCAGTGGTCTCGATAACCTTCACCAGACGGTTGAAGCGCTCAAGAATCACCTCATGCGGCGTGGGATCATAAATCTCAGCTGCCGGGGTACCGGCGCGCTTGGAGTAAATAAACGTATAGGCCTGAGCATAGCGCACCGTCTCGGCAAGCGAGAGCGTCTGCTCAAAGTCTTCCTCGGTCTCGCCCGGGAAACCCACGATGATGTCGGTCGAAAGCGCAATATCGGGCATACGGTTACGAATACGATCGACCAGGTCCAGATAATCCTCACGTGTATAACGACGATTCATCTCTTTAAGGATGCGCGTGGAACCCGACTGAACGGCCAGGTGAAGCTGCGGCATGACAGCAGGCGTCTCGGCCATAGCATCAATGGTCTCGGGCAGCAGATCCTTAGGATGCGAAGAGGTAAAGAAGATACGCTCGACGCCCGTATCGCCCACCGCGCGCAGCAGATCGGCAAAGCGCGGCTTGCCAAAGAGATCGCGACCGTAGGAGTTAACGTTTTGGCCCAGAAGCGTAATCTCGCGCACGCCCTGACGCACGAGCCCGGTCACCTCGTCGACAATCTCCTCGAAGGGACGGCTCTTCTCGCGACCACGGACGTACGGCACGATGCAGTACGTACAAAAGTTGTTGCAGCCCGTCATGATGGGCACCCACGCGTGATACTGCGTCTCGCGGTGCCACGGCATACTCATGGCGTCGGTATCCTCATGCTCGTTCGTGCGGATATGACGCTTGCCATCCATAAACGCCTCGGCGATAAGCTCAGCCACGTGAGCAATGGAATGGGTACCAAAAATGACGTTGACGTTATCGACGTTAGTGAGCAAGCCCTCGCCATCGCGCTGGGCGATGCAGCCGCCCACGGCGACCACGCGCTTACCCGAAGGCGAAGGAGGAAGACTCTTGCAGGAATTGCACTGACCATACAGGCGCGTATCGGCAGCCTCGCGAACACAGCACGTCATGAACACTACAATATCGGCATGCTCGGGATCGAGCGCCATAAGACAGCCATAAGAATCGAGCAAACCACTCACGCGCTCGGAGTCGTGCTGATTCATCTGACAGCCGAACGTGCGGATAAAGTAGGTTTTGCCGGCAAGAATATCGCGTACGGAACGCTGGTCCATGAGCTTACATCCTAACGATGGTATCGACGGGGCGCATAGGTGCTACAAGCGTGCAGATGACTCGCTTACGCAACAGGCTTAACGTCGTCCATAACGACGTTATCCATAGCAGCCCGATTAATCTGGTGAACGTAGATAGAGAGACGAATTGCCGTGCGCGACTCCCCGTTGATGAGGATGTCGGAGAACACCGGCGCGCAGGAAATATCAAACCCGGTCGGAATCAAAAATCCGCGTGCAATGGCCACAGCCTTAATGGCCTGGTTGACGGCGCCCGCGCCGACACACTGAATATTGACGGGAACACCATCTTTGACCATGCCGGCAATGGCGCCGGCAACGGACGCGGGCGATGATTTGCTTGATACCTTCAGGCAATCCATGAAGAAACTCCTGCGTTTAAAAGTACGTTTTAACTGCAATAACTGTATCGTACCGAACGGACTCGGTAAAGATGCTATTCCTCTTTGGCAAGATCGAACGTCACGGTAATGCGATCACGCGAAACACGAATCTTAGGGTCGCCGCAAAGGTTGAGATAGTACCGCGATGCAAGATCGTTAAAGTCGCGCTCGACGGCTCGCGAGAACTGCGCCATGTCGTCCTTGGCGATACGCAGCCCGCGACGATCTTTAGCGAGATCGACCGGTGCAGACGCATGTGAGGACGAATCGCGCTCGCGTAGCAGGCGTGCGGTCACACCGCGAACGGGCTTAATCTGGCCCGCCAAGATACGATGCGCCGTACGCTCGGACATCTCAAGGCCCAAACCCGAGCAGATACGGATAAAGTCTTCCGCATCCGAAGCAAGACCCAGACGATCGACCACGGGAAGCTCGGCTTCGTCATCAATAAACAAAAGACGAGAAGCATCGAGACGGCTAGAGGCCTGCGCATGCAGCGTCGCGGCGATCTCGGACGGAGACCCCAGATAGACATCACAGGCGCGCAGCTCCTCGAGGGCAAACTCGCAGGCGGCGCGAATGATGTTGTGAGGGCCGCGGGCGCAGACATAGTGACCGTCCTCGTCCTTCACGGCCTGAGGCCAGCTGGACTGATCGGCGCGCTCGCCAAGGCGGTCGGTAGCGACGCTCACCTTAAAGACCGAGCCAAGGTCAACATCCGACGCGACAACGCATGCCTCATCGGTGTTCTGCTTAATCGAGAACAATGCCATGCCTCGACCGTGAACACCCCAACGATCCATCTTCAAGCTCTCGAGCTTGGAGGTAACGCGGGCATCGAAGATGCGCTCCTGCATATCCTGCGGCACGCCCGAGCCGTTATCCAGAAAGACAAGCGTACGGACGCCATCTTCCTTGGTCGTGGCGAGATAGACCTTGTCGGCGCCGGCATCACGTGCGTTGCGCAGCATTTCAATGACAATATCCTCGACATGTTGAATGTCGTGCTTTGCCTGGCGCCGTTCAGCCTCCGAAACGCGGAGGCGGACATACCCCTCGCCAAGGTTCTCCTCGACGCGAAGGTTGCCCTCCCCCGACATCGACGCGATAAATGAGATGAGCTCGTTCGCGTCGTTCATGTTATTTAGCGATATCGACAGCGCGGCTCTCACGAATCACGACGACGCGCACCTGACCGGGATACTCCATCTCTTCCTCGATCTGATGGGCGATGTCATGAGCCAAGACCGTGGACTGAGCATCGGAGATCTTGTCCGGCTGAACCATGACGTGGACCTCGCGACCAGCCTGCATGGCATAGGTACGCTCGACGCCGTCATGGGAATTGGCGATCTCCTCGAGCTTCTCAAGGCGCTTGATGTAGTTCTCGGCCGACTCGCGACGGGCGCCGGGACGAGAGGCAGAAACGGCATCGGCAGCCTGAACCAGAACATCGAGCACCGTGTTGGGGTCGACGTCGGCGTGGTGAGCCTCAATAGCGTGAACGATAACGGGCTTCTCGCCATAGCGACGAGCGAGCTCAGCGCCGATAACGGCATGCGGACCCTCGACGTCATGGTCGATAGCCTTGCCAAGATCGTGCAGCAGGCCGGCACGCTTGGCGGTCACAACGTCCAGGCCAAGCTCGGAAGCCATCACGCCGCACAGGTCGGAAACCTCGAGGGAATGCTGGAGCACGTTCTGACCAAACGAGGTGCGGTAGCGCAGAGCACCCAGGGTCTTAACGATCTCGGGGTGCAGATCGTGGATACCGGTATCGAAGGCAGCCTGTTCGCCAGCCTCGCGCACGCGCTGCTGAACCAAGTCGGCGGCCTTGTGATACATCTCCTCGATGCGGGCGGGGTGAATGCGGCCGTCGGCAATGAGGTTCTCGAGGGCAACGCGGGCAGTCTCACGACGGACCGGATCGAAGCTCGAAAGCACGACGGTCTCGGGCGTGTCGTCGATCACGAGGTTGACACCGGAAACCTGCTCGAAGGTGCGAATGTTGCGACCCTCGCGGCCGATGATGCGACCCTTAAGGTCATCGGAAGGAATGTGCACAGAGGTAACGGTGACCTCGGCGGTGTGGTCGGCGGCGCAACGCTGAATCGCCAAGGAGAGGATCTCCTGAGCGGTCTTGTGGCACTCTGCGCGAACCTGCTGCTCGGACTCACGGATGATCGTAGCGGCCTCGTGGGTAACCTCGCCACGAACCTTGTCGAGGAGTTCCTTGTGAGCATCCTCGCGGGTCAGGTCGGCGATGCGCTCGAGCTCGGAGGTCTGCTTGGCGCAGAGCTCCTCGAGCTCGCGGGAGCGCTTCTCGACCTGGCCAGCCTGGCTAGACAGCTGGTGCTCACGCTTGTCGAGGGCATCGTTGCGGCGATCGAGGGACTCCTCGCGCTGCATCACACGGTTCTCGAGCGTACGAATCTCGTTCTTACGCTGCTTATCCTCAGCCTCGGCGGCCTGCTTGTTCTTGATAATCTCTTCTTTGGCCTCGAGCAGAGCCTCTTTTTTGAGGGTCTCGGCCTGACGCTTTGCATCGCCAATCAGAGACTCAGCCTGTGCGTGTGCCGACTGAATCTTTTCGTCGGCCTCGTGAAGACTACCCTGCTTGGCGGTGCGCATGTAGGCAATGGCGGCGATGGCACCCAAAACGATGCCAACGAGCGCTGCGATGATAGGCATGCTCACTCCTTTTTATGGATTCGTTACACAACAAAGCGAACCGTCCTTACGAACGGCTCGCGACATTTGAGTAATATGGGCGCAGCTTATGCGGGTCGGATACAGATAAACATATAAACAAACTCATCAAAGATGAGCACATATCACAAAGCAAATGACAGTGTTTATCGTACGTTGAACCGCAACAACTGTCAAATAAATGGACCCAGCACGGCGGCAAAAACGCGGTGAACGGCAGGCCAGCAAAACACAAGGGTCTAAACCGCACACTCCTCACGTTCGGCATCGAGGCGTGCCTTAACGGCATCGGCGGCGATATGGTACGAAAAGCCCTTGCCCATCAAAAACCGGACGAGCTTTTCGAATCCGCGCGTCTCGGGAACACGACGTTTCGCGAGTAAAGCCGATGCACGAGCTAAGTCGTCATCCGCGGCAAAATATTCCTCGGGATAACCGGGAATATCATCGAGTACGACATGGCGGCGCTTGAGTTCGGTCTCGATCTTACGCTGTCCCCAGCCGCGTCGCTTGCGCTCCTCAATAAAGTACGAACAAAAGCGGTTCTCATCTAAAAAGCGATACTCAGTGGCACGCTCAACAGCGAAATCAATTGCAGCTGCGCGAAAACCATAGCGAGCAAGCTTGTCACGAACCTCACCCGTCGCATGATCGCGACGCGACAGCATCTCAGTCACCATAGTAAGCGCGCATTTGCGCTCAATGAGCTGCACCGCCTCGCGAAACTCATCCCAATCGCAGGGAAGATCGGGGCGGTTTTTCATGAACAGGCGCGCGACCCGCACGGGAATCCAAATGGAACGCTCAAAACCGCCCTCGAGCTCACAGTCGATATGTGCACAGGGCTTTTTGGATGCATACCCGCTCGAGAACGAGGAGGCCGCCTTCTTATCGGGAAAGACGACCGTAGCCTCGGTCACCGTATACGACATGAGCGTATCAGCTACTCGTCGTCATCATCGAGCATCGCGGAGCCATCGATGGCGTAGAGCTCGTCGAACTCCTCACCGGAAGGCAGGTCGTCCTGCGGCTGATCGGTCAGCTCGACCTCGGACGGAGCATCGTCATCAAACTCAAGGCCGCAGGCAAGGCGAACCTTATGCTCGATCTCGTCGGCGCAATCGGGGTGCTCGCGCAGGAAGTTCTTAGCGGCCTCGCGACCATTGCCGAGTTTATCTTCGCCATAGGCAAACCAAGAGCCCATCTTTTTACAGATTCCGCACTCGACGGCCATGTCCAGAATCGAGCCCTCCTTAGAGATGCCAGTGCCGTACATGATGTCGAACTCGGCCGAGCGGAACGGAGCGGCCACCTTGTTCTTAACGACCTTGGCACGCACGCGGTTACCGATGACCTCGTCCTTGAGCTTAATGCTGTCGATGCGGCGAATATCGATGCGCACCGACGAGAAAAACTTGAGGGCTCGACCGCCCGTCGTGGTCTCGGGGTTGCCGAACATGACGCCGATCTTCTCGCGCAGCTGGTTAATGAAGATGCAGGTCGTTTTAGATTTTGCAAGCGAACCGGCAAGCTTACGGAGCGCCTGGCTCATCAGACGGGCCTGAAGGCCGACCGTGGTATCGCCGATCTCACCCTCGATCTCGGCGCGCGGGGTCAAAGCGGCGACGGAGTCGACGACGATGGCATCGATCGCGCCGGAACGCACGAGCATGTCGACGATCTCGAGCGCCTGCTCGCCCGTATCGGGCTGGGAAATGAGGACCTCATCGATGTCCACACCGATACGCGCGGCATAGGTGGGGTCGAGCGCGTGCTCGGCATCGATAAAGGCAACAACGCCGCCCATAGCCTGAGCCTCTGCCAAAATCTCGAGCGAAAGCGTTGTCTTACCGGAGGACTCGGGACCGTAAATCTCGACGATACGGCCGCGCGGCACGCCGCCGATGCCCAGCGCGGCATCGAGGGCCAGGGCGCCCGTGGGAATGGCCTCGACCTCGAGCTCGGGGCCACCGTCGCCGTACCTCATGATGGAACCCTGGCCGAATTTCTTCTCGATCTCGGCCTTGGTGGTGGCGATCATCTCATCGCGCTCTTTACCCGTCGTGCGAGCATGAACGGTACGTACGGGACCTGAATTCTTGGCCATGAATAGCCCTCCTCTTAACAACCTGCATCGATAATAAACGAACGGCTGTTCGTGGTCAACCGTTCAGATAAATCATATGCAGCCGACCTTTCCAAAACCCAACCAAACGCCGACCAAACACTGACCAAAAACTTGACCGCAGGCGAACCAAACAAAGCATGACGGGGAAGAATACACCAAATAGCTGCACAAAGAGCAAATTCGCCAGAGGTCCCTATCTCCACAATTAAGGGGCCCGGAGGCCCCTTAAAACACGTCTATTCCATAGAATGGAGCACGCAGACAATGCGACCCAGCGCCTCCGCGACCGCATGGGCACGAACACACGAACGATCGCCCTCATAGTGACAACGAATGGAGTCCACGACCGGCACTCCCCCATCGGCCGAGCGATACGCCCAGCCAATATAAAAGGTTCCAGCCGGATCGTCCTCGATCCCTCCACCGGGGCCGGCATAGCCCGTCGCACTCACGGCAATATCGCTCTGGTACAGCTCCAGCGAACCGGCAGCCATCTCGCGCGCCGTCTGGTACGACACCGCGGTATAGCGATCGAGCGTCTCTTGCTCAACGCCGAGCACGCGATGCTTAATCTCGTCGCAGTACGTCACCGCACCACCGCGCAGCACCGCCGAGGCACCGGGGATATCGGCGATCGTCGAGGCGATCATACCCGCTGTCAGAGATTCAGCCGTCGAAACCGTCACGCCACGAACGCTTGCACGCTCGACAATATCGCGTGCAAGCTCTTCATTGTGCGCGGCAATCTGCTCAAATGATTCCGTCATGCCTACCAGGACCTAGACCGAAAAGACAATCTTGCGGCAGTTCCAGAAGTACTGAGCGCCCGAGATAACGGTCAGGATAACGGCCACGGCGTACAGGAAGCGTGAGACGCCATAGATACCGAGCGTCAGCGCCACCGGGGCCAGGTTAAGGCCAGACATCGCAAAGACGCACAGATAACCGCAGATGGAAACCATCGTAGTCGCCGTCTTGTACTTGCCGAGCTTATCGGCCGCAACGACCACACCGGCCGCACTCGCGACCATGCGCAGGGCGCTCACCAGCAGCTCGCGGAACAGGATGATGAACACCGACCACACGGTTACGAAGCCAAAGTCCAAGAACAGCAGCAGGGCCGAGAACACGAGCAACTTATCGGCGATGGGATCCAAAAACTTACCGAAGTCGGTGATCTCGTTGCGCGAACGAGCCAGGTAGCCATCAACCTTATCTGTGCACGACAGGATGACGTACAGAATAAAGGCAGCGGCGGCAAGCGGGCCGTCGAAGGTGCTCCAATCCGTACCGGCAACGCTCGTGTGAGACAGCGCCGACACGATCATGAACACCGGAATAAAGACGATGCGCACGCACGTCACGATGTTGGCGGGCGTCCAAACACTCGTCAGTTCCTTATTGCTCTCGTTAGCCACGACGCTCTCCTACTCCACAACATGACCGATAAGCTCGTAACAGAAGCTATCGGTAAACTCGACCGTCAGAATATCGCCCACAGATGCCTCGCTGGCATCCAGATGCACCGCACCATCGGAATCGGGTGCCTGGAACCAGGCATGTCCGATGAGCTCGGCACCGTCCTCGGTCTCCTCGATACCGTCAACGATCACCTGGGCGCGCTCGCCCACGTGCGCGGCTGTCGCGGCAAAGCCGAGCGACTCGGCCAGATCCATGGCCTCCTGGGCGCGCTCGAGCTTAACCTCTTCGTCAACCTGACCTTCCATCTTGGCGGCCAGGCTGCCCTCCTCCTGCGAGTAGGCAAAAACGCTCGTGTAGTCAAAGCCGACGGTGTCCATAAAGTCAATGAGATCGCGGAACTCGTCGTCGGTCTCGGTCGGGAAACCGACCATGGCCGTGGAGCGAATCACGATACCGGGGATGCGCTCGCGCAGGTCACGGAACAGATCCTCGAGCTCCTGACGCGAACCGGATCGACGCATGGCCTTGAGGATGCGCGCGTCGCAGTGCTGCACGGGGATATCGATATAGGGCAGCACCTCGGGCGTATCGCGGATGGTCTCGATAAGCTCGTCGGTCATGCCCTCGGGCTGCAGGTAGAGTACGCGAACCCACACGTTATGAGGACGCACCACCTCAGCAACGGCCTGCAGCAGCTGCGCCAGATTGCGCGGCGCACCCTCGGCGAGGTCCTCGTCGGCAAAGTCGGTACCCCAAATGCCCGTGTCCTGACCAATCAGTACGATCTCGCGCACGCCACCGGCGACCAGGTCGCGTACCTCGGAGATAATGCTCTCGGCATTGCGCGAGTGATAACGACCGCGGATATACGGGATCATGCAGAAGCTACAGAAGCGGTTGCAGCCATCGGAGATCTTGACGTAGGCGACAGCGCCCTCGACGGTACGCTTGACCTGCGGAATATAGGCGGCAATCTCGCGCTCAACACCCAGCACGTCATCGATGACCGCCACGATGCCGTCTTCCTCGTCGGCCTTCACAAAGGCCGCGACCTCGGGCAGCTCGTCGGGCAGGTCGTCGCCGTAGCGTGACGGCACGCAGCCGCACATGACGATCGGGCAGGAACGAACGCCGTCCTGCACCTCATTGGCAAGCTCGAGCGTGGTCTCGATGCTCTCGGACGTTGCAGAGGCAAGGAACGAGCACGTATTGACGATGGCGATATCGGCATCCTGCGGATCGAATGCCTCCTCGTAGCCCGCGGCGGTCAGCAGCGAACGCATACGGTCGGTATCGACCTCGTTCTTGGCGCACCCGAGGGTGATATAGAGCACGGAGCCCAACGGAGTATCCATGTTGGAGAGCGGTCCTTTCGAATGAATTAACGGTAGTTAGTGAACTGCAACGGCTGACCGTAGTCCTGGTCGCGCAGGAACTGGATCACGGTCTGCAGCGCATCCTTGGAAGCGGAGGAAACACGCAGTTTATCGACCTCAATCGTCACCTTGACCTTGAGCTTCTGATCCTTGATGTCCTTATTAATCTTCTTGGCAGTCGTCTGGTCGATACCCTCGACGATATGACCGAGCACACGCACGGTACCACCCGATGCAGCCTGAGGCGCATCCCAGGACACGGCCTTAAGATCGATGCCGCGCTTGATGAGCTTGGAGCTCAGGACATCGATAATCTGCTTGGAGACAAAGTCGGCCGGGGCGTTGATCGTAAAAAGCTTGTCGCCCTTCGAAAGCTCGATTGTGGCGCCGGAATCCTTAAGGTCATAGCGCTGGGAAATCTCGCGCGTGGTCTGCTGGAAGGCATTGTCGACCTCCTGCATATTGACCTCGGACACGACGTCGAAGCTGGAATCTTTAGCCATGGTTAATCCTTTCGCTTACGAGCGGCTTAGTAGCTGTCGTACGAATAGTCGTCTGAATAGGGCGTAGTCTGCCCGTCGGTGGCGGTATCGGTGCCGTCCGTGGACTGGGCATCGGTTCCATCAGTTCCGTCGGTACTTTCGGTGCCATCGGTGCCGTCGGAGCTCTCGCCCTCCTTGGACTCGGTCGTCTCCTTCTTGGGAACGGTAATCGTCACGCGTGCCACGCCCGACGTCTTAGTGTCGTAGCGGACCTTTTCGCCGTTCTTGGTAACGGTGACATCCGAAGGCTTGGACGTGGTGATCTCGATCGAGGACTCGGGCGTGTATTCCTGCTCAAAGGGGCCGGTGGCCTGGGCGCCATAGACCGACTTGCCATCAACCTTGACCTCAATCCAAGCAGTCTTGCCCTTGGCAACGGAGATCTTGACCTTTGTGACCTCGCTCTCCTCCTTCTTGGCCTTCGTCTTGGCGGCGTCCGAATCGGTCGACTCGTCCGTCGTCTCATCGGTATCTTCATCTTCATCGACGGATTCAGTCTTCTTGGAAGACTTCTTAGTCGTTGTCTTGGTGGCAACGGGCGTCTCGGGCGTCGTCTCGGGCGCCGAGGAGCCGCAGCCACGCAGGAGCACTACGATGAGCACGATCAGCAGCAGCGCCACGGCACCGATACCGGCGTAAACGATACGAGGGTCGAGACCGTTGTTCTGGGGAGCGCGACCACCGCCGCGTCCACGATTGGAACCACCGCGACCAGTGCCTTGGGGCATGCGACCGCGGTTATTGTCGGAACGTCCACGATAGCTGCCCTGGCGCTGCATATTGCGCTGGCCTGAGCGGGGGGCGAGCTCGCCGCGACCCTGGTAGTTGCGCTGGCCCGAACGAGGCACTGAGGGGCGCTGGCTATAAGGCTGCGACTGGGATCGAAGGCGAGGCGTCACCTGCGTAGTGTCGGCGTCTGCATAGCCGCCGCGCGGGCGACCGGAGGAAACGCCACGGTGCCCGCGATCGGAATAACCACCATCACCGTAGCCGGCACGAGGGTCTCGTGCGACACCGCGGGCAGCGGGGAGTGCGCGCTCCTCGGGCGCCGGCGTGCTGCGAAAACGATCGCGCTGGGAACGAATATCCTCGCTCGAGCCCGTCTCGGTAACATAGCCAGCCTGCTGAGGGCGCTGGCCATAACGCGTCGAACGCCCGCCCTGAACCATAAGGAAGCGGCCGTTGTCGACCGAGGAACGCGAATTGACGTAGCCGGCGGCGTCCTGAAAACGACCACCCTGCTGCGACGTCTCGCGCTCATACGCCATCAGATCGTCAAAATAAGCGTTGACGACCTCCCGCGGATTGAGGCCCAAAAAGCGCGCATAGCTCGAAATCATGCCCTGCGCATAGCCGCGCGGAGGCATCGATGCAAAATTGCCATTCTCGAAAAACTCGATGATCTGCGGCCTGATTTTGATGGTGTTGGCGACCTGCTGAATGGAAAGGCCCATTCGGCGACGCTGCTCGAGCAGCATGTCACCAAAGCGTGCAGCCATCAGAATCCTCCAAACTCACGATCTTCACGTGCCATCTCGGCGTCGACGGATTCCAGCGCGGCAAGGCCTTCTTCATCCAGCAGGACCTCGCGCGGCTTGGAACCGTCGGGCGGTCCGACGACACCCTTTTCTTCCAGCATGTCCATAATACGCCCGGCGCGCGCATAGCCAACCTTCAGGCGGCGCTGCAGGCCAGATGTGGAGCCCAGCTGCGATTCCACCACAATATGGGCGGCTTCCCAGATAAGCGGATCGTCGTCCTGAGGCTCGGCAACGCCGGTGCGCACGATGCCGCCGCCACCTGCCATGGACATGGAGGCAGGTGCCACAGCCGACAGAATCTCCTCATGGTAGTCGGGCTCGCTTTGCGACTTGACGAACTCGACAATCTCGTTGATCTCGTCATCCGAAACAAAGCAGCCCTGGATACGGCGGGGCTTGCCCCAGTCGACCTTTGAGAACAGCATGTCACCCAAGCCGGTGAGCTTTTCGGCACCCATCTGATCGATGATGACGCGGGAGTCGATGCCCGTTGCGACGTTGAAGGCGATACGGTTGGTAATGTTTGCCTTGATGAGACCGGTCACCACGTTAGAGCTCGGACGCTGAGTCGCCACGATAAGGTGAATACCGGCGGCACGGCCCAGCTGGGCGATACGAACAATCGACGCCTCAACGTCCTTACCGGCAACCATCATCAGGTCCGAAAGCTCGTCGATGATGATGACCAGGTAGGGCATCTTTTGCGGCGGGTTATCGTAATGCTCAAACTCGCCGGCGGCCTGCTTTTCGTTATAGGTCGAGATCTTGCGCACGTTCAGGCGCTCGAAGACCTTCAGGCGGCGCTCCATCTCGGACACCGCCCACTGCAAGGCGCTCGCGGCCTGCTTGGGCTCGGTCACTACGGGCACGTAAAGATGCGGCAGGCCGTTATAGCCTGCGAGCTCGACGCGCTTGGGGTCGACCATGATCAAGCGAACGTCCTCGGGAAGGGCACGCATGAGCAGGGTCGTGATGATGGAGTTGATCATGACCGACTTACCGGAACCCGTGGTACCGGCGATCAGCAGGTGGGGCATCTTGGCGAGGTCGGCGACGACCGGCGTGCCCTCTGCGTCGCGGCCGATGGCAAGCTCGAGCGGACCGCCCTTAACATAGGGCAGCACGTCGCCCAAGTTGACGTTCTGACGCTTGCGATTGGGAATCTCGATACCCACGAGCGAGGTGCCGGGAATCGGCGCAAAGATACGCACGGACTGAGCAGCAAGCGACAGCGCGATGTCGTCCTCAAGGCTCGAAATCTTGCTCACGCGCTCGCCCTCGCCGGGCTGCAGCTTAAAGGTCGTCACCGTGGGACCGGCAATCCAGCCGACGACACGAGCGCTTCGACCAAACTCAAGCAGCGTGGACTGCAACGACTCGGCGGTCTGCTCCAGCTCCTTGTCCGAAGACGCGGCAGACGCGGACTGAGGGTTTGCATGCAGGATTTCGATCGGCGGGAGTTTGAGGCCGTCCTCTTGTTCGCCCTCGGTATCGGCAGCGGTGCCGTCCGCTTCCCCATCACCGGCTGCAACAGGAGCTGCGGAAGCCGTAGAGGAGGAGGCATCGGCAACCTTGGGATGCTTCAGGAAATCAGGGATCTGCGGAGCTGCCGAAACGGGATTCACGGCAAATGGCGGCTCTGACTCGTCAGCCTTGTCCGGGTCGTCTTCCATCGAAAACTGTCCGGTGACCTGTCCTGCGTTGGCGCGGCGACGCGGCAGCAAGGTGGTCTTGGCGGTCTCGAGCGGAGCCTCGTCGTAATCGTCATCGCCCTCAGTGAGTTCAATTTCGCTATCGGACCAAGACGGGTCGGGCTCGCTCGTGTTGAGCTTGGGCGCAGCCTTGCCCTTCCTGGCATGGCGACGCGGCAGCAGCGTGGTCGTGGCGCGCTCGGCCTCCACGGCCTCGGACACGTCGACAAACGGATCATCGTCCTCGTCGTCATCCAAAACCGCATCGACATCGCCACCCATGACCGTGGTCACCGCGGCGTCAGTCCCCTTCTGGCGCAGAATGCTCAGGTGCGGACGGGCAACGCCAGGAACCGACAGGGCCTCTTCGTCGCCCCACGGGCTCGCATTGACATCGGCACGACGGCGCTCGGCAAAATCGGCAGCGCGATCGCGCGCAGAGCGCAAAACACCGCCCACCGAAAAGCCGATAATGACCAAGCCAACGACGACAAGCCCCAGCAAGACAACCATGGCGATAGGTTTACCAAGGGCGTTTTGCAAGGCACTTGCGATAAAGGCGCCAATGTAGCCGCCCGAGGCGGAAAGGTTCTGCGGCGAAAACATGAGGTCACACGAATCGCTCGTGCCCGGCACCATCAGCGACAGGATAGAGACAATGGCCACAAAGACCACAGCGCCACCCGCGACCGAGCGAATGTTGAGCGGCGAGTCCTCACCCAAAAAGAGCGTGGCGGCAAACAGCAAGATGACGATCGGCAGCACGTAGGCGCCCAGACCAAAGCCAAGGTGGTAGAAACCGGCAACCGCAGCCGTCACGGGCGCCGTTGCGGGCGAAATCACGGCAATGAAGGATGCAATCGCCAAAACGGCAATGACCACGCCGGCGATATCGCGGTTGGCCGAAGGCTCGACCAGGGGCTCGAAATCGTCGAACTCGGCCTCGTGGCCCTTATTGGCACGAAGATGGGAACCGGCACCCTTAGCAGATGCCGGTTGGTTGTTGGCTTTGTTGCCTTTGGCGTTTTGTGCAGATCCGCGCGCCAAACTAAACCTCCATGACGACCGGGATAATCATCGGACGAGTGCGTGTACGGCTCCAGATAAAGTTAGAGAGCGAGTCGCGCACGGCCTTGCGAATGGCATCGGAACCGCTGCTCGTAAAGCTGAACTTGCCCTTCTCGATCGTCTTCATGATGGATGCCGAGGCGTCCTCGGAGAACTGGTCGTCGATGGCAAAGGAGACGCCACGGCCCGAGAACTCGATGGCCTCGATCTTCTTGTGCTTGAGCGAAACGATAGCGACAGCCGTGACCATACCGTCGTTTGCAAGCTTCTGACGATCGCGTAGAACGATGGGGTCGGTATCGCCGATGCGCAGGCCGTCGACGTAGACGACGCCAGACTCGACGGGCGTACCGCGCTTGACGATACCGCCACGCATCTCGAGCGTATCGCCGTTGTCGAGGATAAAGATATGATCGTCCTTGAGGCCCATCTTGCGTGCAAGTTGAGCATGGGCGCGCAGATGCACGGCCTCGCCGTGGACCGGCATAAAGTAGGTGGGCTTGGCCATGGCCATCAGGAGCTTGAGCTCCTCCTGGCTACCGTGACCCGAGACGTGAACGAGGGCGCGGTTCTTATCCCACACGTCGCAGCCAAGCTTGGCGAGGCTGTTGACGACCTGCTGAACGGCCTTCTCGTTACCGGGGACCGGCGTTGCCGAGAGGATGACGGTATCGCCCTCATGGATGGAGAGCGTCTTGTGCTCGCCGTTGGCCATACGCGAAAGCGCCGACAGCGGCTCGCCCTGCGAACCGGTGCACATGACGACGATCTTGTCATCGGGCAGGTTGTCGATATCGAAGGCATCGATGATATCGGCATCATCGATGTTGAGATAACCGAGCTCGCGCGCCACACGGGTGTTGGTGAGCATGGAACGACCGGTCACGACGACCTTGCGGCCGCACTTGCGGGCGGCGTCGCAGATCTGCTGCAGACGATGGATGTGGCTCGAGAACGACGCGACGAACACGCGGCCCGGAGCATTCTTGATGGCATGCAGCAGATTGGGGCCAACCTCGGCCTCGGACTTGGTAAAGCCGGGGACCGTGGCGTTGGTGGAGTCGGACAGCAGCAGGTCGATGCCCTGCTTGGCAAAGCGGCTGATAGCGGCATAGTCGGGCGTGACGCCGTCGATGGGCGTCTGGTCGAGCTTAAAGTCGCCGGTGTGCATAACGGTGCCCTGGTTGGTGCGGATAAACACGCCCAGAGCGCCCGGGATGGAGTGCGTCATCGAGAAGAAGTCGAGCGAGATGCCACCCAAATTGACGTGGCTGCCGCCCTTGACCTCACGGAACTTGGGTGCACGAATGCGGAACTCGGAGAGCTTACCCTCGATAAAGCCGAGCGTCAGCTTGCTCGAGAAGATGGGCACCTTGTTGTTGAGATCCTGCAGCAGATACGGAAGCGAACCGGTGTGGTCCTCGTGACCGTGAGTAACGACGATGCCGCGGAGCTTCTCCTCGTTCTCCAGAACGTAGGTGTAGTCGGGAAGTACCAGGTCGATACCGGGCTGGGAGTCGTCGGGGAACATGAGACCAGCGTCGACGAGCACCATGTCGTCGCCGCACTCGAAGACCGTCATGTTCTTGCCGATGCCGTCAAGGCCGCCGAGCGGGATGATCTTCAAGGGAGATGATTTTTTAGCTGCCATAGGTGAGTGTTGTTTCCTTTCTACGAAACGGGTCTGGAACAACCGACGGGGCGCTTCTGGCAAACCGACCGTCGGGAACGTACAACAATGCATCGCAGAGTCGATGCAATAACCACAGTATGATACCCATTTGCCCACCAACAGACCACCCATGCATCAAAGCCCCATCTGAACCTGTGTATCCCGCCGGTCTGGTCTCAGCGGGCCCGGCACGGGCTAAGTTTCCTGCTCTACAGTCCTGCGCAAGACGGAAAGCACATTAAGTGCTTTCC
>ERZ1031347.375-NODE-375-length-21220-cov-29.441058_pt1 | contig 21220 bp, 19 predicted proteins | sample MGYA00517106_ERZ1031347 | MGnify/ENA primary metagenome ERZ1031347 (study PRJEB33719, sample SAMN04261392) | wastewater metagenome | biome: periurban shantytown; feature: human; material: feces | host: Homo sapiens | place: Peru: Lima | collected 2012-07-19 ...
TTCTTGGATAATCTAAAATGTTGTCACGGGGCAATTCCGTAACCCAAAAGTCCAGTATTTTCACGGCTTTTCAGCCTTTCGAGCTGTTATTGTGTAAACCCCTCTACTCTCTTTGGGGTAATTTTTGTTATCCCCTATCTGTATTTTTTAAACTCCGAATAAAATTACAGTTTTATTGCCAAAAGCCCGATAAACACTGGACTTTTGGGCATAGAAAAAGCGACCTAAAAGATTGCTCTTTAAGGTCGCTCAAGGATATTAAAATTTACACATTACAGGATAATGGGTGTTGCACAATAACAAGAGATGTTATTGTACAAGCCCTTCTACTCTCTTTGGGGTAATTTTTGTTATCCCCTATCTGTATTTTTTAAACTCCGAATAAAATTACAGTTTTATTGCCAAAAGCCCGATAAACACTGGACTTTTGGGCATAGAAAAAGCGACCTAAAAGATTGCTCTTTAAGGTCGCTCAAGGATATTAAAATTTACACATTACAGGATAATGGGTGTTGCACAATAACATTGATGTCATTGTACAAACCCCTCTACTCTCTTTGGGGTAATTTTCGTTATCCCTGTCTGTATTTTTTAAACTCCGAATAAAACTACCGTTTTATTGCCAAAAGCCCGATAAACACTAGACTTTTGGGCATAGAAAAAACGACCTAAAAGATTGCTCTTCAAGGTCGTTCAAGGATATTAAAATTTACACATTACAGGATAATGGGTGTTGCACAATAACAATTGACCTTTATTCCCACTCGCTCCCCATAAACTAATCTTAAACAGATTTGTATGGATATTTTAGCAAATGGTATCTACATTATTTGTATTATCGGTAAAGCATACGCTATCCGATTTTTTGTTGCCATTCCGTTGCCATACCACATAAGATACTATTAATTATACTTAAGTCTTCTCAAATCAAATGCAGGCATAGTTCCTTCAAGCACATCCACAACATGATTTCTAATAGTTGGGTTTTCTATAGCACCAGAAACATAGCGTATTTGATTTCTCATCTTATCCATCTCGCAATAAACAATCTGTTCTGCATCGCATGCAACCGCAATATTAGGATTGTGCGTCACAATGATAACTTGACGTTTTTGCTTAGCTTTGCATATGCATGGTACCAATTTGCTATAAACAGATTGATTATCCAAATTATCTTCTGGCTGATCTATAATTATAGGCTTGCTTTCCTTACTAAGAGCAAGGTAAAAAATCAACAAGATGATTCCTCGTTCACCTGGAGAAAGCTCTTCTAAAGGGTGATTACCCATTTTGAGTTTAAAATTAACCCCGATATACTCCAATCCAAATATAAAATCATAAAACTCTTGTCGATTAGGAACTCTCTTTTCTGCCGTCTCGAAATCGCTGGTTATAACTTCTGCGAGATCGTGAATAAAAGCTATTACATCTTTTTCCTCAGCAAAATCTGTAGTTTTGACTCTATTTTCTATCTCTTGCAAAGAATTATGGGAACGTCCATATTTTCCATTATACTTTTGGTTAATAAATCTTAAAACATTGGAAGCAATCTTTGCATCTTGCATGAACACTTCAGCATGAAATTCAACATTATCTTCCAAATCCCCAAGCAACTCAGATATTTCACCTTGAATAGGAGCATATATACTTTGATAAATATGTGATAGTTCGACTATCCCCTTATAAAGTGCTTTTGAAATTTCATCTCTTTCACTTACAAGCTCCTCATACTCCGGAATGAGCATTGTATCGATATAATTAATGGCATATTTATAGAACTCAACGGAGCCTTCACTATCTTTATTTCCAATGATTTCAGCTTTCTTGTGGTTCCATTCTTCTAAATCCTTAAGATATTTTTGGTACGACTTTTCCTCTGCATCTGCCGAGGAAATTAAAGCTGATTTTTCTGTCTCATACTGCAAAAGTAATAAAGTAAGTCCGTCTTTTGGGTTAGAAAGAGCCGCTTGTAATTCCAACTTATCTTTCTCAGCTTTATTTATTAGTTTTTCGAAATACTCATCAGGTGTATTCAGAGTAAACGTATAGTCTTCTTTATTCAAACTATACTTAGCTGAAAAAGTATCAACCTTTCTTCGGATCTCTTCAAACTGTGTTTTAATAAGAGCTATCTCTGCTACTATTGTTTTGACATCATCTACAAAAGTATTAATACTACTAATTTTATCGTTAATATTTTGAATTTTTTCTTTTGTACCCTCAATACTTTCATTTAATAGAATAAGTTTGTCTTGATAATCGTCGTTAGAATCTTTGATTTCTGGTTTTTTCACAGCTAGAGGTTTTGATTTATCATGTCTTTTTAATGTTTCAACTGCTTTGTCGAGGCTATCAGAGAGATTTTTTCGATATTCCTGAGTCTGTTTATTCTCCAGATTAATTATTCTTCTATTAATATCTTCGAGTTTAGTTCGTGCATTTTGGAAACGTATTTCCACCGGTTTAGACTTCATCCTCACTAATTCGTCAAGATTTTGGGCTTCACCTCGCTCGGTTTTATCCACGTATGAAAAAATGACCTTATCAATTTCCTTTTGAAAAACATCTTCAAAATCATTGCACACATCCTCAATGTATTTTTGAGGTAAATACTGTGCATCCTCAAGAGGAATGTCTCCTTGATATGATGCTAAGGAGCTACTGCGCTTTTCTCCATCAATCCACGTTAAACTTGCAGAATAATCGTTTGCATAGTTTTTCGGAACTTTTCTGAATCTTTTGGGATTTAAGAACGATGCACTTGCCATTGTTCTACAACAACATAGATGTGCAATGATATCAGAAAAAGCACTTTTTCCACTCCCTTTATTTCCAATTACAGCAACCATTCCCGGATTAAGAGGAACTTCAAAATCAAACCAGTTAGAGGCTACATTAACAGGATTCTCTACACGAACGCACGATATCGAAGCTATATTACCTTGTTTATTCTTGTTAACTCTATCCAGAATAGGGGGAATATCTCCTATAAAGACTCGTTCCAATGGTTGATATAAACATTGTTTAAGCCCCTCAAAAGTAAGGTTTGCCTTAATCCACAGATTTTCTTTAGGATTATATTCATGAGGTGAGTGTGAGTCAGAGCACATTATTAGCGGTTTACGATCAATTTCCTTGAACACATATCTTTCATAACTATCTACATCACGTTTTTGACCAATTTCAAAAAAATCTACATTTTTTGCAATGTCGGCCTTAATTGCTTCCTTAACTGGTAAAGAATTTGAAATTTCTTTATCAATTCCATTCGTTTTCCTACCAGCGTGAATAGTGATAAGAGCATGATGCTCTTTTGCAAAAGATATAATATCAGAAAATTCCCAGTAAATTGTGTCATCAGATTCAAAAGATTTAGCCTTTTGTCGTACCATAATAGCTTCAAAATCTGCTGATAATGTAGATAAATCCGATTTTTCAGAGAAAATAAGAATTAAATGAAGGTTGTTTGATCCTTTATCAGTGCGAAGTTCTACGCCTGGAAAAAACACTATTTCAGGCGCTTTTGAACGTAAGCTTTCTATTCTATCCTTATCAATCTTAAAATGATCTGTTATAGCCACAGCCTTTACATCATTTTGCTTCAATGTTTGGCATAACAAATCATCAGCGTCAGAAGCTTTGTATTTATAGTCATATGAAGATGCTGTATGTAAATGCAAATCCCATTTATGCCATTCAGATCCTCTTTCATACATTTCCATATCCACACACTCTCCTAACGATTTTTTAAATCTCGATTGTTTGCAATCTTACGAATTTCTTCGCAAAATTCTTTACAATTGATTCTTCCGTAATTACTACGATCACCAGCAGTCATTATTCTCCTTAGACATTCAGGGACTCCAACCTCCGATCTAAAATGGATACGCTCCTCTGGTCCCCATGCTCCTTGATTTTGATTGTTTTCGTGTACTGTAAAGTCAACATTTTCAGATGTCAAAATATATTCAATTGCTATTCTTTTTTCTCTTTCGTTATTAAAATAAACTTGTCCATCTCTTCCGTATACTAATTTACTCATTTTTTCCTCCTATGCTGCATAATGAACATTTATGGCATTAACTACAGCACCAAAGTCCATATCTGCAATACCCAATACATCATCATTATCAAATCCCACATTTAGTACAAATAAGAAATTTGAAAATTCATAAATTTTCTCAGTAGCTGCATCAGTTAAATTCTCATAAATTCTGTCCGCTTTAGAAAGCAAGAGAAGATGTTGATATTGATCATCAACTTCTTGGGTATGCCCATTAGGATGAGCATAGTTCAAATGTTGTGTAGGCGTTAGAGCAATAATATTTTCTAAATAGTAGCATATTTCTGGATAAACCGCTTCTGGGAAAATATGATGCATATGGATTGCTCTGTCGTTCATATGTGCAGCTTCCAAATGTTCAGTTTGACCGTTACGTTTTTGGTCATTAAATATTCTAAGATATCGTTTTGCTTTAGTAGATTGGTAATGATAATAAGCTTCATTGACTTCAACGGGATGTGTCACAGCATATTCTTTTCGTGTAACACCTTTTGGCTTGTCAGCATAAATATCCCTAAAGTTATTTCGGTTATACATCAACATATCATAAGTGATGTTTTGCTCAGAAATTCTTCCTTTTTCGGTACCGCAAGAATTTTTGAAATATGCCAATGGATTCAATACTTTGATAAATATACGATTACATTCCACAACACCATTGATTTTGGTGTTGTTAATTGTGAAATTTGAAAAAGCTTGTTTGACATTTTGGTATGACTCTTTAGTTTGTGTTGCAAAAAATTCTTCGAAAGCTGAATAAATGCCACTGTCAGCAAGAACTTTTTCAATATATATTTTCAAGAAAAACAATGCATTTCTCTCTCGTAATGCAATGTATTCCAAGATATTTATGTCATTGACTTGATAAAAGTTCCTATTTCCATGCTTAGTCTTTTTAAGTACTTGAGCATTAGCTAACATTTCCATAGGTTGTTGAAAAAACTTATCGTATTCATTTTTTGCAGCTTCGCTTTCAACACCTGGCTTTTTAAAGATTGATTCAACATTTTCAACGGCATAATCATAATGCCAAATATCTGGCGTTGTAAATATGCTTCCTGTGTGCTCAATTTCATAATTATAAATACAGTCAGCTATAACGGTAACAACATCAGCTGCACATTTTTGGTCAATCCATCTGCCGTTATGACTTTCCCTTATATCATAATTGTGCTGATTACAAAAATCTATAATATCTTGCTGTGTTAACATAATAAATCCTCATTTCACATAATCAAAAATTGTAATTTGAATATTTTCTTTTTCATCAAGTTTTTCGGTTATAGGAGATTTTTTCGCTTTATCTCTCAATAAACCATAGAAGAATACCGAACAAGCGTCAACATTTAATGACCTTGTTTGAAAGTTCCTTGCGATTTGATAAAAATTTCGATATTCTTGCGTTGAGAAAAATGCCAGCTGCTCTTTGGTTGGAATTATCCCTTTTTTAGGAATTAAAACTGCTAAGGAACCATTCACAAGGCACTCTTTCGGCTTCTCAATCATACGAGGTTTATATGTCATATTAGGCGTAAGATATACATTATCACAGTCTAAATAACTGTAAACCGATAAGTTCTTGGCATCATCATATGAGATGTATGAATCATACCCGTCAATATTTATTACATTTTGCCCGTCGTCGCTGATATTTCGAGATTTTAGCACACGAATATCTCCGTTTGGAGAAAGCAGCCTATTTGTTATCTGCCTGTCCCTAAACACTTTGAAAACATTAAAATCAAGTTTCTTACATACAGAGTCAAACTCATTATCACGATAAATAATCCAATAAGGTAACTTATCGTCAAAAATATATTTCTGCGACTGTATCATATACTTTCCGTGCGTAATAGATATAATGCGAGTGTTTGACGGACGGCTCAAATTGTTAATGAAAATCGCCAATGTTTCTACAAGCACACCTGGAAAACCTTTCTCGCCAAAGTCAATAATACACTCTACTGCTTTGTCGGATAAATACTTTCTTGTTTGCGAAAACTCAGGTGTGTTAAGCAAGAATTTAGGAAATACCAATGCAACATAATTCCCTATACGAACCGCTTTGTCCAAAAAGAAAGAACAAATATTTGTTGTTGCAGTATTAATTGCATTTTTACGGTAAATATTCAAAAGAGAATTGCTTGCTTTCATTTTATAAAAAGGCGGATTGCCGATTATGTAGTCATACTTTTCCGAAAAATCGTACAGCAAAAAGTCTGCATTGATAAAATTGATAGTGCAGTTATTTGGAATGTTGTAATTCTTCAAAATCAGCTTTGCAAGTTCTAAACTATGCTTATCAATGTCTACTACATCAAGAATAATATTTTTACCCTCGAATTTTTTAATGATAAGCGGTATGAAGTTACCGACTCCGACAGACGGTTCAAGGATTCTGACTATTTCTTTGTCGGTATCAGGCAGAGCTTTCATCATTTCAGTAATCAATGTTTTGCTTGTGAAAAAAGCCGCATTATCTGTTCTGTTGGTATTTGCTAATTCTGCAATATGTCCTAATGTTGCAGATGATAAATTCATAGGATTATCAGAAATAAATTTTTTTAAAGCATCAATATCACTTAATTCATTAGATGATACTAATTTGTTAATAAATGCTGTTTTGAGAGGCGTATGCTTTAACGCCTCTTTAATTTTTCTTGCTATTGATTGAAAAATTACAGTAGGTACAGCTTCGCCTAATGATTGTCTGATTTTAATTTCTTCTTTCTTTAAAAATGCTCGCTTTTTCTCAAACGAAAGAGCATTTAAATCCGAGAAATCTGTTTCAACCCATTTGAAAGAGCGTGGGACTGTCATCATAAGCATAAGTTCTCTTATGCTGAACACTCTGTCATCGCTTGGATGAACAGTATTCTGACTTGCCATTTGGTCATTCCTTGTGTGTATGCAAGGACCGACTTTGTCCCAAAACTGTCTTTTGTATTTATCACCGTTTTTTTGCTGATTGATTACAATTTTGCCCTCAACAACTCTATGAGGCTTTTTGCTATCGTCAGCATTGTCAAACGCAGATTCGCCTTCTTTTATATCAGAAATCCACGCTCTCATATGTTCGGGATATGTTCTAAATGAATGATAAATATCATCTTTGTCAATTTCGCCGAATTCTTTTAATGGCTTTAAATTGCCTATAACTTCTCTAAGCGTGCGTTCTTTAACAAGGTCAGGATATAATTCCAAAGGAGATACCTCGTCAGCATAATCCTTAGAAACGCCGATAACAACGGTTCTTTGTCTGCTGGAGCAAGCTCCATAATTCTTGAAATTTATAACACGAGAAGTGTAGGAGTAGTCTTGCCCTAAATTACTTTCAATCGCAGCTGCAATGGTTTTATTTTCTCCGTTTATATCAGTGCATATTGTTTTCATAAAGGCGGCAACATTTTCAAAAATGAAAAATCGAGGGTTAACCTGCTTTATGATTTTTATTGATTCAATTACTAAAGAATTTCGCACAATTTCATTTGCACTTTTTTTATGGTTGGCAATGGACATTCCCTGACAAGGAGGGGTTGCAACTATAACATCAATTCTTGATATATTTTCTTTTTTCTTCCATAAATCAATCTGCGAATACAAAATATCCTTAGTGGAATTGTCGGTAATATCTCCGCAGATATATCCGCTTTCATATTTGCATTTTTGATTATATCGCTGAATATCTAATCTTCTTGTAATTAGTTCGTTTGTTGCAACACAGTCAAAATCTTCTAATTTAAATCCGTAACAACCTACACCCGCACTACTAAACAAGCTGATATAAGTTGGTTTGTTCGTTTTCATCGTTATTTACCTTAACCTTTCACAACTTGTTCTGAATCGGGAATTAACTCTACAATATCATCTATTTGGCAATCAAGAGCAGCACAAATTCTTACCAATACTTCAACAGTAACATTTTCATTTTTACCAAGCTTTGCGATTAGAGAATTGCTTATACCTGCGGCTTCTCCGAGTTCTTTCTTTTTCATATTTTTATCAATTAGAAGTTTCCATAACTTATTGTAACTAACAGCCATACTACACCTCATAAAATACAAAGAAATAAGTTCTTATACTCGTTTAGTATATCACTTTTACATAAGAAAAGCAAGAACTAATTACACGAAAGTGGAATTAAGTGCAGATAACATCACTTAATTGTTTGTTAACAAAGCAAAATAAAAAAACGCCGAGCGCAACTCATTTTCAGAGCCACACTCGGCGTAATTTTAAGCGTAGATTAAATCTGCATTAACCATCTCCATCGCTATGCTGTGGATATTATTCATCCTCTGTACCCATATCATTTGATTTTCAGCTTTGAGCTTTTCCGTTATATTTTCTTTTTCCGCCAGTTGTTTTACAAGCCGGGAAAACATTTCTTCTGCCTGCTTATCAATATCAGCGAGGTAACTATTCAACTTGCAGAAAGTCAGCAGATTAGTATAAAAACCACGCTTATGCTGCTTAATATAGCGCAAGTGGAGCTGTCCCCAAACGCCGATAGGCTTGTTTTTTTGTTCGGGGAGTGCCAAACAAGGCAGATAATAATCACCCTGCTTTTCGTACCAAAGACCGTTCTTTTCATCATAAATTCTGTTTTTCATTGTGTGTTCCTACCTTTCATCTTTATAATTTCTAAAGCGTGAGCTACGCTTTTTAGACTGTGTGATTTCCTTTGCCTGCTCAAGCATAGTATCAATTTGTTTGTGTCCGAAGACCTTTCGTAAGAGCTTGTAATCTTGTAGCTCCGTTTTTTGTGAAGCATTGATATTTTCCAAGTTTTTTGCTCTTTCCGATAGTCTGATATTGTCTTGATACAGGCTTTGATTTGCTTGCCGCCATTCTTCAAGAGTGCTTTTCATTTTAAAATATTTGATTACTACGCCTTGCAACAACTCTTTCAAAGCGTTGATTATCGGCTGTGCAATTTTTGTTTTGTATGTCTTTGCACTCATTAGAACAGGAGGCTCGGGAAGCTGATACTGAGGGTCATCTTCAAAGTTTTCTTTCACATTTGCAAGAGACTTTTCACAGTCGATCAGATTACCGATTCGAGCATTCACAAGCTCTAATTCGTCTTTTTGCTTACTGATTTCATTGCCCAATTTCGTAACTTCTTTTTCACGCTCCTGCTTCTTGTAATCAAGAACGGAGAGATGTTTTTCGTGCGTACCTTTGTGTTCCCACTCAATTCCGTAACGCTCCATCACGAAAGCAAGGGCAGATTTTTCTGCGCTTACCCATTGATTCCATTCAGTATTGCCACGAGTTCCGCCCTTAAAACCTTGTGCGGCTAACGCTTGTTTCAGGCTTACTCTTGTATCAAGCCCACGCTTGCTCCCGGTTGTGAACGGAACAAAATCAATGTGCAAATGTGGCGTTGCCTCATCCATATGCAGATGAGCAGAGAACACTTTTAATTGCGGATTACGCTCTTGAAATCCACGGTAATACTCATCTAAAATCTGCCTTGCAAGTTTTCCGTTCTCGCTTTCGGCACTCATATTTTCTTTATCACCAATCTGCAAAATCAGTTCGTGAAATGGTTTTTCCTGCTTTGATTTTCTAATTTTTTCATAATAGTTTTCTATTCTGCGGTCGGCTCTTGTCTGTTTGGCGTTGTATCTTTTGAGTGCATCATCAAACAATTCGTGATAGATTTTCTTTATCGGCTCGTTACAGTAATCTATGTTAAGATGACTACGCTCGCCGTCAACATTTTCTGCCTTGAACTTACGGCTGTTGTGATTGACTGAGCCTTTGCCAACCATTGCACTTATCGTTCTTTGCATTATATACACCTCCAATCTCATAAACTTGTTCGTCCTCGGTTCTGTTACTCTTGTCAAGAGTAACGCAAAAGCACTTTTGACAGGCAAGCCCATCAAAAATGCAACCTGCCAGCAGGTTTTGCGTCCTCCGAAGGGCAAAGAGTCGCCTTTGAAAAGGCACTCTCTGCACACTCTGCTAAACTTTCATATTGTTCACTACCCACCGAAAAAGAACATTGCAAGATTGCAGTTGTCCCTGACCTTTGCAATGTTGCAACCTTAAAAGCTGCTTGCTTCTTTTTCTTCGGGAAGTTCCCAATACCATCCGCTACCTTTCTTTATTGACTTTACACCGAGAGATTTTTTTGCTTCATCAAGCACTCTTTTTGAGATGCCTGCGTTCTGCGCTTTCTTCAATAAAATCTGCTGCGGATATTTTCCGTTGGAAAGACAATCGGTTATTAAATTTTCTGCCTGTTCGGACTTCTTTTCACGGCTGATACCGCTGAGCAAATCGTCTATCGAAATATCATAATGACCGAGCCAGCGAAAACCGTTTTCTGCACTCAGTTCAAATGCGATAGCTTTTCCTTCGGGCGCAAGTGACGACTTCTGATGAGCCACAACTCGAATTTCAGGTTTATCTTTTACTCTGCCGACAACAAGCACGCTTCGGGCGCAAGCCTGAAAGTCAATAGAGCCAAGTCCCCGGTAAGTTGACTTGTTGCCTTGCGCTTTGTTCAAGTGACCGACCAAGATAATTGCACAGCAATATTTTTCTGCTATTCTGCCAAGCTGAGCGAGAATGTTTCTAACCTCATTCGCTCTGTTCATATCGACCTTCGCACCGATATATGCTTGCATAGGATCTAAGATAATAACTCTTGCACCCGTTTCGGCAATGGCTTGTTCCACACGCTCGTCAAGCATTGTAAGAGCCGCTTCCGATTCGTCAATCACTTTTATTTGAGTACAATCTGCATTGCCGGAAAGCAAACGGGGCTTAATCGTATCGCCGAGTCCGTCCTCTGCCGTTTGGTAGATGATTTTTATCGGCTCACGCTCGGTACCATCGCAGGGGAGCTTTTCTCCCCTCGATAACAACGCTGCTAATTGCAATATTAAAGTCGTTTTACCTTCGCCGCCGTCTCCGTGTATAATCGTCAGTTTTCCAAAGGGAATATAGGGATACCACAACCATTTCACTTCCTCAACGGGAACCTCATCCATATTGATGATTTTAAGTTCTGCCATCCGCAACGCCCCCCTTTCAAAAATTTTTCATTGATTTCTGCGGAAACATCGGGTATAATATCATTACTACATTTTTGAAACGACTGCTCCGTATCTGTGCCAACAGATACACAAGGGGCGGTCATTTCTTTTTTATTCGCCATTGTCATCTTCTCCTTTCAAACCTCCGAGCGTTGCAGCGATTAGCTCAATTGTATAGAGCAGCTCATCAGGAACGCTCTCGCCATCAGCTATACGCTGAAGCTCGGTTAAAATATCTGACATTTGAGTTTTGAGAGCCTTATATACTCTCGGATTTCCCTGCACAACTACATCACGCTCCATACAGCGGCGGTAACAGTATTCCTGTTTGGATAAACCCGAAAGAGCAACGGCTCTGTTGATTTCCTCGTTTTCTTCAGGCGATACTCTGAACCCTACTGTGATGTTTCTGAAACGGTTGTGCCTATCTACATTTTTTGCTGACATTTTAATTCCCTCTTTCTAAATCTAATTTATCTGCCATTTCCGTCTGCTTTGACGGGAACAAGTGAGCGTAGTTATAGGTTATATCAATGCTTTCGTGTCCTACACGGTCTGCTATTGCTGTCGCTGAAAAACCTAAGTCAATAAGGTGGCTGACGTGGCTGTGTCGAATATCGTGTATTCTGATACGCTTTACGCCTGTTTCCTTTGAACCACGCTCCATTTCTCTGTAGAGATAACTTTTCGTAACGATAAACATTCTGTCATTTTCACCCACATCATAGAGCATTTTTAAATAATCCTGTATTTCTTCGGAGAGAAATTTAGGGATAGTAATTGTCCTGTTGCTCTTTTCTGTTTTCGGCGTGGTGATTAAATCTTTGCCGTTTAAGCGCTGATATGATTTATTAATGGTTACTGTCCTTTTTTCAAAATCAAAATCAGCAGGCGTAAGCGCCAACAACTCTCCCTCACGAATACCTGTCCAATAGAGCATTTCAAAAGCGTAATAGGATATGGGCTTGTCCATCATTGCTTCGGCAAACTTGAGATATTCCTCTTTCGTCCAAAACAGCATTTCACGATTTTTCTTTTTACCCATACTGCCTGCCTTTTTACACGGATTTTCACGCAGATTATAATACTTAGCTGCGTGATTAAAAATTGCGCTGAGCTGATTGTGAATTGTTTTAAGGTAAACAGGAGAGTATGGCTTTCCATTTTCATCCTTATAATTGATAAGCTCGTTCTGCCAAGTAATAATCTGCTGTGCGGTAATATTGCACATTTTAAGTTTTCCGAAATATGGAATTAACTTTGTACGAATGATATGCTCTTTCGTTTCCCAAGTGTTTTCCTTAATACGAGCCTGCATATCTTCCTTATAATGCTCCACAAAGCTCTTAAAGGTCATATCGAGGTCAGCGCTTATTTTATTAAGCTGTTCTCGCTCCCAAGCCTGCGCTTCTCGCTTTGTCTTAAATCCACGCTTTTGGGATTGCTTTCGTTCACCAGTCCAATCGGTATAGCGGTAAATTACTCGCCATGTGTTTGTTTTTTCTTCTTTATAAACAGCCATTTATATGACATCCTTTCTTTTATCGGCTGTACCGTAACAAACTCTTTCTAAAAAATACTGTTTGTTTACTCGACCTGAAATCGTTATAAAACCCTGCGCTTTCAGCTCGTCATTTAGCTTTTGGACTATTTTATAAGCGTAAGATTTGGAAACTCCCAACTCATCCGCTACATCCTGTACTTTCATAAAAGTTGTACTCATAGCAATCCCTCCTTTCAATTTAATTTTTTGAAATGTTTTGTTTATTTAGTGTCGGAGAACTTTCTGACCGCATTCCGATTTGCCCGAGCGGATACACCATTACCGTGATGCACGACGGTTATTCTGTTTCACCAACCAAACGGAATTTGCTTAAGTCTGTAATTCATATTATACTAAGCATATTTGCTATTGTCAAGTGGTTTTCAAGAAAATCTTAAACTTTTTTGCTTTATTTGTCTTGACAATCACTAACTGTATATGCTATGATAAATTTATCATCATAGATTGGAGAAGATTTTTATGGCAATCGGTGAAAGAATACGCTTTTTTAGAAATTTAAGAGGTATGACTCAAAAATATCTCGGTATGCAGGTTGGTTTTCCTGAGAAGACTGCGGATATTCGTATGGCACAGTATGAATCTGGTTCAAGAACTCCCAAAGCTGATTTGACAAACAATCTTGCAGAGGTGTTCGGCATATCTGCTCAGGCTCTTACTGTACCCGATATTGACAGTTACGACGGCTTAATGCATACGCTCTTTACATTAGAAGATTTATACGGCATAAGAATTGATAAACTTTCCGATGAAGTATGTATTCGCCTTGATAAAGGAATGGGTGAAAATTACATAACTATGTTTGAAATGTTTTCTGCTTGGCAGAAACAAGCCGAGAAGTATAAAAACGGTGAAATCACCAAAGATGAATACGACCAGTGGAGATATAACTATCCTGTTCTTAATGAATCACGCACTTTTTCTAAAACACCAGATGACACTGTAAATAATGCAATGGTTAAAGCCTTTGAAAAAAGTTTAAATAACAAGGGGCAATAAATTATGAATACTTGGAAACAAGAATGTGTTATGCTTTTAGAAAACCTTGGAGGTCACGCATATCTACCCGATATATACAATGAATTTTTAAAAAGTCATACTAGAGAAATCATTGATTCATATAAGGCATCTATTAGTAGAGATGCTCTTGAAAAAGGTTGTGAAGAGAGCGACAAATTTGATGGTAAAATTTTATTTTATATGGTTGAAGGCAAAAACAAAGGTCACTATGGACTTATTCAAACATCCGAAAGCAGCTTTGATTTAACTGCTGATGATGATGAGTTTGTAGAGGGCAAAGAAGCTTTAAAAGAACATATTAGGCGAGAAAGAAATCAATTACTAATTACTAAAGCCAAACGACAATTTAAAGAAACCCATAATGGTAGATTATTTTGTGAAGCTTGTGGATTTGACTTTACCGACAAATACGGTGAATTAGGCGAGGGATTTATTGAAGCTCATCATACTAAACCAATATCCCAAATGAAACCTAACGAAAAAACCAAAATTGAAGATATTGTTATGCTTTGTTCAAATTGTCATAGCATGATTCACAGACGAAAACCTTGGCTCGAAAAAAACAACTTGAAAAAACTCATAAATAAATAAACAAAAAGAGCTATCAGACTTCAAAAATCTGATAGCTCTTTGCTTATTTTATCAATAATTCAAATAATGTTGCCATTTTGTTGCCACAGAGGACTTCAAAACGCCTAAAACCGCATAACTACGGGCTTTTTCAGCGGTGAGAAATTATTCCCACTCTACTGTTCCGGGGGGTTTACTTGTTATATCATAGACTACTCTGTTGACATGTTCAACTTCGTTGATGATGCGGTTGGAGACTCTGCCTAGTATTTCGTAGGGGATTTTTGCCCAGTCGGCTGTCATAAAGTCATCGGTTGTAACGGCACGGAGAGCGATGAGTTCGTCATATGTTCTTGCGTCACCCATAACGCCTACGGTTTTAACACCCGGGAGGACTGCGAAAAACTGGCTCATCTTATCTGCGTAACCGCACTTATCCATTTCATCACGAAGAATTGCATCGGCTTCCTGAAGAATACGAACCTTTTCGGCTGTAACTTCACCGATTACACGCACACCGAGTCCCGGACCCGGGAACGGCTGACGCCATACGAGGTCATGCGGAAGTCCAAGCTTCTCACCTACTACTCTTACCTCATCCTTGAAGAGGTCTTTAAGCGGTTCAATTACACCTGCAAAATCGATATCTTCCGGGATACCAACCTGATTGTGATGTGTTTTGATTTTTGCGGCATCGCCTTTACCGCTTTCGATACGGTCGGGATAAATTGTACCCTGTGCAAAATAACCCTCGCCGTAGCTTTCACGGATTTTGTTCCAGAACACCTTATAAAATTCTGTACCTATAATGTGGCGCTTTTCTTCGGGTTCTTCAACACCTTTAAGCTTTGCAAGAAACTCCTCCTGACAATTGATGCGGACAAAGTTCATATCAAAAAGCTTTGTAAAGGTCTGCTCTACAAAATCGCCCTCGTCTTTTCTCATAAGTCCCTGATCAACGAAAACGCAGGTAAGCTGTTTACCGACTGCCTTACTGAGAAGTGCTGCGGCAACGGATGAATCTACGCCGCCCGAAAGTCCGAGAACTACACCCTTGTCACCAATCTGCTCTTTAAGCTGTGCAACAGTTGTGTCGATAAAGCTTTCCATTTTCCACTCACCCTTACATTCGCAAACATCGTAAAGGAATGAACGGAGCATATCTTTACCGTTTTCTGTATGGTTAACTTCAGGATGGAACTGAACACCGTAAAACTTTTTTTCAGGACATGACATTGCGGCTACGGGACATGCATCAGTTGTAGCTGTAATGCTGAATCCTTCGGGAGTTTCATTGATATAGTCACGGTGACTCATCCATGAAATTCCTTCACTCTTTACGGATTTAAAGAGGATATCATTGTTATTGTATCTTGTAACTGTCTTGCCGTACTCACTTGATGAATTGTCTGTAGCCGAAACAACATTGCCACCGAGTGTGTATGCCATAAGCTGACAACCGTAGCAAATGCCGAGAATCGGGATTCCGAGTTCAAAAATTTCAGGAGTATAATGCGGTGATGACTCGTCATAAACGCTGTTAGGACCGCCTGTGAAGATAATGCCTTTTGGGTTAATGTCTTTGATTTTCTGAATATCAACGGTGTAAGGAAGAATTTCGCAATATACATTGCACTCACGAACTCTTCTTGCAATCAGCTGATTGTACTGACCGCCGAAATCAAGAACAATGACAGTTTCTTTTGTAGCATTGCTCATAGTAAAATTCCTTTCAAATTTAAAGAATACCGCACAGAGTTTGTGCGGTATTCAATTAATATTTTAATTATCTGTAAATAATATCGTTTCTGGAAGGACCGTTTGAAACCATTGTAATCGGCACACCGATAGCCTTTTCGGCAAATTCAATGTATTCACGGCATTCCTTAGGAAGCTTGTCATATTCTGTAATACCTGAAATTGAACACTTCCAGCCCTTGAGCTTTTTGAGGATAGGTTTGCATCTTTTAAGCTTTGTTGTTGACGGGAAGTAGTCAATTTCCTTGCCGTCAAGCTCATAACCTACACAAACAGGGATTTCATCAAGATATCCGAGAACATCAAGAACCGTGAAAGCAACCTGTGTTGCACCCTGAACCATACAACCGTAGCGTGTAGCAACGAGGTCAAGCCAACCCATTCTTCTCGGTCTGCCTGTTGTTGCACCGAATTCTCCGCCGTCACCGCCTCTTCTGCGGAGTTCGTCAGCCTCATCGCCGAAGATTTCAGAAACAAATTCACCTGCGCCTACTGCACTTGAATAAGCCTTGACAACTGTGATGATTTCTTTGATTTCATACGGAGGAATACCTGCGCCTACAGCACCGTAACCTGCGATTGTATTGGATGAAGTAACCATAGGATAAATGCCGAAGTCAGTGTCCTTGAGTGAACCGAGCTGTCCCTCAAGAAGAATATTCTTTCCGTCTTTGAGCGCATTATGAACAAAAGTGAATGCGTCACCGACATAAGGAGCAAGAAGTTCCTTATATTCCATCAGCTTGTCAAAAACTTCCTGTTCTGTGATTTCGGGCTTGTTGTAGAGGTTTTTCAGAGTTGCATTCTTGATTTCAAGAGCGTGTCTGATTTTCTCCCTGAGTGAATCGGGATCATCATAAAGCTCATTAATCTGGAAACCGATTTTTGAATACTTATCCGAATAGAACGGAGCGATACCGCTCTTTGTTGAACCGAAAGAATTTTTGCCGAGACGCTCTTCCTCATAGCAGTCAAATGCTACATGGTAAGGCATAACAATTTGTGCTCTGTCAGAAATAATAATGTTTGGCTCGGGAACTCCACGGTCTTTGAGGTGAGCCATTTCCTTAACGAAGTTTTCAACGCTGAAAGCAACACCGTTGCCGATTATATTGGTGATATTCTGATGAAAAACACCCGAAGGAAGCTGGTGAAGAGCAAATTTTCCGTAATCGTTGACTATTGTATGTCCTGCGTTTGCACCGCCTTGAAAACGAATTACGATGTCGCTGTCGTTTGCGAGAACATCGGTAATTTTACCCTTGCCCTCGTCGCCCCAGTTGGCACCTACAATTGCTTTTACCATTTTACAAAACTCCTTTTTGCAGACTCATGGTCTGCTGTAAATAAAATATATACTTGAACCAAAGGTTCGATTAAATCAGTTTAATTAAACATTGATTTCAGGCTTGTCAGACTCAACATCTGCGTACTTTTCAAGAACAGGCTTGATGCACTCGTTGAGGAAGTCCTCTGTCTGCTCTTTTGCTCTGCCTGTGTAGTTTTCAGGCTTGAGAATTTTTTCAAGCTCTTCAAGAGTAACGCCGAATGCCTCATCTGCGGCAATTCTTTCGAGAAGGTCATTTTCGCCGCCTTCAACCTTGACCACCCTTGACGCAGCCATTGAATGCTCACGGATTTTCTCGTGAAGCTGCTGTCTGTCAGCACCGCGCTTTTTAACTGCATCCATCATAATATTCTCTGTTGCCATGAACGGAAGTTCTTTTCTGAGTCTTTGTTCAATTACCTTTGGATAAACGACAAGGCCGTCTGCAACATTTGCATAGAGAGAAAGGATACCGTCTACTGCGAGGAATGCCTCCGGAACGCTGAGACGCTTGTTGGCTGAGTCATCAAGTGTTCTTTCAAACCACTGCGTGGCAGTTGTAAAGTAACCGTTGAGAACATCAACCATAACATATCTTGAAAGTGAACCAATACGCTCACTTCTCATTGGGTTACGCTTATAAGCCATAGCCGATGAACCGATCTGATTCTTTTCAAACGGCTCTTCAACCTCTTTGAGGTGCTGAAGAAGTCTGATATCATTTGAGAATTTAGCGGCTGACTGAGCAATTCCCGCAAGAACATTGAGGAACTGTGAGTCAAGCTTTCTTGAATATGTCTGACCTGATACAGGGAAACAAGCCTTGTAGCCCATTTTTTCTGCAATCTTACGGTCAAGCATTTTGCACTTTTCGTGATCTCCGTCAAAGAGTTCAAGGAAACTTGCCTGTGTACCTGTTGTACCCTTTGAACCGAGAAGCTTAGCCTTTGAAAGCTGATACTCAACATCTTCAAGATCCATAAGGAGCTCCTGAAGCCAGAGAGTCGCTCTCTTACCTACTGTTGTAGGCTGTGCAGGCTGAAAATGAGTGAATGCAAGGGTTGGAAGAGCCTTGTATTCATCGGCAAACTTTGAAAGGTTGCGGATAACGGTGATAAGCTTATTTCTGATAAGCTTGAGTCCTTCTGTCATAATGATGATATCTGTGTTATCACCGACATAGCAGGAGGTTGCTCCGAGATGAATAATGCCCTTTGCATTCGGACACTGAACACCGTAAGCATATACATGTGACATTACATCGTGACGAACAATTTTCTCTCTTTCCTGTGCAACTTCATAGTTGATGTCTTCGGCATGAGCCTTGAGTTCGTCAATCTGCTCCTGTGTGATTGGAAGTCCGAGTTCTTTTTCCGATTCTGCAAGAGCAATCCAGAGTTTTCTCCATGTTCTGAATTTTTTATCCGGCGAGAAAATGTATTTCATTTCCTTGCTTGCATAACGGGCTGACAAGGGTGATTCATAAGTATCTTTTACCATTATTTACATCCTTTCAATTAGTTGTCCTTTTTATCGTTTTCATCAAAGTTCATTCCGCCGCGCTCCTTGCCCTTAAAGGTTTCTTTGGTGATAGGTGCAGGGTAATTACCCGTAAAGCAACCGTCACAAAAGCCTACGGGAGCGTTGTGAATCATCTCACGAAGTGACTCAACAGGGAGGTATCCGAGGGAATCAGCCTTGCTGAGCTTTGTGATTTCTTCGATTGTATGGTTGCAGGCAATAAGTTCTCCTCTTGACGGAATGTCTGTACCGTAATAACACGGCCACATAAACGGAGGTGAACTGATACGCATATGTACCTCTTTTGCGCCTGCCTCTTTGAGCATTGTAACAATTCGGTCAACAGTTGTACCACGCACAATGCTGTCATCAATAATAACAACTCTCTTGCCTTTGATTTTGTCGGCAATCGGGTTGAGTTTAATTTTTACGCTTTTCATTCGTTCCTTCTGACTTGGCTTTATGAAGGTTCTGCCGATGTAGCTGTTCTTCACAATAGCCTTTTCATAAGGAATTCCGGATTCTTCGCTGTAACCGATTGCGGCATCAATTCCCGATTCGGGAACACCGACAACCATATCAGCCTCAACAGGGTATTTTCTTGCAAGGATTCGTCCTGCCTGCTTTCTTGCCTCATAAACACTTACTCCGTCAATAAAGGAGTCTGAACGGGCAAAGTAAATATACTCAAAAATGCAGAGTGCCTTTTTCTTATCGCCAAAGTCGGGTTTCATACTGCGGACACCGTTCTGGTCTACAATTACGATTTCGCCCGGTTCAACATCACGGACAAATTCCGCACCGCAGGCATCAAGAGCCGCACTTTCACTTGCAAAAACATAGGAATCGTTGTACTTGCCCATACAAAGCGGTCTGAATCCGTGAGGATCACGAACCGCAATAAGCTTTCTCGGACTCATAACAAGGAGCGAATAAGCTCCCTCAATTACCTGCATTGTTCTTGCGACGGCATCTTCAACAGAATGACATTTAAGTCTTTCACGGGCAATTACATAGCAGATAACCTCGCTGTCGATTGTTGTCTGAAAGATTGCACCGCGCTGTTCAAGGCCTCTGCGGATTTCAAGCGCATTGGTAAGGTTGCCGTTATGGGCAATTGAAAGCGTACCCTTTACATAACGCATAACAAGCGGTTGTGCATTTTCCAGCACAGAACCGCCTGCAGTTGAGTAACGGACATGCGAAACCGCCATTTGTCCGTTGAGAGAATCAAGAATTTTGTTGTTAAAGACCTCGGTAACAAGGCCCATATCTTTGTGATAATCAATTACACCTTCGTCAGATACAGCGATGCCGCAGCTTTCCTGTCCTCTGTGTTGGAGAGCAAGCAAGCCGTTATAACAAGCGTATGCAGGGTTAATTGTGCCGTCGCTGAATATGCCGAATACTCCGCACTCTTCGTGCAGACCTTCTTTTGCAAAATTATCGAAAGAAAATTCCAAGGTGCCACCATCCGATTAATCAAAATAACTATCCAAAGTTTAATTCACATATCTTAATTCAAAAATTCACAATGTAGTTATTATGCAAGACCTACACGCTTCATCATTTCGGCATAAGCCTCTTCAACACCGCCCATATCACGACGGAAACGGTCCTTGTCGAGTTTCTCCTGTGTGTCCATATCCCAGAAACGGCATGTATCGGGAGAAATTTCGTCAGCAAGGAGAATCTTGCCCTTGTATCTACCGAACTCAATCTTGAAGTCGATAAGATCAACATTGCACTGCTTGAAAAATTCAATCATAAGCTCGTTAATCTTGAAGGCCATTTCTGTGATTGTGTCGATTTCTTCCTTTGTAGCAAAGCCTGCTGCGAGGATGTGATATTCATTTACCATAGGATCGCCGAGTTCATCGTTCTTATAGCAGAACTCAAGAACAGGAGTCTTCATCGGTGTGCCTTCGGGAAGTCCGAGACGCTTTGAAAGACTGCCGGCAGCTTTATTTCTTAAAATTACCTCGAGAGGAACAATTTCAACCTTCTTGAGGACTGTATCTCTGTCATTAAGCTCTTCAACAAAGTCTGTTGCAATGCCGTGCTTTTCGAGAAGCTTGAACATAAAGTTTGACATACGGTTGTTTACAACACCCTTGCCAACGATTGTGCCTTTTTTCTCACCGTTGAATGCAGTTGCGTCATCCTTGTAGGAAACGATGCAGAGATCGGGATCTTCCGTAGAAAATACCTTTTTAGCTTTTCCTTCGTAAAGTAATTCTTTCTTTTCCATAATCAAATCCTCCATAAAGATGCGGCTTTGAGCCGTAATTAAAAAACAATACAAGATACATTATAATATATAAATCAAAAATAAGCAACCGTAT
>ERZ1031347.409-NODE-409-length-19737-cov-8.141703_pt1 | contig 19737 bp, 11 predicted proteins | sample MGYA00517106_ERZ1031347 | MGnify/ENA primary metagenome ERZ1031347 (study PRJEB33719, sample SAMN04261392) | wastewater metagenome | biome: periurban shantytown; feature: human; material: feces | host: Homo sapiens | place: Peru: Lima | collected 2012-07-19 ...
GGCGGTGAGCAAATTCGGATTTTCCGCCGAAGACCTTGACAAAAAACTTTCGTGCTTTTCGGGCGGACAGCGCACAAAAATCGCGCTTATGAAACTGCTGCTTGAAAAACCCGACGTTTTACTTCTGGACGAACCCACGAACCACCTTGACATTGCCGCGGTGGAGTGGCTGGAAGGATACCTTAAAAATTATAAAAATTCGGTCGTCATCGTGTCGCACGACCGTATGTTTCTGGACCGCATCGTCGGCGTCGTTTACGAAATCGAGTACGGCGTCACAACAAGATACAAGGGCAACTACACGGCGTTTTTGGCGCAAAAACAACAGGCGTACGACAAAGCGCTTAAAGACGCAAAATGGAAATCCGCCGAAATCGACAGGCTCCGAAAAATTGTCGAAAGATTTCGCTACAAGGCGACGAAAGCCGCAATGGCGCAGTCGAAACTGAAAGAAATCGAAAGGCTTGGCACTGTCGAAACCCCGCGCCGCTTCGACACCTCGACGTTTGCATCGTCTTTCCAGCCCGAGTACGAAAGCGTCAGGGACGCGCTGTTTGTGAAAGACCTTGTTTTCGGATACGATAAACCGTTGGGCGAAATATCGCTTGCCGTCGAAAGGGGACAGAAAATCGGCGTGATCGGCAGTAACGGCACGGGCAAATCTACGTTACTTAAAACGATAACGGGGCTTATTCCGCCGCTTTCGGGCGACGTCCGATTCGGCGTGAAAACGCGCGTCGGGTACTTCGACCAGACCATTGCCGCAACGAAAAGCGAGTTGAGCGTCCTTGAAGACTTCCGCGCGGAGTTTCCGGAACTTAACGACGGGGAAATACGAAAAACGCTGGGCGGATTCTTGCTTTCGGGCGACGACGTTTTCAAGTGCGTCAAAGATTTGTCGGGCGGCGAAAAGGTGCGCCTTGCGCTTTCAAAAATATTCCGCCGTCGTCCCAACTTCCTGATTCTTGACGAGCCGACCAACCACATGGACATCATCGGCAAGGAAACCCTTGAAAAACTGCTGATGGATTTTTCGGGCACGGTCATCGTCGTGTCGCACGACAGGTATCTTATAAACCGCGTCGCAAAAAGCCTTATCGTGTTTGAAAACGGCGGGGTGAGATACTTCGACGGCACTTTCGACGAGTACGAAGAAAGAGAAAAAGAAACCGCGGAAGAAGTCGCAAAGGAAAAGCCCGAAAAGACCAAAAAAACGGGCGGGGAACGCTACGTCGAAAGTAAGGAAGAAGCGCGGCGCAAACACCGCGTCGAGTTTTTGGAAAAAAAGATCACCGCGCTTGAAGAAGAACTAAGCCGGGCGCAGGCAAAACTCGACGACGAAACCGTCAACACCGACTACAAAAAAGTAATGGCGGTCGAAGAAGAAATAAAAACGATTGAAGAAAAGCTTGAACCGCTGATAACCGAGTGGACGGAACTTTCCGAATGATAAAAGGGATAACGCAAAAAGCGTTATCCCTTCTTTTTTGGCGTTTATCTTTCAAAATCGTCGCATTAAAGTTTTGTTTTTGATAAGAAAGTGGTTTTTGACGGTTTTTTATTTTATTTCGACGACTTCGTAGCCTTCGTTTGTTATCGCGGATTTCAACACGTCGCCATCTACGTCCGACGTAAGAGTTACGACCGCCGTTTTGTTTTCAAGCGACACTTCGACGTCTTTGACGCCGTCGACTTTTTGCAGGGCGGATTTCACGTGAGCCACGCAATGCGCGCACATCATACCTTCGATTTTCAATGTTTTTTTCATACTTTGTTCTCCTTTTTTAATTTCGGTGTTTTTGGTTTTTGAAATATCGTTCACGTCGATTTTCACGACTTTTCTCCTGTGTTTTACGGGCTTGTCAAGGTTGATAAGATTAAGTCTTAACGCGTTCAGCACGACGCATACGCTTGAAAGGCTCATTGCCGCCGCGCCCCACATGGGATTCAGCGTAACGCCGAGCGGAGAGAACACGCCTGCGGCGATGGGAATGCACACGACGTTGTAAATAAACGCCCAGAACAGGTTTTCGCTGATATTCAGAAGAGTGCGGCGGGAAAGGCTTATCGCGCGCGGCACGTCCGAAAGTTCCGACTTCATCAGCACGACGTCCGCGCTGTCGATTGCGACGTCGGTGCCCGCGCCGATTGCAATGCCGACGTCCGCGCGGGTAAGGGCGGGAGCGTCGTTGATTCCGTCGCCGACCATGACGACCTTTCCGTACTTTTGAAGGTTTGACAAAACGGCGTCTTTTTCGTCGGGAAGAACGTCCGGGATAACGCAGTCGACGTCGCAGGTTTTTGCAACCGCATTTGCGCTGAGCGCGTTGTCGCCCGTAAGCATTGTTACGAACAGACCTTGTTCTTTCATTCGTTTTATTGCGTCCGCGCTGTCGGGTTTCAGCTCGTCCGACACGGCGATGACGCCGATAATTTTATTGTTTTTCGTAACGTACAACGGGGTTTTGCCGTCCCGCGCGAACTTTTCGCCTGTCGGGAAAGCGTCGTTTGCCGCCGCGCCGATATCTTTCATAAGGGCGGCGTTTCCGATGACGATTTCGTCGCCGCTCACGATTCCTTTCACGCCGTGTCCCGAAAGGTTTTCAAACTTTTCCGGGGTGAAAACCGTTATGTTTTTTTCTTCCGAAAAGCGCACGATCGCCGTCGCAAGCGGGTGCGAACTGCCTTTTTCAAGGCTTGCGGAAAGCGCGATAATTTCTTCTTCGGACTCACCCGACAAAGCCGAAACGTCGGTGACGACAGGCGTGCCTTTCGTTATGGTGCCCGTCTTGTCCAGAACGACGATATCTGTTTTTCCCGCTTCTTCAAGGGCGGTTGCAGTCTTGAACAAAAGTCCGTTTTTCGCGCCTTTTCCGCTGCCGACCATAATGGCGACGGGGGTTGCAAGACCTAAGGCGCACGGGCAACTTATGACAAGCACGGATATTGCGTGCGTAAGGGAAGTCGCAAAGTTTTTCGTGACGGCAATCCACACGATAAAAGTAACGATTGCGACGCAAATGACGCTTGGCACGAATATTCCGGACACTTTATCTGCCGTTTTTGCAATCGGGGCTTTTGAGGCGGACGCGTCCTGCACAAGTTTGACGATGCGCCCGAGCGTGGAATCTCCGCCGACGGAAGTGGCTTTTGCGGTGATAAAGCCGTTGACGTTCGTCGTGCCGGAAATAACCTTATCGCCGACGGATTTATCGACGGGCATACTTTCGCCCGTTACCGCCGATTCGTTGACGGAGCCGCTCCCCGACAATATTACGCCGTCCGCGGGGAAGTTCTCGCCGGGGCGTACGACAAACGCGTCGCCCGTCGAAAGGTTCGAGAGCGGAATTTCTTTTTCTTCGCCGTCCTTAATTACCCTTGCGGTTTCGGGGGCAAGGTTCATCAACCCTTTTATCGCGGACGTGGTTTTTCCTTTGCTGTAAATTTCCAGCGTTTTTCCAAGGGTGATAAGCACAAGAATCATCGCCGCCGACTCAAAGTACAACGTGTGCGGAAGATGATGAAGATATGCGGTATTTACGCCTGCGCGAATCATAAGCGCGACGCTGTATACGAAAGAAATGCCGCTGCCCATCGACACAAGAGTATCCATATTCGGCGCGCGGTGGAAAATCGCCTTTGTGCCGCTCACGAAAAACTTTCCGTTGATGACAAGTATGACGAAAGAGAACACAAGTTCGTATATAGCGATACCCATCGGGTTGCCGTTCAGCGCGCCCATATCCCAGCCGAACATAACGCCGCCCATCGACACGTACATAAGGGGGATAAGCAGGACGGCGGACACGGCAAGGCGGATTATCGAGCGGATAAGCGGATTGACTTTTTCCTTTTTTTGCGATTTGTCGTTAAAAAGAGCGGCTTTATACCCCGCGCCCGAAACGGCGCGTTCGATTTTTTCGACAGTGGCAGGCTCGTCAAAGTCGACGACCATCTGATTTGTGAGAAGGTTCACGGCGACGTCTTTTACGCCGTCAAGTTCCCTTACGACCTTATCGACGCGCGCGGCGCACGCCGAGCAACTCATATCGTAAACGTTGAATTTAAGTTTTTCCATAATTTAACTATTTCAGTTTTTTAATGAGTTCAACCGCCTCGTCAAGGATTGCGGTGTTTCCGTCTTTCACGTTTTCGACGACGCAGGTTTTGAAATGGTCGGACAGAATTTCATACCCGAATGCCGACAGCGCGCTTTCGGCGGCGGACAACTGCACGAGTATGTCGCCGCAATAACGATTGTCGTTCAACATATTTTTTATGCCGTTTAACTGTCCGATTATGCGGTTTAACCTGTCGTTCAGGCATTTGAGAGATTTTTCGTCGCGCGGCGTGTGCTTCTTTCGGCAGCAATCGGCGCACGATATTTCGGCGCATTTTACGTTTTCCATTTTGTTATTCTCCGTTAATTTTCAATATACCCTATGGGGGTATGTAAATATAGTATAAAACCATCTTTTTTATTTGTCAAGAGCGGCAATATTTATTTTTTGCAAATACTATACAAAAGGTTGAATAACGAAACAAAAGGCGTTTCGGGCGGTTTTATTGTTGACAAATATGTTTTTTGGTTATATGATAAGGTATCTAATAATTTTTATTAGACACGCACGCGTGCATACGCGATACATTACTTGAAGATAAGGGACACGATGAAAAATAGTAAAAAAACACTTGGCACGCCGATCGACGGCTCGTTGCCGCTTGAAGTAAAAAATCTTTTCAAAAAGTACGGCAAAAAATCCGATTATGCCGTAAAAGACATCTCTTTTTCTTGTGCGGAAGGGGAAGTCGTCGGTATCCTTGGCGCAAACGGCGCAGGAAAATCCACCACTCTCAAATGCATCACGGGAATGATTCCTATAACGTCCGGCACGATAACCGTGTCGGGTTACGACGTGTCGAAAAATCCCGTGGATGCAAAACGCAATTTTTCTTTCGTCACCGACAATCACACGGTGTTCACAAAAATGACGGGTATGCAATACCTTTCTTTTATGAGCGACGTTTACGGCGTGCCGTATGAAAAGCGCGACGAGAAAATCAAGGAACTGGAAGGGGTTTTCAAACTCGGCGACAGCATAAACAAACTTATTTCGGGATACTCCCACGGAATGAAACAGAAAATATGTATGATGGGTTCGCTCATTCACGAGCCGCGGCTGTGGCTTCTTGACGAGCCGATGCTCGGTCTCGATCCCCGCACGCAGAACGCCGTCATAAACTATATGCGCGAGTACGTGCAGACGGGCAAAACCATTTTGTTTTCGTCGCACAATCTCGACGTCGTGGAAAGGGTTTGCGACAGGGTGATTATAATTGCCGCGGGCGAACTCAAAAAAATCATCGTCACCGGAAAGGACAAATTCGACGGCGACGAACTTATCGAAAAGTATTACGATACTAATAAGGAAGACTGATGCTGGGCGTACTTCTGAAAAAACAGATGACCGAAAAGTTGTCTTATTTCAAGCGTGACAAAAAACGCATCGATATCGTCGGCGCGTTGCTTACGCTTGTGATGACGGCGTTTATAATGTACGTCGTTGTCGAGGTATTCGGCGCGTTTGTCGTGAAATATACCGAAATCAGGCTCAACGGCGTACGCGACGTGCGTGCGCGGCAATATGAAATAATGACGTTCGTGTATGAATTCGTTTTCGCGGTCGACGTTATCGGCGGCGTCGTAGCAATAAACCGCGCGATTTTTGAAAGCGACGACAGAATGATTATCCAGACTCTTCCCGTAAAGGCGTCGGACGTACTGTACTCAAAAATCATTTTCATTTACGCAAAACAGGTGTTGTCGGCGTTTGTGATTCTCGTGCCGTTCGTGGCGGTGTTCGCAAGCGTGACGAAACAGGGCGCGGGATACGTGATCCTCGGGCTGCTTGCGGCGTTTATTATTCCCGTCATGTCGCTTTCGGTGTCGAGCGTGCTTGCGATGCCGTATTATTACGTCAAAAAGTTTTTCTCGTCGAAGTACGTTTGCCTTCTGGTGATAGTAACGCTGGCGCTTTTTGCGCTGTTTTATTGCTACGCGACGGTGCTCGACTTCTTAAAAACCCTTATGTCAACGGGCGAAATCAAGTTTTTCTTTTCCGAAAAGACGATGACGACGATAATTTCGTTGACGAAAAACCTTGTCCCCGCAAACTTTATCGCGGCGTTCACGCTGAAAACGGACGTCTGGAAAAATCTGGGGATAATCGCGGCGATAACCGTCGCGACGGGCGCAATCGGCATTCTCATAACGTCGCTTTTGTACAACAAGGCGATGAAAACGCGCGCGACGTCGGGCGCAATAATGATTTTTGCAAAAAAATCCGCGGCAAGAAAACTCCCGCCGTTTTTAAGTCTTTTGAAAAAGGAATTCAATCTCGTGCTGTTCACGCCCGATTACGCGGTGCAGTACTTCACGGTGGCGGCGATAATGCCGCTTATGGTATATTTTTGTATGGGCATCGGCAAAAACTTCCTGACGTCGCTCGTTTTCGTTCAGAGCGATTTCGAGCTGGCGATTTTGCTCACGGTGCTTTTCGGCGCGCTTACGAACACGTTCTGCGCGACGAACGTCAGCCGCGACGGGAAGTCGTTTTATGTCGAAAAGACGTTGCCGCTTTCGATAAACGAGATTATGGGCGCGAAAATCGCACTCAGTTTTGCGGTGGCGGTCTTGTCCGTCGGCATTGCGGCGACGGTGCTTCTTGCAAAGAAATACGTGTCGGCGGGCGAAGGCGTATTCGTGTTTTTCGTCGGCGCGATGATGGCGTTGTCGCAGATACTGTACGCCACAAGAAAGGATCTGAACAGTCCGCAGTTTTCGCTGGAAGAAGACAACGTCGTGAGGGAAAGCAACAACAACGTGTCGATAATCGTCGTGCTGGGGCTTGTGTCCGCGATGCTTCTTGGCGGAATACCCCTTTTCGTCAATGTGTTGTCGAACGTCAGGGGCAAAGATATGCGCTGGTTTACTTACGTTTTCGTGAGCGTGTGCGCGGCGGCGGAGTTTGTCGGCTCGCTTTTATATTACCTTATCGGGATAAAAGCCCGCTTTGACAGGGTAACGGAGGGGGATTGATATGAAAAAGAAAATAATCGCGCTTATAATGATAATACCGATTGTGTTTCTGATCGCGCTGTTCTCCGTGGGAAAAGCGGCGGGCGTTTACGCGGACATTCCCGTGACGGGCATACAAATCACGACGCAGAACGAAGACGGGTTTATCGACGTGGACGTTGCCGATTACGACCCCATCGCGTTTTTGGCGCAGGTGCAGCCTGTCAACGCAAGGAATCAGAAATATTCGCTTGAAATATCGGGCGTCGGCGGCGACGAAGCCCCCGACGGATTTGAAATAATCGACGGAAAACTTCATATAGATAACGTAGGAAAGGTGAAAATCACGGCGATTTCCGCCGAAAAAGGATTTAAGGACAGCGTCATAGTGTCCGCATATTCCACGAAAGTGTTAAGAATATATCCCAAAGTCAACGGCGAAAAAATCGCGAGCGACGTAGTTTCGATAAACGGCGGCGAAAACGTCTTTTCCGCAGAACTGTACCCCGAAAACCTTTCGGGCGAAACAAGGATATTTGAAGAAATCGGCGGCAATCACATTCTGAAACTCAACGCCGTCACGGGCGTGGCGCAGGCGCTGTTTTCGGGCGAAACGCAGGTCAGAATTACTTGTCCCGAAGGGCGTGGTGAAGGGCGCGAAAAGGTTTTGAACGTCAAGGTCAACGTCGATACCGACAGCACGGGCTTTGCGGTCAACGGAAAAAGCAGCGGCGCGAAAGTCACCGTGAAAAACAACGCAACAACGGCAAAACTTTTCGTCGAAAGCAAAAACGACGCCCTTGAAATATCCGACCTTACTTTGCCCGAAGGAGTCACGGCAAGCGGAATCGAAAGGATTTCCGAAAACAAATTCGTATTGACCTTGTCTTTTGACAAAGAATTTTCGAACGAAGAAATTTCGGGAAAGGTCGGCGCAACGGACTTTTCTTTGGAGTTTACCGAATATAACCTTGACGTGCGTACGTCGTATTATGACGGCGAAGGCGACGAAATCAAGCAAAAAAACAACACGAAAGTCACCTACGTCGCATATTCCGAAAGCGATGACGACGCAGACGTGAAGTTTGAAATAATCGACGGCGCAGACGTAATAACCCTTGAACAACACGGGCAGTTTGCAAATATTACCGCAACGAAAAGGGGCTTTGCCAAAATCAAAATCACTGCCGAGCACGACGGAAAAGTCATCAAAGAAATCGAAAAGACAATCCGCGTCGTGCCCAACGTGTATTCGATGGAGTTTGCGGACAGCGCGAAAGAGTACGGCATCGAAAACATACTGACAATCGGCGGCAAAAACCCCAAAGGAAGACCGGACACAAGGACGATTTTCGTAAGGGTTGTCACGGAAGCGGGCGCCGAAACGTTCACGGACGAATTTATGAACGTCGCGTTTTCCGACGATAATTCGCTCTTTTCCTGCAAGGCGCAACCGGCGACGAACGCCGACGCGGTTTCTGCGGAAATCAGGGCGACGGGCACGGGGCTTACCACGCTTAATGCGGAACTCAAAAATTATAACCAATATTTCGGCACGAACATCTGCGCGAAAATCAGACTTCGTGCGGTCAAAGACGGCAGAAACGTCGGCAATTACGAGGAACTGAAAACGGTGACCGAAGCCGGGCATATCGTCGTGCTGACAAGCAACGTGATGCTGGGCGTCAAAAACGACGGCACGGTTATGACCGAAGACGAACTCAAAAAAGACGTCAAAAAATTCACAACCACGTACGACAAAACGTATCTTGATAACATCGACAAAAACGACGAAAACAAGAAAGTCCAATATCTTATCGAGTTCAAAAACCACGTTTACGGCAACGGCTTTGAAATCAACGCCGACAAGTTCACGCAGTGCAAGGACGCGACGGGGCTTCCGAAAATTTTCAAAGGGCCTTTGAATTTCGTCGCGATAGCGTCCGCAAGCGTCAAAGGACAGGACAACATTTCTTTCCTTGTAAGGACGGACAACGTGCTTATAAACAACGTCGTCTTAAAAGGTTGCAGCGACGATAGTCTGAATGAAGACGGACAATTCAACTTGTCGAAACTCAACTACGTCGGCACGACGCTTGAAATCGCAAAAAGCGCAACACTTCTGAACAGTCGCGTGTCGAACGGGCGCACCGTCGTGAGAATTTTTGCGGGCGGATCCACAATGGGAAGCCCCGTTGTTGAAGACAAATCGGCGTTTAACGTGCAAGATGAGAAGATAAACGTGCATATTGAAAGTTGCGTGCTTTCAAACGCGCGCGAATTCATATTGAAAATCGGCAGCAACCGCGCGCTGAAACAGACAAACGAAGTGCAAAGAAAACTCCTTGACATAAACAACAATCCGTATTCGCCTTACGACGAGAGCAACAAGACGGACAAATACTTCAACGACAATTATCTTATCAACGACGTTACGCTTAAAAACTCGGTGCTCGAAACGTCGGGGTTGTTCTCGGTCGGTATGGAAACGCATTTCTCGGGCGAATTCTTGTTAGGCGACACGATAACGACGTGGAAAGATTGCGCGGCGACTTCGTATGCGTCGGCGCTTCGCATTGTCGGCGACGTAAAGATGCTTGACTGGAAAAACCTTTCAAACGTTGACAGCAGCACGCTTATCGAAGTTACCGGCGACGCAAATCCGTGGCTTTCGATGAACGTTGCGGAAATGATGAAAGAAGTCGCAAAGGTAGAGGAGAAATGCCGCGATATAATCCTGAACGTCGGCGGGACGGAATACGTCCACGGCGGCATAGCGTTTTACGGCGGCGGATATAACTATTCGTACCTTGACCTTACAAGAGCGAACGACGAAACAAAGCAGTTCGGCGTGTACGACGTCAATATAAAGGTGCTTAAAAACAGCAAGGACGAGAAAATTAAACAGCAGGGCGAAATGCTGCCTTTGGCTGCGGGCGCGGGCGATTTCAGATTTTACCTTTATAATAATAAATCGAGTAGAAACCTGTCATGGCAGGAAAGCATAAAAAACCAAGGAAACCAAGGGGAGAATATTATTCCCGTGGTAGCGGAGGATGTTGAATGAGCAAAAAAGGATTAAAAACAATGCTCGTGTGTATCGTGCTCTTAATAGGGCTTGTTACGCTGTTTGCATGCAACAAAAGCGACGTGGCTGACAAAGACGGACAAACGAAAGTGATTGTGAAAATCCAAGACGAAGACGGCAGCATTTACAAGGAAAACGTCGTGTTTTCCGACTTATTCACGCTCAGTCTTCAAAAAGAAGGATACACCGGAAGACTGTATCGCGACGCGGACTTTTTGAAGCCGCTTACAAAGGATTCCAAAGTCAAAAACGGAGATACGGTTTACGTCAAGTGGACGATCAATAAATACACCGTAACGTTTATGGACGGCGAAAAGGTGCTCAAAGCCTATACAAACGTCCCGCACGGCGATACCGTAACCGCGCCCGAAGTCCCTGAAAAGGACGGCAAGACTTTTTCAAAATGGGACAAAGATTTTTCAAAGGTCACAAGCGACCTTACGATAAACGCGGTGTACGACGTCGATACGTTCACGGTGACGTTTAAGGACGGCGAAAAGGTGCTTGAAACCCAAACGGTGGAATACGAAGCCGCCGCGACCGCGCCCGATACCGCCCGGCTTTCGCCGCCCGAAGGCATGCATTTTGCAAAATGGGACAAAGACTTTTCAAAGGTGACGGAAGATATTGAAGTTTCCGCCGTGTACGAGATTAACTTTTATACGGTTATTTTCAAAAACGGCGAAACGACACTCACAGCCGACAGGGTGAAACACGGCTCTGCCGCAACTCCGCCGAACGTGTTCGATACCCCAACTGCAAAGTTCGTCGGATGGGATAAATCGTTCGACAACGTCACAAGCGACCTTATCGTCAACGCAAAGTTTGAAACGAAGAAATTCACGCTGACGTTTATTAACTTTGACGGCACGACGGTTTACACAGCGGAGGTCGAGTACGGCGCGTCCATCGACAGCCATTTTGAAACGGCAGACAGCGCCGCTACGTACGACGATACAATTCTGGATTACGTCGGCTGGTACGATAAATCCGACACGGAAAAGACGATCATCGACGATTTTTCGGAGTTGACAATGCCGACGCGCGACCTTACGTATGTGCTGAAATTAAGGCTTATGGATTCCGCAATCGGCGAATTCAAGGTTAATACCCCCGCGGACTTCACGTTTACGGAAAGCAGCACCGCCGAATTTAGTGTAATGCCGAACGAGGGCACCACTTTGCACGCGGGCGTTACTTATAAGTATATATGGACAATAAATAAAGATAACGTTTTTTATAAGACGGAAGAAACAACCGAATCGTCGCTCACCCTTCAAAACCTTGCGGCGGGCGAATATCTGGCAAACGTCAAAATCGTCGCGTCAATGGAAAACTGCGGATCCGTCGAAAAAGACTTTTCGGCAGACGAAACGCTTATCGTATCCCGCGCGGACATTTTGGGAATTACGGTAACGGGCGTCACAATGACTTACGGCGATAAAACCGCCAAAATCGGAATAAGCGAACTTCGTGAAGGAGACGTCGTAACATACGGCACCGACGGCACAACATTCCCGCTTCAAAACGTCGATTTGTCGGCGCTCGACTGCGGCGAATACGATTACTTTGTAAGAGTGTACAGGGGCGACAACTATAACCCGTACACGTCGGGAAAAATCACGGTAACGATAAATAAGGCGGAAGTTACCGCCACCGTCACGCCCGACGATGACAAGTTGACATACGGCGATAATTTGCCGAGCCTTACCGCAAAAATCGGCGAAGAAACGTACACGATCGAAAGCGGCAAATACGAATTGCACTTCGGCTATACCAAAATAACGGGTAACGTTGCAAATAACGTCGGCACGTACAATATCGAAAACGTGGATATTTCGGTCTTACGCGCAAATTATCCCGAAAAGAATTACGATATAAAACTCACAACCGTAGGCACGATTACGATTAATATGGCGAACCTTACGGTAACCGTTACGTCGGACAAAACCGAACTTACGTACGGCGAAGCTTTGCCAATAATAACTTATACATTCGATGGGTTGAAACTTTCGGACGCGGAAAGTGATTTCACGAGAACCGAAACGGAATTTGCAGAAAAACTCGACGTGGGTACGTATACGGCGTCCGTAACCCTTTCGGGCGAAAAGACGAAGTTTTACGAAATCACCGTGAACGCGGCTGATTTCACCGTAATACAAAAAGCGGCGACAATCACGATAAACACGATTGACAATATCGTTTACGGCGATGAAGTGCCCGATTTGTCGGCAAAAGTCGATGGAGTGCTTGACGGCGACAGCCTTGTATACGCACTTGAAACCAATTATACCGTCGGCGCAAAACCCGGTGTATTATATACCGCAAGCGTTGTGGTTAACGCCGCGGAAAACAAAAACTATGCAATCATCGCAACCGGCACAACGTTCAACGTCGGCACAAAGGATCTTACGATAAAACTCAATAATACGGCGACCGTTGCGGTCGGGAAAACATACAAGGTCGAGGCAGAACACCTTGACAAAATCGGACTTGTTGCGGGCGACACCGTCACGGGAAACGTCACGATAACAAAGGACGTCGCAGGCACATATAACGCAGACGATTTCGACAAATCCAACCTTGTCGTTACGAACGCCGGTTGCTACGTGATTTCGTACGAAATGAGCGTTGAGTTTATAGAGGTCACCTTCGCAATCGACTTTACGACCGAACCCGTGACGTACGACGGGCAGCCGCACAGCGTTTCGGTCACAAAGACCGACGAAAGCAAAAACTACACGATAACGTACGGCACAACCGAAAACGATTGCACGCTTAATAATTCGCCCGAATATACAAACGCAGGCGCGTACAAGATATACTTTAAGGTTGTTGACAACGACACCCTCGCGGAGCATGTCGGAAGCGTTACGCTTACGATAAACAAGAAAGCGGTAACCATAACGGTTAAAGACGTCACGATAACTTACGGCGAAACGCCCGCGTTTTCGTACACCTTCACGGAACTTGCCAGCGGCGACGAACTTTCGGGCGAAGCGGATTACACCGCCAAAACGAAGCTTTCGGGCGAAGAGGTTAACATCGGCGCAAGCATGGATGCGGGCGAATACGAAATTTCGCTTTCGGGGCTTTCCGCAAGCGATAACTATAACGTGTCTTTCGTTCCCGGCAAACTCACGATAAACAAAAAGCCCGCCACTGTCGAATGGAATATTGCGGAAAGTTACGTTTATAGCCCCGCGGGACAGACTTTGCCCACGGCAACTTACGACAACAAAACCGCAACGCTTATAATCACAAAAGACGGCAAGGCTTGCGAGTTCAAAGACGCGGGCACTTATACGGTAACCGTGGCGGACGACAACTATATCCTGACGAATAACGAAAAAACAATCGTCATCAATAAGGCAAGATACACGGCGGCTCCCGCGCTTTCTCTTTCCGGCACGTACGCTCCCGACAAAACGCTTGGAAATTACGCGCTCGCAGAAGGATTTGTCTGGGCTGATGCGGGCGAAATCCCCGTTTGCACAAAGACGGAGTACGCGGCGAAGTACAATATGGACTCCGACAACTACGAAGATTTTGTAACGACGGTAACGCTCGTTCTTCAAAAGGCGACGGTAACGCTCGCACAAAACCTTTTCGAGTTCAATTATGATGACGGCGCGTCGTACGAAATCAGCACGACCGTGAAGTACAATAACATCGAAGTAACGGAGCCTTACACCCTGACGTTTGAAAAGAATATGTTTTCCGATGCAGGCACGCACAAAACAACCGCGACGCTTACGGCGGACAACTTCGCTTTGTCCGACAACGTCGTTTACGTAAAGGTCAAAGGCGTGAAAGTCGGCAACAACTATTACACAATCGAAGACGCACTTGACGTCGCGGCAAGCGGACAAACGATTTTCGTTTTGAACGACACGGCGTTTGCAACACAAGAAATTGCAGGCGTGCTTTACAACGACGTAAAATTCAAAACCGTCAAAACGGGAGTAACGCTGCTTCTGCCGTTTAACGAGAACGACACCGTCGGTCATATCGGCGCGGGCAAAGAGGGGAGCGATAACTACAAGGCAACCGCCGCGCTTACGGGAACTGCGAAACTTTATAGAACGCTCGTTATCCCCGAAGGCATTGAAGTTATCGTCAACGGAAAACTTATCGTCGGCGCACAAACGGGAACAACAACTTCGGGCGGAGTGCAAAACGGAGTAAGGGGCAACTATTGCGAAATAAGTTTAGGCGGCACGATTACCCTCAACAACGCAACGCTTGAAGTGTACGGGTATATCAAAGGAAACGGCGAAATTACCGCAAACAACACGACCGTGATTGAAAATCTGTGTATTACAGGTTGGCTGGGCGGTTCCGAATCGGCAGGCAGATACATCGGCGACGGAAAATTATTGACTTCTTCAACAAACGTCAAAGATCCTGTGCAATTTCCGTTCAGTCATTATGAATTACGCAGTGTGCAATTATCAATTACTTTGCACAAAGGTTCAACACATCAAGGCTATGCAAAAATAGCAACAAGCGCAATAGCATTTCTTTCGGCACAAATTAACGAAGCGTGGCTCACGTTCGTGTCTTCTGACAGTAAAGAGTCATCGGGACTTGTCAGAATGAAAAGTTCTGACGCAAAAGTTGTGAAAACGTTCAAAGGCGGCAGAGTAGGTATCGAAACGTATGGCTCGGTGGAAGACGGATATACCTCGATTACGTTAAAAGTAGCGACTATGACAATAAGTATGACTTCTGAAAAGGTATTTTTCCCGATTTGCAGAAAAACCGATATTGTCATAAAATCCGGTACGTTCACTCAAAAATATAAGTACAAGTTGATGCCCGGTTCAAGCCTTACGATAGAAAACGGCGCAACTCATAATCAAAATGGAAGCATAGTTGTGTATACCGGAGATTTCAAGGATGTCACCGATACGCATTATCCGTCAGGATTAGGAGATGCAAGATTTACCGTTGACGGCACGATAAACATAAACGGAGCATTCGGCGGAAAAGTATTGTCGACAACGGCAGGGAAAGTTGTTGTCGGCGCAAATGCTACAATAACGGACGTTTATTCGCCGGAAGGGAAAGGCGGTGTAAGCAAATTAACTACAAGCTACACGCCGCTTGATAAGACGATGACAACCAAATCGCTGGTGTTTGTAAATGCGGACAACTCGACGGTTGCGGCGGCGACAAACAAAACCTATAATTACAACAACGGAACGTGGCAATAACCGCGCCCCATCTCAAAAAACAAAGTATGCGTCCGAAAGGGCGCATATTTCTTTGAAAATCGCTTGCAACTTTTCCCCCGCGGTGATAATATATCGTGAGAAAATTCAAGGTGAACCAATGAAAAAATCGCTTAAAAAAATCCCGAAGACCGCGGAACTTATGTGGGTGCTGGGCATATTTCTTGTCGCGCTTGGCGTGACGATGAGCAAGAAAGCCGACCTCGGAGTTTCGATGATTGCCGCGCCGACGTTTATCGTGTACGAGGCGATAAGGCCGTTGTGGGCAGTGTCGGTGGGCACGGTCGAATATCTTGTGCAGGGCGCGATTCTCCTTATAATGTGCGCCGTCGTGCAACGGGTGAGCTGGCGATACCTGCTGGCGTTTGCGGTGGCGGTGATATACGGCTACGTGATGGACATGTGGATGCTGGTTTTCAAAAACGTCGTGCTCACGGAAGCGTACTTAAAATGGATTATGCTTATCGCGGGCGACGTGATGACGGCGGCGGGCGTGGCGTGCTTTTTCAGGACGTATATGCCGCTTCAGGTGCACGAACTTTTCGTTGCGGAACTGTCCGACAGATATTCCCTGAAAATAAACAGGGTGAAACTCGTTTTCGACTTGTCTTTTCTGGTGCTGTCCGTGGTGCTTGCTCTTACGATATTCAGGGACGCGAATACCTTTGACTGGAAAAATATCGCCACGACTAGTTATCATAGTCTGGGGCTTGGGACGATTGTCACGACTTTCATAAACGCCCCGATAATCGCGGTAATCGGGAAAGGGCTTGACAAAATTTTCGACTACACCCCGCTTTTCCCGAAACTTGAAAAGCTGATAGGCCGCAAAAAGAAAACGAACGCGCCGACCGAAACGGAACAAAATACCCCAAAAAACGAACAAAACCAACCTGCGGAAGAACAAGCCGCAAACGACGAGAAAGAATAAAACCTAAAAAGCCCTCGCAAACTCGCGAGGGTTTTTAATTTGAAAAATCTTCCGAGAGTTAAAATCCCCCGAAAACGGGGAAATTTAGATGAGATTGTGTTTTTCTCGGCAGGTTCTGAAAATTCCAGTGTACTTAGCGTACACGAATTTTCGGGTTCTGTCGAAAAGGCAAAATATCGCTAAATTTCCCCGTTTTCTTCATGACGTTTGTTTTCTATGATATTCAAAACTACGGTTATCGACGGCACGATTACCGCAAACAAGCAAAGTTCGACAACGGTGTTGATTGCAACCACGCTTGACAAAAGCCACTTGAAATTTATGACAAGTCCGTCAAAGTTTTTGCCGTGCGCGAACGCCAGAAACATTGAAAGGAACAATATCGTGTTGGTGATAACGCCGCAAATCGTTGAAAAACAGCCGATTGCAAAGTTCACGGCGCGGTTTTGTTTTTCGGTGCGCGGTTTTGTCGATTTCGCCGCCGCCTTGCTAAGCCCTTTGTATACGAGCGCGCAGACAGTGCCGCACAATATGCGCGGAAGCACCGATACGAGCGGGTTTATCGCAACGGCGTACATGGGAATACTGCCCGAATAAATAAGCGCGATAAACAAACTTACAAGCCCGAATACGCCGCCCGAGATCGCGCCGAATTTCACGCCGTAAACCTGTCCGCAGACGAAGACGGGAATAAGTCCCAGCGCAAAACTTATCGGCAGCCCGAATTTTTGTATGATTTCCGCAAGAGCCTGCAACACGACGACAAGGGCAAGCGTTATCCCAAGCGTCGCGATTTCTTTGTTTTTCTTGTGATTTTCAACGTTGTTCATAAACGTTATTATACAAATATTTTCAAAAATGAAAAGCAAAAGCGCTTACAATTTATTCAAACGTCGACGTGGAGTTCAACAAAAACGCTTTCAACTTCTCGGTTTCGGGATTGTCGAAGATTTCGTCGGGCGTGCCGTATTCGGCGACTTCGCCGTCCGCCATAAACACGATGCGGTCGGCAACCTTTCTTGCAAAGTCCATTTCGTGCGTTACGATAATCATTGTGCTGTCGCCTTTAAGTCCCTTTATGACTTTCAGGACTTCGCCCGTAAGTTCGGGATCGAGCGCGGACGTCGGCTCGTCAAAGCACAAGATATCGGGGGAGAGGGCAAGGGCTCTTGCGATTGCGACGCGCTGCTGTTGTCCGCCCGAAAGTTCGCAAGGGTATGCCGCGCATCTGTCCAGAAGCCCGACCTTTGAAAGAGTCTCTTTCGCGCGGGCGTCGATTGCCGAAAACTCGGCTTCTTTAAGTTGCTTTTTTTGCAAACTCAATGCTTTACCGCGCACTTTTTGCTGTTTTAACTCCTTAATTTGCTGTTTTATCTTGTCTTTTGCCAGTAGTTCCGCAGATATTTTCACGTTCTTCAAAACGTTCATGTGCGGGAACAAATTGAACTGCTGGAACACAAGTCCGAAGTGCAGCCGTTTTTTCCGAAGGTCGTTGTATTTTTCGTTTTTGTCGCTTGCGCCGTCGAAAAGAGTTTCGCCGTCAACGATAATTTGCCCGTCGTCGGCGGTTTCCAAAAAGTTTAAGCACCGAAGGAGCGTCGTCTTTCCGCTGCCCGACGAGCCGATAATCACCACGACTTCGCCTTTGTCCATTTCAAAATTTATGCCTTTCAGCACTTCCTGCGCGCCGAACGATTTTTTCAGATTTATAACTTCCAGAATTGCCATTTTTTATACCTTATAATAGTCCAGTTTCTTTTCGACGTAGCGGAAAAGAAGAGTGAGCAGTCCGCTGAATACGAGATAAAATACGCCCGCATAGAAAAGCGGCCACAACACGACGTAATTGTTGACGATTTGCTCGCTGAATTTGATGAGTTCCACAACGCCGATGACGCGCGCAAGCGACGTGTCCTTGACAAGCGTGATTATTTCGTTGGACATCGGGGGCATAATGCGCTTCACGACCTGCGGCAGGGTTACGTAAAAGAATGCCTGCGATTTCTTCATGCCCAAGACCGCCGCCGCTTCCGTTTGTCCGCGCGGTATCGACTGGATCCCGCCGCGATAAATTTCCGAAAAGTAGCAGGCGTAGTTTATCACAAACGCCACGAGTACCGCCGTAAATCGCGATTGCATCGGATAATCGAACAAAAGCCCCGGCACGTAAAATACCACGATGATTTGAAGCATAAGCGGCGTGCCGCGGATAATCCATACGATAAGTTTTGAAAGATATTGAAGCGGTTTGAACTTCGACATCGAGCCGAAGCAGACGATAAGCCCCAAAGGCACGGACAGGACAAGCGTCAGAATAAACAGAAGACACGTCGTCCCGAACCCCGTGAAAAGTTGCCTCGTCACTTCCGAAAATGAAATTGTTGCTGCCGATAAAACCATATTTATAAGTCCGTAAAAAAGGTAGATTTCGCCGTTTGCACGGCGAAATCGAAAAAGTATTTTTTTGTTTAATTATTTTATGCCGAGAATTTCTTTTGCGGCGTCTTCGCCTGCCGAGCCGTCTTCCGCCACGATGCGCGCTTTTTTCAAAGCGTCGTAGGAGTTGTATTTATCTTTGTCGGCTTTTCTGACGACGGCGCATTGTTTGTTTTCAAGGTAGTTCATCGTTATCGACCATTGTGCGGCACGCGCCGGCGTTACGGTCAGACCGTTCCATACGCAGTCGATGGTTTTTGCTTCCATTTCGGATTCCTTCTTGCCCCAATCGATAAGTTTGAATTCAACCGAGATTTTCTTGCCGACTTTCTCGCTGATTTTTGCAAAGACCGCTTTTGCAAGGTCGGTGTCGAAACCGCCCGTCGTTTTGTCGCCCGAGCCGAGAGCCATGGGCGCGTTCAAGGTGAATCCGATGACGATTTTGCCTTTGTTTTTGATATAGTCAAGTTCCGTATTGTCCGCTTCGCCCGTGGGAGCAGTGTAGGTCAGGTCGAGCGTTGCCGCGGAAATGCCGTATTTGTCGGCGATTGTTTTGTAGTCGGCGTCTTTAAGTTCGGAAAGCGTCTTATTGACAAGGTCGGTAAGGGCGTTGTATTTGCCGTCGGCCGCTTTTCTGAAAGCGATGCCGTAGTATTCCTTTTCAAATTCCACGTCGGCGATCGTCAGGTTTTTCGCCATTGCGGAGTCGACGCTCAGAAGATAGTTCGCCATCGTGTAGTCCATTATGCCAACGTCGGCGGTTTTGGAATTGAGCTCCTTGAAAACGTCTGCCTGCGCCGAGAGCGCGGTGTAGCCGGGTTTTGTTTCCTTGTTGCAGGCTGCAAGCGCAAACGCCATCACGAAAACTATTGAAATAATCGAAACGATAACGGTGATTTTCTTTTTCATATTTTTACCTCGGTTTAACGCGTTAGTAATTTAGCGTAATAAAGTGTTATGAATGGAT
>ERZ1031347.435-NODE-435-length-19100-cov-6.867104_pt1 | contig 19100 bp, 17 predicted proteins | sample MGYA00517106_ERZ1031347 | MGnify/ENA primary metagenome ERZ1031347 (study PRJEB33719, sample SAMN04261392) | wastewater metagenome | biome: periurban shantytown; feature: human; material: feces | host: Homo sapiens | place: Peru: Lima | collected 2012-07-19 ...
TCGTTTTAATTTGGTTGTCTAGGAGCTGTTGCACTTAGATTGTAAATCCATCCCCAAATATCGCAGAAAGGTATTGGTCAATGGCGTTGACACCAGACTAAAGGAGCTGGTCAAGTCAATCTGTGAAGAAATCCAAGTTGATGTAATCGAAATGGAAATCATGCCAGACCATGTACACCTTTTGCTGGAGGTTTATCCGCAGTTTGGCATCCACAAAGCCGTAAAGACGATCAAAGGGAAGACTTCTCATATCTTGAGGCAGGAATTTCCGTGGCTGACAACCAAACTGCCATGCCTTTGGACAAATAGCTATTTCTGCTCTACTGTTGGCGGTGCGCCGCTGAACATAGTGAAGCAGTATATCGAGAGCCAGAAAACATCGCAAAGGAAGTGAGAATGTGGAAACATACACACTGGGATACAAGTTCCGCATCTATCCGAATAAGACGCAGGCACGGTTAATCAACCGCACGCTCGGCTGTGCCCGTTTCGTGTTCAACCACTTTCTTGCGGTTCGTCGTGATGAATGGAAAGCGAACCATCATTCTCTGACTTACGTCAAGACGAGTCAGCTCCTCACCAATCTCAAGAAGTGCGAGGATACATCCTGGCTTTCCGAAGCAGACAGCATGGCGTTGCAGGAATCCCTGCGCAATCTTGACCGCGCCTATGAGAACTTCTTCAAAAAGAGAGCAGGCTATCCGCGTTTCAAGTCAAAGCATAGCCGCAGTCAGTCCTACCGGATGCGCAATCAGGGAAACGGCATTCGCATCGAAGGCAACCGGATCAAGCTGCCGAAGGTCGGCCTGGTGAAAATCAAGCAGAGTCGGACGTTTGAAGGCAGGATCCTGAATGCCACAGTCAGCCGTGCAGCTTCTGGAACATACTTTGTTTCCCTTTGCGTCGAGACGGACAAAACGGCGCTGCTTCATCCGAACGGCGGCAGGCAGATTGGCATTGACGTTGGTCTGAAAGCGTTCTATTCGGACAGCGACGGCAATACGGTGGCGAGTCCGCGCCCGCTCAAGAGCCTCCAGCGTAAGCTCCGTCGAGAACAAAGGCGGCTCTCTCGCAAAATGCCGCAATCAAGGAATCGAGAGAACGCTCGTATCCGCGTCGCCCGTGTCCATGAACGCATCGCAAACATTCGCAAGGACTTCCTGCACAAATTGTCCACACGGCTTGCTCGTGAAAACCAAACGATTGCCGTGGAACACTTGAATGTCAAAGGAATGCTTCGGAATCACAGACTTGCAAAGTCTATTTCCGATGTAAGTTGGAGTGAGTTTTTCCGCCAACTTGCGTACAAGACGGAATTGCACGGCGGCGAACTGCTGAAAGTGGATACCTTCTACCCGTCGAGCCAGACCTGCAGTCTTTGCGGCTATCAGAACCCGTTGACGAAGGATTTGAGTGTCCGCGAATGGGATTGCCCGGCGTGTGGAACGCATCACGACAGGGATGTGAATGTCGCAAAGAATATCCTGCGCAAGGCTTTGGAGGATAAATCCACAGCGGCATAAGCTGAAATAAATGTACCGTGGGGCACACGGGAATTCACGCTTGGGGAAATCGTGTAAGACGCCAATTCTTTGGAGGCGGCGCAGTGGTTGTCGAACCAAGAATCCCTCCGGCTTTAGCCGTGGGGAGTGTCAACGATGGTTACTCCCGTGCGAATAACGAGGCACTCCGCCTCCTGATGAAAAAGGAGCATCGCTCGGCTAGGAATCTCAATATCTGGATGACGGTCACGGCTCTTGTCGGCATCGTCATCATTGCCGGCTTCATGAGCGACGTGGCAACACTCCTCTACTTTGCGATGATCTGCTCCTTCGTCTCAACGCCGTTCTTCGCTCTGCTGAACTTCTCCCTCGTGCGTAGCGGAACGAACAAAGTCACGGGCGGCCTGTTCTGGCTCGGCGTCTTCGGCTTCCTGTATCTCGCAGGCTTCAGCATCCTCTTCATTGTCTACGAGGCAGGACTGCTCAAATAAAATGAACCGTCAAAGCTCCACTGCTCATGCAGCGGAGCTTTTTTGATGCACATTTTTGGCGCAAGATGCTCTCATTGTTTACACTACGAGACGTTGTTGCAGGACTTTTGGCTATACATCTCGAATTTTTTGATTGTTAGAGTAGGTATGGGCGTTGTGTTAGGGGTTGTGTTTTGTGAAGAATCAACAAGGTCCGATTGTTGTCCAAGGTGCGATGAGCGTGGAGACGCAGCATATCATCGACCAGATGACGGAAGTCCGGGAGGAGCCGTTTGGGCCATTCCGGTGTGCGCGTGGAGTATTTGAAGGACATGGGCTTGTAGTCTGTGAGACGCAGTGGGGCATGGCCAATGCGTCAGCTTTGGCGGCGCTTGCCATTGCGCGGTATCATCCTCAGGCAATCATCAGCCAAGGAACGGCTGGTGCCCATGATGCATCGCTGTCTGTTTACGACATCGTGCTCGGGGCGCGGACAGCAAATTCTTCTGCCTGGCAGACGTATTATCGCGCGGCTGGCGCGGGAGTCGATTACCGCGGGCTGAAACAGCTCGGTGTCTTTGCTTGGAACAAGGATCGGAAGGAATTCCTGCAAGAGGTTTATCATGAGGGAAACCCCACTCTGCTTGCTGCTGCCCGTCGTGCTGCTGCAAGGTACGAACATGGCAGGGTAGTCGAGGGAACCATCACGACGTGCGACAGCTGGAACTGTGAAGTGGACCGCATCGCTTTCCTGCATGGATTTTATGGCTCATTGGCAGAGGAGATGGAGGGAGATGCTGTCGCGCAGGTCTGCCAATCATTCGATGTGCCATTTCTCGATGTGCGCATCATCTCGAATAGCATCCTGCTGAATCAGGATCCTTGGGACCTCGGGACAGGTCCTGTTTGTCAAGAGTATGTGCTCGCGTTGCTGCGAGAATATTGGCTCGATGTGTCTTGAATTGGAGCACTTTATGATGTTTTAGATTGGAGGTGTTTTGCATGGGTATGGGTACGGTATTGCTTGTTGTGCTGGTTGTCGGTGCAGCTGTATTCTTGAGGAATCGACCGCAGGGAAGCAAGACGTCGAAGCCGGTGGAAAGTGTCTCGGCTCGTCCGGAGGAGAAGCGGGATTTGTCGGCAGCACCTATGGAGAAGAAGGTGCTGCCGCAGGGGGGATCGCGGACGGCTGTGGCTGGGCCGCGCTTGACGGCGGAGCAGTGCCGAGAATTGGCGCGGATCCATCGACAGAACATGCTGGACCGGCAGCATGACAGCCGCATGTCGGCGGCTGCGGCGGTGGCCGGTGCTGTGGCTGGTGCGGCGCTGATGCATCATCACGATGCAGAGGCGCAGCAGGCGCGACTCGACCAGATGGCTGCGGCGCAGCGCGCACAGCAGCAGTTGGACGCGGATACATACGATGCGGATGACTATGATGCAGATGATATGGATGGTTACAGTGATGTTGCAGACGACTACGATGCAGATGATCAGGCCGATGCCACTGAGGATCCCGATGACTATGATGCGGATGACGATGGTCTGATCGACAACGGTGTCGATTGGGATGATGACTGGTCGGTCGATGATGACAACGACTATGGGGATGGCCAGTCGGACTACAGTGATTACGGCAATGACGACTACGGCAGCTATGGCGACTATTCCGGTTCTGGCTACGATGAGGACTATGGTGACTACGGTGGAGATGACTGCAGTGGCGGCTATGATGGCGGCGATTATGGCGGTGGTGATGACTACGGCGGCGACGACGGAGGATTTTGATGGAGGTGAATCGCATGAATAAGGGTGGTTTCAGCTGGAAGACCTTGCTCGGCATCACGAATGCGAAGCGCCAGTTTGCGCGGCAGACGGGTATCCCGACGACGAAGTCGGGCGTCGAGCGCAAGGTCGGTCGCATGGTGCTCGACTTGCTGTTTGGCAAAAAGAAGAAGGGCTGAGGCAGGATTTCGCGGCTGTCTGGCGAATGTAACTGCAATACGAAATTTACATCGAAGCTAAAGTTCAGTCAGAAAGAAGAATCGCTATGTCAATCGAGAGAGTCCTGTCGTTTTTGGAGCAGAAGGGGATGGCGGACCGCGTCATCACGTTTGAGGCGTCGACGGCGACGGTGGAGCTGGCGGCGCAGGCGCTTGGCGTGGAGCCGGGGCACATCGCCAAGACGATGTCGTTCCTCGTGGACGGCGCGCCGCTGCTCGTCATCCTCGCGGGCGATGTGCGCGTGGACAACCACCGCTTCAAGGAAGCGTTCCACAAGAAGGGTCGCATGATCCCGTTCGATCAGGTGGAGTCACTTGTCGGCCATGCGCCGGGCGGCGTCTGCCCGTTCGCCATCAAGGAGGGCGTGCCGGTCTATCTCGATGAATCGCTGCACCGCTTTGAGACGGTCTATCCCGCTGCGGGAAATGACCACAGTGCCGTGCGCCTGACGCCGGAGGAGCTTTTTCGCATCATACCAGCAGAGGGCTGGGTCGATATTGCTAAGAGGTGATGCTTGATTGCGAGACTTTTGTGCCTGCCGAGTGGAAACAGGCGCCGTTTGCTGAAAAATGTTTCGTGAGGATGCGGATGGATGCCGCAGATTTGCTATGGATATCTCGGAATCTATGATATAATGAAAGGCATCACAGCTAAGAGAGGGGCAAGTTGAATGGAAATGCAAATGGAATTCATCCGTAAGTTACCGACACCGCAGGAGCTCATGGAACAGTTTCCGATAGATGATCGTGTCAAGAAGATCAAGGTGCGACGCGACAAAGAGATCGCGGACATCATGACGGGCAAGGACAACCGCTTCCTGCTCGTCATTGGCCCGTGCTCGGCGGATAATGAAGAGGCTGTCCTCGATTACGTGCACCGCCTTGTTCCGGTGCAGGAACAGGTCAAGGACAAGATCTTCATCGTGCCGCGCCTCTACACGAGCAAGCCGCGCACGATCGGCATCGGCTACAAGGGCATGCTGCATCAGCCGGACCCGGAGGGCAAGGAGGATATGCTCGGCGGCATCATCGCGATTCGCGAGATGAACGCGCGCGTCGTGCGCGAGACGGGCTTTACGTGTGCAGAGGAAATCCTCTATCCGGAGATCTACCGCTACTTGTCAGACCTGCTGTCGTACGCAGCTGTCGGCGCGCGCTCCGTCGAGGATCAGTTCCACCGCATGATTGCGAGCGGCATTGGCATCCCGGTCGGCATGAAGAACCCGACGTCGGGTGATATCTCGGTCATGCTCAACTCGATTGAAGCGGCACAGCACTCGCAGGAGTTCCTGTTCCGCGGTTGGGAAGTCCGCACGCAGGGCAACCCGCTGGCGCATGCCATCCTGCGCGGCTATGTCGACAGCTTCGGCAACAGTCTGCCGAACTACCACTACGAGAACCTGCGCTCGCTCTGCGAGGCATACCACAAGCGCAATCTCGTGAACCCGGCTGTCATCGTCGACACGAATCATGCGAACTCGGGCAAGAAGTATCTCGAGCAGATCCGCATCGCGAAGGATGTCGTCAACAGCTGCAAGATCTCGTCGGATATCCGCACGCTCGTCAAGGGCCTCATGATTGAGAGTTACATCGAGGACGGCAACCAGAAGATCTGCGAGGGCACGTACGGCAAGTCCATCACGGATCCGTGCCTCGGCTGGGACAAGACGCAGCAGCTCATCTTCGACCTCGCGGAGATGCTCTGATTGCGCTGCTGGCCAATCAGATAACCGAATCAGAGTCAAAAGGAGCCTGCCACAGATCATGTGGCAGGCTCCTTTTTCTGAGTGCTTGAGCTGGATCAGAATTTGTCGACAAGCTTATAGCCCTTGCCGCGCAGGAAAGTCTCGGCCTCCGGTTCCTGCGTCTTGAAGATGACGACCGGCTGGCTGGCCTGGCGGTCATAGGAGATGTAGAGGTAGTCGAGCGAGACATTGGCCTCTTCGAGGTGTTTGAGGATCGCGTCGAGGCTGCCTGGCGTGTCGCCCATCTCGACGGCGATGACCTTGTCGATGTGGCACTGATAGCCGGCTTTCTTGAGCTCGGTGAGTGCGCGCTCTGGGTCCGTCAGGACGAGGCGGATGATGCCGAACTCAGCGCTGTCGCTGGCGAGCATGGAGTAGATGTTGACGTCTGCTGCTGCGAGCACAGCCGTCATCTTGCGCAGAGCGCCTTTTGTGTTTTCGGCGAATACAGAAACTTGATTGAGCATAGAGTCGTGATCTCCTTTTGTGAATCTTGAAGTTGATGAACGATGAATATAGCGATTGCTACGATTGCTATGTCCATTCTATCATAACGCCTGCCAGAACGCAAAGGCCTCGTACAGATAAGGTGTAATGTTGTTACATGAAGCTGGCGCGTCATTCAGGCGAGGAGGTTCAGCAGCACGGTCACGATGGAGGAGTTGACGAAGTCGACGATCAGGGCGCCGATCAGCGGGATGACGAAGAAGGCAGTTGGGGCTGGGCCGAAGCGCTCGACCATGACGGACATGTTGGCGATGGCGTTCGGCGTGGCGCCGAGGCCGAAGCCACAGGTGCCCGCTGCCATGACGGCGGCCTCATAGTTGCGGCCCATGACGCGGAAGATCAGGAACTTGGCGAAGAGCGCGAGGAAGAGCACCTGGCTCAGCAGCATGACCATCATCGGGATGGCGAGGTCGGAGAGCTGCCAGAGCTTGAGACTCATGAGGGCACACGAGAGGAAGATGGTCAGGCCGAGGTTGCCGAGGACCTCGCTCTCGCGCTGGTAGATCTTGTAGGCGTGCGTGTAGTCGGAGATGTTGCGGATGATGGTGGCTACGAGCATGGAGCCGATGTAGTTCGGGAAGACGAGGCCGGCGCTGATGAAGAGCTGGCTGATGACGGTGCCGAGGCCCATGGCAATGAGCAGGTGCGCGAGGGCGTTCATGAAGCGGTAGTTGTTGATGCTCTGCCCCGCGCGCTTCTCTTCGTCGATGGCCTTGCGCTCGCCGTGGGCGGCCTGCTCGAGCTTCTCGAGCTCGTCGCTTGTGTTAGCAGGGTCGAGGCGTTCCTCTTCGGCGATGCTCGTGAGGCCGTAGCGGCGCACGAGGAATTCGCCCATCGGGCCGCCGAGCAGGCTGCCGGAGACGAGGCCGAAGGTGGCAGCGGCAAAGGCAATCGTCGTCGCGTTGTCGAGGCCGACGCTTTCAAGGACCGGCCCGAAGGAACCGGAGGTGCCGTGACCGCCGACCATCGGGATGGAGCCCGTCGCGAGGCCCATGAGCGGGCTCAGGTCAAAGACGTGTGCCAGGGCGATGCCGATGGCGTTCTGGCACAGGATCAGGAGGGCGGTGAGTACGGCCATCTTGGCGACGAGGGAGCCGCCCTTGCGGATCAGGCTGATGCTGGCCGTGTAGCCGATGCTCGTGAAGAAGAGCATCATGAAGACGTTCTGCATGACGGTATCCTGGCGGTACGTCCAGATGCCGTTGACGTAGAGGATGTCGTTGAGGATGGCGAAGAGGATGCCGCCGATGACCGGGGCCGGGATGCAGTAGCGGCGCAGGAATGGGACCTTGAGGCGCAGGAGCACGCCGATGTAGTAGACCGCCGTGGCGGCAGCGAGTGTCTGGTAGATGTTGAGATCGATGTTCATGCTGGGGACTTCCTTTGCTGAGTATTCTTGCTTACGTGTAAATCTGTAACATGGCTATTATCATACCAAAAAATCATTGGAGATACAACACTTTTGTTATAGATTGGACAAAAGTATTTTGCACGGCCGCGCGCGGCAGCCTTCGGAAATCTATTGCATTACGCGGGGAAAGCATGTATAATAAGTGAGTAATTTTAGTTTGCAAGTGAGGATACGACAGGTATCCCTTTTCTTTTATAGGAGGCAGATTACACAGAATGAGTATGATGACTAATGATAAGCTCCGCAATATCGCGATCATTGCACATGTCGACCACGGCAAGACGACGCTGGTCGATGCCATGCTGAAGCAGAGCCATGTATTCCGCTCGAATGAGCAGGTGGCTGAACGCGTCATGGACTCGGGCGATATCGAGCGCGAGCGCGGCATCACGATTCTCTCGAAGAACACGGCCATCATGTACAACGGCATCAAGATCAACATCGTCGACACCCCGGGCCACGCTGACTTCGGCGGCGAGGTCGAGCGTGTCCTCAACATGGTCGACGGCGTTCTCCTGCTCGTCGATGCATTCGAAGGCCCGATGCCGCAGACGAAGTACGTCCTGCGCAAGGCCCTGGAGCAGAAGCTGAAGCCGATTGTCGTCATCAACAAGATCGATAAGCCGAACCAGCGCGTGGACGATGTCTACGATGAGGTCCTCGAGCTCTTCATGGAACTCGATGCCGATGACGATCAGCTCGACTTCCCGGTCATCTACGCGACGGCTCGCGACGGTATTGCGAAGTACAGCATGGACGATGACAGCACGAACCTCGAGCCGCTGATGGAGACGATTGTCAAGGAAATCCCCGCTCCGCACGGCGATCCGGACGGCCCGCTGCAGATGATGGTCACGACGCTCGAGGCAGATGCCTTCGTCGGCCGCGTCGCCGTCGGCCGCATCAGCCGCGGCACGGCTCGCACGAATCAGAATGTCGTGCTCATCAACGGCGATCAGGAGATCCGCGCGAAGATCGGCAAGGTCTTTGTCTATCAGGGCATGCAGCGCATCGAAGTGCCGGAAGCCAAGATGGGCGAGATCGTCGCACTGACGGGTCTCGGTGATGTCAGCATCGGCTACACGGTCGCTGACGCTGAGAAGCCGGAGGCACTGCCGGCCATCCGCATCGACGAGCCGACACTCTCTATGACGTTCGGTGTCAATACGAGCCCGTTCGCCGGCCGTGAAGGCCAGTTCGTCACGAGCCGCCATCTGCGCGACCGCCTGTTCAAGGAAGTCGAGACGAACGTCGCCATGAAGGTCGAAGAGACGGATTCGCCGGATGTATTCAAGGTATCGGGCCGCGGCGAGCTGCACCTCTCAATCCTCATCGAGGAGATGCGCCGCGAGGGTTACGAGCTGCAGGTCGGCAAACCGGAAGTCGTCTACAAGACGATCAATGGCCAGCTCTGCGAGCCAATCGAGAACCTGACGGTCGAGGTACCGCAGGAGTACATGGGCGCTGTCATGGAAGGCCTCGGCACGCGCAAGGCTGAGCTCACGAACATGACGGAGACGGCTGGCTACATGCGCCTCGAGTTCACGATCCCGGCGCGCGGCCTCATCGGTTTCCGCTCCGAGCTTTTGACGAGCACGAAGGGCAACGGCATCATGAACCACGTCTTCCACGGCTATGCACCGTACAAGGGTGACATCCCGGGCCGTACGCGCGGCTCCCTCGTCGCCTTCGAGCAGGGTGAGACGACGGGCTACGGCATCTACACGCTGCAGGATCGCGGCACGATGTTCATCGGACCGAACGAGCAGGTCTACGAAGGCATGATTGTCGGCGAGAACTCCCGCGAGAACGATATCGACATCAATCCGTGCAAGAAGAAGAACGTCTCCAACATGCGTACGTCTTCTTCGGATGAGGCCATCCGCCTGACGCCGCCGCGCATCCTTTCGCTCGAGCAGGCCATCGAGTACATCAACAGCGATGAGCTCGTCGAAGTCACGCCGGAGCACATCCGTCTGCGCAAGGCTATTCTCGACCGCACGATCCGCGGCCGCAACGCCAAGAACGCGCGCAAGGGCTGATTCGGCACTTCGCAATAAGAATAAAAATGAGAGAAAACCTGTCGGAAATGAAATTTTTCGGCAGGTTTTTTGCAATTTCTGTCGAAATGTGTTATCATGTCGATAGTTAAATCCAGTTTTATACACATGTGTGTGTGGATAATATGAATTCAGGTGGAAGGACGAGATGTTATGAGTGGGATGGAGACGATCAAAGGCAAGTTCCAGGGCCTCATCGATGTATTGATGCCGTGGGAAGACGTAGAGGTAGAGGATAGCAAGGAAACTGCTGGCGAGAAGAAACAGCAGCAGGTTTCGGCTAGGCAGTCTCATGCGGCAGCACAGGAGTACAAAGTCTCGGGCGGCGACTCGATCTATGTCGAGCGCACGGAGGCACAGGAGCCTGCGCCGTCTCTCCGCACCCGCGCGCGCGTGCAGCACCCACAGCTGACGGTCCACACGACGAAGATCCCGGAGCTGCGCGTCCAGATCTACGTGCCGGAGAACTTTGACCAGGTCACGGACATCGCGGACAATCTCAAGGCCGGCAAGGCTGCTGTTGTCAACTACGAGCGCGTTGCCGCTGAAGAGCAGCGCCGCATCTGTGACTTCGTCAACGGTGCCTGCTATATCGTCAACGGCTGCGCAAAGCGCATCTCGGAGCAGATCGTGCTCTACGCACCGGAAGGCGTCGATGTCGCAGAAGCAATGCCGGCAGAACTCAAGGACTGATACTTGATCCAATAGAACCACGGATTCATGCCAGCCTGCCTCAAGGGGCAGGCTGTTTTATGTTGCAGTAGATAAAAGAGAACCAGAACACCAGAAAAGGGGAATTTTGATGAACAAGAACCATGAAGGACAGAACGAGGTGCTCGAGGGCGTGCTCGCGGAGTTTGCCAAGCTGGCTGCTATCCCGCGCAAATCCGGTCACGAGCAGGCTGTCAGTGATTTCCTGAAGTCGTATCTCAGCGAGCTCGGCTTTACGGTCATGCAGGACGAGGCGAACAACATCATCGCGGACAAGAAGGCGACGGCTGGCTTCGAGAAGGCGCCGCTGACCATCCTGCAGGGCCACATGGACATGGTCTGCGTGGCGGAAGAAGGCTATGATTACGATCCGCTCAAGGATCCCATCAAGCTCGTGCGCACGGAGGAGTACCTCTCGGCTGAGGGCACGAGCCTCGGCGCGGACGATGGCATCGGCGTGGCAGAGGCCATCTACATCATGAAGACGGCGAAGGACCACGGCCCGCTGCGCCTGATCGTCACGACAGATGAGGAGCAGAGCATGAAGGGCGCCATCCGCCTCTCGGCAGAGCACCTCAAGGATGCCTCGTTCCTCATCAACTGCGACAGCGAGAATTACGATGAGCTGACAGTTGGCAGCGCGGGCAGCGTCGACCTCGACTTCACGCGCGAGCTGAAGCGCGTGGAGCCTGAGACGCCTTTCGCCTGGAAGATCGAGGTCAAGGGCCTGCTCGGCGGCCATTCCGGCGAGCGCATCGGCGACGGCCGCGGCAACGCCATCCGCACGCTCGCGATGATCCTGACGGCGCTGCAGGAGAAAGGCGAGGTCGAGCTCGCATCCTTTGCGGGCGGCAAGGCGCGCAACGCCATCCCGAACGATGCGGCGGCCGTCTTTGTCACGGATCTCCCGAAAGAAGAGATTGAGGCGGTCATCAAAGACCAGCAGGAGCGCTTCAAGAAGATGTACGGCAATGTCGAGCCGCAGATCCTCGTGCCGCTGACGAGCGTCGAGGCGCCGCAGCAGGTCCTGACGGCGGGCGATGCAAAGCGTCTGCTGAACCTCCTGACGATCCTGCACACGGGTGTCTACGCGATGTCGACGGTCATCCCGGGGCTCGTCGAGACGAGCGCCAACCTCGGCGTCGTCAACATGACGGCGGACGAGGTGGAAGTCCAGTTCTTCCCGCGTTCGGCCGTTGACCAGAAGCTCGACGGGTTCCGTCAGTACGCTGAGACGGTTGCGGCGCTCACGGGCTTCACGGCGCACATCGGCACGCAGTCGCCGGGCTGGAAGGAGAACAAGGATAGCCGCCTCGCCAAGATCGTGGCAGAGACGTTTGCCGAGCAGAACGGCAAGCCGATGAAGGTTGAGACGATCCACGCTGGACTCGAGTGCGGCTGGCACTTCCGTAAGAATCCACAGCTCGACATGGTGTCGATCGGTGTGACGACGAAGGACATCCACAGCCCGAAGGAGCATCTCGTGCTCGCGACGGTCAAGCCGCAGGTCGACCTCATCGTCGAGACACTGCACAAGATTGCCGTGCTTTGAGCCGGTATCTGCCAGCGCTGTGAGACAGATCGGACAGAGATAGACCACATATAGTTGATGCCGCATGGGGAAAGCTCCTCTGTGCGGCATCTTTTCATCTATACATCATGATCGATGCAGTATTGCTGTATCTCTGTGGGCTGTGTCGTGGACAAGCGAGCCCATTTTTGATACAATAAAGCATTGATTATGAGATAGACAGAAAAGAAAAGGACGGAAAAAAACGTATGAACATGATAGATGGCAAGCTGCACCGCTATGTGTACCTCCTGGTCTATGGATGCCAGATGAACCAGAGCGATGCAGAGCGCATGATGGGACAGCTCCGCACGATCGGCTATGAGCGGACGGAGTCGATGGAGGAGGCTGACCTCATCCTCATCAACACGTGCTGCGTGCGCGAGACGGCGGAGGACCGCGTCTACGGCAAGATCGGTGAGATCAAGCGCCTCAAGCGCGAGCGCCCGGAGCTGATTTTCGGCATCACGGGCTGCATGGCGCAGAAGGAGGGCGATGCGCTCATCAAGCGCGCGCCGCACATCGACTTCGTGCTCGGCACCAACAAGGTCCACGAGCTCACACGCGTCGTGCAGGAGATCCAAGCGGAGCGCGGCCACGTCGTCGATGTCCAGCTCGGCGAGACGGAACTGCCGGACGATGTGCCGGTCGCACGTGCGGGCAGCCTCTCGGCCTGGGTGCCGATCATGTACGGCTGCAACAACTTCTGCACGTACTGCATCGTGCCGTACGTGCGCGGCCGCGAGCGCAGCCGTCTGCCGGAGGACATCGTGCGCGAGGTCGAGGAAGCCGTGAAGAACGGCTATGAGGAAGTCACGCTGCTCGGCCAGAATGTCAACTCCTATGGCAAGGACCACAAGCTCGCGGATTTCGCGGATCTTCTGAAGATGGTCGATGAAGTGCCGGGCATCCGCCGCGTGCGCTTCATGACGTCGCATCCGAAGGACCTATCCGACAAGGTCATCGCAGCCATACGCGACGGCGAGCATCTCTGTGAGCACATCCATCTGCCGGTCCAGTACGGCAGCAACCGCATCCTCAAGGCGATGAACCGCGTCTACACGGTGGAGTCGTACCGCGACCTCGTGCGCCGCATCCGCGCGGCTATCCCCGAGGTGAGCCTGACGACGGACCTCATTGTCGGCTTCCCGGGCGAGACGGACGAGGATTTCCAGCAGATGCTCGACTTCCTGCGCGAGATCCGCTACGATTCGGCCTACACCTTCATCTACTCGAAGCGGTCGGGCACCCCCGCGGCGACGATGGAGAACCAGGTCGAGGAGTCGGTCAAGAAGGAGCGTTTGAGTGTGCTCATGGTTGTGCAGAACGAGATCAGCCTCGCCATCAACGAGAAACTGCTCGGCAAGACGCTGGAGATCATGGTCGAAGGCCCGAGCAAGAACGATGCATACGTCTGGATGGGCCGCACGCGCACCAACAAGATCGTCTTGTTCGCGCATGCGGGCGAGAAGCCGGGCGACTTCATCGACGTTCGCATCACGCACCCGCAGACCTGGGTCCTCAAGGGCGAGCGCGTATCATAAGAGAAATGACAGGCGTGCTGGCATCTTGTCAGCACGTCTTTTATCCAGTTTATCCAGTCTATCCAGGAGGTGTAAGTATCGATGGAAATGACGCCGATGATGCAGCAGTATCTCGCGACAAAGGAACAGAATCCGGGCGCGATCCTGTTTTTCCGCTTAGGCGATTTTTATGAGATGTTCTTTGAAGATGCCAAGCTCGTCTCAAAAGAGCTTGGCCTGACGCTGACGAGCCGCAGCAAAGGACAGGATGCGCCGATGTGCGGCGTGCCGTATCATGCAGCCGAGACGTATGTCAACAAGCTCGTCAAGCGCGGCTACAAGGTGGCCATCGCCGAGCAGATCGGCGACCCGAAGGCGAAGGGCCTGACGAAGCGCGAGGTCATCAAGGTCGTGACGCCGGGCACGATCCTCTCGGAGTCGGCCCTGCAGGCGACGCAGAACAACTACATCGCGCTCATCTATGAAGCGGGCGAGAAGATCGTGCTCGCCGGTGCTGATATCTCGACGGGCGAATGCTTCTACGGCATCTACGAGGGCGGCAACCGCCTGCAGATGCTCCTCGATGAACTCTACCGCCTGATGATGCCGGAACTCCTCGTTGTCGGCGAGCCGTCATTTGCAGATGCGCTCAAGGAGTTCGCTGCTCTGCGCCTGCCGCACTGTTCGTTCACGCCGATTGCGGAGATCTCGCACAACGTCGAGGACCGCATCGTCGAGCACTTCGAGGCAGCGCAGCGACCGGCGCAAGAAGAGGCGCAGGAGGCAGTGGCGACGCTGCTCGACTACCTGCACGAGACGGTCCGCACAGACCTCACGCAGCTCAACCAGCTGACGTACCTCGATGCCTCGGAGAATCTCGTCGTCGACACGTACACGTTGCGCAATCTCGAGATCACGCGCAACCTGCGCGACGGCGGCAAGAAGAACACGCTCTTAGACGTCCTCGACTTCACGGAGACGGCGATGGGCAGCCGCCTCCTGAAGAAGTGGCTCGAGTACCCGCTCTTGAGCATCGCGGGCATCACGCAGCGCCTCGATGCCGTCGAGGAACTCGTCCGTGATTTCTCGCTGCGCGGCGGCGTGCGCGACGGCTGCCGCGAGATCCACGACTTCGAGCGCCTCCTGACGCGCATCGAGGTCGGCACGGCCAATGCGCGCGACCTCATCGCGCTCAAGGTCTCTCTGCGCTGTCTGCCAGGAATCCGCGAGAAGCTGAAGGGGGCAAAGTCTTCGATGCTCAAGCAGGCCGAGGCGAAGGTGGAGACCTTCGATGATCTCGTCGACCTCTTGGAGCGCGCGATTGTCGAGGACCCGGGCATCAGCCTGCGCGAGGGCGGCATCATCAAGACGGGCTACAACGAGGAGCTCGACGAGTACCGCCGCATCTCGCACGACAGCAAGGCGATGCTGCAGGAGATTGAGGAGCGCGAGAAGGAGCAGACGGGCATCAAGGCGCTGAAGATCGGCTACAACAAGGTCTTCGGCTACTACATCGAGGTGCGCCACAGCGGCGCGGACCGCGTGCCGGACCGCTACATCCGCAAGCAGACGCTCGCGAATGCTGAGCGCTACATCACGGAGGAGCTCAAGGAATTCGAGACGAAGATCCTCGGCGCACAGGAGAAGATCGTCAACATCGAGTACAATCTCTTCACCGATGTGCGCGAAGAAGTCAAGGCGCACCTGACGGAGATCCAGCAGACGGCGCATGAGATCGCGCTCGTCGATGTGCTCGCGAGCCTCGCGGAGGCGGCCAGCACCTACAACTACGTGCGCCCCTCGATGCGGACGGACGGCGTCATCGACATCAAGGACGGCCGCCATCCGCTCGTCGAGCGCATCCTGACGCGCGACCTCTTCGTGCCGAACGACGCGCATCTCGACCACAAGGACTGCGAGATCATGCTGATCACGGGACCGAACATGGCGGGCAAGTCGACGTACATGCGCCAGGTGGCTCTCTTGACGCTCATGGCGCAGATCGGCAGCTTCATCCCCGCGCGCGAGGCCGCCATCTCGCCGGTCGACCGCATCTTCACGCGCATCGGCGCGAGCGACGACCTCGTCAGCGGTCAGAGCACCTTCATGGTCGAGATGAATGAAGTCGCGCAGATCCTTAAGTACGCGACGAAGGACAGCCTTGTCATCCTCGATGAGATTGGCCGCGGCACGAGCACGTTCGACGGCATGAGCATCGCGCGCGCCGTCATCGAGCACATCGAGAAGAAGGTCCACGCCAAGACGCTCTTCGCGACGCACTATCATGAGCTCACGGACCTCGAGGACGATAAGATCAAGAATTACTGCGTGGCGGTCAAGGAGCGCGGCAACCAGGTCGCCTTTCTGCGGCGCATCGTGCGCGGCGCGGCCGACAAGTCGTACGGCATCCATGTCGCGCGGCTCGCGGGCCTGCCGAAGTCGGTCACGAGCCGCGCCGAGGAGATTCTCACGATGCTCGAGGCGGAGGCGCCGGACGCAGCGGCTACTGCCAGAGCGGAGCAGGCGGAAGGCCGTGCGGCAAAGGCCGAGCCTGCTGCACAGGATATGGGCTCTCTCTTTGCCTCGAGCCTCAGCGACACCTTGCTCTCGCTCGATGTCATGACGATGACGCCGCTCGAGGCGATGAATGAGCTCTACCGCCTGCAGGAGCAGGCCAAGAGGGAGGCTGGTAAAGCATGACGATGATCCATGTACTTGACGACAATACCATCAACAAGATCGCGGCTGGCGAAGTCGTGGAGCGGCCGGCGTCTGTCATCAAGGAGCTCGTCGAGAATGCGATGGATGCGGGCGCGACCCGCATCGAGGTCGAGATCATGGCGGGCGGCACGAGCTTCATGCGCGTGACGGACAATGGCCGGGGCATGAGTGCGGAGGACGCGCACCTCGCGATCCTGCGCCATGCGACGAGCAAGATCCGCGAAGTCGGTGACCTCAACACCGTCGGTACGCTGGGCTTCCGCGGCGAGGCCCTGCCGACAATCGCGTCCGTCTCGCGCTTCACGCTCTTGACGCGCCGCGAGGGTGACGATCTCGGCACGCGCGTGACCATCACGGGCGGCAAGGAGCCGGACTTCATCGAGGCGGGCTGCAATATCGGCACGACGGTCAAGGTAGAGGACCTCTTCTTCAATACGCCGGCGCGCAAGAAATTCCTCAAGACGAACCACACGGAGGGCTCGCGCATCAACGATTTCATCGTCAAGCTCGCGCTCTCGCGCCCTGACATCGAGTTTCACTTCATCAATAACAACAAGATGTCCGTCGTGACGCCTGGCACGGGCAACCTCTACGACACGATACAGGCCATCTATGGCGGAAAGACAGCTGACTCTCTCCTGGGGCTCACGCTCGAGGACGAGGACATCAAGATCTCCGGCTACATCACGAAGCCGTCGATGCTCAAGAGCAGCCGCGCTTGGCAGACGTACATCGTCAATTCGCGCATCATCCAGAACCGCGCAATCGCCAAGGCCATCGACAATGCCTACAAGTCTCTGATCCCGAAGAGCGGCTTCCCACTGGCGGTTCTCTGCATTGAGGTGCCGCAGCGCACGATCGATGTCAATGTGCACCCGCAGAAGAGTGAGCTCAAATTCGAGGACGAGAGCCGCGTCTTCAAGGCCGTCTACAAGGCCGTGCTCGACGCCATCCGCCCGGCAGGGCGGGGCCTTGGCGAAGTGGCTGCCGTCGTGGAGAAGCCGGAGCAGCACGTGACGATGGAGCCCATGCAGTTCGTGCCGGCGACAGAGCCGCTCGCTGAGCCCATCATCCCGCAGTGGCCGCAGGCTGAGGCGCGCCCTGCAGGGCAGCCAGCGGTGCAGCGAGCTCAGCCCAAAACGATCTATGAGGCCGTGCATCGCACGGCGCCCATCTCTGCTCGTGCCATGGCGGGCTTCTCGGCCGCGCAGCAGAGCCTGCGCGAGGAGCGCGGGGCGGCAGCGATGCCTGACTCAAGCGTTCTTGATCACCCGGGCATGGTGGCGGAATCGTCGGCCCCGGCCATGAAGTCCGGCGCCGATGCAGAGGCTTCGCCATGCCAGGAAGGGGAGGTCCTCCAGTACGATGGCTCGGTCGTGCCAATCGGCCAGGTTGACTTGACCTACATCATCGCGCAAGACGCCAAGGGGCTCTACATCGTCGACCAGCACGCGGCGCACGAACGCATTCTGTTCGACAAGTTCTCGGCGATGGCGGGCGACATCCCGTCGCAGCAGTTGCTTGTCCACCAGATCTTGAGCTTTGACCGCAAGGAGGCGGAGCTCGTTGCGTCGCATCAGGAGCTCTTTGCATCGCTTGGCTTCCATATGGAGATGAGCGGCAATCAGGAATTCCGCCTCATCGAGGTGCCCGCCGATGTGCCCGTCAGTGAGGCAGAGGATATCATCCGCGAGATCCTGACGAATCTCATGGACATGCACGAGACGACGGCGAAGGAAATCCGCCAGGCCTGCCTCGCGACGACGGCCTGCCGCGCGGCCATCAAGGCCGGCGAGGAATTGAGCTTCCGCCAGATGCAGATCATCCTCGATGCGCTCGCGCACACGGCGTTCCCGTACACCTGCCCGCACGGCCGCCCGACCGCCCTGAAGTTCAGCAGCGAGGAACTGGCCAAGATGTTCAAGCGCACAGGCTTTGGCTTTTGATTTTATATATTTGGAGGATGATACGATGGTTCAGGCAATCGCAACGACGGGCCGCAAGTGCACGGATGATGCCGTCTCCCTGGCAAAATGGGCGGCGGAGCACGCGAAAATCCCCTATGTGCCGCGCGCGAATCTCTCAGGCCAAGCTCTGCGCGAGCGCTACGGGGTCGACTTCATCCTGATCGCGAAGCAGGGGCTGCTGACGCTCTCGACACCGGCAGGCGATCTCTTCTTCCACCCGAATATGGCGCATCTGCGCCTCAAGAACCTGCGCTTCGGCAGCGCGGGCACGGGCGACCGCATGGTCGAGGCCATGGGCCTTTCGCACGGCATGAACGTGCTCGACTGCACGCTCGGCTTCGGCGCCGATGCGATCGTCGCGAGCTTTGCTGTGGGCCCGGAGGGAAAGGTCACGGGCATCGAGTCGCAGCCGCTCATCGAGACGGTCGTCGGCTACGGCCTCGCGCACTTCAAGGCGGAGAACTGGCCGATACAGGAGGCCATGCGCGGCATCGAGACGGTCTGCGCCGACGCCTTCTCGTACCTGAAGCAGCAGGAGGATGACTCGGTCGACGTCGTCTACTTCGATCCGATGTTCCGGCATCCGCTGCTCGAGAGCCGCAGTCTCTCGCCGCTGCGCACGGTGGCCAACCACGCACCCGTCTCGCCGGCGATGATCGAGGAGGCCTGCCGTGTCGCAAGGCGCCGCGTCGTCTTCAAGGAGAACGCGCGCAGCCTGGAGTTCGAGCGGCTCGGCTTCACGCAGATCATGGGCGGCCGCTACAGCAAGGTCCACTACGGCGTGCGCATCCTCTGAGCATCGTTCTGAGGATGTTTCCCGATACACTTTTTTGAGGCACTTCCTGCGGGAAGTGTCTTTTTGTATATAGAAAACCCCTGGTTAGACCAGGGGTTCGATAAAGCTTTAGCG
>ERZ1031347.440-NODE-440-length-19004-cov-6.104438_pt1 | contig 19004 bp, 15 predicted proteins | sample MGYA00517106_ERZ1031347 | MGnify/ENA primary metagenome ERZ1031347 (study PRJEB33719, sample SAMN04261392) | wastewater metagenome | biome: periurban shantytown; feature: human; material: feces | host: Homo sapiens | place: Peru: Lima | collected 2012-07-19 ...
GGTACTCAATCTTTTTCCAGAGGACATTCTCCTCAACATTGACGCAGAGAGCTGCCAGGAAGTTCTTCACCTGGTATCAACCCACCTCTTTGGCGAGGGCAAGGTCAAGCAATCCTATGAGGAGCACCTGATTGATCGGGAGAGGGAGTATCCGACGGGGCTTGCGCTTGGGGACATCAACGTTGCGATTCCCCATACCGACTACCAGTACGCAAATACCACTCAGTTGCTGGTCGCTACGTTAAAGAAGCCAGTCGAGTGGCACAACATGGAGGACTCTGATGAGTCGATTCCGGTAAGCGTGGCTGTTCTTTCCGTGTTCGATAAGCCCGAGCACCAGCTTGAAGCCCTTCAGAAAATTATGGGTGTCTTGCAAAACCAGGAACTCGTTGCACAAATCGCTGATGCCGATTCCGCGCAACAGGTAATAGAGCTATTCAATTAGGAAGGGTAAAAGCATGGAGAAAAAGACGGTTATCGTGTGCTGCGCATCATCGATGATTACCTCCACGATGGCTGTTGCCAAGGTCAAAGAGATTGCAGCGGCTTGCGGTGCGCCAGAGCCCCGCATCATTCAGTGCAAATTCTCCGAGGTTCAGGGCAACCTTGCGTCGAATCACGTGGATTTCATCGTACCCACAGGCAAGCTCAAGGGCGTAGAGACGGGAGATGTGCCCGTAATCAAGGGGACTGCTTTCGTAACAGGAGTTGGCGAGGACAAGGCAAAGGCCGAAATCGAGGCCCAGCTTAAGGCGTAAGCGAAAACTGCAACCAAGGAGGTAGACGCAATGGACTTCGTGGTAACCGGTCTCCAGACCATCGCTTCGATGGGCCCCATGGTCATGATGCCAATCATCATCCTGATTCTCGGCCTCATCTTCCGCGTGAAAATCAACGTCTTGCTTAAGTCCGCTTTGCTCGTGGGCATTGGCTTCGCGGGCGTCAACATGGTGATTAACTGGTTCGTTGCCCAGGTCGCCGATTCCGTAACCAACATGGTCGCGAACTGGGGAATTCAGACCTCCATCATGGACGTGGGGTGGCCCGCTAGGGCCGCTGCGACCTGGGCGTTCCCTCTTGCCGCAATTGTTGTCTTCGTCGTTCTCGGCGTGAACGCCCTCATGTTGATCACCAAGACGACCAAGACGGTCATGGTAGACTTCTGGTCTTATAACCACTTCATTTTCACAGGCGCTCTGGTTTGGTATGCCACCAATGGTAATCCCTGGATTTCCATCATCGCTTCTGCTGTTGACTTCATCATCACAATCAAGATTGCGGACTGGACCACTCCTGTCGTCGAAGATTACTTCGAGCTTGAGGGCGTCAACTTCCCGACCTCTAACTCCGCAATCTGGGCTCCGGTTGCATACGCGCTGAACAAGCTTTGGGATGTCATCCCCGGCATCAACAAGATCGACATCAACCCCAAGGGAGTTCAGGAGAAGTTCGGCTTCGTCGGTGAACCCATGTTCATGGGCTTCATCATCGGTGCGGCAATCGGCCTTCTGGCAGGCGACTCGATTGACAAGGTCCTTATCGTTGCCATGAGTACCTCCGCAACGATGGTCCTCACCCCCAAGATGATGCAGATTCTCATGGAAGGTCTCCTCCCGTTCGCAAACGCCGTGAAGGAGATTCTCCAGAAGCGCTTCCCCGGTACCGACTTCGTAATGGGTATCGACGCTGCCCTGACCGTCGCCAATGAGTCCGCCATCACGGTTGGAATCATCATGGTTCCTATCACGCTCCTGCTTGCTGCAGTCTTGCCCGGCAACAAGCTTCTCCCCATCGCCGATATTGCTTACCAGGCGATGTGGCTCGCTGCGTGGCCTGTTGCGTTTGGTAAGGGCAACATCTTCCGTGGTATTCTCTCCACGACCATTATTACCTGCATCGTGCTGTGGATTGCTACCGCCCTTGCGCCGGTTCATACCCAGCTCGCGATCGCCGGCGGCTTCGTACTCCCCGATGGCATGCAGTTCATCTCCACCGAGGACGCTGGCGAGCACCTTATCGGCTTCTGCCTGCAGTGGCTCGCAGGCTTCCTTGCCTAGTTCCCTATACACGCAGTACCCGCATGAGGGGCGGAGCATCACGCTCTGCCCCTCTCTTTCCAACGAATAGCGAGGATGGCAATGAAGATCACCGGAGTTCAGATTTACGAGGTAAAACCAAGATGGATTTTCTGCAAGGTCGAGACTGACGAGGGTGTCAGCGGGTGGGGAGAAATGGTCTCAGGGACCAAAACACGAACAGTTGTCGAGGGAGCGAGGGAGCTTTCCGAGCGAATCGTTGGTCGCGATCCCTTTGAGATTGAGAGGATTTGGCAAGAGCTACACAGATCATTCTTTCGTGGCGGCCCAATTAACGGGACCATTGTTTCTGGACTCGAGATGGCACTTTGGGACATCAAGGGTAAGGCTCTCGGCGTCCCAGTTTGGCAGCTTCTGGGAGGGAAGGCGCGCGACCGCGTGCGGGTATATTCCTGGATTGGCGGGGATCGGCCGTCTGATGTCGCGAATGGCGCCGCGGATAGGCTGGCGAAGGGTTTCCGCGCCGTGAAGATGAACGCAACGGAAGAGCTTCATTACATTGATACCTACGACAAGGTTCAGCAGGTTGTCGACAGGGTAGAGTCAATCCGGAGTGCTTGCGGGAACGAAATCGAAATCGGTATCGACTTCCATGGCCGCGTCCACAAGCCAATGGCAAAGGTTCTCGCGTATGCCCTTGCCCCGTATCACCCCATGTTCATTGAGGAGCCTGTTCTTCCGGAGAACTGGGAATCGTTTGATGACATCTCCCGGGAGGTACCCATCCCTATCGCCACGGGAGAGCGCCTGTATTCGCGCTGGGAGTTCAAGCGCCTGTTTGTGCAGGGGGCAGTTGATATCATCCAGCCAGACGTGTCGCTCTGCGGGGGCATCCTCGAGATGCGTAAGATTATCGCGATGGCCGAGGCGTTCGATATGGCTGCTGCACCTCACGCTCCCTATGGGCCCATCGCTCTTGCTGCAACCCTTCAGGTCGATGCGTGCTCACCCAACGTGTTCATTCAGGAGCAGAGCCTAGGCATCCATTACAATCAGGGCTTCGATCTTCTCGACTTCGTTAAGAACAAAGAGGTCTTTCAGTATTCGGACGGATACGTTGATGTTCCCAGCGGGCCTGGGCTGGGACTGGAAATCGACGAGGAGAAAGTTAAGGCGGTTTCTGCCGAGGGCCTTGTCTGGAGAAATCCCAGCTGGAAGAACTATGACGGAACCATAGCGGAATGGTAGGTAGCCATGATTAACACCGTCCTCGGAGAGATTGACCCACAAGATCTTGGGACAACCTACATTCACGAACACCTCTACGTCTCTCCCGACGAGCTCGAACGCTACTATGACTACACTCTCGACGTGCCCTCGAAAAGTATCGAGGAGGCCGAGCTGTTCAAGGCGGCGGGCGGCTGTACCATCGTGGACATGACGCCGCTTGCATACGGTCGAAATCCCGAGGCCCTCCGCTTGATATCCAAGCAAGCTGGCATCAATGTGCTCTGTGTCACGGGATTTCACAAGGACCTTTGGCTTCCGCGCTGGTTTGACAGTCTGTCTGACGAAGAGATTGCTCACGAGCTGACACGCGAGATCGAAGAAGGAATAGGCTTTTCGAAGGTCAAGCCGGCGGCTGTCAAGATTGGCACGTCCTTGGGAAAGGTCACGGAGCGGGAGAGGCGGGCGATTAGAATCGCCGCCCAAGTTGCGTCCAGGCATCATCTCCCAATTATTACGCATTGCGACAAGGGCACGATGGGCATGGAGCAACTCGACCTGCTTGAGGCTGAGGGTATGAACTTGGCGCACGTGTGCCTCTCGCACACGGACCTAACTCTTGACCCCGCCTACATGAAAACCTTGATGAAAAGAGGAGCGTTCCTCTCCTTCGATCATGTTGGTAGGGATTTGGTGGGGCATGACTCCGTCCGGGTGTCGCTACTGAAGGACTTTGTTTGCTCTGGCTTCGGCGGCCAAGTTTGCCTAGCAGGAGACATGGGCAAGAAGAATTACTTCAAGTCATATGGTGGTACGCCCGGCCTTGACTACATCCTCACAGGCCTCAAAGAGCAACTCCTCAAGGAGATTGACGAACAGGACTACTGGCGGATGCTCGTGGAGAATCCCATGCACGTCCTAGATTGGTCGTAATCCCTCCGAAAAGCACTTCCTTGCTCTCATTGTCTTACAGGAAAGGGAAACCATAATGCAACGTAAGATCGATCAGCTCGAACCATTCCAGAGGGCCATATCAAAGGCGCACCTTGCGTCGGCAGGAATTGCGATTGACTCGCTGGAGGACCCCGATAAGCCGCTCATTGCGATCGCAAACAGCTGGAATGAGGTCTGCCCCGGCCACGAGCCACTCCGACAGCTTGCTGCCGAGGTTAAGAAGGGCGTGCTCGAGGCCGGTGGGGAGCCAATAGAGTTCAACACTATTGGCATGTGCGATGGCGTCGCCCAAGGGCATCCCGGTATGCGCTACTGCCTGCCGCACCGCGACCTCATCACCGACTCCTGCGAGGCCATGATTGTGGGAGAGGGGGTCTTCGACGGAGTCGTCTACATGGGATCATGCGACAAGATCATCCCGGGTATGCTCAACGCTGCAGCGCGTATTAACCTCCCCTCCGCCATCGTTACCGCAGGACCCTGCTATGACGAGATAAAGCCCTCGCAATCCAAGGCTCTTCGTGCGGCGTTTCTGCGTGGTGAGGCTTCGGAGCGCGACGTGATAGAGGGAACGCTCAAGTACTACACCGGGCCTGGCATCTGCCCGTTCTTGGGCACCGCGAACACCATGGGATGCCTCTCGGAAGCGCTTGGTATGATGCTTCCGTACGGTGCCCTCTGGCCGAGCTCAACAAGTCAACGGAGATTCAGCGCACGGCAGACCGGTGCGCGTGTCGTCGAGCTTGTCCGCAAGGGGATATGCCCTTCCGACATCATGACCCAGGGGGCGCTTGACAATGCGGTAAAGCTCCTTGCCTCTATCGGCGGGTCCCTCAACGCGATGGTGCATCTTCCGGCCCTCGCGCATGAGCTTGGACTGGAGGTCACCTGGGACAAGGTTGCCGACATCACTAGCCACACTCCCGTCGTGTGCAACGTCGTCCCCAATGGTGACATCAGCTGCATCAACCTCTACAAGGCGGGCGGAGTTCCCGCTGTGCTCAAGACCATAGAGGGGGACCTCGACACCTCGGCGATGACCGTTACTGGACGGACGCTGGGTGAGAACCTCGACAGGGACGTTCCTGTTGACCGCTCGGTCATCCGGACGCAGGATGATTCAGATTCAGTTTGCAATGGAATACAGGTGCTTTACGGGAACCTTGCTCCCGAAGGTGCACTCGTGAAAACCAGCGCCGTGCCGGCCGAGCAGCATGTTTGGACAGGCAAGGCCCAGGTCTTCGAATCTGAGGAGGAAGCGTTTGCTGCATACAATGCGCATGCCATCAAGCCTGGCACCGGTGTAGTCGTGCGTTACGAGGGCCCCAAGGGGGGACCCGGAATGAAGGAACTGCACCGCGTCACCGAGATAATGAAGGGCATTCCGAATTCGGCAGTTATTACGGATGGTCGCTTCTCAGGCGCTTCTGGCGGCCTTTCGGTAGGATATCTCTGCCCCGAGGCGTTCGAGGGAGGGACAATCGCCCTCGTGAGGGATGGCGACGAAATCCATGTTGACCTCAACAAGAACCTCATCGAGCTGAACGTCTCAGACGAGGAGCTGAGTGTACGTCGCGCATCGTGGGAGCCGGTTATTCACGAGAACGGAGGACATCTGCTCGAACGTTACTCGAAGCAGGTGGCTTCTGCGAAGACCGGTGCTGTGTTGAGCTAACTATTACAATTCTTGCGGTGGGAAACACCTTTGAGGTACCGTTCGGCTCTCGACGCCGTTCGGTACCTTGTTAGTTAGTTTAGAAACTTTCCAACCACGTTCGCGGATGTTCTGTCGTTTTCGGAGAAGGCATCGCTGTGGATGTCCATCGTGGTAGAGACTTTGCTGTGTCCGGCTTGCTTGCTGGCGATTCGGAAGTCCACGCAGTTTGCGATCATTAGCGAGATGCTCGTGCGCTGCAGCTCGTGGAAGCGGAGCCCTGGATAGTGCCTGCGTACCCGCTTGCGCCTGTTGCTCCGGGAATAGGGCCTCCCGTCGTCGATGGGGAAGCCGTGCTCGTTCAGCTTAGTCTTCTTCACTGCTAATGTGATTACAGCTTTTCTCGGCATAGTTGGGAACTTCGGCAGATTGGATTCCTCAAATCCCCCAGTAGCATTTTCTGCATCTAACTCAATTGTCGGGCAACTCAATCCCGTTGAGCTTCTACGTCGCGTCCAGTGAGTTCGGTCTTTGGGTGCGTCCATATCGTGACGGACATGCCCGCGGATCACCATCTCATTTTTCGTGAGTCTGAAGCAGAAGAGCTCCGGGAAGCGGTCGGGGTTCCTCGTGACGGCTTGATTGAGCGCTCTGGTCTCCAGACCGTAAAGCTTCGCGAGGTCGCTGTCGAGCATGGCCTGCTCGCCGCGAACGGTGTAGATCATGCTCATCAACTCAGTTGCTAGGAAACGAAATCTCGCGAAAAAACAGCGCACGCCAATACAACCTCGTGCACTTCTCGGCGGCGTCTTTCCAGAAGGCTACGGATCGGCATCATTTTCGTGCGTGCTTTTAAACGTTGAAACTCGCTTGGGGCGTCGTTCCGAGGGTGCCATCGGCGACTATTATTTCGCTGGGAGCCGTCGTGATAGCGTGGCGTATCACTGACGTCCACCCTGGTAACCTGAAGCGAGCCGTCTACTGGAGGTGTGACAGGAATGGACAGGCTGGCTGCGTTTGAGAAGATGCTCGTGGACGTTCAGAAACAAGCGGCGTTCGAGCAGGCCGAGATGGACAGGCTCAAGGCGGAGGGCAAGGTGAGGACGGTCACGTACCCCAGTACTTCTCCAACCGCATGCTCTACAAGATGATGCTCGACAAGTACGCGCAATACGGCCTGCTGGATACGTAGGCCGTATTGCGCGCTCATGCAACCGATGCAGTCTGTTTGCCGGGCAACGGAATCCCATTGCCCGGCAACTCAATCCCGCGCGGTCTAAAGAATCGACATCGCCGCCTGGTCGCCGCCGTGGACTGCGTCTCGAACAATGCCCGCCGCTTTCGAGTTGCCCACGTTGGTCACCTTTGCCCCAACGGCCTCCGCAGCCCTTGTGAGCCGCTCGACCTCATCAGAGTTGGGGTCCATGCCAAAGGAGTAAACGTACGTATCCGCAGAGACCACCAGCCTTTCGCCTCCTGGCGTTCCCTTCTCGTCCGTCGCCTTTTCGCAGACCAGACCCTCATCCGTGAATGCAAGGGGGCATGTTGAGAGGAACTGCTTGATCCCCCGACGATCCATCTCGTCCAGAAGGGCGTTGCGATAGTAGCCAAAGGTCGAGGGGGTAAGACGAGGCTTGCGCGCCACAATGGTTACCTCGTGTCCTGCTGCTGCAAGGTTGAGCGCCGTCTCACAAGCCGTGAGCCCACCGCCGGCAATCACCACAGAGTGACCGATTTGGTCCATGTGGAAGAAGGTGTCTGCCGCGTCCATCGCCCGCTCGGCTCCAGGGAGAGGGCAGGTCCGGTTGTGTGCGCCAACTGCCAGAATCACATAGTCAGGGCTCTTGGCGCGCAGGTAGTTCTCGTCCACGCGGGTATGTAGCTCAACAGTTGTGCCTGATTCGGCAAGTTCGCGCTCGAGGACGCGCTCGAAGTCCATCCATTCCCGCTTGTCGTGGTCGTGCTCCGCAAAAAGAAGGACTCCCCCCAGTCTTTCCCCCTTCTCGGCCAGCGTCACCTTGTGACCGCGCCTTGCTGCCGTGATAGCCGCCTGCATGCCGCCCACGCCGCCGCCCACCACGAGCACGTTCCTTCTTGCCTGGGGCTTGGGCAGGCGGTCCGGGTAGTATCCCAGCCCAGAGTTGGGGTTGATCGAGCAGTCACCCATCACCGCGGGACTGTAGATCTTCATGAACTCTTCGGGGGGAAGTTGGTACCACAGCGGGATGTCGGTTGGGTGCTCGCAGAATCCCGGATAGCAGTGGAAGCAGCGCACGCAGCGATGGACCATGTTTTCTCTGCCATCGAGGGTCTTCTCGATGAAGTCGGGGTCGGCAAAGCACTGGCGTGCATACTCCACAAAGTCGGCCTTGCCTTCCGCAATGGCATCCTCTGCCTGGGCCACACTGTTGAAGCCTCCGACCACCGCAACCAGACTCTTGTGCAGGTGCGCCTTGATGGCTGCCGCGCGCTCCAGGTTCACGCCGTGCGGATCGAAGATGTCGCTGAATGTGTCCCCGCGGTTGCCCAACTTCTTGATGCCGTTCGACACATGGAAGATGTCTACCAGTCCGTCGATCTGCTCGGCAAAGCCGCAGGAGTCTTCGAGGGTCATGCCGCCCTTCTCGCCATCTTCCGCACTCATGCGCAGCTCGAGCACCATGTCCTCGCCCATGCCTGCGCGCAGTGCGCGAAGGGCCATCTTGGGGAAGCGAGAGCGGTTCTCGATGGATCCGCCAAATTCGTCGGTGCGGTGGTTGAAGAGCGGCGAGACAAACTGCTGGATGAGAAAGCCGTGGCCTCCGTGCAGAAGCACCCCGTCGAATCCCGCTGCCGCCGCAAAGCGCCCCACCTGGAAGAAGTCGCGGCAGACCTTCTCCATCATCTGGCGGTCCATCCCAAAGACGTGTCGCCCATCCTCGCGCACGAAGTCGTCCGGTCCCCAAGGCTCCGCAGCATCATCCGCTTCGAGGCCCTCGTGGGACACCTCGAGGTATGCGAGGGCACCACCTGCGTGTATGCGATCTGCATACTCCTTTGCGGAGTCGAAGTCACTGCCGTAGAAGTGCCTCACGTCGATTGCGCGGTCCATGAACGCTCCGCGTCCTTCCTCGAAGTTGAGAGGAAGCTCGCCTGTCGCAACGCAGCCAAAGCCGCCCTTGGCACGGACTTCGACCATGCGGTAGATGTTCTCGCGTATCTCGGGGATGAAGTACGCCGCATGGAAGAACATGGTTGGCGCCGCAATCAGTCGGTTGCGATAGACCCTGCCACGAATCTCGATGGGATTGAATACATGGGGATACTTCTTTGCACCCGGCCTGTTCGCATACTGAGCTCGTGCCTCGTCGACGGAACGGACTACCGTGCTGGGTGCTGTCTCCCTGCTGCTTTTGCCTGGAAATGCCATGAGGGGGTTCTCCTCTTCTCTGCGGGCTTGCCTTCTCGCTCTGCTGCGAAACGCTTTGCTGGCCTTTCGATAATCGAATCGTAGAGACTCATGAGTTGTCGTGGTTCTCTCCGTTTCTTATCATGTGATTTGGTTTCCCTATCATCGAGGGGAGAGACAATGACCCCCAAGCAGCTTGAGTACTTCGTCGCCGTTGCGGAGGAGCTTTCGTTCACGCGGGCGGCCAGACGGCTGTTTGTCTCCGAGGCAAGCATATCGACCCAGGTCAGGAGCCTCGAGCGCGAGATAGGCTGTCGCTTGCTTGACCGGGACAATCACCACGTGGCGCTTACTCCTGCAGGGACGTCGTTCTTTGCGGATACGCAGGCGATTCTTGCCCGCTCAAAGGAGGCTGTCGAGCGGGCAAGGGCCACGGATAACGGGCCCATTGGCGAGCTGCGGGTGGGCTACATCAAGGGATACGAGCAGTCAAACCTGGGCGACATGCTGTTTGCCTTCCACGCGCACAACCCCAACGTGAGACTGTCGTTCATGAGGGAAAACGTTGCCGAGCTGTATGATGCGCTCAAGGCCGAGAAGATCGATGTAGCCATTAACCTGCTGTATCAAGAAAGCAGTATGGCCCCGCTGCAGTGGGTGAGGCTGCGCGACTATCCGCTCTATGCGGTGGTGCCGGCAAATCACCCTCTTGCGCACAGGGATGCCATCGCGATGGAAGAGCTGGCAGCATACCCGCTTGTAGACATCTGCCGAGGTGAGGGCGGCTACGGCGAAAACGAGATTATCGGCAACACGCTACTTGCCGCAGGCTTGCGGCCGCATGTCTCGTATGTCTCTGAGGACGTAGAGACAAGCGTGCTATGCGTTGCGGCGGGGCTGGGGTATGCGCTCTTGCCGGGCTACCTTACCGAGACGCTGCCAGCAAGGGGGAAGGTCGTGGCGCTGCCACTCAAGGGTAAGGAACGCGAGATGCACGTGGTGGCAGCCTGGCTCCCCACGAGGAAGAACGAGCTTCTCGACGTGTTTCTCGACGAGTTCCTGACGGTTGAGTAGCCTTGATTAATAGACATACGTCTATGCAATCAATTTACCTGGTAACGGAATCCCGTTACCGAATCCCACTGCCCGGTATTTCAATACCGCCTGGCACTGTGGTTGCATAGACACATATCTATGCAACTCAGTTGCCCGGCAAAACAATCCCGCCGAGCAGCGCTGCAAGCGCGTCTACGTCCTCGTCGGAAGTGGCCCAGCTCGTGGCCAGGCGCACGACGGTGCGGCCGTCGGCCAGCTGCTCCCAGAAACTCATCTCCACGCGGGCAGAAAGCTGTGCATAGCGCTTCTCGTCAAGTGCGACAAACACCTGGTTGGTCTCCTGCGGGTGCATGAGCTCGCAACCGGCTGTCTGGAATGCTTGGGCAATGCGACCGACCTGCTCAACCGCCCGAGTGCCAATCTGCTGGTAGAGGTCCCCGTCGAGCAGCGTCTCAAACTGGATTCCCGCGACCATCCCTTTGGCGAGAAGCGCTCCGCGGCGCTTCATGAGTGTGAAGAAGTGGGGGCACGTCGACGGCTTGGGGAAGACCATCGCTTCGCCGAGAAGCGCGCCGCATTTGGTGCCGCCAATGTAGAACGCGTCGGCCAGACGCGCCAGATCGCTCAACTGCACGTTGTTTCTCGGCGCGGCAAGCGCGTAGGCAAGGCGCGCGCCGTCAACGTAGAGCTTCATACCGTGCGCGTCGCACGTGGCGCGTAGCGCGGAAAGCTCGTCCAGCGAGTAGAGCGTGCCGTATTCGGTTGGCTGCGAGATGTAGACCAGCCCCGGCATGACCATGTGGTCGTGGTTCTCGTCTTGCTCCCAGGACGTAGCCAACGCGTCAACGTCTGCGGCGTTCAACTTGCCGTCTTTCTCGGGGAGCTGGATGACCTTGTGTCCGCACGCCTCGATGGCGCCCGCCTCATGGATGCTCACGTGGCCGGAGTCCGCGGCGACGACGCCCTGCCACGGGGCAAGAAGCGCGTCGATTGCGACGGCGTTCGCCTGGGTACCACCAACCAGGAAGTGCACCTCTGCCTGCGGAGCGTTGCATGCCGTGCGGATGAGCTCGCGAGCGTGATCGCTGTGAGCATCCGTGCCGTAGCCCGGGTTTGCCTCCATGTTGGCGGCGGCCAGGCGCTCGAGGATGCGCGGGTGCGCACCCTGCTGGTAGTCGGATGCAAACGGCAGTCTCTTCTCGGCGTCCACTATCAATCCTTCCCAAGGCGTCACTCGGACACGCCTGATGGCGCCTTACGCCTCAACACATTACTCAAACGCTGTTGGAAAGCTATTCCTGATATGCTTTCAGAATGCCACTACCGCAGACGACAGACCGAGGGAGCTCCTCATGTTCATGATTATTCTTATTGTCCTTATCGTGGTTCTCGTACTCTCAACGGGCTACGTTGTGCGCCAGCAACACGTCGCCGTCATCGAGCGCCTGGGCAAGTTCCACGGGTTCGCCGGCCCCGGCTTCCACGTGAAGTTTCCCTTCATTGACGTCACGCACGACGTGAGCCTCATGACCGAGGACGAGCACATGACGTTTGACGCCAAGACCTCGGACAACGTGACCATCGAGCTGGACGTCTCCATCCAGTACCACGTGGACTACGGCGACGTTGAGAAGGGTGCGGATTCCGGCGTATACCGCAGCTTCTACACGCTGCAGGATCCCGTGGGGCAGATGCAGGACTACCTGGCCGACGCGCTGCGCTCGCAGATTCCTGCGCGCACGCTTGACGAGGTCTTCTCCGAGAAGGACGCCATTGCCCACGCTATCGATGAGGTTGTTGCGGCCAAGATGCTCGACTACGGCTACGTGCTGGTGACCACCCTCATTACGCGCATCAAGCTGCCGCAGGAGGTTCAGGAGTCGATGAACCACATCATCGCCTCGAAGAACAACCTCGAGAGCGCGACCAACGACGCCAACGCTGCCAAGGCAAAGACCGTCATTGCGGCGCAGGCCAAGGCCGAGGCAATGGCCGCGGAGGGCAAGGGCATTGCCGACCAGCGCGTTGCCATCGCCCGCGGCATCAAGGACTCCATCGACACCATCCGCGAGTCCGGCGTGACCGAGGAGGAGGCCAATCGCCTCTTTGAGTTCACCCAGTGGACGGACATGATGAACAACTACGCGGCAAGCGGCAAGGCAACCACGGTGCTGCTGCCCGAGGACTTTGACCAGAGCGGCGTATTTAAGAGCATTGTCGCGGGGAAGAAGGCTGGGGAGAAGTAGCGCCTCCTAGCCGCGCCTCAAACGGCGCTCTAGGCGCTTGCTCACTGCCACGAGCGCCATCACAATCACGTAATAGATCACGGCAACGGCGATAAACGGCTCGAACGCGCGGTACGTGAGCGCCTGCACGCTTTGCGCGGCGCGCATCATGTCCATGAGGCCGATGGTCGCCACAAGAGATGAGCTCTTGAGTACCGTGATAACCTCATTGACCAGCGCGGGAGCCACCGAGCGCAGCGCCTGGGGAATGATGATCTCCCACATCATGAGGTGATAGGGGAGGCCAAGCGCGCGGGCGGCGTCGTATTGGCCGCGGTCAACGCCCTCGATGCCGCCGCGCATGGTCTCGGAGACGGTGGCGGATCCATTGAGCCCTAGCGTGAGCACCGAGGCGGCAAACATAGAGATCTTATAGCCCGTGAGCTGCGGCGTTGCAAAGTACGCAATAAACAGAAGCACTATGAGCGGGATGCCTCGGAAAATCGACGTGTAGAAGTCTAGTACCACTCGCAGCGGCTTGCACGGCAGCACCTTGAGCACAGCGATGAGAAATCCCAGCGCAAACGCCAAGACCAAAGCGGCCCCCGTCACCTCAAGCGTGACGGAGAGGCCGCTTATGAACATTGGCGCATATGGTTCGATGACCGAGAAGTTCATGCCGCTCTCTCGCTAGTTTGCGCTGGTAGAGCCCACGCCCTCGGTTGCAGAGCCGGAGGCCGAGAAGTCCCCGCCCCATTCGAAGTCTGGGCCTACGTAGGTGCCAATGAACTGGTCGATGGTGCCGTCCTCGAGCATCTCGCCAATGCACTGGTCAAAGGCGGCGACAAACGACGCCCCCTTCGTGGCCATGATGCGGTAGACGCCCACATAGTCCTTGGTCTCGTCGCGGCTGAGAAGGCCAAGCACCAGGCCTTCGTTGGCGTCGCGCATGGACTGGCCCTCGGCACCGTCGCACAGGTAGGCGTCGATGCGGCCGGCGAGAACCTCCTGCAGGCACTGGTCGCCACCGTCGTAGGTGTGGACGTCGGCATCGGGCAACACGGCAGTGACAAACTTGTTCTGCACCGTGCCCGTGGTGCAGGCAATGCTCTTGCCGGCAAGGTCGTCAACGCTTGTGATGGCGTCGCCCCCAAGGGTGAGCACGCCAACGAGTGGCTGGTAGTAGCCACGGGTGAAGTCGTAGGTCTGCTCGCGCTCCGCGTTCGAGGACATTGCCATCGTGAAGGACGTGTCGCTTGCCTGGACGGAGGCCAGCGTGGCGGCGAACTCCTGCGGCTCGAAGTTGTACGTGAAGCCAAGGCGGCTGGCCATCTCGTCTGCCACGGCGATGTCCAGGCCGACTACCTTCTGGGTGCCATCGGACTGCATCTCGATGTAGCGGTACGGCGCGAAGGCGTCATCGCCCACAAAGGTGAGGTGCTGGCCGGCAAGGTCTGCTGACGATGCGTCGCCTGTGGTGGCTGTGGCCGTGGTGCTGGCCGTGGAGTCGCTCTGCTGAGCGCTACCGCAACCCGCGAGTGCGAGCGGCGCGAGGGCCGCCCCTGCTGTTATCACGCCGAGAAATGACCGGCGATCCATTGAGCCATGCTGTCTGGTTCCCATCTGCTCTTCCCCCATGTTCGTCTGCAGTGGCAGTCATTGTAGCCTACTAAAATCCTAGTTGCTTAGTAGGATACACATTGGAAGCTTTTTCGGAATGACGCTGCGGCCAGGACGCCAGCTTGGGCTGGTCCACGCAAAGGCGGCGCCTGGACAAAGCCGGACGCCGCCTGGGATGACGGGAAGCGTGTCTCTCTCGCCCTAGAGCTCTTCGCGTAGCTGATCGACAAGCTGCGAGAAGTACGTAAGCGCGTCCTCGACGGGCTTGCTCGTTGCCATGTCCACGCCGGCACCGCGCAGCAGCTCGATGGGAGGCTTGCTCGAACCGCCCTTGAGGCAGCCCAGGTAGTCCTCAACGGCGGGTGCCCCCTCGCTGAGGATGCGGTTTGAGATGGCGATGGCGGCAGCGTAGCTCGTTGCGTACTGGTAGACGTAGTAGCCGTAGTAGAAGTGCGGGATGCGCGCCCACTCCAGGCGGATGCCGTCGTCAACGGTCACGGCGTCGCCAAAGTACTGGGCGTTGAGCTCGCCCCAGCGCTCGCGGAGGGCGTCGGCCGTGACGCCACGGCCGTCGGCGTTCATCTCGTTCACGTCGCGCTCGAACTCGGCGAACATGCACTGGCGGTAGAGCGTCGCGCGGAAGGACTCCACAAAGTTGTTGAGTACGTAAGCGTGAGTTGCGGGGTCTGTGGTGTGCTCGAGCAGGTAGTGCGAGAGCAGTGCCTCGTTGCAGGTGGAGGCCACCTCGGCCACGAAGATGGGGTAGTCGCAGTAGGTGGGCGACTGCGCATGGCACGAGAGGTAGGTGTGCACGGAGTGACCCATCTCGTGCGCCAGCGTGAAGACGTCGTCCAGGCTCCCGTCAAAGCTCGTGAGGATCACGGGGTTGGTGCCATAGGAGCCCGAGGAGTATGCGCCGGAGCGCTTGCCGGGTGTCTCGTACACGTCAATCCAGCGCTGCTCAAGGCCCTTGCGCACAATGGCAAGGTATTCCTCACCCAGCGGCTCGAGCGCCTTCAGGATGAGGTCCCAGGCCTCCTCGTAGGTGAAGGTGAGGTCCACGGAGCCGACAAGCGGCACGTACATGTCCCAGAAGTGAAGCTCGTCCACGCCAAGGGCGTCCTTGCGCAGGCTTGCGTAGTTGTGGAGCGCTCCAAGGTTCTTGTGCACCGCGTCCACGAGGTTGTCGTAGACCGAGGTTGGGACCTCGTTGGCGTCGAGGCAGTACTCCAGGGCGTCCTTGTAGCGGCGCGAGTCCGCAAAGAACTTGAGCTGCTTGACCTGGGCGGAGAGAAGTCCGGCGCAGGTGTTGCGGTGCGCGCCGTAGCTCGCGTAGACCGAGTCGAAGGCAGACTTGCGCAGCGCGCGGTCGTGGTTGCGCTCGAGGCCAATGAAGCTGCCGTGGCTCACGGGGTGCTTCTCGCCCTTTGAGTCCGTGGCGTCGGCAAAGGTGAGGTCGGCATTGTTGAGCTGCGAGAACACGCGCTCGGGCTGGGCCGCCGCGTCACCGGCGCGTGCGAGGATGGCCTCCTCGGCAGCCGAGAGACGGTGCGGGCGCATGCGCAGCTCGCGGTCGATTGCGCGGCGGTAGTGCTCAAGGCCGGGCTCCTCGGCAAAGAAGGCGGCGAGCTTCTCGTCTGCCATGCCAAGGAGCTCTGCCGAGAACCACGAGCAGGCTCCCTGCGTCTCGACCTCAAGGCTCATGACCTGGTCGGAGTAGACCTGGTAGCGAGCCACACGGGTGTCGACGTCTGCCTGGCGGTCGGCGTAGTTGCCCAGGCGGTTGAGGGTCACGTTTGCCTCGTCCAAAAGCTGCAGGTAGGCGAGAAGGTCCGCCGCCGAGGTGCTCACGCGCCCCTTGTACGCCGCAAGCTTTGCGGGGAGTGCCTTGGCGTCCTCGAGCTGGCGCTCGAAGTCCTTGTCATCCGCGCACATGGACGAGAGGTCCCAGCGATACTTCTCGGGAATCTGGTCGCGAGACTGGTATTGCATACGTGCTCCTTAGGGTGGAGTGTTTTCAGACTTCCCCATGGTACACGCTGCAACGCGCTGCGGTACGCGCGCCCTGCTCGCCGGCTATGCGCGAGCGGGGAGCTGCGCCACGGCCTCAACCATCACGTGGCCTTCCATGGCATGGAGCAGCTCGTTGAGCCAGAAACCCTCCCTGAGCTGAGGTGCATTGTCCAGCGCGTAGACGCGCAGCGTGTAGGTGTGGTCGCGGTCGGGTGGCTGCGGACCGTTGTAGCGACAGGTGAGGAGCGGGTCATGGCTACCCACCAGGCGCGAGGCAGAGGAGTTCTTGCCCTGCACCATCCCGGCGAAGCGCTGGTTGGAGGCGTCCTCAGGGAATTTGGTGACGCTCGCGGGGATGTCGCAGGCGCACCAGTGAATCCAGGGAAAGCCGCACACGGGAATGGAGTCGATGTCGTAGAAGACCACGGCCAACGTGGCCGTGCCCTCGGGAACGCCCGTGACCTCGAAGGGGAACGAGCGCGTTGGCGTGCCAGCGTACAGACCGCTCCTGTCGGCGTACTTCGCATAGGCGTCAGGAATGTAGCCGTTCCCGTCGAGCTTCACATGCACGTCCATGGTTGCCTCCCGGTGTTGGAATGCCACGTGCCTCTCGCCTATTGTATCCGCGACTTGCGAGGGCGTCAGTTGGGTGCAACGCCACACGTTCGAGCTGCGAATGTGTGGCGAGAGGGTACAGGTTCGTGCCCCGAACGTGTGGCGACCTGCACGGGTCACACTTTCGTTGACGAACCTGTAGCGGCGGCGGGCGAGGTGGCGGGCGAGGCGGCGCCGGCGGGGGCCGCGCGAGCCGAGGGGTGCATGCTAGAATTACCTCGTCTGACGCGAGGCCCGCTGCGGCCGGACGAAAGGCTCCCATTACCGGTCGCACGCACGCGACCCACCACAGACGAGAGGCGCTTCTGCGACGCCGACAACATGTGAGGAGAAACCATGCTCAAGGACACCAGCATCACCCGTCGCCAGGCGCTCGCCGCGTTTGGCTCCATCACCGCCGGCCTTGCGCTCGCGGCCTGCGGCACCAGCCAGACTCAGACCACGGATACCTCTTCTACCAGTGATTCCTCGTCCTCCTCGGACGCTTCCGCCGCAACCGAGGACGTGACCGTTCGCGTGGCCTCCCTCAAGGGCCCCACCACCATTGGCCTGGTCTCGATGATGGACACCACCTCCGGCATCCCCACCGAGGACGCGCCCACCGAGCTCGCAGAGGGCTCCACGGGTATCACCTACTCCTACACGATCTCCGGTGCGGCCGACCAGGTCCTGCCGCTGGTTATCCAGGGCGAGACGGACATCGCCCTCGTGCCCTCCAACGTGGCCTCGGTCCTCTACAACAAGACCAGCGGCGGCATCCGCGTGATTGACGTCAACACGCTGGGCGTGCTATCCGTGGTCACCGGCGACGTCTCAGTCGAGCAGTTCGAGGACCTCGCCGGCCACACCGTCTACCTCTCCGGCCAGGGCGCCAGCCCCGAGTACACGCTCAACTACCTGCTTGACCAGGCCGGTATCAAGGACCAGGTGACCATCGAGTTCAAGAGCGAGCACAGCGAGTGCGCGGCGGCCATCCAGGCCGACCCCACGGCCGTTGCAATCCTGCCCGAGCCCTTCACCACGGCAACGCTGGCCAAGGACTCCTCGCTCTTCGCGCCCGTGAGCCTCACCGACGTCTGGGACCGCTATGCCGGCGGCTCGGGCAGCCAGTTCGTGATGGGCGTGACCATCGCTCGCTCGGAGTTTGTGGACGAGCACCCCGCGGCCATCGCGGACTTCCTCTCGCACCACGCCGAGTCCGTCGACACCGTGAACGGCGACCCTGCCGCTGCGGCGCCGCTCGTGGTGAAGGCCGGCATCGTGGCTAGCGAGGCCATTGCCGAGAAGGCCATCCCCAAGTGCAACATCGTGTGCACCACCGGCGAGGACATGCGCTCGGCGCTCTCCGGCTACCTGCAGGTTCTCTACGACGCCGACGCCTCCTCGGTGGGTGGGACCCTTCCCGGCGACGACTTCTACTACGAGGCCTAGGCTGCAACCAGGGTGTCTGCCGAGAACAACAAAGCTTCCGTGACCCCGCGCGACGCGCTGCGCCGCGCAGGTGCCGTGGCATTCTGGCTTCTCGTGTGGCAAACGGCGAGTATGGCCGTTGGCTCCGAGCTCCTGCTTGCTGGTCCCGCTGCGGTGCTTGTGCGCCTGGCACAACTTGTCCCCACGGCAGCCTTCTGGTCCACGGTGGGCTTCTCGCTGGCGAGAATTGCCGCGGGCTTTGCCGCGGCCTTTGTACTTGGCCTGCTGCTGGGTCTTGCCGCGCACCGCTGGCACGCGCTGGCCGAGCTTCTCGCCCCGGCGGTGAGCTTTCTCAAGAGCGTGCCCATCGTTTGCGTGATTGTGCTGTTGCTCATGTGGGTGGGATCGGTGCGGGTCTCTGCGATTGCGGTCTTCCTCGCCGTGTTTCCTGCCATCTACTTTAGCGTGCTGGAGGGGCGCGCTGCGGCAAACCCCAGCCTGGGCGAGCTGCTCCGCGTGATGGGCGTGCCCGGCTGGCGCCGCTTTCTGGCAGACACCTGGCAGCAGCTCCTCCCGTACCTTGTGGCAACGTGCAGGAACGCCTGCGGCATGGCCTGGAAGGCGGGCGTGGCAGCCGAGCTCATCGGCAGTCCGCGTGGCTCCATGGGCGAGCGCATCTACCAGGCAAAACTCCTGCTCGAGACCGGCGATCTCTTTGCGTGGACCATCGTGGTGGTGGCGCTTTCCTGGGCGTGCGAGAAGGCCTTCCTGGCGCTCCTGCGCGCAACCGCTGACTGGGCGCTTGC
>ERZ1031347.446-NODE-446-length-18845-cov-40.192762_pt1 | contig 18845 bp, 19 predicted proteins | sample MGYA00517106_ERZ1031347 | MGnify/ENA primary metagenome ERZ1031347 (study PRJEB33719, sample SAMN04261392) | wastewater metagenome | biome: periurban shantytown; feature: human; material: feces | host: Homo sapiens | place: Peru: Lima | collected 2012-07-19 ...
TGTTCATGGGCGAGGACGAGAACCGCAAGCTCGACGAGCGCGTCCGCGCGTTCCTTAACCGCGGCGTGACCGGCGACACCGACATCAACATCATCGACACCGCCGAGTTCGCGATCCCCGGCCTTGACGACGAGTTCCGCGTCATCGTGTCTCCGTGGATCCTCTCCTCGCTGATTACCGATCGCCTTGCCGCTTACTACGAGACGGTCACCAAGCACAACCTCAACTACCGTCGTTACTATCACCAGTTCGACTACTAATCGGTGACAAATAAGCTACTGATCAAGAAGCACCCTGCCCGGGCGCATGCGTCCGGGCATTTTCATGCCGAAATTCGAAAGAAAGGGGATCAAATGAGGCAGTTTATCGTTGCATCCCATGCCCATTTTGCGTCCGGAATCGTCGAGAGCATCGGCCTGCTCTCCGGCGAGCGCGAAAACGTCCATGCGCTCTCTATGTATGTCGACGGAAACGAGGACCTGACCAAGGAGGCCGCAGCGATTCTGAACGGCTTTGCCGCGGACGATGAGGTCGTCGTTTGCACCGACCTCTTTGGCGGCAGTGTCAACAACGAGTTCACCAAGATCGTCCAGACGCGTCCCAACACGCACCTCGTGACCAATATGAACCTGCCGCTCCTTATTCAGCTGCTGTTCGTGCCCGAATCCACCCCGATCGATGAGGCCATTCGCCAGATCGTCGAGGCGGACGACACCAAGGTCAAGTACGTCAACGACCTGCTGGGGCAGGCCGAACTCGATGAGTTTTAACCACTAGGGAGCACATCATGATTCAGATGATTCGCGTGGACTATCGACTGCTTCACGGCCAGGTTGCCGTTAGCTGGACCTCGGCTCTGGGTGCCGACTGCATCCTGTTGGTGAGCGACACGGTCCTCAATGACAAGCTTCGTCTGCAGGCCCTGTCCCTTGCAAAGCCGGAGGGCTGCAAGGTCGTCGTCAAAAACACCGAGGACGCCGTCAAGGCGCTCCAGAGCGGAGTGACCGATAAGTACAAGCTCTTCGTGGTTTGCGAGACGATCCAGCAGGCCGGTGCCGTCGCCAAGGCGATGGGAGTCAAGAAGATCAACCTCGGCAACGTTGCCTTTAGCGAGAATGCCCGCCAGGTCTCGACGAGTGTGTTCCTTACGCCCGAAAACGAGGCATACGTGAAGGAGCTGCTCGGCGAGGGCTATGAACTGTTCATTCAGATGATTCCGGCAGATGCGAAGACTGACGCCGCGAAGGTCATCGGTTAGGGGCTGTCATGGTTATCAAGACAATCCTGATTTTCCTGATCGCCCTTTTGGGCTATTCCGAGTGGCTGACGGGCACGAGCTACCTCCAGCGCCCGATCGTGCTCGGACCTCTGGTTGGCCTTGTCATGGGCGATGTAGTGACCGGCACCATTATGGGCGCCACGATGGAGCTTGCCATGGTCGGCGCCATCTCGGTCGGTGCATATAACCCGCCCGATACGATTTCCGGAACCATCCTGGGTGTGTCGCTTGCCATGCAGGCCGGCGCGGACGCTTCGGCGGCCCTGACCCTGGGCATTCCCATCGCAACGATCGTCCTGGCGCTCGATACGGCCCTGGGCCAGCCGGTGATGCTACTGCTGGTGCACCGTATCGACAAAAACGTCGAGGACGGAGACACCAAGGCCATCACGCGCAACATGCTCATCGCCGGTTACGCGCAGAGCTGGTGCGGCCTGCTGATTATTCCCCTGGCATTCTTCTTTGGCGCCGATGCTGTTGCCAGCCTGCTCAACATCATCCCCGATTTCGTTCAGACCGGCATGGATGTCGCCGCCGCCTTCTTGCCTGCACTCGGCTTTGCGATGCTGGCCCAGATGATCATGAACAAAACGGTGGCTCCGTTCTTCTTCGCTGGCTTCTTCCTCGTCGCCTACTTTGGTATTAGCACGACGGGCGTGGCGATCTTTGCCGCGATCATCGTCGTTGCGATGACGGTTTTGGGTGACAAGAAAAAGGCGGAGCAGCTTGCAGCGGCAACCGAGGATCCTGCGATTGGGAGTGGGTTCGATGAGTTTTAAGTTTGAGTCTTCTTACGACGGGCTGATTTCCCGCGCAGATCTTAAGAAGCTGTTCTGGCGCTCGATTCCCTATGAGCATTCCTGGAACTACGAGCGTATGGGTCATATCGGCTTTATGTGGGCCCTTATGCCGATCCTCCGCAAGCTGTATCCGCAGGATGCGGACTTTAAGGCCGCCCTTAAGCGCCATATGGAGCTCTATAACGTCACGCCGTACATCTCGACGCTTCCCATGTCCATCGCCGCCGCAATGGAAGAGGTCAACGCTACTGACGATAGCTTTGACACGAGCGCGATCTCTAATGTCAAGCTTGCTTTGATGGGACCGCTGTCCGGCGTGGGCGATGCCTTCTACTGGGGCACGCTGCGAATTTTGGCAACGGGTGTCGGCACGTCGCTGGCGCTGCAGGGCTCTATTCTTGGCCCGATTTTGTTCCTGCTCGTGTTCAACGTCCCTCACTACATCATCCGTTACCTGCTGACGTTTGTGGGATATCGCTTTGGCTCGGACATGATCAGCAAGGTCCAGGAATCGGGCATTATGGACACGATCGTCAAGATGGCCTCTATCATGGGCGCCATGGTGATCGGTGCTATGACCATGGAGATGGTGACCGTGGACATTCCGCTCATGGTCGGTGCGGGTGATGGTGCTCAGACGCTCGCCGAGCTGCTCAACGGAATCTTCCCGGGCTTTGTCACGATGGGGCTGTTTGGAATCGTCTATCTCATGCTCAAGAAGAAGATGAATCCGCTGCTCATCATGCTCGTGATCCTGCTCGTGAGTATCGCCGGCGCATTCTTTGGAGTGCTTGGTGTCCAGTAGCGTATCCGTCATAATGAGAACAATGTAAGAGGGGGCGTCGCGCACACTGTGCTGCGGCGCCCTTTTGCCGAAAGGTGGACAAGATGGAGTATCCCCAGCTTGCCGTTATGAATATCAGCCATCGCTACTTTGATCTTGAGGAGTTCTTTTCTTCGGCGTCGGCTTCGGGCTACACGTGTTGCGAGCTTTGGACCGGGGCGATGCATCTGTATGTCGATTGCCATGGATACGATTCGCTCGAGCGGGTACGGGAGCTGTCGCAGCGGTATGGGGTTCGGATTGTGGGGCTTTGTCCCGAACAGAACAACCCCAAGCCGTGGAATATCGCGGCGCGCGGGAATGAGACGCGTGCCCGCACGCTCGCGTACTTTAAGAACGTTGTAGATATCGCGGCGGAACTTGGAGCCGAGCAGGTCATGGTCTCGAGCGGCTGGGCATTTTTGAACGAGCCGATCGAGGACGCGTGGGGTCGCAGCGCCTCGATGCTGCGTGCGATTGCCGAGCATGCGGGAGAGCGCGGCGTGCGACTGGTGCTCGAGGCCCTACAGCCGGTTGAGTCGATGATCGTGAACTCGGCGGCCGACACGAAGCGCATGATCGAGGCAGTTGATCATCCGGCACTTAAGGCGTGTCTGGATTTGGGCGCTATGGCGGTGGCAGGGGATACCATCGACGATTATTTCGATCTGCTTGGCGATGATGTCGCCCACGTGCATTTTGTCGATGTTGCGGCAGACGGCACGACGCATCTTGCTTGGGGTGACGGCGACCGCGATATGCGCGCCGACCTGGATAGGCTGGTGGCGCGCGGCTATCGCGGAGTTGTTTCGGCCGAGACCTATGATTGGCGCTATTTCGCCAATCCCGCGGCAGCCGACGCTCAGGTTATGGCGGAGTACCGACGCGCAATTGGCGCCTAAGTGGGACAGGGCGCCGAGTTGGCGTTTGACGCTTTTTGAGAAGCGGGACGTGCTTTCCGCTTGAGGCTTCTGGCGGAAAGCGCGTCCCAGAACAGGCGCTCAGAATGGGACACACTTTCCGCTGAGGACTTCAACCGGAAACCGCATCCCAGTTTTTGGCTGGCGGGCGGGACGCACTTTCCCCTATGTTTCCAAATGAATACGCTGTGAGCCGAGGAGGACGATTTTCCCCGCAAACACTCTAGTATGCTAAAGTACCCAGAAGACCGGCGGAGCTATGCCGGTCTTCTGTTCTATACGAAGCACAGCATGAGGAGGCTCACCAGATGACGGCCACACCGTGGGGATTCCGGGACATATTGCCCGAGGAGGCTCAGGCGCGCGAGGAGATTGCGCTGACGGTGAAGGGCTGCTTCAGGGAGCATCATTACCTTCCGGTCGAGACGCCGCTGCTCGAGGACAAGGGTTCGCTTGAGGAAGGCGGACGCATTGCGGACACGCCGTTTAAACTCTTTGATGATGACGGTCGCCTGCTGGTGGTCCGTCCCGACAACACGCTGCCGATCGTGCGCTTGGTTTCGACTCGCATGCGCGCGGCCGATTTGCCGCTGCGCCTTCGCTACGAGGCGCCGGTGGTTCGTGAGTGCCAGCGCAATGCCGGCGGCTCGCGCCAGTTTACACAACTGGGCTTTGAGCTAATCGGTGCGGGCGATACCGCGGGCGATGTCGAGATTGTGTCGCTCGTGGCCGAGGCCGTGCGTAAGCTCGCGCTGCCCGATGCACGCATTATCGCAGGTAGTGTGCGTCCGTTTAAGGAGCTGCTCGCGGCGTGCGAGGATCGCGAGCTGGCTGCCGAAGCCCTGTGCTGCGTGCACGCCAACGACTTCGTGGGCCTCGATTCTCGCGTGGCGGCAAGCGCCGAGTCCGATGCCGTCAAGGCCGCCATTAGCGAGCTGCCGCGCTTGCACGGCGGAGCCGAGGTACTCGACCGCGTGGACGCACTGCTGGAGGCTGCCGGTATCGCCGCGCCGCTGACGCGCGAACTGCGTGCCCTGGTCGAGGGCCTGGCGCCCGAGGACGCCCGGGTGCTGTCGTTCGACTTCTCCATCATGAACTCTTTTGATTACTACACGGGTCTGGTCTTTAAGGCCTATGCCGGTGGCCTGCCCGATCCGGTGGGCTCGGGCGGCCGCTACGACTCCATCTTTACCGGCGCGTTCGGCGACGGCATCGAGGTGCCGGCGGCGGGCTTCGCCTTTTCGCTCGAGCGTCTGGAGGCCGCGCGCACCTCGGCCGAGGACGCCGCTTCCGATGGCGATCACGCCGTGGGCCGTGGCGCCGGGGGTCCGCTGCGCATTGCCGTGCCCAAGGGCTCGCTTAAGGCCGACACCCTTGACGTGCTCGAGGCAGCGGGCTTAGACGTCTCTGAGCTGCGCGACCCCGGTCGTCACCTGATCGTGCGTGGCCGCGACACGCGTGCCGGCGAGGGCGCGGTCGGAGATATTGAGTTTGTCATTGTGCGCCCCAGCGACGCGCCCGCCTTTGTGGGCTGCGGCGGCGCCGACTGCGGCATCTGCGGTTGGGACTCGCTCATCGAGGCCGACCTCAACCTGCTGCAGCTGGTCGATTTGGGCTACGGCCTGTGCACGTTTATCGAGGCGGAGCCCGCGTGGCGCGCTGGCCAGGCCGAGCGCAACTATGCCCGTCGCGGGTCGCTTCGTGTGGCCACCAAGTATCCGCGCATCGCGAGCGCCTGGTATGCCGAGCGTGGCGTGAATGCCGATATCGTCTCGCTGCACGGCAATATCGAGCTGGGCCCCATCGTCGGTATGACCGACCGTATCGTGGACATTACCGCCACGGGCGCCACCCTGCGCGATAACGACCTGGTTATTACTGGTCGCATTATGGACTGCACGGCGCGCTTCTTTGTCAATCCGGGTGCCGCGCGCCTGGATCCGCGCGTACGCAATCTGGCAGATCGCTTGGCAGCTGCTGTTAAGGACAAGCATTTTGAGCCCGTCGCGGGCTCGGCACAATAGCGCGAGCACGCACGGGCGCCCCAACGTACGGGCTGCGGGCCGACTGGCGCCGCCGCCCGGCCTTTCGTTTTTCGAACACAACCTCGACCGATAGGGGATACCGATATGAAGACCATCAAGCTTGCTCCCGGTGAGCGCCTCGTTACCAACCAGCTCAACCGCAAGGGCGTGCTGCCGCAAGACATCGTCGACGCCGCCCGCGATATCGTGGCCAACGTGCGCGCCAACGGCGATGCCGCGGTGCGCGATTATTGCCAGCGTTTTGATGGCGTTGAGCTGCAGAGCTTCCGCTTGCCGCAGGAGCAGATCGATGCCGCGCTCGAAGGTCTCGATCCGGCCTTTGTCGCCGCGTTGGAGAAAGCTGCACGCCAGATCCGCGAGTTCCACCAGCGCGAGGTCGAGCAGAGTTGGTTTACCACGCGTGCGGACGGCACGATGCTCGGCGTTAAGGTGACCCCGCTCGCGGCGGCCGGCATCTACGTGCCGGGCGGTCGCGCGCAGTATCCTTCCACCGTGCTTATGAATGCCATTCCCGCCAAGGTCGCCGGCGTCAAGCGCGTGGTCATGGTGACGCCGCCGCAAAAGGACGGCCTGATCAGCCCGTATACGCTCGCGGCAGCCAAGCTCGGCGGCGTGGACGAGATCTATATGGTGGGCGGCGCTCAGGCCGTGGCCGCGCTGGCGTACGGTACCGAGACCATTCCGCGTGTCGATAAAATCACCGGTCCGGGCAACGCTTTTGTTGCCGCTGCCAAGCAGATTGTCTCGGGCGACGTGGGAATCGACATGGTCGCTGGCCCGTCCGAGGTCTGCGTGCTGGCCGATGCCACGGCCAAGCCTATGGTGGTCGCGGCCGACCTGATGGCCCAGGCCGAGCACGATCCGCTGGCAGCCTGCTATCTGGTGACCTGCGACGAGCGGTTTGCGCGTGAGGTCGAGGCGGGTATCGAAATTCTGGTAGCGCAGTCCCCGCGTGCCGAGATTACGCGTGCCTCGCTCGATAACGAGGGTACCATCGTGGTGGCCGCCGACATGGCAGCTGCCGTCGAGGCCGTGAACACCGTGGCGCCCGAGCACCTGGAGCTGCACTGCAAGGATGCGATGGGCCTGCTCGGCGGCATTCGCAACGCCGGCGCCATCTTTGTGGGCGCTTGGAGCTCCGAGCCGCTCGGCGATTATGTTGCCGGCCCCAACCACACGCTGCCGACCGGCGGCACCGCCTTGTTCTCCAACCCGCTTTCGGTCGAAGAGTTCGTTAAGCGCTCGAGCGTCATCTGCTATACGCCCGAGGGCCTGCTCTCCGACGCTCCCGCTACGCAGCGTCTGGCCGCGGCCGAGGGCCTGTGGGCGCACGCGCTTTCGGCCGCTCTGCGCCGCCGCGTGCTGGAGCAGGGCGAGGATGCCGTGAGTGCCGAGTCTCTGGCCGCGGCCGACCTGACCAAGGTCGCCTGGCCGGGCGACGCCGTGACGACGGTTGCCGAGGGTGTGGACCTGGCGGCTGCGGGCGGTGCCGCTGGCGCGACCGGCGAGGAGGCCTAATATGGCCGAGCTGACGCCCCACATGAAGGAGCTCGTCCAGCCCTACTTGGCCGGCATTGAGCCCTACGATCCCAACTTTACGCCTACGCGCATCAACCTTTCGGCCAACGAGAACACCTATCCCGTGCCGGCCGGCGTGCGCGAGGCGATCGACGCGGCCCTGGCTGCTACACCGCTCAACCGCTATCCCGATCCCATGTCCAACGATCTGCGCGACGAGCTTGCTGCCTGGCATGGCGTGACGCGCGAGAATATCTGCGTGGGCAACGGTGGCGACGAGCTGCTCTATAACTACCTGCTGGCGTTTGGCGGCGCGGGGCGGACCCTGCTCAACTGCCCGCCGTGCTTTAGCGAGTATGCCTTCTTTGCGTCGCTCTGTCAGACCGAGGTGCGCGACGTGTGGCGCGACCCGGCGACCTTTGAACTCGACCAGGCGGCTGTGCTCGCGGCCGCGCCCGAGTGCAACCTGACAATCGTGACCTCGCCCAATAACCCCACGGGCGACGCGGCTCCGCTCGACTTTGTCGCGGCCCTGTGCGATGCGTGCCCCGGCATGGTCATGGTCGACGAGGCCTACGTTGAGTTTGCCGACGATTCGTTTGGCGCGGCCACCACGGCACAGGGGCTTATCGCCGAGCATCCCAACCTGGTGATTCTGCATACACTGTCCAAGGCGTTTGGCGCCGCCGGCACGCGTCTGGGCTACGTGGTCGCGGCGCCGGAAGTCATCGACGTGTTCGCGGCGATTCGCCAGATCTATTCGGTCAACGTGCTGAGCCAGGCGGCAGCACTTGCCTGTGTGCGTGCCCGTGATGCCTATGCGCCCGTGGTGGCGCAGGTCGCATCCGAGCGCGAGCGCGAGCTGTGCGCCCTGCGCGCAATGGCTGCCGAGGGCCTGCCCGTGGAGGCATGGCCGAGCGCGGCGAACTTTGTACTCGCGCGTACGCCGCATGCCACGCGCGTGCGCGAGCGCCTACGCGACGAGTACTCGATTTTGGTGCGCGACTTTAGCTACGCGCCGGGGCTCGCGGACTGCCTGCGCATTACCGTGGGTACCCCGCAGGAAAACGACGAGGTGCTGGCTGCGTTTGCCGCGCTGGTGAAGGAGGAGATGTAGATGGGCCGTTATGCCGAGGTAACCCGTAAGACGGGGGAGACCGATATTGTCGTCAAACTCGACCTGGATGGAACCGGTACGTGCGATATTTCGACCGGCGTGCCGTTTTTCGACCACATGCTCAACGCCTTTGGCCGCCATGGTTTGTTTGATTTGACGGTGCATGCGGTAGGCGACGTGGAGGTCGACGCACACCACACCGTCGAGGACACGGGCATTGTGCTGGGCGAGGCGTTCTGCCGGGCGCTGGGCGACAAGGCGGGCATTACGCGCTTCGCCGACGCGGCGATCGCCATGGACGAGACGCTTGTGATGGCTGCTGTTGATATTTCGGGCCGCGGGCAGGCCTACTGCGAGCTGCCCGTGCCGACTGAGCGCGTGGGCAGCTTCGATACCGAGCTGGCCGTCGAGTTCTTCTACGCCTTTGCGCGCGATGCCAAGCTCACGCTGCACGTGCGCGAGCTGGCGGGCGGCAACTCGCATCACATTATCGAGGCCGCCTTTAAGGCCGTGGGCCGCACGATGCGCCACGCCTGCGAGCTCGATCCCCACGTGCAGGGTATCCCCAGCACCAAGGGCTCACTGTAACCTGTCCCTTTTTGGCAGGTTTTGAATGAGATGAGGGAGGGTCGCGTGGGCGAACCGAAGATCGTGGTGGTCGACTACCACAAGGGCAACTTGTCGAGCGTTGTGCGCGGGCTTGCGCGCGCTGGTGCCGCCGCCTGCACGTCGGACGACCCGGAGCAGATCCGTAACGCCGACGGCCTGGTCATCCCGGGCGTGGGTGCGTTCTACGACGCGATTGCCTTTATGCGCGAGGGCGGCGAGGCGGACGCGGTGCTCGACGCCGGTGCCGCCGGAACTCCGCTGCTCGGCATCTGCCTGGGCCTTCAGCTGTTTTTTGAGCGCGGCAACGAGGGCGTGCCTGTGGACGAGGGTGCGGACGCGGACGACGATGCCTCCGAGCAGGCCGGTGGCCCCTGGGTCGATGGCCTGGGCATCATGCGCGGCTCGTGCACGCGCCTGGAGTCGAGCCGCCTGAAGGTGCCGCACGTGGGGTGGGACCAGGTGCACATGACGCCCGCCGGTGCGGCCGATCCACTGCTTGCCGGTTTTGCCGAGGGCGCCAATATGTACTTCACCCACAGCTATGCGGTGGCCGACGACGCCGATGTCGCCGATGTTCTGGCGCGCACGCACTACACGCGGAGCTTCCCGTGCATCGTGCGCCACGGCAACGTGTGGGGCTGCCAGTTCCATCCCGAGAAATCCTCCGCGCTGGGTCAGCGCATCCTAAAGAACTTCGTGAACATCGTCGAGGAGGCCGGCCGATGATCCTGTTTCCCGCAATCGATCTGATTGGCGGCAAGGTCGTGCGCCTGGAGCGCGGCGACCGCAGCCGCTGCAAGGTATATTCCGACGACCCCGTGGCTGTTGCCCGCTCGTTTGCCGAGCAGGGCGCGAGCTGGGTGCACGTCGTCGACCTGTCTGCTGCCTTTGGCGAGGACGAGGACGCGTGCGCGGCCAACTCGGCGGCGATTAAGGCCATCTGCGGCGTCGACGGCCTGTCCGTGGACGTGGGCGGCGGCGTTCGCTCACTCGCCCGCATCGACGAGCTGGCAGGCTACGGCGCGCGTCGCATTGCGCTGGGCACCGTGCTCGTGACCGAGCCGGGCTTTGCCGAGGTGGCAGCTCGCGGCTTTGGCGAGCTGCTGGTGGCAGACATCGCTGCGCGCGATGGCCAGGTTAAGGTGAACGGCTGGCGCGACGGCGCGGGCGTGGCACTCGACGACGCCGTGGCGCAGCTCACCGATCTGGGCTTTAAGCACCTGGTCTACACCGATATCGCGCGCGACGGCATGCAGACGGGCATCGACGTGGCGGCGTATCGCCACGTGGCCGAGGTCGCGGGCTTTCCCGTCGTGGCGTCGGGCGGCATCTCGACGCTCGGCGATATCCGCGCGCTGGCCGCGGTGGGTGAGGGCACGATTGAAGGTGCCATTACCGGCCGTGCGCTCTACGAGGACAACTTTACGCTGGCCCAGGCGCTGGCCGCCGCCCGAGGGGAGGAGTAGCCCATGCTTACCAAACGCGTGATTCCCTGTCTGGATGTTAAGGACGGCCGCGTGGTCAAGGGCGTCAACTTTGTGAGCCTGCGCGATGCGGGCGACCCGGTGGAGCTGGCCCGCGCCTACGACCGCGAGGGTGCGGACGAGGTCGTATTTTTGGACATTACCGCGACGAGCGACAACCGAGCGACGACCATCGAGATGGCGGCGCATGCGGCCGAGGAGCTCGCTATTCCCCATACCGTGGGCGGCGGCTTTCGCGACCTGGCGGGCATGCGCACCATGGTTGCCGCCGGCGCCGACAAGGTGTCGCTCAACTCTGCCGCCGTGCGCGATCCGTCGTTGATCAGCCAGGCCGCCGCGGCGTTTGGCAGCCAGGCCGTGGTCGTGGCGATCGATGCCAAGCGTGTGGGGCTCCCCGGCGAGCCGGGTGCCGACAAGTGGGAGGTCTTTACCGCGGGAGGCCGCAACGCCACGGGTATCGATGCGGTGACGTGGGCCGAGGGGGCGGCTCGTCGTGGCGCCGGCGAAATCCTACTGACCAGCATGGATCGCGACGGCACCAAGGCCGGCTTCGATTTGGCGCTCACCCGTGCCGTGGCGCGCGCGGTGCCGATTCCCGTCATCGCGAGCGGCGGCGTGGGCACACTCGAGCATTTTGCAGAGGGCGTGATCGAGGGCGAGGCCGACGCCGTGCTGGCGGCCAGCGTCTTTCACTTTGGAACCTTCAGCATTCGCCAAGTGAAGGAGTATATGGCTTCTCAAGGAATTCCCGTGAGATTGGATTTTTAAATGGAGCAAGTGACAAGCGCGGCCGAGCTCAAATATGACGCCCGCGGGCTGATTCCTTGTGTGGTTCAGCAGTATGACACCGGTGAGGTGCTTATGGTTGCTTGGATGAACGAGGAGTCGGTGGGGCTGACGCTCAAGACCAGGACCACTTGGTTTTGGAGCCGCAGTCGCCAGGAACTCTGGAACAAGGGCGCGACGAGCGGCAACATGCAGGAGGTCAAGGAACTCTGGGCCGACTGCGATAGCGATACGCTGTTGGTCAAGGTCGACTCTCCGGGCCCGGCTTGCCACACCGGCAACCGTACCTGCTTCTTTAAGAAACTCGCGTAGGGTGGGCGCTTGACCAGGCGCTTGGCCAACCAGAAAGGATTGAACTATGGGTGTGCGCACCGCAAATGTTCAGGATGGAAATATCGGCGAGACGCTGACGGGTCTGGCTGAGGTGATTCACGGTCGTCGCGATGCGTCGCCACAGGAGAGCTACACCGCTCGTCTGTTGACCGACGTCGAGGACGAGCTGCTCAAGAAGATTGCCGAGGAGGCGAGCGAGGTCATCATGGCCTGCAAGGATAACGATCACGACCACATCCGCTACGAGGCCGGCGACCTGATTTACCATCTGCTCGTAACGCTCGAACGCTACGGTATCACCCTCGACGAACTGGCCGGCGAACTCAACGCTCGCCGCCACTAGTCGCTTAAGAACGTTCCCAATGACTACCCAACGACTGGTCTTAGGCGAGGGGTGTGGGTTCCCATTCGCCGGTGGCGTGGGGGATATCGAAGGTTCGATAGCCGCAGTCGTAGGCGTGGGCTTGTGCCTCGCGGATGTTCCAGCAGATGTCGCAGGCGCGGTGTGCGTCCGAGCCAAAAGTAATCGGCACCTCGGCATGGGCAAAGCAACGCAACAGCCCGGTCGCGGGATAGTAGTCGTCGAGTCCCTTGCGCAGTGCGGCGGTCGAGACCTCAACGCGGCGACCTGTATTGTGGGCGCATTCGGACATCTGCTCCCAAAACGGCGCCGGGTCAAAATCGGGCGCAAAGCCCTCTTTCGAAAAGCGCATGACCAGGTCGGGATGGGCCATCGCGTCGAAGTTGAGCGAGCTTTCGCAGGCGCGACACCAGTCGTCGACGTAGCGCTCCCACACGCCGCGCACGCCCAGGTTTTCCCAAACGTGCAGGTTGGTGTCATCGTCGATCCAACCGCAGCACGAATCGGGCGTATCGGGACGAACGACGTTTTCCGTTCCCGCCGTACCGGCCATGATATCGCCGGGGTCGCCAATCCAGTGCACGCTGCCCAAGCGCACCACGGCGCCCTGGGACCAGCGCTCAACCAAGGGTTCGCAGCCCTCGTACCAATCGCATTCAAAACCGTAGATAAAGGTGAGCTCCGGCGCGATCTGCGCGGCGAGTTTGCGGGCGTCCTCAAAGGCCAGACGATGCGTCGGCAAGTCGCCCTCGACAACCTGCACTTCGCAGTTGGCGTCCATGCTGGCGGGCAGGGTGAGGTGGTCGGTCGAGACCATGGCGCGGCAGCCGGCGGCGGCAGCAGCGCGGACGTTGTCCTCAAACGAGGCATGGCCGTCCGAAAACGAAGTATGGGTGTGGCAATCGACCAGCGGGCAGGCGGGCATGGCGACTCCTTTGCATTTGGCGAATCCGCTCCATTGTAATGGCGCAACTCTCAAAACGCCGGGCACGCCGGAGCTCGAAATCGATCGGAAAGGCTGCGCGGTGCGGCCCCGCTCCAAAACGTGTACGTCAGTCTCCAAAACCGACAAAAAATGACATGTTTGGAGGCTGACGTACACGTTTGGATAGGGGCGAGGGCGGCGACGGACGAAAGTCACGCCTGCGTCACGTCCGATGTGCTAGCGTTTGGTTGAATAAAACGAGCCCGTGCGGAAAGGATCCGGATCGTATGCAACGTGGAAGTACATCTCCGCTGTCCCGCGAGACCGATGCGCCCGAAACCATCGTCAAGCTGGAGTGCGACATCGACGATGCGTCGCCCGAGGTACTCGCCTATGCCGCCGACCGCTTGCGCGAGGCGGGCGCCCGTGAAGTGCACTGGCTGCCTCTCTACTGCAAAAAAGGTCGCCCCGGCTGGCAGCTGCAGGTAATCTGCGCCTGCGAGGACATTGACCGTCTGCAGATGATCATCTTTTTGGAGACCACGACCAATGGCATCCGCCGCCAGGTTATGGAGCGCGTCTGTCTGCCGCGTCGTTTTGAGCAGGTGGCGACGCCTTGGGGCGAGGTGGCCGTCAAAGTAGCCACCCTGCCCGACGGCAGTGAGCGTGCGGCGCCCGAGTACGAGGACTGCTCCCGCCTCGCTCGCGAGCACAACGTGCCGCTCCAGCGCGTGATGCAGGCGGCTCAGAGCGCGGCGCTGCGATTCGAGTAACACGGTAGATGGGCTCCGCATCCGCCGGACCCCGTATTCAGCCCCCATCAACCCCACCCGAAAGGACCACCATGAAATACCTCATTGCCTCCGACATCCACGGCTCGGCATATTGGACCGAGCGCCTGGTCGCCGCCATCGAATCCGAGCAGCCCGACCGCATCGTGCTGCTGGGAGACCTGCTCTACCACGGCCCGCGCAACGACCTGCCGCGCGACTACGCCCCCAAGCGCGTGATTCCGCTGCTCAACGCCCTGGCCGACCGCATCATCGCGGTGCGCGGCAACTGTGACGCCGAGGTCGACCAGATGGTGCTCGACTTCCCCGTCATGGCCGACTACGCCACGCTGTTCGACGAGACCGGCCGCGAGCTGTTCCTGACGCACGGCCACGTCTTTGGCGCCGGCATGCACAACAGCGTCGACCACGCGCCCGCGCTGCCCGAGGGCTCCGCGCTCGTCTACGGCCACACGCACATCAAGGTTAACGAGGAAAGCGCCGCGCACCCGGGCCTGTGGCTCTTCAACCCCGGCAGCGTGAGCATTCCCAAGGACGGTACGCACAGCTACGGCATCTACGAGGGCGGCGCGTTCCGTCATGTGATCCTGGAGGAGGAATAACCATGGCGCAGCACATGGCTCAGCAAAATGTCGAGGGCTCGCGCGATCTGTCCACGCTGGTCGACGCGTCGGCCGAGCTGCAGCATCTGGTGCAGACCATCTGGCGTCTGCGTCAGCCCGATGGCTGCCCGTGGGACCGCGAACAGACGCATCAGAGCATCGGCAAGAACATGATCGAGGAAGCCTACGAGGCGCTCGATTGCATCGAGGCGGACGACGTGGCGCATCTGCGCGAGGAGCTCGGCGACGTGCTCATGCAGGTCGTACTGCATGCGCAGATTGCGGCGGACGCCGGTGAGTTTACGCTGGCCGATGTGGCACGCGATATCGACGCCAAGCTCATCCGCCGCCACCCACATGTGTTTGGCGATGCGGATGCCGATAACTCCGACGAGGTGCTCAAGATCTGGGACGAGGTCAAGCTTGCCGAGAAGGCTGCCAAGGACAAGGTCGTGGCAGCGGGCGAGGCTGCGCCCGAGGGCCTGCTCGACGGCGTGCCTACGCACCTGCCGGCGCTGATGCAGGCTCAGAAGGTGTCGCGCAAGGCGGCTGCCGTGGGCTTTGAGTGGGAGACGGTCCAGGATGTGTGGGACGAGGTTGCCGAGGAGCGTGCCGAGTTTGAGGCCGAGGAGCCCGGCTCGCCCGAGCGCGAGATGGAGTTTGGCGACCTGCTCTTTGCCCTGGTCAACGTTGCGCGCAAGGAGGGCATCGACGCCGAGAGCGCCCTGCGCGCGAGCACGGCCAAGTTCCGTCGTCGCTGGGCTGCGATGGAGCAGATGGCGGCCAACGCCCATGTGGATCTGGCTGAGCTTTCGACCCACGGTCTCAATGACCTGTGGGATGCCGCAAAGGCAGAGGAGTAAGACTGCGGGAACGACGAGCCGGCACGCCTCGTCGCTCCCGCTAAATTTTTCGAAAAACAAGTGTATCCCTCGGCTAACTTAGGGCATAATGCAAAAAGTGCGACATGGCTAACTTACGGAGGCGCACCGACGGTGCGCGGTCAGCCGGTCGCTTGCAACCACTACGTTTCCAAGTGAGAGGGAGACAACATGAGCGATATTTTGGATGTTTACGGTCGCGAGGTGCTCGACAGCCGCGGCAACCCCACCGTCGAGGTCGAGGTCGTGCTCGAGGACGGCAGCTTCGGTCGCGCGATGGTGCCTTCGGGCGCTTCGACCGGCGCTTTCGAAGCTTGCGAGCTGCGCGACGGCGACAAGGGCCGCTATCTGGGCAAGGGTGTCTCGCAGGCCGTCGAGCACGTCAACAACGAGTGTGCCGACGCCGTCGTGGGCCTCGACGCCTTCGATCAGCGCGCCGTCGATGCCGCGCTAATCGCCGCGGACGGTACCCCCAACAAGACCAAGCTCGGCGCCAACGCCATTCTGGGCGTGTCGCTGGCCACCGCGCGCGCCGCTGCCGAGTCGGCGGGTCTTTCGCTGTACCAGTACCTGGGCGGCGTCAACGCTCACCTGCTGCCCACGCCCATGATGAACATCCTCAACGGCGGCGTGCATGCCGACAACAACGTTGACTTCCAGGAGTTCATGATCATGCCCGTGGGTGCTCCGAGCTTTGCCGAGGGCCTGCGCTGGTGCGCCGAGGTCTACCATACCCTCAAGGGCGTGCTGCACGAGGCCGGCCTGGGCGGCGGCGTGGGCGACGAGGGCGGCTTTGCGCCCAACCTCAAGACCAATGCCGAGCCGTTCGAGTACATCACCAAGGCCGTCGAGAAGGCCGGCTTTAAGCCCGGCGTCGACTTCATGTACGCCATGGACCCGGCGTCCACCGAGTTCTACAACGCCGAGACCGGCATGTACGAGCTCAAGGGCGAGGGCGTGGAGTACACGAGCGCCCAGATGGTCGATTACTGGGAGAAGCTCGTCGACACCTATCCCATCATCTCCATCGAGGACGGCATGGCCGAGGAGGACTGGGATGGCTGGGTCGAGCTTACCCGTCGCATTGGCAACAAAGTGCAACTGGTGGGCGACGACCTGTTCGTCACCAACACCGAGCGCCTCAAGAAGGGCATCGAGCTGGGTGCCGCCAACGCGATTCTGGTCAAGGTCAACCAGATCGGCACGCTCACCGAGTCGCTCGAGGCCATCGAGACCGCCAAGGAGGCCGGCTACGCTTGCATCGTGAGCCACCGTTCCGGCGAGACCGAGGACTCCACGATCGCCGACCTGGTCGTGGGCGTCAACGCCGGCCAGATCAAGTCGGGCGCCCCGTGCCGTAGCGACCGCATCGCCAAGTACAACCAGCTCATCCGCATCGAGGACGAGCTCGAAGGCAGCGCGCGCTACGCCGGCAAGGCCGCGTTCTACAACATTCGCTAAACGGGCGAATTTGGCGAGGGGGAGGCTGACTCGGTTCCTCCTCGCCTTGGCTGGATGCCGCAAAGCACTATGGGCGCTGGGCCATACGGCTCAGCGCCTTTTTTATGTCGAGCAAAGGCTGGCGAAGGCGGTGCGGGCGCTCGTGCTATAACTAAAGGACTTAGCGCAAACAAACCTCAACCGCACAAGGCGCACATGGATCAGATTTACGACAACAGGTACTATTCCGCCGGTTCGCGCGAACCGTCACCTCGCCGTGCACATTCGGTGCAGCTTGGCGGGTCTGGTTATGCTGGCGCTGATCGCTCCAGGTATAGCTCGCCGGCGACTTCGCATCCCAATGCTCAGCCAAATAGTTCCTCGGATAGTCCGGTGCGCTCATCGCGTTCCAAGCATGCGTCGTGCCCTTCGACCCAGGCGTCCGACAAGCCGCGCCGTCCCTCAAGTCGTCTTTCCGGCTCGGACTTTATGCACTACGCCAACGATAACGCAGCGGTCAAGGCGATTTACGACTTTACCCACGGTCCTCAGCGAGGGCTATTCATCGGCATTGTCGTTGCCCTGGTGCTCGTGAGCCTGTATTTCCCCGTGCGCGATCTGTACGTGGCAAAGCGTTCGAGCGATATCTTGGCCAAGCAGGTCGAGATTCGTCAGCAATACAATGATGAGCTGCAAAAAAGCGTCGACAAGCTGCTCTCGGAGGAGGGTATCAAGGACGCGGCATCCGAGGACTTGGGCCTGGTGATGCCCGGCGAGAAGAGGATTGAAGTGCAGGGCCTGGACGACGATTCGGATTCGTCTTCGAGCAAGAAGTCGTCGAACGCCAAGAAGGCCAGCGAAGTTGCCAAGGAAATCGAAGAAGTCGGTAAGGACGCCCCGTGGTACATCCAGGCGCTCGACATGCTGTTTGGGTTTAACGGTGTCGAGGGCCAGACGGTCGTGTCCAACGGCAAATAGCGCCCGGAGGGGAGCCGGCAATGGCAGATTTCAAACGATATAAGGTAGCGGCGATCGATCTGGGAACGGTGTCGTCGCGACTGGTGTTGGCCCAGGTCGAGGGCGGGGCGATCGTGGAATCGTCCAAGCATACCGAGATTACCGACCTGGGCGAGGGTGTGGACGCGACGGGTCGCTTTTGCGAGGCGGCTGTCGAGCGTGTGCTCGCTGCGTGTCACATGTTTGTGGATGAGGCCCGTGCCTTTGGGGCCGCGTGCATCTGCACTACGTGCACGAGCGCCGCGCGCGATGCGTCCAATGCCGCGCTGCTGCTGGACGGCCTGCGCGATCTGGGGCTTGAGCCACAGGTGATTCCGGGCGAGGTCGAGGCACGCCTGACGTTTTTTGGCGTGGCACACGACTTTGCCGGCGAGCGCATCATTGTTGCCGATTCGGGTGGCGGATCCACGGAGCTCGCGACGGGCGTCTATGCGCCGGAGCGTGGGGTCTTTGCGCTGGAGGGCACGCGTTCGCTGGACATCGGTTGTCGCCGCGTGACGGAGCGGTTTTTCTCGGCGCTGCCGCCTGCGGACGGCGAGCTTGCTGCCGCTGCCGCGTGGGCAGGTGAGCAGTTCGCCGCCTATTTTGAAGGCCTGCCCAGCGACTTTGAGCGCGCCGAACGCTTGGTCGCAGTGGGCGGCACGGTGACTACGCTGGTGGCTCTGATCCACGAGCTGGAGCCGTACGATTCGAGCTTTGTGCACCTGCGCGAGCTTTCGCTGGATCAGGTTTCGGCCGCTATTGAGCGCATGTCTGCGCTGGATGTCGCAGGCATTGCCGCGTTGCCAGGCGTGCAGCCCAAACGCGCGGGCGTGATCTTGGCTGGCGCCGTGGTGATCCGCGAGCTCATGCGCGCTGGCGGCTACAAGACGCTCACTGTAAGCGAGAACAGCCTACTTGCCGGCATGGCCGCCACCATCAACGAGGCTCTCGACGGCGCCGCCCCCACCATCGCCTGGACCCCCGCTCTCAGCACCCTCTAAATAAGTTGCGGTGAAATAGTTCCTAAATGGGCCGGTAAACGGCCAAAACAGGAACTATTCCACCGCAACTCAACAGCCGGCACTTGGGGACGTTCCTTTTAATATGAGCAGGACATTGTCAAGAGGCAAAA
>ERZ1031347.453-NODE-453-length-18710-cov-7.083838_pt1 | contig 18710 bp, 20 predicted proteins | sample MGYA00517106_ERZ1031347 | MGnify/ENA primary metagenome ERZ1031347 (study PRJEB33719, sample SAMN04261392) | wastewater metagenome | biome: periurban shantytown; feature: human; material: feces | host: Homo sapiens | place: Peru: Lima | collected 2012-07-19 ...
AATCGCGGCTGTTCTCATCTCGGCGCTTCTCGTCAACGCGCTCACTCAGGGCAAGGGTATTGGCACCACGCCCGGCCGCACGCAGGAGACAACCGCCACCGAGCAGGCGCAGACCACAAAGGAGCAGACCGAGGCCGAGAAGCCCGAGGAGACGGACAAGTCCGAGAAGTCCGCCGAGTCTGACTCCACTCAGAGCACTGACACGAGCTCAAACTCCGACACGACGGGCAGCACCACAGACTCGACCACGAGCAACTCCGGCACGTCCTCTAACTCCGGAAACAACAGCTCGAGCAGCAACTCGAGCACCGGGGACGGCTCGAGCTCCAGCAACAACTCCGGCTCGAGCTCCACGACCAACTCGACGGGGTCCAACTCCAGCACCAACAGCGGCTCGAACTCCTCGAGCACGAGCGATTCGTCCAACTCTTCGAGCAGCACCGACTCCACCAAGGGCAACGGCTCCACGTCTGCCACAAAGGGAACGGGCAGCTCGAGCGGCTCCACCGGCTCTGGTGCCACCACGAGCGGCACCAGCGGCAACTAGGGGTACTCGCTCAGGCCGCCCCGCATCTGCGCGTCGGGCAAGAAAAGCACAAGCGGCGCACGCGACCACACCAGGCCACGTGCGCCGCTTCGCTACTCTTGGCGCTCCCCTATCCCAGGAGCTTGAGCACCTCTCGCTTGGCAGCGAGAAACTCCGGCGTGAGGGCAAAGTCACCCTTTCCGGTGCCGTGATTGACGCGCACCTCGCCGGCAATGTGGCTGGGCACGCCCTCGGAGGGACGCCCTGCCAGCACGTAGACGCGGCTTGCCATCGAGACCGCCTCGTCCACGTCATGCGTGATCACCAGGGCCGAGAGCCCCAGCTCGCGGGCCATGTCGCAGAACCAACGCCGCACCTCGACGCGCGTGATGGCGTCAAGCGCAGAGAAAGGCTCGTCTAGCAGCGTGACGTCTGCCCCCATGAGGTAGGTGCGCATGAACGCCGCACGCTGGCGCATGCCGCCCGAGAGCTCGGCCGGCCACTTCTCCTCCGTGCCTGCAAGGCCAAAGCGCTCAAAGAGCGGCTCGGCCTTGGCGCGGGCCTCGGCACGCGGGACACCCGCCAGAAGCATGGGCAGGCACACGTTGTCGATGATGCGTCGGCTTGGCAGCAGCAGGTCCTTCTGCAGCATGTAGCTCACGCGGCCGGGTGTGCCGGTGACGTCCTCGCCGTGGAGCAGCACCTGGCCGGAAAGCGGCCGCGTGAGGCCCGAGAGCGCGTGCAGGATGGTGGTCTTGCCGCAGCCGGAGCGGCCCACCAGGCACACGACCTCGCCCGCGGCCACGGTAAGCGAGATCCGGTCCACAACCGTGGTCTGCCCGTCCCACGAGAGCGTGAGCGAGCGCGCCTCGAGCGCCGGCACGTCGCCGGCGCCGGTGGCCGCGCCCTTCTCGGCAGCTGTAACGCCTGCGCCCAACGCTAGGCCTCCAGGTACGAGAGGTCGTAGCCCTTGTTCACGTCAAGCTGATTCTGGACCAGGCCCTGGTCGTTCAGCCACTGGTAGAACTTTGCCCAGCGGTCGCCGTCGATAACGCCCCAGGACGAGGCGTCCGCGATGTACTGGGTGGCCAGGTAGTCCTGGCTTGCGTGCACGAGGTCCGAGTCAAGCTCGGGCACGGCGTCGCAGAGGATGTCGGCGGCGTCGCTGGGGTTCTCGACGCAGAACTCGTAGCCCTTCTTGACAGCACGCAGGAAAGCCTTGACCTGGTCGGGGTTCTCCTTGGCAAAGTCGTCGTTGGCGGCGATGACCGGCGTGTAGTAGTCAAAGACGTCGTCGATCGAGATGAACGAGAAATAGTTCACGTCGTAGTTCTGGACCTTGGCGTTCTGAACCGCCCAGCCCTCGTAGACCCACACGGTGTCGAACATGTTGGCCTTGAGGCCCGAGACCTCGTCGTCCACGTTGTAGGGCACCAGGCTGATCTTGGAGTAGTCGCCGCCGTCTGCCTCCACCACGTCCTTGATGGTGGCCTGCTCGACGGGCATGTCCCACGTGGCGTAGGTGTGGTTCTCCATGAGCTTGGGGCGGGTGATGCCGTCGGCCGCGCGGCTCATGATGCCGGAGGTGTTGTGCTGGATGATGGCGGCAACGGCCGTGTAGGGCATGGGCTGGTCGGACGAGAGGCTATTGGCCATAACGTCCTGGTACGAGACGCCCATCTGCGCGCCGCCCGCGCCGATAAGGGCGTCAGCGCCGTCCTCGGGCGGCTGGACGATCTCCACGTCCAGCCCCTCATCGGCAAAGTAGCCCTTGGACTTGGCCACGTAGATGCCCGTGTGGTTGGTGTTGGGCGTGTAGTCAAGCACAAAGGAGATCTTCGCGAGGTCGCTCGAGGCGCTGGAACCGCTCGCGCTGGACGAGTCGCTCGACGCGGCGTCGGACGAGGCGGACTGGGCGGCCTGGCCGCAGCCGGCAAGCGCCAGCGCTGCGGAAGCCGCAACGGAGCCACGCAGGAACGAACGGCGAGAGACGCCGCCGGAAAGCACGGAGTTGGAAGGCATTATCGTTTGTTCCCTTCTGCCCTCTTCCAGGGCATGCAGATGCGCTGCAGCAGGTCAACAAGCTTCATGAGACCAAGCGACAGCGCGGAGATGACAATGATGACCGCGAACATGCGGTCGTACGAGAAGGACTTGCGCACGCGCGTCATGTAGACGCCCAGGCCGGAGTTGCCGCCGAGCCACTCGGCGATCACCGCGCCCACGATGGCGTAGGTCGCGCTGATGCGCAGGCCGCTGAAGAACTGGTCGGCCGCGGCGGGCAGCTTGGCGTAGCGAAAGATCTGCCAGCGCGAGGCATTCATGGTGCGCATGAGGTCGATGACGTCGGGGTCCACCGAGCGGAAGCCCGAGATCAGCGAGACCGTGATGGGGAAGAACGTGGTGATCACGATGAGGATCACCTTGGGAGCCAGGCCGTAGCCAAACCACAGCACCAGAAGCGGCGCGATGGCGATGGTGGGTATGGTCTGCGAGATGGTCACGAGCGGCTGGAGGGCCAGGTAGAAGCCCTCGAAGCGGTCCATGAGCACCGCGATGGCAAAGCCGAGCGCCACGCCAATGAGAAGGCCAATGGCCGTCTCGACCAGCGTGGTTGCCGCGTGGCCCACGATGAGCGAGATGTCGTTCACGAGGGCCTGAACCACCTGGACGGGCGTGGGGAGCAGGAAGTTGGGGATGAGCCCCAGGTCAACGACGAGCTCCCACACCACGAGAAGCCCCACCACCGTGAGGAGCGGCGTAAGCACGCGGCGCGCGTGGGACGCCCCGGTGCGCGGGGCGGCGGCGCTGCTCGCCGGCTCGGCGGCGTTTCTCGGCGTGTCTTGCTGGCGCGACACCGGCTACGCGACCTCCTCGGCCTTCTGGACAAACTCGGTGTCGGTGGGGTGGTACTTGCCCACCTTGTGCTCAGTGGTCATCACGTCGCCGTTGGGGCGGTAGTCGATCTTCACGTAGGTGGCCATCTTCTTGCAGCCCGCCTTGGCACCCACGAGCTGGCAGTTCTTGACGATCTCCATGCAGGTGTCGTAGTCGGCCTCGATGGCGGTCTCGAACGGGCCAACAAAGTAGTCGACGCCCGTCGAGTCGATGTAGGCGATCACCGCGTCAACCACGCGGCAGACCTCCTCGTCGGTCTGGGCGTCCATGGGCAGGAACTGTATCGCGACGGAGCAGTCCATGCACCCTCCCTTCCGGGTGCCAAAAAGGCACCCACGTCTTCCGTAGGTGCCCGAACTGTGCGCTCTGGTCCCTACGCCGGCATTACCCGGACAGGTTCTATGGGTCGCGGCATTGGTGCCGCCTCTCAGCCGGGCCGTTATCCCAGCTCCCCTTTGCGCAGTCTAGTATAGCGCCCCGCGGGATTATTTTGCCGGGCATGGGCGAGAAGCCGCTACACATTCGTCGGCCGAATCTGTATCGACCAGCGCAGGATACAGCTTCGGGTCCGAATGTGTGGCGAGCGGCACCCCAAACAGCAACCACACGCCAAACGGGATTGGTGCATACTTGTGCTAACAGGCACGGTAACTCCACCGCACGCAAACAGGAGGTATCACATGGACGGAAATGCGGTTCTCGGCTGCGTTGTCTGCGCTGTTGTCGGCGGCCTCGTCCTCGTGCTTGACGTATGGCAGATGCGCACCGGCAGCGTGCGTTTCCTGCACAGCTACCACTACGTGAACGTTCCCGCCGCCGACCGCCCTGCGCTCGCGCTGGAAAGTGGACGCTGGCTTGCTGCAACCGGTGCGTGCGTGGTGCTTCTGGGGTTCTCGCTCCTGCTACCCAGTCCCGTGGCGGACGCTTTTGCGATTGCCCTGGTAATCGCGTTGTTTGCGGCCATCATCATGACCTGCCGAGTCGTCGTGAGGCGCAATGGGTCTCTCTTTGGCTGATGCCTCAGCCCGTCTGGCCGCACTCGAATAAGGAGGCCCATGGACGCCCTCAAGGCCCGCTTCGAAAGCCACCCCGAGAGACACCCCGGCGTTACCTGGGAAGACGTCGCACGACAGCTCGACGACGCGCGCCTGCGCGCCCTTGCCTACCTCGAGGAGACGGGTGGTGAGCCGGACGTCCTCCTCTACCAAGAGCTCCTCTACGTTGCGGACTTCTCGCCCGAGTCCCCGCAACGCCGGTCCGTCTGCTACGACAGGGCCGCCCGCCTGGGCAGGAAGCGTAACCCGCCGGCAACCAGCGCCTGCGAGCTGGCGGAGTCGAATGGCCTGGAGCTTGTGGGCGAGAAGATCTACCTCGCCATGCAGGAGCTGGACCCTCTCGACGCAAAGACCAGCAGCTGGATCAAGACTCCGGAAGACATGCGCGCCCAGGGCGGTGCCCTCTTTGGCAGCAGGGGATACGACCGCACGTTCATCTACTGCAACGGAGCCGACTCCTATTACGCGGCGCGCGGCTTTAGGGCGTACTTCTCGCTGGAATAGCGGTTGTGTGCTGGGGCCGGCTGCGGCACCGCAGCGCACCCACCCCACGGCCTCGCGTGGTATTGTCTCAGCAATGAGACAAAGGGACAGTCCCTTTGTCTCACTCGTTACGGAAGGCTCACCATGGGACTCATCTTTGGCAGAAAGAAGCGCCGCAAGCGCGCCGCGTATGACCCCGACGAGTTTGTGGACACCAGGCCAAACCCGCTCCTCACACGTGGGTTCTCTAAGGGCGGCTCGTCTCAGGGCTACGGCAACGAAGGCGGCCTCTACGCTAACAACGAGAACTGGGACGACTCCCCGCGCGACAGCTGGGACGACGGCTGGGACAGGTAGCGGCCACAACCGCCGATGAGACAAAGGGACTGTCCCTTTGTCTCATGCCTGCATCTCCAACAGGTGATGCTCGAGTGCACCGTCCACCGCAAAGAGGTACAGCCCGTGGACACCTCGCTTAAGCAGCACGTTGAGCTCATGTCGGAGGTTTGCCTCTGGGTCATCGCTGCCGTTAATCGCTTATTACGTGAATGCTATTGCCCATTCAACCTCTCGTCACAGCGGCCTGGGGGCCTACCCCCAGCCCCGGCTACTGCTGATAGTAGCTCAGGAAGTCTTCGAGCTTGTCCATCGCCTCGTGCAGCGTGTGCTTGCGCGGCAGGTAGACAATACGGAAGTAGCCGGGCTTCTCCCAGTTGAAGCCCTTGCCTGCAGTGATCAGGACGTGCTCGTCCTTGAGCAAGTCGAGCGCAAACTGATCGTCGTCGGTGATGTGGAACTTGTCCGGATCGAGCCTCGGGAAGATGTAGAACGCGGCCTCGGGCTTGGTCACCGTGACGCCGTCCATGTTGGAGAGGCGCTCGTAGACGTACTCGCGCTGCTCGTAGATGCGCCCTCCGGGGACGAGAAGGCCCTGGCTACGCTGAATGCCGCCCAGGCAGGTCTGCACGATGGACTGCGCCGGCACGTTGGAGCACAGGCGCATGTTGGACAGCATGTTGATGCCGTCGATGAGGTCCCTCGCGATGCGCTTGTTGCCCGAAAGGCTCATCCAGCCAATGCGGTAGCCCGCCACCATGTGGCTCTTGGAAAGTCCGTTGAACGTAATGCAGAACAGGTCCGGGGCAAGGCTCGCGATGGAGACGTGCTGCTTGCCGTCCATCACCAGGCGGTCGTAGATCTCGTCAGCAAAGATGACCAGCTGGTTCTCGCGCGCCACGTCCACGATTTGCTCCAGCACCTCGCGCGGGTACAGGGCGCCCGTGGGGTTGTTGGGGTTAATCACAACGATGCCCTTGGTGCGCGGCGTGACCTTGCTGCGGATGTCGTCGATGTCAGGGTACCAGTTGGCCTTCTCGTCGCAGATGTAGTGCACGGCGGTGCCGCCAGCCAGCGTGGCGCAGGCGGTCCACAGCGGGTAGTCCGGGCTGGGGACGAGAATCTCGTCGCCCTCGTTCATGAAGGCGTTCATCGCAAGCTGGATGAGCTCCGAGGCGCCGTTGCCCGTGTAGATGTCCTCCACGTCCACGTTGGGGATGCCCTTGAGCTGGTCATACTGCATGATGGCCTTGCGCGCGGAGAAGAGGCCGCGGCTGTTGGAGTAGCCCTCGCACTCTGTGAGCTGGTCCTGCATGTCCTTCACGACCTCGTCCGGCGTGCGGAAGCCAAACGGCGCGGGGTTGCCAATGTTCAACTTGAGCACATGGATGCCCTGGTCCTCCATGCGGTACGCCTCGTCCAGGACGGGTCCGCGGATGTCGTAGAGGACGTTATCGAGCTTGGATGACTTCTTGAACTGGCGACGAGGCATGGTGGATTCCTTCTTCTTGGTGGGGGTGGATGAGGCAGAGGGAGTTTCCCTTTGTCGCGTTTCCGGCGGCGCGGCGGCATCGGTCTCGCCCGAGAGCCACTCGGCGCTCACGCCGAGTGCGGTGGCGAGAAAGGCGAGCGTTGCCTTTCTCGGCTCAGTCTTGCCGCTTAGGTACTGGCTGAGCTGCGACTTTCCCAGCTTGACGCCATCGGCCGCAGCCATGCGCACAAGATCTGCCTGACGCAGGCCGCGCTCGTCCATGGCCTGGCCAAGGCGTGCCGAGAAGTCCTTGTGGGTCTGGTCTTCCACGACCCCTCCCTTCCGGGTGCCCGCCGAGCGCTGTGCAAGAAGTTCAATTTCTCTTCTCAGCTATCAACGCGTCGGACCCAAAAGTTCAATTTCTAGAACGAGAAGTTCAATTTATTGACAGAGTAGCACTGCCCATCACGGCGTACTGCGAGAAATTGAACTTCTCGGTGTGTCCACGGCTTTTCCAACCGCTGGGGACGTCTCGCGGGGTATTGGGTGTCGCGAGGGGGTTGTGCGGGATTCTCGCACTGTGCGCCGCCACACGTTCGCGCCCGAAGCTGTATCCCGCGCAGGTCGGTACAGATTCGGACGCCGAATCTGTATCCCCTCTCCACACGTTCGCGCCCGAAGCTGTATCCTGCCCAGGTCGATACACATTCGTGCGTCGAACCTGTACCGGCAGGATTCGGGGATGCGGCGGGCTCGGGTATCATGGAACAACCAACACCGGCCCCCGGAACGCGAGGTAGCAGCCATGAGAACGCTTATGTCCGTACTTGCGACCGCCATAGCGTCATTTGTCGCGGTTGCCCTTGTCCCCTCGGCGCACGTGATTGGCCACCCGCAGTGGGCGGCGTACCTGGCCTTTGCGCTCATGCTCTGCGTGATGAACGCAATCGTGAAGCCCATCATCCAGATCCTCTCGATTCCCGTAACAATCATCACGCTGGGGCTTTTCACGTTTGTGATCGACGCGCTTATGGTATCGCTCGCGTCTAACCTTGCAGAAAGCGTCTTTGGCATGGGCGTAGTGGTCACGGGCTTCTGGGCCACGCTCTTTGTCGCGCTCATCGTGAGCGTGGTTAGCGGGCTTCTCGGCGCCAAGGACTAGCGCCGCGCCGGCGACCATCGCGGCTACACGCACCAGCGATGGTCACTCGCCCCGTCCCTATCGCAGCTCGATATCCCCCTTGCGCAGGTGCTCGATGTAGCCCTCGCCCCACGTCTCAATGCTCGAGAGCACCGGAACAAAGTCCTCCCCCACCTGCGTGAGCGAGTATTCCACGCGCGGCGGCACCTCCGGGAAGACCTCGCGGCGCACCAGCCCCTCTGTCTCCAGCCGCTTGAGCTGCGAGGAGAGCGTGGAGTGCGTAAGCTCGGGCATGCGGCGCTCAAGTTCGCCAAAGCGCAGCTTGCCCTCGCTGAGGTGGTGGAGAATCACGATCGACCACTTGCCCTGGAGCAGCCACTGCGCGGTCACAAATGGACAGACGCCAAAGTCTTTGGGTGTGCTTCGCATGTGATGCCGTCCCTTCCTGCTGTTAGCAGATGGTATCTCAACTAATACCAAGTATCGAGAAAAAACGTTATTCAAACACTCACATATATTGGGTACACTGATTTTAGTACAGAGTTGCTACCAAGTCGACACACCCGACTGAACAGGAGAGAGCAATGGCAGAGAAGAACGTCCTCATCGCAGTGGGAACCCTCCGCAAGAACGGCTTCAACGAGCAGCTGGCCCAGCGCATCGAGGCGCTGCTTGAGGGCCGCGCCAACGTGAGCAGGCTCGACTACTCGGCGCTGCCCCTCATGAACCAGGACCTCGAGGATCCCGAGCGCGCAGAGGTCGCGGCCGTACGTGAGGCCGTGCGTCAGGCCGACGGCGTGTGGTTCGTAAGCCCGCAGTACAACGCCTCGTTCCCCGGCCACGTGAAGAACCTGGTCGACTGGCTGAGCAGGCCGCTTCCCGGCAAGGGTCGCGACACCGCCGTTTCCGGCGGCATGCGCGCAACCGTCTCCGGCGCGGGCGGCCGCACCGCCACCGCCGAGATGCGTGCCGCGCTCGACGCGCTTCTCGCCTTTGTGGGCGCGCAGGTCATGACTGAGAAAGAGACCGGCATCGCCCTCTCCGGCGAGTCCTGGATATCCGGCACGCTGACCCTCTCCCCCGAGGACGAGGCCGCCCTTGCCGCCCAGGCAGACGCCTTCCTTGAGTTCATCGCGTAAGACGCGAGAAATACGCTGCAAGCAGGCCGCCCGGCATTCCGTGTGCTGGGCGGCCACTTCCATAACTTGGCAATAAGCTCAAGCGTCCCCATGTAGGGCGCTCCAAACCACGCTCAGCGCTCCACCACAACCGCACCGCTGGTAAAGTCGTCACCACTCGCCGGCAGCAGCTCCCAGATTCTCCCGCAGCTCGACCGCATCACCCGCGCGTCGTGCGAAACCAGAACTACCGCACCGGGGAACTCGGAGAGAAGACGCTCCAGAGCCTCAATCGAGTGCAGGTCGAGGTGATTCGTTGGCTCATCCATCACCAAGAGCTGCGGCTTTGTGAGAACCGCCTCCGCCAGCACGAGTTTGCGTAACTCCCCTGGGCTCAGCTCGCCCTCCTCAAGCAGAGCATCCGGGCGAGAATTGAGCTGTGCCACAACGGAGAGTACCTGTCCCTTCTCACCGGCGGCAAGGCCCTGGAGCCGAGCGCAGGCACGCCTTGCCGCATCCACGCCAATCTCCTGAGGCACGTAGAGCATGGGAACATCCTTAGGAACCGCTGCAACAAGCGCCCTGACCAGCGTTGACTTGCCCGAACCGTTGGGTCCAACAACGCCAACGTGATCTGCCGAACCAAGGAACAGCTCCGGCGCGGCAACGCCTGGGGCGTCCGGAATCCCGCCATAGCGCACCGTCCCCTCCGGCAGCCGCGCGATGAACGACCTTCTCGACCGCTCGCCAAACGAAGGAACGTTGCCGTCATAGCGCCGCTCGACGTATGACGCCTGCACACGGTCTCGCTCGCCCTTAATACGTGCATCAAGGGTTGTGGCAAGATGCGTGGCGCGGCCGTCCTTGCCCGAGACAATCGCGCGCCCGATCTTTTCGCGTGCGTCATGGTCACGCGGGTCAAGGCCGCGCCTGCTACGCAGGCCGTCCGCACGCGAGGCAGCCTCCACCCGTCGCTGGCGCTCGGCCGCCAGACGACGCTCCTCTCGCCGCGCACGCGCCTGAGCATCTGCGGCTGCCTCGGTCTCGCGTTGCCGCTGCTCAAAGGTATGCGAGTAATTGCCCGGGCGCACGCGCACCTCTCCACCCTCAAAGGAGATGCACCTCTCTACAAGCGCGTCGAGAAGGTCTCGGTCATGCGAGATGAGAATTCCCACGCCAGAGAAGGAACGCAGTGCGAGCAGGACCGCCTTGCGCGTGTGCGCATCAAGGTGATTCGTTGGCTCATCCAGAACCAAGACGTCCGGTCGGCTCCAGAGTGCCACCGCCACCTGGAGGCGCTTCTGCTGCCCGGAGGAGAGCTCGCCAAAGCGCCAAGCCCAGTCGTCGCCAATACCCAGCGCGTCGCGCAGTCGCACGGCATCGCGGTCCCATGCAGCAGCAAAGTCGAGAAGCGCAGCCGGGGGACGGTCACTGTCCTGCTCGCAGTAATAAGAGACCAGGCCGTAAGGCCCCACGCTCCCCGACGTAGGACGCAGCTCGCCCGTGACAATCCGAGCAAGCGTAGACTTTCCGCAGCCATTGTCGCCAACTACGCCGGTCCAGCCAGTGGGTAGGCTTAAGGTAACACCGTGAAGCACCTCATGCGGACTTTCGGCATAGCTGTAGTGGATGTTCGTAAGGTTGAGTTGCATAAAGACCTCGCAGACGCAGAACCGGCGCGAAGCACCAGCATATGGGCACGAACTTCTCGCCCCAGGGGGCAGCGTCTACTTGCGCAAGGTCCTCTCCCGTCTCTCGGTCGGCTTGCCAAAGGCCGGCCCAGTTGTTCATGCAACGCAAATTAGCCTAAAGGAGGACTACGGCAAGCGCAAGCTGCAACACCCCTGACAAAAAATGCTGCGACAAACGCGTCCCCCGGCGTCGCACGCCCGCACGCCTGCGTGCTACGCTCGTCTGGCTGCAACCAACAGAGAGGACGCGCATGCCAGACGAGAAGCACCCAACCACAGAGGGCGCCACGGCCGAGGACCTTGAGACCTCGGAGCGCCTCATCGACTTTATCCACCACTGCCCCAGCATGTTCCACACGGCGGCAACCATCAGCGACCGTCTCGACCAGGCCGGATTCACCCGACTGCCCGAGGGCGACGCCTGGGACGTTGAGCCTGGCGGCTCGTACTACACCACTCGCAACGGCTCTAGCGTCATCGCCTTTCGCGTGGGCGAGGACGCCCTTGACCGCGACGCCTACCACTTCCAGATAACGGCGGCCCACGCGGACTCCCCCACCTACAAGGTGAAGTCCGTTCCTGTACTCGACGGGCCCGAGACCTACCTGCGCCTTAACGTGGAGGGCTACGGCGGCATGATCGACTACACCTGGCTCGACCGGCCGCTGTCGCTCGCCGGTCGCGTCCTGGTGCGCACGGCCACGGGCATAGTGAGCCGCCTCTTTGCACCCGACCGCGACCTGGTGCTCATTCCCAGCGTGGCCATCCACCTGGACCGCACCGTGAACAAGGGCAAGGAGTTCAACCGCGCCGTCGACCTCTGCCCGCTCTTCTCGGCTGGCCGTCTGCGCAAAGAGGACTTTGACCGCATGGTCGCCGAGGGCGTGGGCGCCAAGCCCGAGGACATCCTGGCGCGCGACCTCTTCCTCGTGAACCGCGAGCGCCCGTGTATCTGGGGCATGGCAGACGAGTTTGTCTCGTCCCCCAAGCTCGACGACCTGCAGTGCGCCTTCGCGTCGCTGGAGGCATTTGTCGCCGAGAAGAACCGCCGCTGCGTCACCGTCTTTGCGTGCTTCGACAACGAGGAGGTTGGCTCCAACACCAAGCAGGGGGCCATGTCCACGCTGCTCCACGACACGCTGGTGCGCGCCAACGCGGCGCTGGGCATGGGCGAGGAGGACTACTTGCGGGCCCTCTCGCGCTCGTTCCTTGTGAGCTGCGACAATGCGCACGGACTGCACCCCAACCACCCCGAGCTCTACGATGCCGAGAACCGCTGCCGCCTCAACGGCGGGCCGGTGGTGAAGGAGGCCGCCAACCAGAAGTACACGACCGACGCCTTTAGCCGGGCTGTCTTTGTGTCGCTGTGCGAGAAGGCCGGCGTGCCGCACCAGACCTTTGCCAACCGCTCGGATATGGCCGGTGGGTCCACGCTTGGCAACCTCTCGAACACGCAGGTGAGCGTTCACGCCGTGGACATTGGCCTGCCGCAGCTGGCAATGCACTCCAGCTACGAGACGGCGGGCACGCGCGACACCACGTGGACCATTCGTGCGTTACGCGAGTTCTTCTCGGCTGACCTGAGAATTACTGGTGCGGAGCGGGTAGACATGGTCTAGCAGGCACTCGTTTGGACGATCTCGGCGCTGGTCCATGCAGGCCGGGCTCGTTCCTAGGAACCAGGAGGCATTGTCATGTGCACGGCAATCAGGTTCACAGACGACAAGGGTCAGATGTACCTCGCGCGAAACCTCGACTGGAGCTGCGGGTACGGCGAGCGCGTCGTGGTGACGCCGCGCGGCTTCAAGCCCAACTCCCCGTTTGGCGCCGTTACGGGCATGCGCGAGCCCGTGATTGGCATGGGCATTGTCGAGGAGGGCATGCCGCTCTACTTTGACTGCGCCAACGCCTCCGGGCTGGCAGTGGCCGGCCTCAACTTCCCGGGCTACGCGCAGTACGCCGACGCCCCAGTTGAGGGCAAGACCAACGTTGCCGCCTACGAGTTCCCGCTGTGGGTTGTGGCCAACTTCACGACCGTCGACGAGGTCGAGCGCGCCCTCGATGACCTGGTGATTGTTGGCAAGCCCATCAACGACAAGTACCCCGTGTCGCTGCTGCACTGGATCATTGGCGACGCCACGAGGAGCATTGTGGTGGAGCAGACGGCGCAGGGCATGGAGGTCTACCACGACGACGTGGACGTCCTGGCCAACCAGCCCGGCTTTGCCTGGCACCGCGAGAACCTGCGCAACTACATGAACGTCTCCAACGAGCTGCCGCAGAACGTGGTGTGGGACAAGGCCGAGCTTCTCCCCTATGGCTCCGGCGCGGGCATGCGCGGGATTCCCGGTGACTACTACTCTACCTCGCGCTTTGTGCGCGTTGCGTACCTGAACTCGCACTATCCGGTGCAGTCGGGCGAGAAGGCAAACGTGAGCCGCATGTTCCACGAGCTTGAGGGCGTTGCCATGATCGACGGCGCGGCCCGCATGACCAACGGCGAGTTTGAGCGCACCGTGTACACCGGCGGCTACTCCGCGGCCACGCGCACGTACTACTTCAACACCTACGAGGACCCCGCAATTCGTAGCGTTGCCATGGACGACTACGACACCGAGGGCACCGAGCTGGTGCAGGTGGCGGACCCGAGGGCGTAGCGCGGGCTTGCTTGCAGTGAGGTATGGGGTCTCGGCTATGCCGGGACCCCTCTTTTTGGCTTTCTGGGCATCCCGCTGTTCCCGGCTCGTCGCGCATCTCGGCCGCCAACTGGGCAGATGCGACGAACCTGTGATGAGCCGGTAACAACGGAGCTGCGCGGCCGGGGCTTGTTACCGGCGCGTCGAGGTTCTCGACTGCCAACTCGGCGACGCCGCCGGCTCGCGACGAGCAGGTAACAACGAACGGGCTGACGCCCCCAATCTGGAACTCCCCGCCCAATAATCGAACTTGACAGTACGATAAAAATCGAAAATGCAAGGCCAGACGTAGCTGCAAATTTCGATTGGTTAGCACCCTCTAACCGATCGAAAAATGCAAGCTTGTGACTTGGCTGCAGATTCCGATTGGTTAGCAGCCTCTAAACGATCGAAAACTGTAAGAAGACGGAATCTGCAGGATGACGTCTGAGGCTGAGACCTTACGCCAAAGCCCCCCAAATTAATTGTGTACAATTAGTTGTGCTCAATCGATTAGCGCCGCCAGCCCGCCAGTTCGCGCCATACTGAAGCCGTTACCAACAACACCGGGCCGCAACGCCCGGAGGAGGGAGCCATCATGGCATCCGAGAACACCACCAACTACCTGGACTTTTCTGTCACCGCACAGGACGGCAGCACCGTCCCTCTGAGCACCTACGCCGGCAAGGTCCTGCTCGTTGTGAACACCGCCACCGGCTGCGGCTTCACGCCCCAGTATGAGGACCTCGAGCGCATCTACGCCGCCCACAAGGACCAGGGCCTCGAGATCCTGGACTTCCCCTGCAACCAGTTTGCCGGCCAGGCGCCCGAGTCCGACGACCAGATCAACCAGTTCTGCTCGCTCAAGTTCAACACTGAGTTCCCGCGCTTCAAGAAGCTCGACGTGAACGGCGACACCGCAGACCCGCTCTTTGCCGCCCTTGCCACCGAACGCCCCTTCCAGGGCTTTGGCGATGGCCTCAAGGCGGCGGCGCTCGACAAGTTCGCCAAGGCCAACAACAAGAAGTTCGGCGAGAAGGCCTACATCATGTGGAACTTCACCAAGTTCCTCATCGACCGTAACGGCCACCTCGTGGCCCGCTTCGAGCCCACCGCCAGCATGGACGAGGTCGAGCGCGCAATCGAGGCGCAGCTCTAGTGGCCGCCACCCAACTGCAAACCACGGCAGCGCCACAGGAATCACCACAGGAGGCCCCCTTCGCAACGAAGGGGGCCTCCCCTGCCGAGCTCCTGCGCCTAGACAACCAGCTGTGCTTTCCGCTCTACGCCTGCTCAAAGGAGGTCGTCCGCAGCTACCAGCCGCTGCTTGGTCCGCTCGGCCTCACCTACACGCAGTACCTCTGCATGATGGTCCTCTGGGAGGAGGGCGCAGCCACCGTGAGCCACCTTGGCGAGCGGCTCTACCTGGACTCGGGCACGCTTACGCCGGTCTTGAAGAAGCTCGAGAAGAGCGGCTACATCACGCGCGAGAGGAGCGTGGCCGACGCGCGCGTGCTTGAGGTGCGTCTCACGCCCAAGGGCCTCGACCTCCGTGACCGCGCGGCATCCGTGCCGGCGGCCATGGCGTGCCATGTGCACCTCTCGGCAGACGAGGCCGCGGAGCTCAAGCGGCTCCTAGCAAAGGTACTTGCCAGCGTGCGCGATGGCGAGCCAACCTGCAGCAACGCATGCACACAGACGGAAGGAAGCGAGAACCAGTGAGCAACAAGCAGGACAGCAGCGCCGAGAAGAACCAGGCGGCCGCGCCCATTCCCACCACCGAGCGCGAGAAGACCATCGTACGCACAAGTATCCTCGGAATCGTAGCCAACGTGCTGCTCGCCGCATTCAAGGCCGTGGTGGGCGTGATCTCCAACTCCATCGCCATCACCCTCGACGCAGTGAACAACCTCTCCGACGCGCTTTCGTCGGTCATCACGATCGTGGGCACCAAGCTCGCCGGGCGCGCGCCGGACAAGCGCCACCCCATGGGCTACGGGCGCATTGAGTACCTCACGGCCATGGTCATCTCGATCATCGTGCTCTACGCCGGCATCACCTCGGCCGTGGAATCCGTGCAGAAGATCGTCTCGCCCGAGGCGCCGGACTACTCCGCCGCCGCGCTGGTGGTTGTTGCCGCCGGCGTCGTGGCCAAGGTGCTTCTCGGCCGCCACGTGCAGTCTGTTGGCAGGCGCGTGAACGCCGACTCGCTGGTGGCCTCGGGGCAGGACGCGCTCTCGGACGCAGTACTCTCGGTGTCAACGCTGGGCGCCGCCGTGGTCTACCTGGCGTGGGGCATCTCGCTTGAAGCCTGGGTGGGCGCCGTGATCTCGGCGTTCATCGTGAAGGCCGGCCTTGAGATGCTCTGGCAGACGCTCAGCCAGATACTGGGCGAGCGCGTGAGCCCCGAGCTTGCCGAGAAGGTCAAGAGCATCGTGGCCGAGGATGACTGCGCCCTGGGCGTCTACGACCTCATCCTGAGCAGCTACGGGCCCGAGCGCAGGGTTGGCTCGGTCCACGTGGAGGTGCCCGACACCACCTCGGCAGAGGAGATTGACGAGCTCTCGCGGCGCGTGGCCGAGCGCGTCTTTGCGCGAACGGACGGCCAGGTGATTCTCGCCGCCGTGGGCATCTACTCGAGAAACACCTGCAAGGACGTCGCCGACATGCGCGAGCGCGTGCGTCGCATCGTGACAGCACACGATCACGTGCTGCAGTTCCACGGCTTCCACGTGGACGAGGCGCGCCACCTGCTGGAGTTCGACGTGATTATCGCATTTGAGGCGCCTGACCGGCAGGGCGAGTACCAGCAGATTGTGCACGAAGTCGAGGAGGCATTCCCCGACTACACCGTGCGCGCCACGCTCGACAGTGACATCACGGACTAGAACAATCGGCGCGGAGAGGCCACCCTCCCCGCGCCGATGAGACAAAGGGAAACTCCCTTGGTCTCATCCCGCCAGCTTGGCGCCAAGGGCCTCGCAGGCTGTAAGCGCGTCATCGTCCGGCTCGAGGTGCGCGATGTAGGTCTCGACCACGTTCACACCGGCATCCTTGGCCGCCTGCTCCCACGTGCGCATCCACTCGCCATCGCCCCAGTCGTAGGAGCCAAAGAGCGCCACGGGGCGGCGCACGACGGCCCCGACGGCCCTCCCGCGCCCGCCAGAAGAAAAAAGCGCCCGGAGCTCGCCGTCCGCAAGAACGGGCAAGACAAGCTCCAGGCGCATGAGACAAAGGGAAACTCCCTTTGTCTCATCGAGCAATGTTGTAGAAGGCGGAGCGGCCGGCGTACTCGGCGGCGTCGCCCAGCTCCTCCTCGATGCGAAGCAGCTGGTTGTACTTGGCCACCCGGTCAGAGCGGGCGGGTGCACCAGTCTTGATCTGGCCGGCATTGGTGGCAATGACCAGGTCGGCGATCGTGGTGTCCTCGGTCTCGCCCGAACGGTGCGAGACGATCGTGGTGTAGCGGGCGCGCTGCGCGGTCTGCATGGCCTCGAGGGTCTCGGTGAGGGTGCCAATCTGGTTAACCTTCACGAGCAGCGCGTTTGCCGCACCCAGCTCGATGCCGCGACGCAGGCGGGCGGTATTGGTGACAAAGAGGTCGTCGCCAACCAGCTGCACGCGCGAGCCAAGGCGCTCTGTGAGCTGACGCCAGCCGTCCCAGTCCTCCTCGGCCAGGCCGTCCTCGATGGAGATGATGGGGTAGGACGAGACAAGCTTGTCCCAGTAGTCGACCATCTGCGCGCTGGTGAGCGTGCGGCCCTCGCCCTTGAGGACGTAGGTGCCGGTTGCGGCGTCATAGAGCTCGCTCGTGGCGGGATCCATGGCAAAGACGAAGTCCTCGCCCGGCTTGAAGCCAGCCTTCTCGACGGCCTTCATGAGGTACTCGAAGGGCTCGGCGTTGGTCTTGAGGTCGGGGGCAAAGCCGCCCTCGTCGCCTACGCCGGTGGAGAGGCCCGCATCCTTGAGGACGCCCTTCAGGGTGTGGTAGACCTCGGCAGACCAGCGAAGAGCGGTGTGGAAGTTAGGCGCGCCGACGGGCATGATCATGAACTCCTGGAAGTCCACGTTGTTATCGGCGTGAACGCCGCCGTTCAGGATGTTCATCATGGGCGTAGGCAGCGTGTGCGCGTTGGGGCCGCCCAGGTAGGCGTAAAGCGGAAGCCCCGCGGAGGCAGCGGCCGCGCGGGCGGTTGCCAGGCTCACGCCCAGGATTGCGTTGGCGCCCAGCTTGCTCTTGTTAGGGGTGCCGTCGGCGGCGATAAGGGCCGAGTCAACGCCGCGCTGGTTGCGGGCGTCGAGGCCGAGGACGGCCTCGCGGGCCTCGTTGTTCACGTGGGCAACGGCCTTCTCGACGCCCTTGCCCTGGTAGCGGGCGGCGTCGCCGTCACGAAGCTCGACGGCCTCAAACTCGCCGGTAGAGGCGCCGGAGGGGACGATTGCCCTGCCGAAGCTGCCATCTGCAAGCGTGACCTCTGCCTCGACCGTGGGGTTGCCGCGGGAGTCCAGGACCTCGCGTGCGTGGACCTTCTCGATTGCGCTCATGATGTGCCACCTTTCGTGTGGTTGTCTGTGGCGGTTTGACTGCCGCAGGTATTGCATAGTGAAGTGCGAAGTAAAAGTTATCTTTCTCTTACTTACGTGTGTATACCCGCAGCGCCCCTCCCCCATACCAGAATTGCCGATACAGCGAAAATAAATGTTGTGGATAGAACACTGTGCCGAAAAGATCGCGCCGCCGACGCAAGAAAGGGGAACGTCGGCGGCGCCTGTTGTGCCGATTGCCCGGGGAGAGGGTCCGGACGCTACGGCGGGAGTCAACGGCTCGTGCTCCTGCGCTGCAGTCGGTGTCGCAGGTGTAAGCCTTACTTAACTCTAAGAGAAGAGTACACCATGGTTAACTTATTGTGGTCGGGAACTTAATAAAAACTCGACTATTTTCTCTGCGAAGGCCCCGCCGCCTACCCCCGCCGTCGACGACAAACGCCCGCGCGCTCCCCTACCCCCAGACCTGCTCGGCCACCTCGCGCACCAGGCGGACCTTCGCCCACTGCTCGTCCTCGGTCAGCTTGTTACCAATCTCGCACGACGCAAAGCCGCACTGGGGCGAGAGGCACAGGCTCTCAAGCGGCACGTACTTCTCGGCCTCGTGAATGCGCGCGACCACAGCCGCGGGATCCTCCAGCGCCGCAGACTTGGTGGTCACCAGCCCCAGCACGACCTTCTTGCCCGCCGGAACCTTTGCCAGCGGCTCAAAGCCGCCCGAGCGCGCGTCGTCAAACTCCAGGAAGAACGCATCGACGTTCTCGCGTGCGA
>ERZ1031347.456-NODE-456-length-18644-cov-6.481468_pt1 | contig 18644 bp, 22 predicted proteins | sample MGYA00517106_ERZ1031347 | MGnify/ENA primary metagenome ERZ1031347 (study PRJEB33719, sample SAMN04261392) | wastewater metagenome | biome: periurban shantytown; feature: human; material: feces | host: Homo sapiens | place: Peru: Lima | collected 2012-07-19 ...
GTTTTCCAGCTTGCCGGAATGCTCCGATAGCTTTTTCATGGAAACTCTGCCTTTTTTCTGCGACTTTCCGGAAAGAAAGTCCTGCATGGCAGATTTCAAAGTATCGACCGTAAATTCTCTGCTCCTGACCGACAGATCAATGGTTTTTCGCAAGCCTTTTTCAAAGTCTGTACTCATTCTGGAAACTCAAATACTGCGTCGATGTTCTCATGCAGCCATCTGGAAAAATCATTCTTGACAGCATGGAACGTTTCTGCATCGTCATATTCTGCGACAACGATACCGTTTTCCGTATCGCCTTTCAGATATACCATGAAGCCGTATCCGCTTCCATCATCGTACTCACCGCAGGTCACACAGGAAACCGCATTGGTATAGTTGAACACGCTTCTGTCCTGCGAAATGATCGATAAGGTCATACGCTCACTCCTTTCCCGCTTACTATTTTCAGTTTAGCAAAATTGCTGTGGTGAAATCCGACAAGTAAATACAAGTGCTGTCAAGTTTCGTCAAAAATAATTTTCTGATTTTTATTTTCCCGATTGACTTTCACACAAAAATACAGTATAATAAGTTATACGATTAGTGTAACTTATAGAAGGTAATGCGAGTTATGGTTAAGAACAATTTTGAAATCGATGTAAAGGTGAAATGTATCGAAAATGGTACAACACAGGCACAAATCGCTAAAGATATACATACCTCAAAAGAATATGTAAATAAGGTCATTAAAAAGCAAGAGGGCATTGTCAATCGAACATATGTGCAAATTCTTGAAGCACTTGGATATGACATTGAACTGGTTTATGTGAAGCGAACGGAGGATTGAACATGGACATTCAGCCATATAATGAGCAATTTCAGAAAGTTGTCAATATCATCGAATCAGCGAAAGAGCGTGCATACAGAAAAGTAAATGAGGAATTGATTACGATGTATCGTGATATTGGTGAATATATCAGCAAGCAATCGAAAAATAGTTCCTATGGAGATGCTTTTGTACAGAAGCTGGCGGATTTCTTTTCTGAAAATTATCCTGAACTGAAAGGATTCAACAGGCGTGGATTGTATAGAATGAAGCAGTTCTACGAACTTTATCAGGGCGAAGAAAAAGTGTCACCACTGGTGACACAATTGAGTTGGTCCAATCATTTGAAGATAATGTCAGCCTGCAAGACCATGGATGAGCGTATTTTTTATATGAATATGTGTATCAAAGAGCGATTGTCGAAGAGAGAACTGGAACGGCAGATAGACAGCGGTTATTATGAGAGATATATGCTTTCGCAAAATCCACAGTCACTGGCACTTGAAACAGCTAAAAAAGCAACGGGAAATATTTTTCTTGATAACTATGTTCTTGACTTTCTTGATGTCCCTGATCCGATGTCTGAACATGATTTGCAGAAATCCATCATTCGTAATCTGAAAGATTTTATTCTTGAAATTGGAAAGGATTTTACTTTTGTCGGAGAAGAATATCGTGTTCAGGTGGGCAATCATGATTTCTTTATTGATTTGCTGTTTTATCACAGAGGATTATCCTGCTTAGTAGCTTTTGAATTGAAAATCGGGGAATTTAAGCCGGAATATGTGGGACAAATCAATCTATATCTTGAAGCATTGGACAGAGAGGTGAAAAAGGAAAATGAGAATCCAAGCGTAGGAATTATCCTTTGTGCAAGCAAAGATGATGAGGTTGTTGAATTTGCTCTCAGCAGAAGTCTTTCACCAACGATGGTTGCGGAATACAATCTGAAATTGATCGACAAAAAATTGCTGCAAAAGAAATTAAAGGAATATATCGAGTTGGCAAAACTAACAGAAGACGAAAACGCATAAAAATGACCGATTTGTACTACATTGTGCAAACCGGTCACTGTTTTATATTAACGATGAAATAGCTTTTTCTCCAGCAGCAAGGTGATAATGTACACCTTGCCTTGACATAAACATCTCTCTTGCAATCTGGGATACTGTCTTTATTTCAATATATCGCTTTGTTAAAATATCTCTGCACTCATCATTTTCAATCATCTGAATTCGATCAAGAATACACCTTTTGACAGCAGCAGATTCCAAAATCAGATTTTTCAGTTCATTCTTCAAATCAGTGATTTCATTCTGAAAGACACTGCTCATTGCGTTTTCTTTTGCAATCTCTGTCATACTATCCAACTGCAGCTTCACGCTCCTGAGCTGCCGATCAATCATAATGTACTGCCATAAAAACTCTTTACCTGTCAAAATAGTAGACCTCCTGCATCTTCTTTATAAAATATCTTCCGTCAAGTCCGGACAACAGCCTAAACCAATCCGACAGAAAAAAGCTTTCCAGTTCTTCTTTTCTTCGGTACACAGAATCGCTTTTGGTATGATGTCTGACAGCTAAGAGTGTGTATTTGTAACTTTCTGCTGCCACAATGACAATGGCATGGGCAAGCTGTATGTAGCCGTCAAGTAAAGCTGACATCCAGTTCACCGCTTTTCAACTGCCTTTTCAGATCACTTACCAATGTGTGATAGAGTGTTTCACTGTCTGCTGATACATAGCGAAGCATTTCAAGGAACTTTTTGATTCCGAACACTTCCAGGTTTACATCGAATACCGCTTTTTTGTCCTCTGTAAAAATATTCAGAATAATCTGAGCAATCTCAGCGGTATCCAAATCATCAAAATTGCTGATGTTCACCAGTTCGCCGCTGTCAAGCAGTGCGAACACTGCATAGGGGATCACTCTTTCATCTTCAAGAAAAATTGATCTCTGTGCAAATTCTTTGACCTTTTGCATCATAATTGGTCTGCCGTACTCTGTTACAATCATTTTTTCCATATTTTCCATTGTAAAAACCTCCGTTATTTTCTTTCTGTCATGGTGTAGTAGCTTCCGACATCGTAAACAAGCCAGTTTTCCAGTTTGTATCTGGCGTAGTCACGTTCTTCTTCGGTTGCGTAGACCGCAAGGACAACCTCATCTCCAAGTGTGGTAAATGCAGTCACTGCAAATTCTACAATATCCGGATCAAAGGTGTCATCGATCATTTCACTGATGCTGCCGGTCTGTGTGTTCATAAAAACCGACTGGATCGTTGCGATCACATCGCAGTTCATTGTCATGCCGTCATAAGTTTTGATGATTCTCATTTGTGTTTTCGTCCTTTCTGTTTGTTTTGATTTCTTTACCCAAAAGCAGATTTTTGAGTGTTTCATAGCTTTGCTGTGCCTGTTTCATGCGATAGGAAATCCCTTTCATCGCAAAGGCGAATGTTGCAGGCAGAATGCGGTCAAATGTGCGTTCCTTCTTCAGATCAGTGCAGTTACCCATATCCGTAATGTCGATATTGGTGGTAACAATCATTGGCAGATTGGCGGAGATACGGGTATCCACAAGGCTGTGGACACGTTCCACTGCAAATTCTGTGCCACGCTCTGCTCCCAGATCATCAATGACGAGCAAGTCGGGAGCTGTAATGCTGTTCAGGTATTCCGCATATTCTGCTTCATTACAGAAACAGCTGCGTTCCACGATCTGCATGGAGGTCAGCCATTTGACGCTTACTCCCTGATCTAACAAGGCGTTTGCAATGCAGGCTGCCAGATAGGTTTTGCCTGTTCCCACATCGCCGTAGAGAAGCAGTCCTGTTCTGCCCATTTTCTCGAAGTTTTTGATATAGTTCAACCCGATCTTTTTGGCATCCGAAGATTCCACATCTGCAATGTCCGCTGACCGATAATGTTCGGGAATATTGGCAATTTTCTTGTTTTGTCTGATGACAGAAGCAAGCTGATATTCTGCCTTTTCCCGTTTTTCCTTTGCAGACTGGCAGGCACAGCAGCAGCCAACGATCTCCGGCATTCCCATTTTCGTAAACTGTTCCGGAAGTCGAAACTGCTTTGCTGTACCGCATTTTCCGCAGTGCCAAAGACCGTCCTCAGCAAGATAATCTTCTGCGTTCTTGTTCTTGATGAAGTTCTCTTCTGCATTTTCAGAGAGTGTCCGAAAAATGCTTTTCAGTGTATCATTCATTTTCTTTCCTTTCTGCTGTCAGATGCTCCATGATATGTTCAGGAGCAGTGTTCCAAAATTCCTTTGATACGCCGTATTTCAGCTGCATGATATTTTCCAATGGAGCGGTATCCGGTTCCTCCTTGCTGTATTTCAGGCGAAGAAGATATTCTTTCGTCAGGTCTGAGGAATATTCACGCACGATATAATCAGCTGAAATGTGGTAATGCTCACACAGGATCAGAAACCTGTCCCAGAAGCGAAAAACATTCTGCTGTTTCAATTCCTCCAGAGTATAGATACCCGATAATTTCGCCATTTTCTGAACCGTTTCCGCAAATGAGATCTTTTCGATCTTGCTGACAAATCCAAACACATCACCGCTTTCACCGCAGTGGAAACAGGTGTAGATCTCATCGTGAAAGAGATTCAGGGAATTGGTCTTACTGTGACAGAATGGGCATTTACAGCAGTCTTTCTCGATCACTTCGTATTTTTCCACCACCGAGGAAAGTGGATTTTTCATGCGGATAAACTCCAGTAATTCTGTATTGACAAACATTTTCTCACCTCACAAACTGGTCGAAAGGATTGACGTTAATGTCATATGCCGGACTTTGTGCAGGAGGTGTATCCAGCTGAGGATAGTCTTTGGAAACTCTTTCGACCACCCAGTTCAGAATCGTGTGATAATCTGACTTGTATCGTTTTCCGCTGGAAAGCTTATAGTTATTGAGAATCTCAATGCACTTATCCACGAAAGATTTTGAATGCTGATCTGTCAGCTTCTGATATTCTTCCTCCGTCATGGTGACAGCTTCTGCGTATTTTTTCTTATCCGCCTTTTTCTTCGTCGAAACAGGAGCAGTGCCATTTAATTCTTTCATATTTGATTCTTTCGTACTTGATATGTTAGTATTTAATTGACCCTGCTTATCTACACCCTGATTTTCAAGATACAGGTTTTCTGCATCTTGTTCCTCAATATCCGGAGAAGCTGCATTTTGCTTTGTTTCAGCTTGCTTTTTCGCCTGTATTTTGAGAAACAGATCCGGACATTCCAGACCGTCAGGGATATTCTCGTAAGGAATCTCGTAGATGTGATAGACGTACTCAAATCTTCCGCTTTTGGAGTAGTTCGGTGGAAGCTTCTCCAGATACACATACCGTTCGTCGATCAGTTCATGCAAAGCAGCACGGACTGCCGTTTCGCCCTCCTTGCAGATCTTCACCAGTCCGGCAATGGAATAGTTCCAGTCACAGGGCAGACCCAGTATTTTGGACATCAGCCCAATTGCTTTCAGACTGAGTTTCTGATTTCTCAGATGATGATTGCTCATGATCGTGAAGTCAGTGTTCTTATGCACTCTGACAACCGATGAATTTGATTCATTTGCCATAATAACCTCCGAATAAATAGAAAAAGCGTTCCTCACTGATATATGAAGAACGCTTTTCGTTATCTATTCAATTTTCTTTGCAAATTTAAGCCTGTCTAAAATTTTTGTTCTTTAAGAATGTAAAATTTCCGTGAAGACAAGTTCCCTTGGCATATTACGATTGCGGAACAATGCCGTTATTCTTGACACGTTTTTTATTCAGGAAATCCACCGTATAGGTTTTCTGCAAAAGTGCATCACCCATATATTTTTCATTTTCAAGGATTTTTCTGATTGTACTATCGTGCCATCTTGGGTTTCCTCTTGCTGTTAAAATGCCGTCACGTTCCAATCCTTTAGCAATTTTCTGACAACTGCTGCCTTGCAGGTATTCAAGGAAAATTCTCTTTACAACCTCAGCTTCTTTCGGATTTACTACAAGGTTTCCGTCCTCATCTTTATCATATCCAAGAAAATATTTAGAATTGAGTAATACTTTGCCGTGCTGATATCTGTACTGCAACCCCAGCTTTACATTTTTGGAAATGGATTCTGATTCTTGCTGTGCTAATGATGCCATAATGGTAATAAGAACTTCACCTTTTGCGTCCATCGTGTTTATGTTTTCTTTCTCGAAGAAAACGGGGATATTAATATCTTTCAGCATTCGGATATAGTTTAAGCAATCTACTGTGTTTCTGGCAAATCGGCTGATTGACTTGGTGAAAATCATATCAATTATACCTTTCTTACAGTCATCAATCATTCTGTTGAAATCATCACGCTTTTTTGTGTTCGTTGCACTGATGCCTTCATCAGCGTAAACATCAACAAGAATCCATTCAGGATTTGCTGAAATGAATTCACGGTAATGGCTGACCTGAGTTTCATAACTTCCAGCCTGTTCTTCATTGTCAGTCGATACACGGCAGTATGCGGCTACTCTTAGCTTTTTAACTTCTTCTTTGGTGGCTTTATTGCCTATTTGCTGTTTTGCAGGAATTTTTATAATATTCATCGTATTACCTCTATTAAACTGTAAATATATTCAGCTTGTTCTTTGGGAGTGTCATGGATTTCTGTTGCTTCAAAAAAAGCAAATTCGGTGTGTATAGGAGGCGGTTTTAGACGGCTGGATCTTTTATGTTCAGAAGAACGCTTTATCAATTCTGCATTTGCTCTTGAAAATGTGTTTTTGTTTACAATTGCAGGGTGTGAATCGTCTCCGACATAACGGGCATTTTGAAGTATTCGCTTTACGGTACTATGGCAGAATGGCTGTCCTGCATTTTTAGCAGCATTTGTCATACTCATTCCTGAAATATAGGCATTAAAAATACCGACTATAACTGACGCTTCGTGTTCGTCAATTCTGATTTCTCCGTTTTCTACTTTGTACCCGTACATATTTCCTCCTTTAATGTCAATCCGCATTTCAGTTTAAAGCCTACGAAGGTTCTGGAATAAACAATGATGCAATCAAGATATTCAAGAAAAGAATCATCAAAAGCAGAGAAAGTGTTTGATGATTCTATAAAATGAATCAGCTTTTCTGTTTCTTTTATCATGCGGTTATTCTTTGAATTATCAAGTTGTCTTAATTCCATGCGATATTCTTCGTTTTGTTTTTCAATTCGTGATACTTCCTGATTGAACAGCGTACTGTCAATAAGCCCTTTCACTCTCAGCTTGCGAATATCATTCTTTCTGTCTGAATTTTTCTGAATATTTTCTTTCAGATTCAGAATACGCTGTAAATTGTCATCAGTTTTCATCAATTTAATGGATTCAAGATATGGCTTCAAAACTCGTTTGTAACCAAAAATCAGTTTATTCATCATCGTTGTTAAAGCAGCTTTAATTGCTTCTTCCTTAATGAATTTTATAGAGCATTGCTCTTTATGAAACAGGTGAGTTTTACAAGCCCATGCTACACCTGAACTCTGGGTTTGCCGTTTGAATCTGCTGCCACATTCACCACAAATAATCAGACCTGAAAATGGATACCTCTTTAAATATTTTGAATCACTTTTTATGATTTTTCGTTCATCGGCATGAATCTGTATTAATTCCTGAATTTTATCAAATTCACTTTTGCTGATGATAGCCTCATGGTGTTCTTCAGCATAGTATCTGTCAGATTCTCCGTTATTCTTATGTCTTTTGAAATTGCTGTCGGTGTATGTTTTGTTAAATATGGCTGCACCGTAATATTTTTCGTTTGTAAGTATGCTCTTTACAGTTGAACCTGTCCATTGACCGCCTCTGCGTGTTGGAACTCCTTGTTCCTGAAGGAGCTTTGCAATTTTGTATGTGCCTACTCCGTTTAATGCGTATCTGAAAATATCTTTGATTACATCTGCTTCATCGGAATTAATTATCATATTTCCATTTTTATCATGCATATATCCGTATGGAAGATAACTGAATTTATATATTCCGTTTTCGATGTTTTTTTGATTGCTCCATTTAACATTTTCGGATATAGATTTAGATTCTCCTTGTGCCATACTGCTGAGAATTGCCAGAATCAATTCACTTTCCATACTGCCTGTGTCCAGATTTTCCTTTTCAAAATAGATAGGAATGTTATACGAAAGCAGTTCTCTCACAAGTGAAAGACAGTCGGTTGTATTTCGAGAAAAACGGCTGATGGATTTTGTGAGAATATAATCAATTCTGCCGATTCGGCATTCATAAAGCAAAGCCTGCAAACCATCTCTTGCGTCAGCTTTTGTTCCGCTGATTCCAAAATCATAGAACACACCTGCAAATTCCCAATTACTATGCATTTTGATCCAAGATTCATAATGCTTTTTCTGAGTGTCAAGGCTTTCTTTTTGGTCATCAGAATCTGTTGAAACACGACAGTATGCAGCAACACGAAGTTTTTTTATTTCTTGTGGTTGTGCATCAATTTTTCGTATTTTCAAGTTTATCACCTCATTTCAGTATGACATATTAACTCTTTTGGAGTGATTTATCAAGCGTTTTAGGAAATAAGTCGACAAAAAGGGGAGAGAAAGTCCGGCGATTCAGTTCCGTTAATTTGTCATATTCGTCAAAGGAAATAAGGCGGTTTTCATAGAGCATATCGGTCAGTTTCTGTGCCTGATAATACTGAATTTCATCAATTACTTTTTGCTGTTCCATAGTAGTCCTCCTGTTAAATTAATGCTTCATTATACATAGGACAGAAAAATGAAGTTTAATAAAAAATCCCCCACAAAATATGAAAAAGCATACTTTGTGGAGGATATTATCAGATCATCTGATTTACTTTTTTCTGCACTTCGTTGTAGTCATAACCTGCATCAGTCAGACGTTTCTTACGTTCCGCACCGTTGCCCCACTTTCCCTGAATGACTTCACGGGCAACTTCATCAACAGACTTCTTTGCTGGATACACCTGCTTGCCATTGCTGTCAAAAACAGCATATCCATTCTTGCAGGCTTTCTTTGCATTTTCAAGAGAAGAAAAAGCACCAATCTGAGATTTAACATCAGTCCATGACTTTCGTACTCGATAAAGCTGCTTTGTTGCAGGTACAGGGGTTGTCGAGATAGAACCTGAATTGAGATAAGACTGCACCTTAGCTTTAAAAGCTACCCAATGAGGCAGAATGTATGCAGGACACATCTTGTAAGGATTTCTTTCAGTATTAAGGTAGTCCACGCTGCCGGACTTTCCGTCACGGACATTCAGCCAATGCGTATGTGTGTAAAGGTGATTGATATCAAGACCATACTTCTTGAGAAGTGCTGCGGCAAGTCTTGCACAGTTGTCCTCGGATTTCTTATCTCTGTCGTTATACGCAGATGACATAATGCACTCGATCGCAATTGTTCTACGATTGCCATTGCCACTACCATCAGCGGCGTGCCAGCCGCTCAGACTGTGGGGCAGGTTCTGCCATGCACACACATTGTCAACATAATAATGTACTCTGACATCTTTCATATTGCCATTGACGGTTGCTCTTGTGTACTGCTCCGCAGGTGTCGTTCCGCTTGCCACAGAAATCCAGTCGGTATTGTGGACTGTTACACCGATAACTTTGCCTTCCATTGAAACAGAGGGCATATTGATATGATTAGGGTTATGCTTGGTGAGCAGATACTCGTTGATTTTCACTCCATTCAGAGTAGTTGTTGTGTCAGGTCTTAAAATAGCCATTTATTCATCCTCCTTTTCATCTTCGGTTCTGCCTACTTTCGTTTGCAGAACATCAATTGCTTTTTTGAATGCAGGTGGGAAAGGAATTCCCATAAGTGTCGTATTCTCGATAATGGAGAGCAGTTCGTTCAGACAAAAACTGATACAAACTGCATCACGGATGTAATTTGTGCCGATGAGAATATCGATTCTCACGCCGACCACCACCATAAGCAGAATACAAAACTTCTTTGCAAGTCCGACCCAGCCAGCTGTGCTGTTGAGCGTACCGCTTTCGCTGTGTTTGGATTTGCCCATTGCCGCAGTCACGATTCCTGTCACAAAATCAATGCCCATAAAAACAACGAGTGTCGCAAGAGCAGAATCCCAGCCACCGAGCAGCGTTGCAATAAATCCGCCGACAATGCCTGCAATCAGGCAAATGGTATCTTTCATAAGATCACTCCTTCATAAATTTAATAGACTTCACCATCGGATGTGAATTATCCGATGTGCCTTTGAAGGCAAGATAATATTCTCCATCCGATATGTTTTCAAGTGACTGTATCACAGAAATGAAAGTATCGGAGTAGAGCCATTTAAATGATAATTTCAAAGCATTTTCTGCTTTGATTTCCTCATAAATATACTGAGCAAGTTCAGAGCCCGTTTTTTCAGTCTTTTTTACAAGATAAAATTCAGCGTCCTGTGATGCACCGACCATATAGCTTAAAAGCAGCTTCATTTTTGAAGTAATTGCGACAGGAGTCAAAAACATCACAAACACAGTTCCTGCCCAGCTGAAATCGTTCTGATTGAAATACAGAGCATAGTTGTTTTCAGCAGAACAAAAGTGCAGATAGCTCTCTGAAAAACCTGCAAGAGAACGATAGCCGTCATTGTAATAAGTGTATATGCTGTCACCGTATTTCTGCAAGGCATCAGAACCGCTTTCAAATACAGAGATATAGCTGATGCCGGATATTTGCCTGATTTGCTCCTGTAAATTTGCAATATCAGCTTTTGTTGCATATTCTGACATATCGGGAGTTATTCCGTCTTTGCCGTCAGCACCTTTTAAGCTTTGCAGCCATTCATTTTCTGTACCTGAAAATCCATGTTCTACGGCAATAATATAGGCGGATTTTCCGTCAATTCCATCACGCCCCGGAAGTCCGTCTGTACCATTTTTGCCATCTTTACCCGATAAACCATCAACGCCATTTCTACCGTCACATCCGTCTTTGCCGTTTACTCCGTCATTGCCGTCAACACCTTTCAGGCTTTCAAGCCATTCAGTCTCTGTGCCAATAAAGCCATATTCTACAGCAATTTCATAGGCTGACTTGCCGTCTTTGCCTTTTTCAGAAATCTTCTCCAAAAGCTGCTGATATAAATCAGGAGTAGGCGGAACATTACTGTTTTCGCCTTCAAATCCCGACGGTCTGATGTGCAAAGTTTTTACAATCGTTGTTGCTCTGACTGTTTCAGTTGCTTTCGCATCATAACCAAACAATGAAATTTTCACAGTCCCTGCGGTTAGTTCGGCAGGCAAAAAACAACTTGTATTTTCTGTTCCGAGAACCCTGTTGTAGGTTATTTCGTCCTGTGTGAACTGCACCACCTTGTGCAGTGGTTTCCAACTGTTATCAAATGCGAAATGTATCTTCACAAAAGCAATCTGGTCAGCAGCGATGACTTCATATTCCAAAGTTTCGATATTCTGACCTTTTACAAGAAATTTTATCATGCTTTCACCTCTTTCCAAGTTTTCGTACCTGCATCATATTCCATATATCCGTCAAGACATTGGATCTTTGCAAGCGGAGATTCAATATCAACTGCATGGCTGTCCCAGTTTGTGTTTTTCTTCACAGCGTTCCAGTCAGCAAGAGAACCCTCATAGGTAATTTGATTCAGGGTTTCACAGTAGTTGAAACAGCCACCCACAATCTCTTTGACGTTTTTTGTAAGAGTAAGATTTTTCAGTTTTGTGCATCGTACAAACATTCTGTCACTAATGACTTTGCCGCCATATCGTACCGTTTCAAGATACTGACACTCACTGAATACCATTGCACCTACAGTTACCACAGAGGACGGAACGGTTACGGACTTGATTGCCGTTCCTGCAAATGCATTCACGCCAAGTTCGGTAACACGTTCAGGAATCTTCAATTCTGTTAAACCATTTAGGGTCTGATGATAAATATATCCATCAATATGCGGTAGAAATGCAGCCTTTTTAATTGCCGTAAGTGTTGTCGGAAGTGATACTGTTTTTAAGTTATCACAATACTGAAAAAGTCGTTCTCCAATGCCTGTCACACCCTCTGAAACAATAACCGACTTGATATTTGCATTGTTTTGCAATGGTGACGGATTACTGTCAGTAGAATAATCGAACGTTGCCCCTGTGCCTTTGAGGAGCAGTCTGCCGTCCGAATAAAGTACAAAATCCACGCTTTGACCGCATTTTCCGATAGAAACCACATCGCCTGTCATCTCATCAATTTTCAGCGTTAACTCGTTTATTTTTGTTGTCAGTTGACCGACTGTGATGTTGTAATCTTTTATCTGCGTCTGAATTTCTGCAAGTTGTGAAAGCATATCTGTGACCTTGCATTTGCCAAGAATACAGCAGACATATCCGCAGTAGTTTGAATTTTCACGATAATCTGTAATGCTGAGTTCTAATGTGCCTGCATCAAGTCTGATAATGCAAAGGGTGAGATATTTCTTGTAATCTGTATTCTGAAATCTCGGTATTGCAGGATTGGTGGCAGGAGTTCCGGCGAGAATTTCAAAGCTGACATTACGGACGTTTTCAGAAGTGTTGCAACAAATTCCAACCGCCATATATCTCGGCAGGGATTCGTCCACATAGCGAGATAAATCATAGGTGTATGCCGTATCCGAAATGAAATAATGCCCCTGAATCCAAGCCTTTCCGCTGCCGATTGTCAGTTTCAATTTGCTTGCAGACAGCTTGAAACACTGCCCGAAGTTGTCCTGAATTCCGTCACAAATAATACTGCCGAGATAGTCGTTGAAATTCTCAGCAGTATATGTTCTGTCAAGATTTTTAGAATTGAAAAATCCGAATGAAAATGCCATGTTAAGCCTCCTTAAATGTCGGTGTTAAATTTCTGCCGTTGTGGTCGAAACTCTCAATCATTCCAACAAGCTGTATTTTGTTTTGCCTGATTCCAAACCTGTGATATTCTACGGTGACAAAATCGCCAACAAAATAGTCCACACCGTATTGAAACTGTGTGGACTGCACTGCAATCTGTGATTCTGATTTTGTCTTTGTGGAAACAAGATTCTGCTTGCCTTTCTCTTTCAGAAGTTCCGAATATTCTTCCTCAGATAATGGTTTTGTTTCGCCATTTTCCTGTTCTTCATTTGAAATGTCTTTTGCATCAACATACACTTCATAGCGTTCGAGAGAAGAAGGTTCTGCTCCTTCAAAATATGTGGTTCTCTTGCGTTTTTCACCTTCGCCTTTTCCCAGAACATAGGCGTAATTCTTTTTAACAGAAGTATCCGTAAAATAGGTGAAAGACAGCAGATTGTTGTAGCTGTCGGAGAACACAATATGCGGATTTTCCTTCTGCAATATGCTTCTGTCTTCGCCCTGCAACAGGTCAAAAATCATCTCATACTGTTCCTCTGCAATCTTACTCAGACGAATGTTTGCCGTTCCGCCGATTTTTTTGCAAATGGTGTACACCCATTCCATCAAATTATCATAACTGACCTGCAATTTGGTTTCAGTATCCCAGCAAGTGCCTGATGTATTTCCAAGAGACAGTCCCAGAATCTTTCTGATACCCGATGTACAAGCGTTATACTGTACCACATTCATTACAATCTGAGAATATGAAACGAGTTTTGTAAAGTTGAATGTGGGATAGATGATTCTGCGTTCAAGTAAACACATCAAAAATCTTCCCTTGATAATGAGATAGTCGCCATCTTCGGCATCGGTTTCCAGTTCCACAGATTCAATCAGTCCGAAATGTTCCTTGTCGTCATCACGTCCCACGATTCTCCCTGTCTGAAAAATCTCAATATTTCGTGGAGATGCAGCAATATACACTTCAAAAGCACCGCACTTGTAATATTCAATATCCCACAAAAGCGAAGAAAAGCTGTCGCAGACAGCCTCAAGTGATATGGAGATGTTTTCGCCAACAGGAATCATATTGTAAATTTCAATCTGCATTCTCACACTCCTAAGTACGCATTGCGATGTATCAGGCGGACTTTGATGTTATTCAGACCATCTGACGCACGGACATAGAATTTATTTTCACCCGTTTTCAGATTCAGCCATGTTGAACCGGATACAAGTCGGTTGATAATGTTTGTCACAACGCCCTCACGCTCCAGAAGAACGGTTTTATTGCCCGTTTTGGTGGTTATAGTAATCACATCGCCTTTTTGAATATCGCCTGAAATCTGCATATATTCGTCTGTCAGAGCGTTGTAAATGGTCGGATTTTTCGCAGGTCCTCCGCTGATTTCAAGGGTGAATCCGACCTCATCACCGCTGTTATTGATCGTCATCATATCCTGCGTATTGTACATACCAATCGGGAATGGCTCATCATTGTCAGGACAGACAAAATGAAATGCACCTCTGACACGAGAATATTCCGCAATCTGCGTTTCTGTAGAATACCAATAAATATCAGGACAGAGAATAGAAAGCTGCCCATTGGTCAGCTTTTCAAAGTTCTCCACCTCGCAGGTTTCTACAATACCCTCTGCATACACAGAGATATTTTTTGTGGAGTAGTAAATTTTGATGTATCGTGACGGCTTGACCACACGATATAGTTCGTGCCTGCGGAGTTCCACACCAACCCCACGCATTTCAAAGGGAATGACTACATTTCGCTTTTCGATGAAAGCATTGTTGAGGTAACTGCCGTTCATTCCTGCATAATTTGAAGTGCTGACTGTTCCTGTCGGCGGATCAAGTCCTTTTATTTTGGAGAACATATATCGGTTTGCAGTTTTGAACAGGTCGATTTTTTGACCTGCTTCGTTTTCGAGGATTAAAGTGTAGAACATCGGAAATCACTCCTTTCTTGGTTGACTTCTACAGTTGCTGTGTGGTATAATGACATTGTCATTTTTGAGGAACAGGTGATATTATGAAAACAACATACGATATATATAACAGGTTGCATCAAAGCTCCATGACAGGAGTCGAATATATTTCAGACACCAATTCGATTATATACAACGCATCAGAATATTCTGTAAAGGTTTACGAAATCGGCAAAGTGTTTCATGTAGTTATTATTTACGAAGGATATGAGTATCCATTCACAGCACCGGACTGCGATAATGTATATAATTTGCTATCCGGTCTTTATAACAAGGAAATTTCAATAAACCAATTGTCCGATATATACATAAAACTAAAAGGCTACAACAATAAAAAAGAAAAGCGTTACAGCAAGATGAAAACTGCTGTTCTGAGTATCATAGGTATTCTCATGGGGCTTTTTAGTTTGATGATGTGCCTCGCTTTGCCGATAGGCAGTCTGCTGTTTGATGAAAAGTTCGATTTTGGTTTAATGACAGTGGATTTTATTTTTATTGCAATACTATTAATTTCAATCAGCTTGGTGAAATATGCTGTCCTGCAAAATAAATATAAAAGACGAATATGGATGGTTGGTATAGGATACGCATTGATTGGATTTTTCAGCAACACATCATCTTTAATGCTAATAGAAGATTATGACAAGGCGAACGGATACAGCATAGATACTATCGGTGCATTTGGCGTTATGCTTTTGGGTGTTTTGTTTGGTGTTGTTTTTCTGGTTTTTAGTAAGCGTAATCAGGGCGAAAAATCATTGCTCTTGATAAGAGACGCCGTTCTACCCGATACAGCCGATGCAGATGCAATTTTCCGTTACATGGAGGAAGTATGTAGCCATGACAAACTGTCTATTGATGAGCTCTGCTCTACAGGAAGAGATTACGACGATGACGATGATGAACTTGATTTATTTATGAAGTACAGTGCAGATAAAATGTCAATTCCAATTGACAAAACGTTAACATTCGACGAATTCTTAACAGCTCTTTCAAAAGATATCGCCGACAGTTATGAAAATTCAAACGTGGCAAAATATTACTATTATGATGAATATTAAGTAGAAGATGAAGATGATGAGAAAAAATATATATTCAAATTTCAAGTACGTCAGATTGATGATAGAAAAATACTGAAAATGTTAAACCCTGTGTTTATATGGTTGATTTCCAATTTTGTTTTATTGGCAATAGTCTGCAACGCTCCACAAACAATCGCTATGGCTACTGTTTTGCTGATGATAACAAATTTTGTGATGATTATACCGATATTTATCATCCTCCGTAAAAAATCTGCTGAATATCGAAAAAGTCAATTTAAGACAATAAACGCAGAGTTTGAGGTTAAGGACGATAAAGTCTATTTGAATGGTCGTGAGGCAGTCATTACATTTTTTCATGCTGAGGACGGAATCCAGGTTCTGTCTGTATCCATGCTATTTGATAAATTCAGCGGTTATGCGTTAATGGATACCGAAATTGAAGCTTTTGTGAAATTTGCGGCAGAAAACAGATTCCCGATAAATGTAAAAGGATGTACTTATCCGAAAAATAAATAGTTACGCTTTAACCGCATTCCTTGTCTGTCTGTAAATCTCCAGCCGTGACAGTGATTTCGGACTGTTGTTGGTCTGATTCACTGTGCGGCTGTTGTCGTTTTGATAGTAATTGTTGACCACCGAATTTTCAGAAGTGCCGTTCATCATTGCCCCCGTCATGCCGTCAAGGTTGTAGTTTTGCTCGGAATTGAGCGAAAGTTTCATGGTATCCGCAACGCCCGAAACTGCCTTTGCTACGACCTTTTTGCTTTTGTTGATGCCGTCCGCCAAACCGTTCATGAAGTCAGGCATCCAGCTTTCAAAGTCCGTCAGCGGACCTACATCAGGAACAGAAAAGTGCAGATAACTGCGGATCGTATCGGCAATATTTGATACACTGTCGGCAAGACTGCTGATCATACTTCTCAAGCCATCAATGATGTTGGAAACAATATCCCGTCCCCAGTTCCAAGCATCAGATGCAAGACCTTTGACATAATTGACAGCATTATCAAAACTGCCCTTGATCGTGGTGTAAATACCGCTGATAATAGAACCAATTGAAGATTTTACATTGTTCCATATACTTGTCACGGTCGAATGAATCGTATTCATCACCGATGAAATTGTGGAAAAAATGCTGTTCCAGACGGAAGATACTGTGTTTCGGATAGCATTTACCACGCTTGAAACCGCACCGCTGATTGCATTCCATACACTTGAAATAACAGAACTTATGGTGTTCATCACACTTGAAATAAAGCTTGAAATTGCGTTCCAGACGGATGTAACAACACTTGAAATAGTGCTTAATGTCGTTGAAATTGCCGTATAAATAGTATTCCATATCGTTTCAAAGAACGTTTTAATGCCTTCAAGCAATGGTGTTAGAAATGCAACAATTGCATTCCATATAGTCTGTATCTTTTCCGAGATCCAATCCATTACATTGCTGATAATGATATGAATTGCCTGAAAAATGGTTTCAAACAGATATTTAAACGCTTCCAAAAGCGGAGAAATAAAGCTGTAAATTGCATTCCAGATACTTGAGATCGTGTCATAAATGGTGGTGCAGACAGTTGAAATAACCGTCCATATTGCGTTGAAAATGTTGGCAAAAAAGTCGTGAATACTGGTTAGGATTCCAGCGAAGAAGTCATATACAGAAGTAAAAATCGTGACTGCTGTGGTATAGATCGCAGTCGCTATCGTTGTAAAGAATGCGGATATTGTATTCCAGATATTTGTGAAAAAGTCAGCGACAGCCTGAAAAGCGGAACAGATGCTGTCCCAGATGCCAACAAAAAAATCCTTAATTGATGTCCACACTTCATTCCAGGAAGTGCCGAACCAACCGAGAAATACATCTGCCACACCTCTCAGCGTGTTCAGAATATTGCTGAACTGGTTGACTACAAAGTCCCAGATGCCTGTAAAAATGCCCTTGATGCCGTTCCAGCACTGCTCCCAGTTTCCCGAAAACAAACCGATAAATACATCAAGCACGCTCAGAATGGTATCCGTCACAAAGATGAAAATATCCGAAATATGCTGAAATACGCCCTCAAACACAGGTGCAAGCACACTGCATAATCCATTCCACATCGCTTTCAGCATTTCACCGAAATTCTGAAAATCAAATCCGAGAGCGTTGATTCGGTCAACAATGCCTGATGTAAGCTGTTCAAAAGTCGATTTTATCTGTTCCCAGATGGAAAGAATGCTGTTTTTGAAATCCTCATTGGTGTTCCACAAATGCACAAAGGCAGCGACCAGCGTTGCAATAATCGCAACTACAGCCACCACTGGAGCAGAAATACCGCCGATCGCCGCACCAAGCGTTGAAAATGCAGTCTTAGCACCTGCAATCATTGTCGGAATTTTTGAAATGAATGTCATCATACTTCCGATAGAGGAAATCGTTTTACCCACAACAATCAAAAGCGGACCCAAAGCCGCAGCCATCAATCCGATTTTGATAATGTTCTGCTTTGTTGCAGGGTCAAGGGCATTCAGTTTGTCCACAAATCCTTGTATTTTGGTGATGATGTCACGGATAACTGGCATCAGAATCTCGCCGAAAGAAATAGCCAGTTCCTCAAGCTGTGACTTTAGAATGGTAAGCTGTCCTGCGAGATTGTCTTGCATGGTTTCTGCCATTTGTAGAGAAGTACCGTCACAGTTTGCAATTGCACCTGTTAATTTATCAATATCCGTAGGTGCAGCATTCATCAAAGCAAGAAAGCCTGACATTGCATTTTTACCTACAAGCGACTGTGCGGCACTTGCTTTTTCAGATTCGGACATCTGGTCGAATGCAACTCTGCAATCCGCTAAAATATCAGAAAGACTACGCATAGAGCCGTCTGAATTGGTGGTTGCGATTTCCATTTCTCCAAAATCAAAAGATTCCGTGCATAGTCAACGACACCAACAA
>ERZ1031347.459-NODE-459-length-18612-cov-65.925257_pt1 | contig 18612 bp, 17 predicted proteins | sample MGYA00517106_ERZ1031347 | MGnify/ENA primary metagenome ERZ1031347 (study PRJEB33719, sample SAMN04261392) | wastewater metagenome | biome: periurban shantytown; feature: human; material: feces | host: Homo sapiens | place: Peru: Lima | collected 2012-07-19 ...
TTGGTGACTGGAAAAGAGATTAGTGGAAAATAGACTGATGGCGGGCCGGGCGGCGGGATGACACCTACGATTTATACCTATGATTCGTTATGGGGGCATTACAATTCGCAAGAAGTTGGTATTGTGCGGAGTGGAGCGGGACGGTATCTTTGCGGGTAGATAGTGATTATCGTCACAAACAAGAATCTTTTAAGCCAAATGAAATGTGTGGAAGCCCGCGGTCGAGAGACACCGGGCTTTTTTGTCTTATCATGTCGCTTCAGCAGAGGGGCTTCGGCAGGGGCTCTCCGAGAGGGTGGCTTCGGCAGGGGCGCTTCAACTTTTTCAAAATATTATGAGTTTGCTGTAACAATCAACGGAAATATTCGTTTATATTGTGGAACGACAAGAAAAAGAAGACAAGAGAAAGATTACAAGAGAAAGCAAGAGAAAGATGACTAGAGAAGAGTCCATACAGTTCTACAAGGCGCACGCAAAACGGCTGTACAACATCAGCCTTAGGATTGTCCGCGACAGCGGGGAGGCCGAGGAGATCATGCAGGACACTATCCTCCGGTTCATCTCGTCGGATGTCGTTCCCAAAGAGCCGGCGAAGGTGGCGGCGTGGCTCGGCAGAACCTGCATCAGGATGTCAATCGACGCGGTCAGAAAGAAAAGGCGCGAGAAGCTATTTCTTGATGAATATGCGGGCGAGGTCTGTGAATATGACGACGGCGAGTCCGCCGAAGTGCCGGAAGTCAGCTTGGAGGAGGTGCGCGGGGCAATCGACTCCCTGCCGGAGTCCTACCGACTGATTCTCAATCTGGTTCTTGTGGAAGGGCTTGACTATGAGGAGATTTCCGGGCTGACGGGAGAACGCGAAGGGACGCTACGGACGCAGTTTTCAAGAGGGAAGGCTAAATTGGTTGAAAAATTAAGGAGGGTAAGACAATGACGGACATTAATGAATATATTAAAAGAAACGCCTCGGCGTTTGGCACCGCGGAACTTCCGGAAGGACACGAGGGGCGGTTCGAGGCCAAGCTGGACGCCTTGCTATCCGTGGCGGAATCCTCCGGGCGGGAAGAGCGTAAAAGGCGGAAGACCCGGATGGGAATATTCAGTGTCCTCACCACTGCTGCCGCAGCCGCCGTCGCCGCTGTCATATTCATCAACCGTCCGGAAAGGGAGGTTGACTGGTTCGCCGGCGTGGCCGATGATCCCGTGCAGGTGTATCTGACATATTCAGAGAAAGTTACCGCTCTTTACGAAGAGATACTCTCCAGGGATCTGGACGGGAGGTGGGAGACTACGGTCGGGAGTATTGCCGGCGAGAAGGTCGCAATGATTGACCAGCTGCCGGACGAGCTTGACGACGCTGCCAAGGTGGCCATCATGAAGGAATATTATGGAGAACTTCTTAGAGGATTGGATAAAATTAATAAAATCAAAGAGTTATGAAAAAGTTTATGATTATTGGAGCCGCCGCGCTCCTGTTGGTTTCCGGGGTTGCCGCGATTGCCGCACAGCCCGTTTCAGAGTCGCCGGCCCGCACAACCGAGGCTTCGGCAAAGACGGACTACGTTGACTGCAAGTTCAACTGCCGGGACTTCACCGGACTGGATGTGAGCGGGATCGTGAAGGTAAAGCTTGCCAAGTCCGACTTCTACAAGGTCAAGGTAACGCTGCCGGAGGAACTTGCTGAGTATCTTGATGTCCATGTCAGCGAGGGTGTCCTGAGAATCGGTTGGAGCAAGAACATTCCGTCAAGGATTCAGAGGAAACTTGGCGACCGGACCTGCACGGCTGAGGTCACCATGCCGGAGCTTCGCAAGTTGGAGATGTCCGGGGCGACAAGCCTTTCGTGCGAGGACACATTCGAACTCGGCCACAGGGACTTCTCGCTGGAGATGAGCGGGGCGAGCAGCATCAGTTCGCTGAAAGTCAATGCGGAAGAGCTGGAGGCTGAGATCAGCGGAGGTTGCTCATGCTCGATTTCGGGCAACTTCAGGGAAGCGGATCTGGATCTCGCCGGAGCGTCCAACGGGCGGTTCGAGATCAATGCCGACAAGCTTGAGATTGATGCCAGCGGGGCCACGAAGACCAAGGTCAACGGCGAGTTCGGAAAGGTCGGCGTGGACGCTTCCGGAGCCTGCGACGTGACGCTCACGGGAAGAACCGGCTGGTTTGAGGTGGACGCTTCCGGGGCGTGCAAGGTCAACGCACTGAACTTCAATGCCCAGAATGCCGTACTGGAGACTTCCGGGGCGAGCATCTGCAACGTGAACGTTGAGCGTTCGATCACGATCGAGGATGCCTCCGGAGCCTCATCAATCAACTACAAGGCCCCGAAAGACCTTGGCGTGAACATCAAGTCACTCGGCAGGTCGGCCTCGCTTAAGAGGGTCAACTAAAAGGGGCAGCCAACAGGGAGCAACCAAGGGATCAACCAAGGAATCAACCAAGGAATCAACCAAGGAATCAACCAAGGGTGGTTCTCAGACAGCTTGCAGGGAGGCGTGGCAGAGGGTCGCGTCTCCCGTTTTTGCCATGAAGAGGTACTCGCCGTCGCTGGCCTTGCGGATGCCGAAGGAGACATCGTCGCCACGGTAGACCTCTCGACGGAAATTGATGTCGATCCTCGTGAATATGCCGCTCGACAAAACGCTGTCCGGCAATAGGTTGTAGAACATCTCGATGTAGTGCGTGTTGTTCATATGGCCATTGAAGTCGCACTCGCTGTAGCCGATCTCCTTGTGTCTGATGAAATCCGGCAGGAAGTCGATGATCCGTCTGGGACTCCTGCACGGAGCCGGGAGGTCAACGTCGGTCAAACCGAGTTCCGGAAAGACCGGTCTTCTGGTGGCGATGTCGATCACGCACCATTCGGTCGTTCCTCGGCCAATCTCCTCGCCCTCGGAGTCGGTGATCCGGACACACCTGTTGTAGGTAAGGCCGCTGCCCTTAACCGGCCAGACCTTTACATTGTAATTGTCATAAAGCATAGGGCGCTCGTCAATCTCGAACGCGGAACGGAGAAGAACCCAGGAGCGGCCCGCGTCCCTCATCACGTCAATGCCGCAACCTTCCTTGCGGATGTTCTGACCGATGGCGTTGATGATGCTGCCGCAGATTGACGGCACGGTGGCGTGGCCCTGAAAGTCAATGTGCTCAGGGGCTACTGAATATTCAAAAGTGTTTACTACCTGTCTCATAGTTCCAAATCATTAAGTGAACGTAAAAACAACATGGTATTTTTCAAACGCTTGCTAAAGCTGACACAAAAATAGCTCATTCGCCGTCTGTGACGAAAGAAGTGTGGTCGCTGGTGCCAAAAATGTAACAAAAGCTTGTTTTGGCGGGAAAATTGCTGTATTTTAGGGACGAATTTAAGGTTCCGCGATTTTCGTCCCAACAGATTATGGGACAGATTCCGGAGACCGGTGACTAAAATCATAGCTATGAACACACCTTTAAGAGTCTCCAAGGGCTATGGCAGCCAAGTGAAGTATGCGGTGCTGATGCCGCTGTTCTACTTCGTGTTCTGTTTCGTCTACAACCCGTTCTCGATGTCGGCGATCTACAATGTTGGCGGAAAATCGTGGACATTCCACCTTCTGATGCTCACCTGCATCATGGTAGGGACGCTGGCGCTGACACGGCTGGTTTTCTCATTCCTCTACAAGTATATTCCTTTCAAATGGTGGCACTATGCAGTGTGGTGCCTTGGAGAGATGTTGGTGACATCGTTCTTCTCCGCGCTCTACACGTCACTTTTCTACCATAAGAGCGGCGGGATGCCTTACTTCACGGCTCTTCCCTACTGCTTCAAGACTGTCAGCCTGACGCTGATCTACCCTTACCTGCTGTGCATCCTGCTAAGGATCGTCTCCAACAAGAACGCAGATCTGGCCGAGGCAGGACAGAAGCCGGAGGAGTCGCTGATAAAGTTCTACGACGAGCACAAGAGGCTGAAACTGACGATTGATCCGTCGGCAGTGCTTTACGTCAGCGCGGACGCGAACTACATCAAGATCCACTACATCGAGAACGACAGGGTCAAGGCGTACCAGCTGAGGAATTCGATGAAGAGTCTTGAGGGTGACGCTCAGCGGCATGGGTTCGTGCGCTGCCACAGATCCTACTACGTGAATCCGAGGCACATCAAGGTTTTGAGCAGGGACAGGGAGGGCGTGATCTACACGGAGTTCACCCGTGAGGGAGTCGGACATATTCCGGTCAGCAAGCAGTACTATGACAGCCTCGCCAAGTTGCTGTAGCTCACCGTCTGGAGCTTCGAAAAACCCTTCGACCTAATCCGCTGACGCGCGCTACGGACTCAGACGCTCCGACAGACACTTCGACCTAAGCCGCTGACACGCGCGACGGACTCAGACGCTCCGACAGCCCCTTCGACCTAATCCGCTGACGCGCGCGACAGACTCAGGTGCTTCTGCAAACCCCTTCAACCGGGCAATCGTCAGTCAGCCAAACGGCCGAGGATCCTGACATTTGGATCACGCGAGAGCTGGCCGGGATTGGTGCCAGGCTCCCCTTCGGGGACGGTCAGCCCTCTCGCGGCATAGAACTTTGTCCAGAACCCTGTCACCCTGCCGGTACTGTCGTGGAACGACATCGGAATCGTGGCGAAGACCGCCTCCGCGGCGGAATCCTCTCCGTCAGTGCCATCAGTGCCGTCAGTGTCGTCAGTGCCATCAGTGCCGTCAGCGGCACCCCTTTCCCGCTGCCCGCTGAAAACAAACGACATCTGCACAAGCTCCGAGCAATATACGGCGCTGTCACCAGGCATGAATATGTCATCGTAAGGAAGTCCAAGGAGCCTTCTGGCATTGTCCACGCTCGCCCTGACATCCAATCCATCGACTCTTCCCACAAGCACAGTCTCATTCTCTGACAGCCTGGCCAGAAAACTGTCCAACGGACTTTCCACAACCCCGGATTCCGGGATCGCCTCGATTACGTTCCCTTCCGCATAGACAGCGACGTGGTCTATTCCAAGTCCGTCCACACCCACGGTCACATCGGTGATGTCGTTGCCATTCCCATTCACGACAAAGAGCAGATCCCCATCCTTCAAATCCGGAGCGTTCGTCGAGGAGCAACCGAGCGCGATAAGGAGAAGGAGCATGTAAACGGCAACGGCTTTGATCAGTCTGGTACCGCAAAAGGCCTTTTTATGTACCAACATGGCAATCATAGGCGATTGGTACATCAAAGAGGCTTCTCCCGTACCGAAGCGGGAAGGTGACGAAAAACAGGAAGCTGACGGATAGCGGGAAAACGACCAATAGCGGGAAGGCGACGAAAAACAGGAAGCTGATGGATAGCGGGAAGACGACCAATAGCGGGAAGGTGACGGATAGCAGGAAGACGACCGATAGCGGGAAGGTGACGAAAAACAGGAAGGTGACGGATAGCGGGAAGACGACCGATAGCGGGAAGGAGCAGACATGCGGGGCAAAACGGAACCGGACATAAGACTGGGTGAAAACTAAAATGATAATGACAATACAAATGAAATGGCCTGACACCTAAAGGATGTCAAGCCATTATACTATCTGGAACACCGTCCGCCAAACTACTCGGCGGAATCATCGTCACCGCCGTACTGGGAGATGTTGTCGTCAGGAAGGGTGCTGTCGGCGGGGGCGTCGGCGGAAGATCCGGCAACATCCTCGTTCTCGGCATCCTCCTCGCCCTCAAGCCACCTCTCAAGAGCCTCAGCGTCATCGGTCTTCACCTTGATCTTCACGAGATTGATGGAGTCATCAGTCTCGACGGTCACGGCATAGAACGTGGTGCCGTCAGGCTTCGGGTACTTCACAAGGTCAGGAAGATAGTCACTGAACCCCCTTGGATATTTCTCATTGAACGCAGCGGCAAGCGCCTCGGACATATTCTCGTAGCTTACCACGTGTCTTTTCTTCTGATCTGGTGCCATACTCATTTATAAAACCAAATAAAACTATATTCTTAACACAACCGCGGCACATCGTTCCGGAATATGAAATTCGGGAAATTCAGGCCATTGCAAGGTGACGGAAAAGGATCTTTTCAAAAGTCCCTCGTTTTCGGGTGCAATATTAAGACATTTTTCCGAATTGAGAAGCAAACACGCTACTATTTTCTGAAAAAAAACGATTTCTGCCGTTTCTTCTTCTCCGGATCACGTTCGACAAACACCGGCTTCATGGTACGCGGGTCGATTCCGGTGTAGTACATGACCGACGAGGTGGTCATCGGAGTAGGGGTGAAATCCTGCACCTGATCCATGTATATTCCTTTCAAAGCCGGATTCTTCGACAGATTCTCCATGTCCTTCATCGTGCAGCCCGGGTGGGAGGAGATGAAGTACGGAACGATGCCGGTGCGGCGGCCATTCTGCGCGCAGATCTTATCAAACTCATAGCGGAGTCTCTCGAACAGTTTGAACGAAGGCTTGGCGATGTACTGAAGAACCTTATCCTCCGTGTGTTCCGGAGCGACTTTCATACGCCCGGATGTGTGGTCAAGAATCAAAGTCTTCAGATAAGGCTTGGAAGTCTCGTCCACAAACCCCTTCTCGTCGAGGAAGAGGTCGTAGCGGATGCCGCTTCCAATGTAGGAATGACGGACACCCGGCACGGCATCCACCTTGCGATAAAGTTCAAGTATCTGTTTGTGAGAGCGGTTCATATTCGGACACGGAGCCGGAAAAAGACAGGATTTCCTGCGGCATTTGTCGCAAAGGTCCGGGTTCTTGCCACGCATCATATACATATTGGCCGTAGGGGCCCCGAGATCGGAGATATTCCCCGCAAAGCCTGGCATCTTGGCCAATTTCTTAACCTCGGCGACTATCGACTGCTGCGAACGGGACTGGATGAACTTCCCCTGATGCGCGGCGATGGTGCAGAAATTACACCCTCCGAAGCACCCTCGGTGAGTGATGATGGAATCCTTGATCATGTCATAGGCCGGGATCCTCTTCCCCTTGTAGCGCGGATGCGGCAACTTGGTGAAAGGCAGGTCCCAGAACGAATCCATCTCCTCGGTCGTGGACGGTGAATATGGCGGATTGATCTGTACATAGCCATTCCCGATAGGCTCGACGATCGTCGCCGGATGCATCATATTGGCGTGAGTCTCAATCAGATGAAAGTTCTCGGCGAACGCCTTCTTATCCTTCTTGCACTCCTCGAACGAATGAAGCACCAACGGCTCCTTGACCTTCCACTTTCCGCTCATAAGGAAAGCGATCTGCGGGATCCTATGGATTTCGTGAATATTCCTCTGCGCCTCAATGGCTCTCGTCAGTTCCAACATCGGCTTCTCCCCCATCCCGTAGCAAAGGTAGTCAGCCTTGCACCACTGCAATATGGACGGAACAAGTTCATCTTTCCAATAGTCATAATGGGTAAGCCGACGGAGCGAAGCCTCGACTCCCCCGATGATGACCGGAACATCGGGATAGAGTTTTTTTAATATGTTCGTATAGACACTGACCGCATAATCCGGCCTCTGTCCGGCCTTGCCTTCCGGCGTGTAGGCGTCGTCGTGACGGAGACGCTTGCCGGCAGTGTAGTGGTTCACCATCGAATCCATAGCACCGGCGTTCACTCCGAAATAGAGCCTCGGAGCGCCCAGCTTCTTGAAATCCCTGAGGTCATCCCTCCAGTTGGGCTGCGGCACGACGGCCACCCTGTAGCCGAAATGCTGGAGCCAGCGGGCTATGCAGGCCGTACCGAAAGAAGGGTGGTCCACAAAGGCGTCACCCGTGAACAGGATGATGTCGATGTAGTCCCACCCTAAGGCTTCAACCTCCTTTTTGGAGGTCGGGAACATATAATCCGTTTCGGACATCGGAAATATTCCTACATTCTTTCAGGCAGCTCGATTCCGAGGATGCCCATCGCCTTGCGAAGGACGGCGGAAAGCGTGTCGATCAGCACCAGACGCATCTTGAGCACATCCTCGTTCTCCTCCTTCAGGATCGGCGTGTCGTGGTAGTACTGGTTGAACTCCTTGGCGATGTCGTAGGCATAGTTGGCGATGACGGCCGGTGAATATGCCTGCGCGCCTTCGGCGATCTTAGCCGGGAATGTGTTCAGCAGCTTTATCAAACGGATCTCCTTGGCGCTGAGCTCGACATTCGGCATAGGAGAGGCGGCATATTCAATGCCCTTCTCCGCGGCCTTGCGCAGGATGGAGCGGATTCGCGCGTGGGTATATTGGATGAACGGGCCGGTGTTGCCGTTGAAGTCGATGGACTCTTTCGGGTTGAAGAGCATAGTCTTCTTCGGATCCACCTTGATAATGAAGTACTTAAGGGCACCAAGACCTATCATGTGATAGAGCTTCGCCTTGTCCTCCTCGCTCATGTCGGCCAGCTTGCCGGACTCGTCAGAAGTGGCTCTCGCCTCCTCGTACATCTTCTGGATGAGGTCATCTGCATCCACAACGGTTCCCTCACGGGATTTCATCTTGCCCTCAGGCAGCTCGACCATACCATAGGAAAGATGGAATATGTTGTCGGACCATTCGAATCCAAGCTTCTTAAGGATTAGCTTAAGTACCTGGAAATGATAGTTCTGCTCGTTGCCGACCACATAGACGTGAGAGTCAAGGTGATATTCAGCGAAACGCCTTTCGGCCGTTCCCAGATCCTGGGTGATGTAAACCGACGTTCCGTCAGAACGGATGAGCAGTTTCCTGTCAAGTCCGTCGGCCGTGAGGTCGCACCAGACGGAGCCGTCCGGATCCTTCACGAACACGCCCATATCCAGTCCCTTCTGAACCAACTCCTTACCAAGAAGATAGGTCTGGGACTCGTAGTAAACCTTGTCGAAAGTGATTCCGAGAGCCTTGTAGGACTCGTCGAAGCCCTTGAGCACCCAGCCGTTCATCCTGGCCCAAAGGTCGCGGACCTCCTTGTCGCCGGCCTCCCATTTTTGGAGCATCTCGTGGGCTTCCTTGAGGCAAGGGGCCTCCTTCTTGGCGGTCTCCTCGTCCATTCCCCCGGCAATCAACTCCTCGACTTCCTTCTTGTAGATGTCGTTGAAAGCCACGTACATATCCCCGACAAGATGGTCGCCCTTAATCCCCGTGGACTCCGGAGTCGCGCCGTTGCCGACCTTCAGCCATGCAAGCATGGACTTGCAGATGTGCACTCCCCTGTCGTTGACAAGGGTGGTCTTGATCACGTTGTTGCCGCTGGCCTTCAGAAGCCTTGACACCGAGTCACCCAGAAGGTTGTTCCTGATGTGGCCGAGGTGCAGAGGCTTGTTGGTGTTCGGCGACGAGAACTCGACCATGATGTTCTTGCCGGTCGTCGGCAGGTCACCGAAGTCCTTGTCCGCAACGATCTCTCCGAAAAGTTCGTTCCAGAAGAGATTGGAGAACAGAAGGTTAAGGAAACCTTTGACGCAGTTATATTCAGAGATTTCCGGTACGTTCGCCTTCAGCCATTCTCCGATGGCGTTGCCCGTGTTCTCCGGAGTGGAGTGCGACAGACGCAGGAGCGGGAAGACGACAAGCGTGAAGTCTCCGGTGAATTCCTTCCTTGTGACGGAGACCTGAAGCGCCGACGGTTCGATGTCGGCGTTATAGAGTGCCTTGATGGCTTCTGAAGCCTTAGAGGCGATAAAAAGTTCCGGGGTCATTAACCGAGATAGGTTTTAAGAAGTTTGCTTGCGGATGGTTTCTTTAGCTTGCGGATCGCCTTCTCCTTGATCTGGCGGACTCGCTCCCTTGTGAGGTCAAGCCTCTCGCCGATCTCCTCAAGGGTCATCTCCTGACAGCCGATGCCGAAGAACGACTTGATGATCTCGCGCTCACGGGTCGTCAGGATCTGGAGAGACCTTTCGATCTCGGTGCTGAGGGACTCGTTCACAAGGCCTCTGTCGGCCATCGGCGAGTCGTCGTTAGGAATCACATCCAGAAGGCTGTTGTCCTCGCCCTCTACGAACGGGGCATCCACAGACACATGCCTTCCGGACACCCTGAGGGTGTCGGAGATCTTGTCCTGCGGGATGTCTATCATCTCGGAGAGTTCCTCATTGGAAGGGCTCCTCTCGTTCTTCTGCTCGAACTGTGAGAGAGCCTTGTTGATCTTGTTCAAGGATCCTACCTGGTTGAGCGGAAGCCTGACGATCCTGGACTGCTCGGCGAGAGCCTGAAGGATTGACTGACGGATCCACCACACAGCGTATGAAATGAACTTGAAGCCTCTTGTCTCGTCGAATTTTTCGGCGGCCTTGATCAGGCCGAGGTTACCCTCATTAATCAAATCCGGAAGGCTAAGCCCCTGATTCTGATACTGCTTCGCAACAGAAACCACAAATCTAAGGTTGGCCCTTGTGAGTTTCTCCAAAGCTTTCTGGTCACCCTTGCGGATTCTCTGGGAAAGCTCTACCTCCTCTTCCGGAGACACCAACTCCTCGCGGCCGATCTCCTGGAGGTACTTGTCCAGGGACGCGCTCTCGCGGTTGGTGATTGACTTTGTAATCTTTAATTGCCTCATATCTTGTAATACACAAATTTCCCTGACGGAAGGCGCGGAGCCGTTTCCGTCAGGGAAACACTATCCTATAACCTTCATCAACTACTCTTTACTGAATCCGAAGAAGGCTTTTCTACCGTTGGCTGTGACACCTTCGATATAAACCGCCCTCTTTGCGGACTTGGCGATGTTCAAAACATCCTGAGGTGTGCCGACCGGCTGATCGTTGACGTAGGTGATGACCATTCCTTCCGAAGCGCCTGCCTCAAGCATCTTGCCGCTTCCGACGGATGTGACCTCGACACCTTTCTTCAGACCGAACTTCGCAAGAGTCTCCTTGGAAGCCTCCTTAAGAGTCGTGCCGAAGAAAGCGATCTCTCCGTCACCGACCACAGTACCGTTCTCGGTGCTGCTGCCCTGGAATATGACCTCAAGTTCCTTCTCCTTGCCGTCACGGATGATCTTGACCTTAGCCTTGTCACCAGGATGGAAGGTATTGACCTTGACCTGAACTGCGGAGCCACTCTTCACATCGGTTCCGTCAATGGCCACAATCACATCACCTTCCTTCATTCCGGCCTTGTCAGCGGAGCTGCCTTTCGCAACCTCTCTGATATATACGCCTTCCGGAGAAGAAAGTTTCATTTTTTTCAACATATCGTCAACAGAGTCGTATTTCAGCACCTTGGCGAGACCCTCGTTGAGATCCGACATCGCGATTCCGAGGACAGCCCTCTTGACGGAGCCGAAATCAATAAGGTCATCGACGATCTTCTTCACGATGTTCACCGGAACCGCGAAGGAATAGCCCGAATAAGCTCCTGTCTGTGAGACGATCGCGGTGTTGATGCCGACCAGCTCGCCTGTCTTGTTGACAAGGGCGCCACCGGAGTTGCCCGGATTCACAGCCGCGTCGGTCTGGATGAAGGACTCGATCTGGATGCCGTTGTTGTTCTCCCTCGGATCATGCGCCATGGAGCGTCCCTTGGCACTGACGATGCCGGCGGTGATGGTAGATCTGAGCTGGTAGCCCAGAGGACTGCCCACGGCCAGCACCCACTCTCCGAGCCTCAGCTGGTCGGAATCACCGAACGGAAGGGTCGGAAGTCCCTGGGCGTCAATCTTTATCAATGCGACATCGGTAGCCGGGTCTGTACCGATCACCTTAGCTTCGTAGGTCTTGTTGTTGTTCAGTGTCACCTGCACCTTGGTGGCGTTCGCGACAACGTGGTTGTTGGTCACGATGTAGCCGTCCGGACGGATGATCACACCAGAGCCGCTTCCCTGCTGCTCCCTTGTCTGAGGCTCGCCGTCCCCGAAGAAGAAGCGGAAGAACGGATCGGCCATCTGATACTTCTGCGTCACGGTCACCTCTACATAGACGACAGCGTCCACGGCGGCCTCCGCCGCATAGGTCAGGTCAGGATAGTCCGACTGTGCCAGATTGACAGTCCTTGTGACCGTCCCGTTCTCTGTCCTTGCCACTTTGTCTCCCTCATCCACGGTGGCCGCCTTAACGACACCGTAAGCCGCCAGCACGCTGAACAACACTGACAGCACCACTGTAATTAAACCTTTTTTCATTTCAGACATATTATTAAAACTTATTATTGTCAAATACCGCCGCAAGGATCCAACCCCTTGCCTTTAACCACGTTAAAGGTGGCCTGCCACCTTTTTCAGGACTTCCGGAACGGCGTTTCCGGAACCCAAGGCAAAAAATCAAATATGATGCCATAATATTAAGGAATATTAAGGGAATATTCGTATATTTGCCTTTTACAGAGGCCTCCCTTACGGAGTCCGCCACAACAAAGAATTTAAAAACTCTACGAATATGAAATTCAACGTATCAAGCACTGAGCTGCTGAAAGGATTGATGGACATCTCCAAGGCAATCCCCGCCAAGTCCGCGCTGCCGATTCTGGAAAATTTCCTCTTTGACCTCAAAGGCAACATCCTTGAGGTGACCGCATCGGACTCGGAACTCACGCTCAGAACAGAGATTGAAGTCGATACAACACAGGAGGAAGGCAAGATCGCCGTTCCCGCAAGGCACATGATCGATCTGCTCAAGGAACTCCCTGACCAGCCGGTCGCCATCAGCACGGCCAGCGACAGCTCCATCGAGTGCAAGTGGACGAGCGGTAACTCCGTGCTTCCTTTCTTCCCTGCCGAGGACTACCCTGAGATCAAGGGGACGGGCGACGACGCCGAGAAGATCGAGTTCCCGGCCGAGAGCCTCATCGAAGGCATCAACAGCACGATCTACGCCACGGCAGACGATGAGATCAGGCCTGCGATGAACGGTATATTCTTTGACTTCGGCCCCGAGTCCACCACCCTTGTGGCCTCTGACTCGCACAAGCTGATCTGCTACACCGCGAAGGAGGTCAAGACTCCTGAGAAGTGTTCCTTCATCCTTCACAAGAAGCCGGCAGCCGTGCTGAAATCCATTCTCGGCAAGGATGACGGGACTGTTGAGATCGCATTCGACTCCAGCACGGTGCTGTTCACATTCGGCAGGACCACTATGGTGTGCAGGCTGATCGTGGGCAAGTACCCTAAGTACCGTGACGTGATCCCTCAGAACAACTCCAGCGTGCTGAAGATCGACAGAGCCCTGTTCCTGAACACCGTAAGGCGTGTGGCCGTCTGCGCCAACAAGGCCTCGAACCACATCAAGCTCGACCTCAAGCCGGGACAGATGGAGATCACGGCGCAGGATCTCGGTTTCGCCATCGCCGCCTACGAGAAGATCAGCTGCGACTACAACGGTGACGAGCTTTCCATCGGGTTCAAGTCCACATTCCTCACCGAGATCCTCGCGAACATGAGCTGCGAGACAGTGGTGATGAAGTTCGCCGACGCGCGCAGGGCCGCCCTCATCATTCCTTCCGAGGACGAGGAGGAAAGCGGCAAGATCTGCGGAATCCTGATGCCTATCATGGTCTAATCCACGTAATTGACAGGCTATGGAACTTTCTCTTGAGAGGCCTCTGCTTTTCTTCGACATCGAGAGCACGGGGCTAAGCATCGTGAATGACTGCATCGTGGAACTCAGCTTCGTCAAGGTGTTCCCTGACCACCACCACGAGGTCAAGACGTGGCGTGTGTGCCCGTGGGACTACACCCTCCGCAGGCAGCACCCCATCGATCCGGGCGCCAGCCAGGTGAACGGCATCAAGGACGAGGATGTGGCCGGTGAGAAGAAGTTCATCGAGATCGCTTCCGAGGTTGTGGAATGGCTGAAGGACAGCGACCTGGCCGGCTACAACTCCACGAAGTTCGACCTGCCGATGCTGGCCGAGGAGATCGAGAGGGTGAGGGCGTACTGCAAACGCAGGATCGAGGATCCGAAGAACACTCCGGAGAACAAGGCGAAGGCCCAGGCTACACTGGAGGCGACGGACATCGACCTTCACTCCAAGCAGATGATCGACGTGCAGACAATCTACCACTTCATGGAGCCACGCAACCTCAAGGCCGCCTACCGGTTCTACTGCGGCGGCGAGGACTTCGAGAACGCCCACTCGGCGGAAGCTGACACGATGGCGACCTACGAGGTGCTGAAAGGCCAGCTGGACATGTACCAGTCGCCGACGAAGTACCATGAGGTGACGCTGAAGAACGATGTGGAATTCCTCTCGGGAGTGGCCGGAAGGCCCCGCACCGTGGACTACGCGGGAAGGCTGGTCCTCGGTAAGAACGACGAGCCTACGATCAGTTTCGGGAAGCACAAGGGCAGGACGGCCAGGGAGGTGTACGAGACCGAGCCGGCCTACTTCGCCTGGATCGACAACGGTGAGTTCACGATGGACACGAAGCGGCAGTTCGCCCGACTGAAGGAGCAGTTCGAAAAGGAGAAGAGAGAGGCGGCCAAGGCTCGTGAAGCCGAGATGAGCAAACCTCTTGAGGGTGAGGCGTTTGACAGCGCAATCGCCGGCCTTAAGGACAAATTCGGAGGCGGCAGGCTTTTCTAGGGTGTCCGGGCGCTTGTCGCAAGCACCGACAATGACCCGCCCCTTCTCGCCGACAACCAAGCGCGCAAGATTGATTCATGAATATAATCGTAAAGACATCGACCGGCAGGATCGTCGTGCGGCCGGACACGACATGGGAGAAGGACAATGAGGATTTCTACCCTCCTGAGTTCGTGGACGAGCTGACATATTCGCCGGTATTTTTCGCCCGCATCCTGAAGCCGGGTCGGAGCGTCGGCAGGAAATTCGCGTCAAGATACTACGACTCAGTTGGTTTCGGAGTCCTCCTCTACCCGGAAAATATGCTTGACGGCACCCCTGAAGGTTACGCCCAGGCCATCTGTCTGGATCACACATCCTTTCTGCCCACGCCGATGTTCCAGCCGCAAAGGCTGGAAGAAGATGGCCGATTCAGCCTATTCAGAAATGAAGTAGAGCTTTTCACTTTCGACCGCCCATCCTTGAATATGATCGAGGACGCTCTCGTGGAAGCCACAAAGCTACTCTACATCCGCACCGGCGACCTCATCGCCGTAGAGTTGTCCGCCCGAACCCCGCTCACGACCCGCAACAATGCCATCACCAACATCACCGGCACCTTCGGTCAAGACAAAGTCCTTGATTTTCAGATAATATTCTAAACGACATTTCGTGATGAACAGGGTTCAGTGAAGTGCCACCACGAACCCTCCGCGCTTCGCGCTCCGTCCCTCCCAAGCTGCGCTTGGGCCCCTCCCGCTTATAGCCGCGGGTGGCTAAGGTTCGTAGTGGCACTTCACTGAACCTGGATGGCTAAATAAAGCAATACAAAGCAATACAAAGCAATACAAAGCAAAATAAAGTATGTCATCGCATAGCAATATGATATAATTATGCATAAACTGACATAAACACGCAAGCCGCCGAAAAATCAAAAGTCAAATTTTGGTAACGTGCAAAATTTGACTTTTGCCTTTTTTCGGTGGCTGATTTCAGCGGTTATTTTTCGCCGGCAAATTGATATTTATCGCTTCGACAAGCTCAGCGACCATTTATTTCATCAGGCGGTGAAAGCCGGTTGCGATGCGGTCAAGGCCTTGCTGAAGACGGGCACGCGGGCAGGCGATGTTGATGCGCATAAAGCCATCAAGGCCGTACATCACGCCGGAGTTGATCCAGACCTTCTCATTGAGCAAGAGGCTGTTCTCTATGTCGTTAGCGGACATATTCAAAGCGCTGACATCCACCCACACAAGGTAGGTTCCTTCCAGTTTGGTGACCGGGAACTCCGGCAGACGCTCCTCGAAGAACGAGACCATCGTGCGATAATTCGCGTAGATATATTCATTCAGCTCCTTGAGCCACGGCTCGCCCGCGTTGTAGGCCGCCTGAAGGGCGAGAACGCCGAAAGGATTGACATCACAGAGTTCGTTGATGTTGATGACCCGGTCGATTAGTTTCTTCCAGTCAGGGTTGTTGGTGATGATGTTGGAGATTCCGAGGCCGGCGATGTTGAAAGACTTGCTCGGCGAGTTCATCGTGACGGTGTTGTCCTGCGATGCCTGCGAGAGCGATGCCATCGGAGTGAAATGATAGCCAGGCATTTCCAGCTCGCAATGAATCTCGTCGCTGATGACGATCACGCCGTTGCGGCGGCAGATGTCGGCCACCCGCTCCAGATCCTCCCTCGGCCAGACGCGGCCGCACGGATTGTGAGGGTTGCAGAAGAGCAGCACCTTGGCCATAGGGTCGGCGGCGCGCCTCTCAAGATCCTCGAAATCAATGTACCAGGTGGCCTGATCGCCTTCGGTGTCGTAGATGAGCTTATTGATGGACAGTTCGCAGAGAGTGTTCTTCGCAGTGGAGAAGAAACAGTTGTAGGCGGGACTCTGGATGATCATCTTCGGCAGTTCGCCGTGGGGCCCGCGGCCATGATCAGGCTTCTCGACAACCTCGCCTCCGACGATCTCGTACTGCGTCAAGGCCTTGACCACCACAGACATGGCAGGTACCACGCCAGGGATGTAGCTGTACCATTCCTTCTCCGTGTGCCAGCCCCTGCGACGCTCCCACCAGTCGATGGCAGCCTCATAGTAGGAATCCGGCACATGCGTGTAGCCGAAAATCCCCTGATCGACCCTGTTCCTAAGCGCCTCCACAATCTCCGGCGCAACCTTGAAGTCCATGTCTGCCACCCACATAGGGATGACATCCTCATCAATCGGCCCGACCGGACTCTCGGCATCCCACTTCACGCAGTTGGTTCCGCGCCTGTAGGTCAGTTCATCAAAATTATATTTTCCCATAATAAATGAATATTTTCCCTCAATCACAAGCCTTGCCATCTTCTCTTATCCGCCATAACAAAAGGCGGGGAATGATTCCGGGAACGCGGCGCAAGGCTGTTTCTGACTATTCCCGGACAATTAATCTTCGAAGATAGCAAAAAACAATTATATTTGCGAGCGATGAAGACTTATGAATATATTCTGTCGGCCACGATCCTTCTCGTCAGCATCTGCGGATGTGCGAGGAAAAGCGCCGTGGCAACGGCTGCGGACGAGAGCGAGCCGTTGTTTCTGGCAGTTCGACCGCTACCGGAGGGAGGATATTCACTGATCTCACTCTCCCCTTTTGACGGTTCCCGCGACACGCTGATCATCAGCCGCCCGCTGAGCAGACTGATCGTGATGAGCACCTCGCACATCGGCTTCCTCCGCGCCATCGGCGGCGAAGACGCCATTGTCGGAGTCTCGGGCGCTGAATATGTCTACGACTCCACCGTGAGGGCAAGAATCGGCGAGGGCAGAATCCTTGACATCGGCTACGACGCAAGCCCCGACTATGAGAAGATCATGGCCCAGAAGCCGGAACTAGTCCTTACATATTCAGTGTCACCCGTCAAATCACAGTTCCTCACCAAGCTGGAGTCCCTGGGAATCAGCACTTTCACCGTCAACGAGCATCTGGAAAGCCACCCCCTCGCCCGCGCCTCCTATGTCCGCCTTTTCGGAGCGCTGACAGGAAACATGTCCGCGGCGGACTCGGTTCTGGCCGTGGTCTCGAAGAATTACCAAGCCCTGAGGGACTCCGTCAGAGCCCTGATGACCGTTCCGGGCGAGGGTCCACAAAGCGCTGATGCCGAGCAAAGAATATGTGCGAGAAAGATTCTGGTCAACATCCCCTACAAGGATCAGTGGTTCATTCCCGGCCAGGAGAATTACCTATCTCACCTGGTGCGAGACGCCGGTGGAGAGATTCTCGGCTCAGAGCCAGGCACTTCCATCTCCGGACAAATCTCCGTCGAGCGGGCATATTCATTATCCAAGGAAGCCTCCCTTTGGCTGAACGTCGGATGGTGCCGCACACTAGACCAACTCCTGTCCGTCAACCCCCTCTTCGGTGACTTTCTAATGAATATTCAGAAAAACGCCGCCGCGAATGGTTCCGGCTCCGCAAGTGGTTCCGATTCCGCAGGTGGTTCCGCTTCTGCAGGCAGTTCCGCTTCAGTGGATGGATTTGTCTCCGCAGGAGATTCCGCGTCCGTGGGAGGATCCACTTCCAGAGAAGGTTCCGCTTCCGTGGAAGGTTCCGCTTCAGCAGGCAGTTCCGATTCAGTGGGTAGTTCCGCTTCAGTGGATGGATTTGTCTCCGCAGGAGATTCCGCGTCCGTGGGAGGTTCCACTTCAGTGGATGGATTTGTCTCCGCAGGAGGTTCCGCGTCCGTGGGAGGATCCGCGTCCGGAGATGAATCCACCCATGCTGATGGTCAAGCATCGCCCCAAGTCATCTGGAACGACAATTCCCGCCAAAACGCCAAAGGCGGCAACGACTTCTGGGAAAGCGGCGTGGTCCGCCCCGACCTAATCCTCCGCGACCTGATCCGAATCCTAAGCGGTAGCATCCCTGCTACTCAACTTACTTATTATCAACCCGTTGAATAAGGCACCTCTCCCGCCTCAATCCATTCCTCTTCTTCATCCATTCCTCTTCTTCATCCATCCATCTCCTCCATCCATCTCCTCCATCCATCTTCTCCATCCATCTTCTCCATCCATCTTCACCATCCATCTTCACCATCCATCTTCTCCATCCATCTTCACCATCCATCTTCTCCATCCATCTTCTCCATCCATCTTCTCCATCCATCTTCTCCATCCATCTTCTCCA
>ERZ1031347.460-NODE-460-length-18611-cov-7.499353_pt1 | contig 18611 bp, 17 predicted proteins | sample MGYA00517106_ERZ1031347 | MGnify/ENA primary metagenome ERZ1031347 (study PRJEB33719, sample SAMN04261392) | wastewater metagenome | biome: periurban shantytown; feature: human; material: feces | host: Homo sapiens | place: Peru: Lima | collected 2012-07-19 ...
CTGATTCCGGATGCGAAAACATCGGAGCGGAACAGTTTCGATGCTTCGGTCCCAATGTCCGTCAGCAGACCCTTGAGCTCATCGAAGGGCATGGAGTAACGCTGGGACAGGTAGCGAAGGGAAGCACCCAGCTCTCCGTCCGGGCCGCCGTGTTTTTGCGAACGAACAAAGTTCGCCCGCACGGTGTGCCTCTTGAAATGGCTCTGCAAATCCCAATTTGTCTAATACTCTCACACGGCTTAAATATATACAACAAAAGTCCCGGCAGCATCATATCTGTCGGGACTTAAAATAAATATACGCGTTGCGACCGGAAATTTTTATTTTCCCGACAGCTCCCTGAAGCTTTTCATCATGCCCTCGACGCCCGCCGAGAAGGATGACGCGGTGTGTGCGCCGATGGAGAACATCTCCTGATAGTGGGCGTAGTCCTTGAAGAACAGCTTTTCCGCAAGCTTTCCGTAGCCTGCGAAGAACATACAGTAGTCGTTATCGGGGATAATATAGCCGAGTGCGTCGTTTGCAAGACCGAACACCGCAGTGTCGCCGCCGACAATATCGCAGATGCTCTTAAAATCGCTTGCCTCGCCCGTTATGCTGTTTTCCGCGAGCATATCGCCGGTACCGCTGACAAGTCCGGGCGTTATCTCTCCGGGCACGAGCACTGCTTTGAAATCTCCGCCGAGCTCGAGATATCCCGTCTCTGTTTCAAGCTCATATACCCCTTTTTCGGGTCTGGTCATATCGAAGCACGCGAAGCCGAGCTTGCCTATCATTTTTTCGAGCGGATTATCGACTCTGAGCGCAATCTTCTTATGCACCGAGGTGAGCTTAGGCTCGAGCTCGCGCTCCTTTGCCGAACCTCTGCCTATCCTCTCGACTGCGTCTTTATACGCTTCGCCGCTGTTTTCGGGCGAGAGCAGAGGGCTCTTCTCTATCTCGTCGCGCTCCTTTGTCATGGCTAACACGAGCTTTCCGAGGTCGCGTCCGAGAGCCTCAGTCTGGCGCGTAAAGTTCTCTTCTTTAACTCCGCCCGCACCTCTTCTCGGGTATATTCCGTTGACTGCGGCGTTGAAGAAAATGAAGTTTTCACCCGCTTCGTTTACCGTGCGCTCCATATAGAACGGGAAATCGGCGGAGAGCATATTGCCCTTGTTGCTCTTTATCTTCAAGCCGTTCGCATACGGGTGCGCGCCGAAGTTTGCCAGAACGGTCGGGCGGGAGGCCTTGTTATCGGGCACGAAGCGCAGGCGGTTGAGGCGCGGCGAATATTCGCGCGGCGGCCGCTTGGCAAAGAGAAAGTCTCTCATTCCGTACTCGTCGAGAGTCATATCGTCATAGGGCTTCTCCTCCGAATATTTTTCAAGCTTTTCAATGCTGTTCGTGCCTATTTGCGCCGCATAGAGCCGCCCCGGCTCCATATTTCCGACTGCCTCGGCAACCGCCTTTTTGGTTTTTCTGATTATGCGGTCGATAATTTCTCCGTCAACGCTCGGCTCGGGCTGCCCGCGGGAAATCAGCTTCGATATGTTTTTAAAAAATTTCTTCCCCGTCACACTCCATATGCCCATGGTGTCTATCGAGCTGTGCGCGTGGGTGGAGAAAACATTTATATACCCCACGTTATCGGTTCGGCTGAATGAATCGAGCTCCCTGCGGATGCGCCGCACCGTGGTATTCGTAAGCCCTATGCAGTCAACGACGCAGAAAATCTCCGCAGCCTTCCCCTCGCCGTCGCTGAGCGCTATGACCCGCACCTTGATATCATCAAGCACTCCGCGCACCCTTCGCGGCGGCAGCGACAGGTTTCCGCCGATATAATATGCCTTTTTGCCGACATCGCGCGGCACTATGCTCTGCTCCGAAAAGCCGAGATACCAGCGATCTCCGGCGGTGTCCGCAATGCGTGCAACCGTCGGCTCCTCCTCTTTTGTTTTGCATTCTCCGAATGCCGGCGGCTCGGGCAGGAGCTTATTGAGTCCGCCTAAAAATGCGGTCATCCCGTTCTGCGCCCTGAACGCGCGCGCCGCGCCCTTTTTGAATTTTTCGTCAAAAGTGTACATATCGCACCTCCCGTACAGACAAAGCAATCCGCTTTATATTACATTTTATTTTGTTCTTATTTCGTTCCCTCTTTTTTGTCATTTTCCGAGCGGCACGGAGCATATGATTTCTGTGCCCGCTTTTCTTCCGTCTTTATAATACAATATTTAAAAAAATATCGCAACCCCGCTTATTCACGGTTCGTACAAATTTTCTTTACTTTGATTTAATGAATTTTTACTATTCAGTACACAATCCAATGGTATTATATAACCGTAGCGAGAGGGAAGGAAAGCCGAACGGCTACCAACTACGAAAGGACATCAGCAAGATGAAAAGCAAAAACTGTGTTCTTGTCTGTGTAACTCCGCAGAGCAAATGCGAACAGCTCATCCGCTCCGGCTCCGTCATAGCCAAGCAGTACGGAGTTCCGCTCGAGGTTCTCAGTGTATTCCATGAGAGGGACGGCGTAAGCCCCGATCCCGCGGTTCTTGAAGAGCTTTATGAATGTGCGAGGAGCGAAAACGCACAAATGAGCGTATATTTTAACGACAGCCCCGCTATTCTCGCCGCGGTCATCGCCAAAAAGAAGGGCGCCGTTGATATCGTCACCGGCTTCCCCAAAGAGAGAAGCTCGCACTTCGTCTCCGCCCTGCACACCCTTGTGCCGGATATACAGATAAGCATGGTCGACGTTGACGACAACGGCAAAATTTACCGCATGATCCCTCAGGACGCCCAGCAGCACTATGAAATGGTAGGCGCTCAGGGTACATAAACAAGACAACTACAAACTTTTCCGGTTTTTTCATTGTTATTCTCCAAAAGCCAAGACAGCGAACAGAGCACTCTGTTCGCTGTCTTGGCTTTTTATTCAAATCAAATGTAAAGCCGTTTCACTTTACACCTCATTCACCGGTTCAACGCCTCTCTCGGCGGTTTTGCACAGGTGGACGCTCTTGACGAGTCCGCTGTTTTCGAGCTTGTCGCGGCATTTTTCGGCGTCGCTCTCCGACTCGAACAGGGCGAAAACGGTGGGGCCGCTTCCGCTCATCTGCGCAAGCGAGCTGCCGCAGCGGCGCATAATGCTCTTTATTCTCACGCGCTCCGGCACCTCTATTGTCTGCTCAAAGACGTTGCCCGCGTGACGGCATATGCCCTCGAAATCGCCGTTTGCGGCGGCGTCGAGCATACCGACCTTGTTCGGATGATATATATAGTTCGCGGAATCGAAATCCCCGTAGGCGCGCGCAGTCGAGACGCCCGTTGCGGGCTTTGCGAGCACGACAAAACAGCTTTTAAGCGGCGGAAGACAGGAGAGTATGCCGCCCGTGTGCTGGGAGAGCATGGTGCCGCCCGAGATGCAAAACGGCACGTCGCTGCCGATTTTAAGCCCGATATCGCAGAGCTTCTGCGTTCCCATATCGGTTTTAAAGAGCCTGTCCAGTCCGACGATAACTCCCGCGCCATCCGCGCTCCCGCCGGCAAGCCCTGCTTCAAACGGGATATGCTTTTCAATATGTATGTCAACGCCCCTGCCGACGAGCCCCGCCTCCTCGAGGAAGGCCTGCGCCGCGCGGTAGGCTATGTTCTTGCTGTCCGTAGGCAAAGCGGGCTCTGAGCAGGTCAGGCGGATAATGCCCTCGCCGTTCTCGCTCACCGTCACGATATCCGCAAGCGAGACCGACTGCATGACCATAAACAGCGAGTGGTAACCGTTCGGCAGCTTTGCCAAAATATCAAGAAAGAGATTAATTTTTGCGTTTGCCCTGAGTTCTATCATGACTGCACCTCTCTTTTCACTCTATCGGAATCTGAACGGGCATACGGTTCTGGAACAGCGTCACGCAGTCAAAGCCGCTGCGCTGCGCTATCTCTATGGCGACATCTATCCCCGCGCCGATATCCTTTGCATAGTGGGCGTCCGAGCCGACGGTCACAAATTCGCCGCCGAGCTGCTTAAAGCGTCTGACAACAGTCTCCTCGGGCATGGTCGTGCCGAGCTTCTGTCTGAGTCCCGAGGTGTTTATTTCGAGAGCCTTTTCGTTTTCGACGAGCAGAGTCAGAATCTCATCAATTTTATCGGAAAACTTTGACATATCAACCTCTATGCCGTGCTCGCCGACGATATATCTGAGCGGATAGGTCATGTGCGCCAAGGTGTCGAACTTCGCCCAGTGCGAAAGCTTTATCAGCTCATCAAAATATCTGTTGAGCAGGTCGGTTATATCCCATTGAGAATAATCGAGATACATAAAATCCTGCTCGTCCTTAAAATTGTGCACCGAGCCTATGACCATATCATAGGGCAGGTTTGAAAGTATTTCCTCGGCGGTTTTTACGTCGTACATCGGCTGACCGAGCTCAACTCCCGCGCACACGAGCAGCTTGCCGCAAAATGCCGAGCGCGCCTTTGTGACGTCTATAAACGACTGGAGCGCCACACGGTCATAGTGATCCCGTCTGTAAGCGTCCGCCTCGACATGGTCGGTAAAAGCTATCGCCCGAAGCCCCGCCATTTCTGCGCGTTCGCACATATACATTGCCGAATGATGACCGTCCGGTGAGTTGTCTGTATGAACATGAGTGTCGATTATTCTCTGCGGCATCGCTTTTCCTCCACGGTAATGACGGTTAAAGTATACAATATCATAACATATTTTTTCACTAAGTAACAGTATTAAATACAAAAAAATTCAAATTGTTCAACCGCTATTGAGGATACACATAAAATATGATAGAATATCTTGATACTGAATGTATACATACTATTCCGAAAAACGCACAGGAAAGGACGAATAAAATGAGAGCTGTAATGACTGTTACGGGCAAGGACATAATCGGTATTCTCGCCGAGGTATCCGGAAAATGCTCGGAGCTCAACGTGAATATAACCGAAGTGACGCAGAGCGTTTTGCAGGATCTTTTCTGCATGATAATGCTCGTTGACACGGAGAAGTGCTCCGTGCCGCTGTCCGAATTCTCCGATATAATGAGCCGCCTCGGTCAAGACCGCGGGCTCGATATCCATGTTATGCACGAGGCCGTTTTCGACTCGATGTATCATGTATAACCACGCACTTTCTGAGAGGAAGCTTTCACTATGATAAACACCAGAGACATTCTCGAAACGATACACATGATCGAGGATGAAAACTTAGATATACGCACAATCACCATGGGCATATCCCTGCTCGACTGCTGCTCGCAGGATATCGACGACTCCTGCCGCAGAGTCTATGACAAGATAGCGCGCAAGGCAGAAAAGCTTGTCAGAGTCGGCTGCGAGATCGAAAAGGAATACGGCGTGCCGATAATCAACAAACGCATCGCCGTCACCCCCATCGCCATGCTTGCGGCAGCGTCCGGCGGCGACCCCGTAAAATATGCGCTCACGCTCGAAAAGGCGGCGCAGGCCGTCGGAGTCAACTTCATCGGCGGCTACTCCGCGCTCGTTCAAAAGGGCTTTGCCCCCGGCGACGAGGCGCTTATCAAAAGCATACCCGAATCCCTCGCGCGCACAGAGCACGTCTGCTCGAGCGTCAATATCGGCTCGACAAAGACCGGCATAAACATGGACGCTGTGGCGCTCATGGGCAAAATCATCAGAAAAACAGCCGAGCTCACCGCCGACAACAACTGCATCGGCGCGGCGAAGCTCGTCGTATTCTGCAACGCTCCCGAGGATAACCCGTTCATGGCGGGCGCATTCCACGGCCCCGGCGAGCCGGAGAGCGTGATAAATGTCGGCGTATCGGGTCCCGGCGTTGTCCGCTGCGCACTCAAGAAGATTCCTGACGGCAACCTCACCGACGTTGCTGACACGATAAAGAAAACCGCGTTCAAGATAACCCGTCTCGGCCAGCTCATCGCGAGCGAAGCCTCGCGCAGGCTCGACGTGCCGTTCGGCATAGTCGATCTCTCCCTCGCGCCCACGCCCGCAGTCGGCGACTCCGTGGCGCACATACTCGAGGAGATAGGGCTCGAGCAGTGCGGTGCCCACGGCACGACCGCAGCTCTGGCTCTGCTCAACGACGCCGTTAAAAAGGGCGGCACCATGGCATCCTCGCACGTCGGCGGTCTTTCCGGCGCTTTTATCCCCGTCACGGAGGACGCGGGAATGATAGACGCCGCACGCGCGGGCACACTGAAAATAGAGAAGCTTGAAGCGATGACGGCGGTCTGCTCCGTCGGCCTCGATATGATAGTCGTACCCGGTGACACAACGGCCGATGTGCTCTCTGCCGTTATCGCGGACGAGGCGGCAATAGGCATGGTAAACTCCAAGACGACGGCAGTGAGACTCATTCCCGCCATAGGCAAGAGCGCCGGCGAGGAGCTGAACTTCGGCGGACTGCTCGGCTCGGGTCCGATAATGCCGCTGAACACCGCTTCCCCCGCAAAAATGATTTCTCGCGGCGGGCGCATACCCGCTCCGCTCCAGAGCCTCAAGAACTGATAAAAAGGATGGTTTTTCAATGAAGGTACTCGTCACGGGCGCAAACGGACAGCTCGGCTACGATGTTATAAAGCGTCTGAACGCCCTCGGGGATGAGCCCGTGGGCGCGGACAGGGAAGAGTTCGACATAACGGACGAAAAGGCAACGGAGGAATATATTACCTCTCTTCGCCCCGACGCAGTCGTCCACTGCGCCGCCTATACCGCTGTGGACAAGGCCGAGGACGACCGCGACGCCTGCCGCAAGGTCAATGTTGACGGCACGCGAAACATTGCCCTCGCCTGCGAAAAGATCGGCGCGAAGCTCGTCTATATCAGCTCCGACTATGTTTTCGGCGGCAGCGGCACTCAGCCGCTCGAAACCGACGCTCCGAAAAATCCGCAGAATATCTACGGGATAACTAAGCTCGGCGGCGAAAAAGAGGCGGAGAAATGCAAAAAGCACTTTATCATACGCACCTCGTGGGTGTTCGGAATAAACGGCGGAAACTTCGTAAAGACAATGCTGCGCCTTGCCGACTCGCACGACAGTCTGACGGTCGTTGACGACCAGACGGGCTCGCCCACCTACACGCCCGACCTCGCAAGACTCATCTGCAACATGATAAAGACCGAGAAATACGGCACATACCACGCCTCAAATGAGGGCTTCTGCACCTGGGCTCAGTTCGCAAAAGAGATAATGCGTCAGGCGGGAAAGACTGCCGAGATAGTCCCATGCACCACCGAGCAGTACCCCGCAAAGGCCAAGCGCCCGAAAAATTCGCGGCTTTCAAAGAAATGCCTCGACTACGCGGGCTTCGACCGTCTGCCCCCGTGGCAGGATGCGCTCGCAAGATTTCTCAAAGAGCTTGATTTAGTATAAGGTTTTATAGTATAATAATCAGATGGATAGACAGTCTTACTTCTTATTTTTGAAAGGAGGACTTTCCTTGATAAGACTTGAAAATCATCTCGGCGTTATCGAGATATCCCAGCCCTATTTTGCATCCCTTATCGGCAACGCCGCATCCTCTTGCTTCGGAGTTGCCGGCATGGCCAACAGCAACGTGCGCCAGGGTCTGCGTTCCGTCTTTAAAAAGAACAGTCACTTCGCCGACCAGGGCATCAACGTGCGAAAGGACGGAGAGGGTCTTATTGTTGACCTGCACATTATAGTATCCTACGGGGTCAACATATCCGCCATATGCCAGAGCATCGTCAACAAGGTCAGATACACCGTTGAAGAGGCTACGGGGCTTGAAGTCCACGCCGTCAATGTCTATGTTGACGGAATGAAGAGCGAATAAAACCGATTTGCATCGACCGCACAGCGGCAATGCTTTTGGGGGAGGAAAATTAATGACAATCACAGGAGCACTTCTGCGCAACGCAGTTATCTACGCGGCGCAATTAATCACTTCTCACCGCCAGGAGATAGACGCGCTCAACGTCTTTCCCGTGCCTGACGGCGACACCGGCACAAATATGTCCATGACAATAACCAACGCCGCACGCGAGGTCAGAGTCAAGGACGACAGCGAGAACGTTTCGGCTGTTGCAAGCTGCGTGGCTTCAGGTCTGCTGCGCGGAGCGAGAGGCAACTCCGGCGTTATACTTTCGCTCATTTTCCGCGGATTTTCCAAGGGACTCAAAGGGCTCGAAGAGGCTGACGGTGCAGCGATGGCCTCCGCACTCGAGCACGGCAGCTCCTCGGCCTACAAAGCGGTCATGAAGCCCACCGAGGGCACCATTCTCACGGTTATCCGCACGGCGTCCGAGTACGCGAGAAAAGCGGTAAACGACGGCGAGACGGACGCAGTAAAAGTATTCGACATCGGTCTTGAGGGCGCAAAGGCCGCCCTTGCCGACACGCCGAACATCCTCCCCGTGCTCAAAAAGGCGGGCGTTGTTGACGCGGGCGGCAGCGGACTTGTCTGCATTTTCACTGCCATGTCCGACGTGTTCCACGGCAAGGAGGTCAATCTCGACGCCGAGGAAGCGGAAGAGGCAAAGAGCGAGGAAAAGGCGGACGATCATCCCGTGGACAACCGCTACACCTACTGCGCGGAGTTCATCTCCCGCCGCGATAACGACAGGGATATCCGCGAGCTGCGCGCCTATCTCGAAGCTATCGGCGAGTGTGTCTCCGTCACGGACGACGGCAGGGATATAACCGTTCATGTTCACACGAACGCACCCGGAAAGGCTATCCAAAAGGGCATTGAGTTCGGTCAGTTGACCAATATCAAGGTTGAGAATATGCATCAGGAGCATCAGAACGCCGCATGGGGCGCCGCTCCGAAAAATCAGCCCGAGCCGATGAAGATAGTCGAGCCGACAAAGCCGTTCGGCTATGTCGCAGTTGCGTCCGGCGAAGGTCTGTGTGAGCTGTTCTCCGAGCTCGGCGCGGATCAGATTGTCAGCGGCGGGCAGACGATGAACCCGAGTACCGACGATCTGCTCAAGGCGGTGCTCTCCACCCCCGCAGAGCACGTCTTTATCCTCCCCAACAACAAGAATATCATTATGGCGGCGGAGCAGGTCGATCCCCTGACCGACCGCGATGTGCGCGTACTGCACACAAAGACCATTCCGCAGGGTATTGCCGCTCTGCTCAATGTTGACGACTCGCTCTCCGCGGAGGAGAATCATCTGACGATGATGAAGGCAGCAGAAAAGGTTTCTACCGGTCTTGTCACCTTCGCCGCGCGCGACAGCTCGATTGACGGGCAATCCGTCAGAGAGGGTCAGATACTCGGCATGGAAAACGGCAAGATAACCACTATAGAGTCGAACATCATTCAGGCGGCTTTCAAGGTCACAAAGCACCTGTTCAAGCGCGGAAGCTCTTCGCTTGTCACGCTCATCTACGGCAACGGCGCTTCCGAGGAGGACGCAGAGGAGCTCGCCTCCCTGCTGACCGCAAAGTTCGGCTCGGATATCGAAGTCTCCGTCATAAACGGAGGTCAGCCCGTCTATTATTTCATAATTTCGGTCGAATAAGATGAAGCTCGATACTGATATAAAATACTTAAAGGGCGTTGGCGAGAGGCGCGCCGCGATGCTGTCGCGGCTTGGCGTCTCTGATGTCAACGCCCTTGTGCGTCTCTATCCGAGAATATACGAGGATTGGAGTCAAATTAAAAGCATAAACGAGGCGCAGATAGGTGAGCTTTGCTGCATAAAGGGCATTGTCGGCTCACCCGTGCGCAAGAATCTTATCCGTAAAGGTCTGACGCTTTACAAGACGGAAATCACCGACGGCAGCGGCATAATGGGCATAACCATTTTCAACAGCCGCTTTGCGGCGGAAAAGCTCACCGCGGGCGACGAATTTCTGTTCTTCGGCAGGGTCGGCGGCAATCTCTACCGCAAGGAGATGAACTCGCCCGAGATAGAGCCCGCCGAGGGCGCAGACAGGATAAGGCCGATATATCCGCAGACACACGGCTTAAACTCAAAGATGATAGAAAAGCTCGTGAAAACGGCGCTGACTCAGTGCAAAGATGAGCTTGTTGACCCCATACCGCTTTGGCTGCGCGAAAAATACTGCCTGATGAAGCTGCCGGACGCGCTTTGGAACATACATTTTCCGCAGAACCCCGACTATCTCGAGGAGGCGCGGCGCAGACTCATATTCGAAGAGCTGCTGATATTGCAGTTAGGGCTCGAAAAAATGCGCTCGCAGACGCAGAAAAATGCGGGCGCGGTTATAGAGAGAGATTTTAGCGACGAATATTTCTCGCTTCTCCCATTCTCTCCGACCGGCGCACAGCGCAGAGCGGTCAAGGAGGCCATGCGCGACATGATGAGCGGCAGGCAGATGAACCGCCTGCTCCAAGGTGACGTCGGCTCGGGCAAGACCGCAGTCGCCGCAGCGCTTGTCTATTCGGCGGCAAAGAATTCAATGCAGTCGGCGCTCATGGCGCCCACCGAGGTGCTCGCCGAGCAGCACTACAAGACTTTTTTAAAGCTGTTTGAGGGCTGCGGGATAAAAGTCGAGCTGCTAACCGGCTCGGACACCGCCGCTCAAAAAAGGAGAAAAAAAGAGGCGCTCAGGGCGGGCGATATAGACTTGCTCATAGGCACTCACGCCATAATCCAGTCGGACGTTGAATTTAAATCTCTCGCGCTCGTCATAACCGACGAGCAGCACCGCTTCGGCGTTGAACAGAGAAACGCGCTGGGCGAAAAGGGCAAAAATCCGCACCTCTACGTCATGTCGGCAACGCCTATTCCGCGCACGCTTGCGCTGATAATCTACGGCGAATTGGACATTTCCGTGCTTGATGAGCTGCCGCCCGGCAGGCAGAAAATCGAGACATACGCCGTGACCTCCGAGCTTCGGCAAAGAGCATACAACTATGTCAAGAAGCATCTCGACGCGGGGCGGCAGGGCTATATAATCTGCCCGCTCGTTGACGGCGACGGGGACGATACGGAGCTTGCCTCCGCCGTAAAATATGCAGACGAGCTGCAGCACGGGGCTTTTCGCGGCTATACTGTCGGGCTTATGCACGGCAAGATGAAAAGTGCGGATAAAAAAGCGGTTATGCAATCGTTCTCCGAGGGCGAAACGCAGCTGCTCGTCTCGACAACGGTCATCGAGGTCGGAGTCGATGTGCCCAACGCCGTGATAATGGTTATAGAAAACGCCGAGCGGTTCGGGCTCTCTCAGCTGCATCAGCTCAGAGGGCGCATCGGGCGCGGGCAACATAAATCCACCTGCATTCTTATCACCGACGCGCAAAACGACACGGCGCAAAGGCGAATGAAGGTCATGGAGACTACAACGGACGGCTTCAAAATCGCGGACGAGGATCTCAAGCTGCGCGGTCCGGGCGAATTTTTCGGCTCGCGTCAGCACGGTCTGCCGGAGATGAAGATTGCCGATATGCTGAAGGACAGAGGCACGCTCGAGGAGACGCAGCGGGCGGCAAAGGAGATTATGGCGCGCGACCCGGAGCTTTCGTCTCCCGAGAACGCGGCCTTAAACGGCGAGATACAGCGGCTCTTCGATGCAGTCGGAAGCGCCGGAATGAACTGAAAAAATCGCGCTGCCTTTTAACGGAATATTCATAAAACAGAAAAGTCCAGACAGTGATATCTGCCGGGACTTTTGTTGTGTATACAGATTGATAAATTGAGATTTGCAGAGCAGCTGCAATTACAACTCCCCTGTATGGGAGGCGGCTTGGCGAAGCCGAGACTGAGGGGTTATAGCACGGATTCGCCGTTTTTCACGGCTGTTTAATTTTTCAATATCCCCCTTTGTAGGGTGCGGCGACTCGACGCACCGCTGCCGCCGTAGGCGGCACAGAGGGCAAGCCGCAAGCAGAAGGCGCATTACACGACACGGGCGAAATATACAGATTTCCAGTGACGCTAACGCGTCAAAGGGTTGTCGAGTCGCCGACCCCTACAAAGTGAATAGCCGCAAGCTACTGCAGAAACCGCGGGCGGATAATATCCGCCCCTACACGGTTCAATATTTGTCAGTCGCTGCATTTTGCGGGCGAACAAAGCTCACCTCTATGGTGTACCTCTTGCAACTGCTCTGCAAATCCCAATTACCCGAACAGATAAAGGGTGCCTTGCAATAACATAAAAACCGACCTATGAACCACAGGCCGGTTTAACTGTAAAAGCTGTACAAAGGTACTGCGAGCGGGCAAAAAAGCGACTTTCTGCGCCGAATATGCAACCTCTTTTCGGACTGTCATAGTCGGATGCAGAAAGCGGTTTCTTTGCCCCGAAGCTGTACAAAGGTACTGCGAGCGGGCAAAAAAGCGACTTTCTGCGTCGAATATGGCAGTCCTTATTTGGGAAGATTTGAGAACATCTTTATATTGTCAAATGTATATGTATACTTGCCGTCCTCAATGCCGTGGATTATTTCGCAGACCTTGTCGTTATAGGGGGTGGGCACGCCGTACTTTCTGCCGTAGGCGCAGACAACGCCGTTTATCGCGTCGACCTCGCACTTCTTGCCCTTTTCAAGGTCCTGGAGCATACTCGCCTTTAAGAGCCTGTGCTTCTTGATGCAAATCGGGATGAGCGCAAAGGATATCTTTTTCTTTATGCCGTTGCCCTTGTAGTCGAGGAGCTTCACTATATCCTTGCCCTGAACAGGCTCTATTTTTATGCCCGCAGCCGCGGCAACATCAATGCACTCCTTTATGAGATTCTGGCAGCAGACACGCGAGGTCTTGTTCTCCGCAGCGTCGCCGAAGGTGCCGCCGATAACGGCGGACATACCGCTGAACGCGGCGTTGATGAGCAGCTTCGACCAGCGCACGCCCATGAAATTATCTTCGACCTCAACGGGGCACATCTTCTCAAGCAGCGCCTTCACCTGCATGAGCTTTTCGTCCTTTTGACCGTTCATTCTGCCGAGACCGAAGCTCATGCTGTCGGGCTCGCTCGTGAGCTCCGACACACCCTTGCCGTGGAGCGTTGCACCCCATGCGACGGTGCAGCCCATAGTCCTGTCCTCCCCGACGACCTCGGAGACGGAGAGCTCGGGCAGTCCGTTTTGAAGCGTGCAGACGATGCAGTCGTCGGTCATATTCTTCTGAAGCTTCTTTAAAACATTGACATTGTCGAGCTGCTTTGTCAGCAGGATTATCAGCTCGTATTTTTCGGTCATCTCGTCGGGAGTCAGCGCGTGGACGGGCACGGTCATATTGACGGTGCCGATTATCTTTGCGCCGTCTCTGTTGAGCGCCTCGACGTGCTCGCGGTTGCGCGTGATAAGATCGACATCCACGCCCGCCTTTGCGAGATATGCGCCGAGCACGGTGCCGAGCGACCCTGCGCCGTAAATTGCGGTTTTCATAAAAATCCCCTCTTTGATAAAATTTTATCGATATGATTATATCACGCAGAGCGGCGATTTACAAGAAAACTTTTCGTCCCCTGCGGAGTGTATCCGCGAGGATTATTTTGATTTATCCCAATAGGGGTAATCGGTAAACACGAACTTTCCCTCCGCATTTTTCCCTGTTGGCAGCTTGACATAGATGATATCGTCAACCGAGCGTTTTCTTACGGCCATAACAACCGTGAAATTCCCGTTGCCGTCATCCTCGACGTGATGCATCCAGCTGTTATAGGAGACTTCGCCGTCGTTTTTCTTATATGCTACATATATGTTGTCGTTATGCTCTATCAAATCCCTGTCGGCGACAGCTTGGCTCAGTATTTTATCTGTAAACTCCTCGGAAAAGACCTCTAAAAAATTTTTACGGACCTCTTCCATGGTGGTCACATACCGGTATTGGGGAAACATTGGAATATACTTTCTGAATCTTATTGTCACGGGCTTCTCCCCGGCGGAATACTCGCCCGCAAAATTCAGAGTCAGCCAGAGGCTTCGCGCCTTATCCGCCAAATCCCGCGCGTCGGTCTCATGCAGAATAGACCCGTCCTCGGGATAAAGCTCATACCCGTTTATGCCGTGCAGGCTTTCGATTATTGCTCGCTTGTCGCTCTCATAGGTCTCCCAAAGCGCAAGCGCGGCATCGGAAACTTTTTCCGAGTATGCGTTTATCCGATAATGGTCGCGCGCCGTAACAAACAGGGTGTTTTCGTCCGAAACAAGCCGCCCCACTTCCACTCTGCCCTTGTAGGAGTCCGAGGAATAGCCGTTGCCGGTATCGATTATAAAGAACGTGAGCTCATCGCCGTCCGTTTTATCGACGGAAAACGCCACCATGCCCTCCGAAAAGCCGGCGCTGACTACGCCTACCCAGCTTTTTGGCAGCGAAATCGCATAGCTCCCTTCGGAAAACTCGGTGCTTCTTATTTTATTCGAGGTTATCAGCCTGTTAATCCCGCCTCTTAATGTTTGGTAATTTTTCGGGAAGTTGTTGCTCCCGCTCGCCTCAATCTCCGTTCCGTCCGCCAAGACAGCAAAAAAGCTCATCGAACTTCCGTCAAGAACATCGGGGGGATTTGCGCCTCGGAAACCAACCCATTCATCTATTCTGCAATTTCCGAACAGGGCGCACACCTCGCGGTAGAGATTCTCGTCCCCGTCAACCGAGCGGATGACGTCGCGGGATTCGACAAAGCAGGACAGCTCATTATCCCAGTCGTTCGAGCTCATATAACACTCAAGATGTACTCCGTCCTCTGTTTTGCAGCCCTCATACACGGCGTTCTGTGCCGAGCAGTTGTTCTCCGTCAGCTTAAAGTTTTTAAATTCCATAGGATCGCCTCCGTAGTCATTGTTCTGTTTCGATGAGCACGCGGGAAAAATCAGCAAGAGAATGCACACGAGTGCAAAAGAAATAAAGCGCCTTTTCATTTTCCTGTTACCTTTCCTTGATATGCCGCACTGCGTCAAAAGAGCAAGGGCTTCGGTTCTCTTATGTCCGTTATATTTTCTGTTCCGAACAAGTCACTCCTTTATAAGCTCATTTCTCAATATTAATTATATCACAACGCATTGATTTTTCAAGAAATAACCGAAAACTCGGGAGTTTGCCTCCAAAAAAAGCCACCGGGCGCAAAAAGTCCTTCAAAAATGCAGAAAAACTCCCGAACAGCAATGCTGCCCGGGAGCTGATATTCGTCTTGTAAGCGGTAAAAATTCAGCGCTTCGAGAACTGGGGTGCACGGCGAGCGCCCTTGAGACCGTATTTCTTTCTTTCGGTCATTCTCGGGTCTCTGGTCAGGAAGCCTGCCTTCTTGAGTGCGGGGCGAAGCTCTGCATCATACTGAAGGAGTGCTCTGGAGATACCGTGACGGATAGCACCTGCCTGGCCGGTCACGCCGCCGCCGTTGACGCGGCAGATGACATCGAGCTTTTCGCCGGTGCCTGTAAGAGCGAGAGGCTGGCGGACAATGAGCTTAAGAGTCTCAAGGCCGAAATAATCGTCAATCTCTCTGTCGTTGATGATGATCTTGCCGGTGCCGGCATAAAGACGAACTCTGGCGACTGATTTCTTTCTGCGGCCTGTACCGTAGAAATAAGGAACTGAATCGTACATTATTTATTGCCTCCCTTCATTAAAGAGCCCACTCTTCGGGCTTCTGTGCTTCGTGCTTGTGCTCTGCGCCTCTGTAGACGCGGAGTCTGGTCAGAGCGGTGCGGCCCAGAGTATTGTCGGGCAGCATACCCTTGACTGCAAGCTCGACAGCGAACTCGGGCTTTGTCTTCATGAGGGTGCTGTACTTGACCTCTTTCATGTTGCCGATATAGCCGGTGTGATGATAATACATCTTCTGGTTGAGCTTGTTGCCGGTGAGGACAGCCTTCTCGGCATTGATGATGATCACATGGTCGCCGCAGTCGGCGTGAGGAGCGAATGTGGGCTTATGCTTGCCGCGAAGAAGGACGGCAGCCTGAACTGCCACCTTGCCGAGAGGCTTACCGGCAGCATCGATGACATACCACTTACGGGTTATGTCGCCCGCTTTGGGCATATAAGTTGACATACTTGTTACCTCCGATATTCTTAATGCTACGATATATTACCACATGAGCCTATGCTTGTCAAGCACTTTTTCTTAAAATTTTAATTTACGTTTTGCGTGCTCTGTTTTTCTCGCTTTTTCTCGCGTTTTCATATCATTTGCTCACTCACGATTTACGAAAAAATTTCATATCGGCAGGCATATTCTGCGCCACTCTCAGTTTAAGCTCCCTTCAGCGGCTGCGTTTTACAAAGGTTATTTTAATAAGTACGACAATTGCCGCAACAAGAACTGCCGCCGTAACGCAGGAAATCAGAATAATCCAAAAGTTGCTGCGGCTCAAGCTTGCGTCCGCGCGACCTCCCCGCATACCGCTCTGAAGTCTTAAAGCGGGGCGCACTCCGATTTCATTGCTGCTCGCAAAGCCGTCATCGTCTGTACTTATTTCGCATTCGGAGCTGACTGTACAGACAAAAGCGGAATACTCACCGCCGGTGCGTAAATACCAATATGACATTTTGTCGGCGGAATCATCGACCCACAGACCCTGACACTTGGCATATTCGCTGCCCATAGCGGGCAAGGACGGTCCTTCTATATTGTTCTTCTTAAAATCGTACTCCGAATTTTCCACTTCGTCCAATGAAAGCAGAAAAACATTATCGTCCGTCTGCTCGCTGTCATATTTCCCATGTGCTTCGTCGAACGCTTTGGTCTCGAGCGAGGATGTCGCAATACATTGTTTCTCAAAATCGGAAAATGCCGTATTGTAGAAGTCTCCGTTGAGCCATTCCCTTATGCTTCCGGTGGCGTAGTCATTGGCATAGTGTGATCTTCCCGGGTCGTTATAACACTCTTCGTCGCCATAATACCCCTCGTAAAATTTTTCACTGAACGGCTGAGAATCAATAATCATTTCGCACATAACAAGCCCGCTCTCAGGGTCGAGAACGCACCAAACAATGGGATCGTATCTAAAATAGTATACGTTGTTGACTTTATATCCGTTCTCTTCCTGCGTAGAGTACCTGTAATCTTCCGATGCTTCGTCAAAAGTGCAGTCGGGCATATATTTTGAAAATGTCACCGCCCTGTATTTTATGCCGTCATATGTAAAGTCGGCATATTTCATCCAATCCCCGCTTTCCATGCTGCCCGCGCTCTCGCCGTCGGTTCCGGAATAATAATTATAGCTTATCCAATCCTTCTCCTGCGAATCGAGTGCCGAAAGAAGAGCTTCATCGGTAACCCGCTGCTGCGGGTATGAGCCAAGCTCTATGATATCCCCTTTGTTTAAACCCGAGGCCTCTGCCCTTGGCGCAAAGACTACCGAGTTTAATGTTGCGGCGCCCAACACAGCAAGCGCAAGAACCGCAGCCGCAAGTGATTTAAAAATCCGTCTTATTTTCATGTTTTTCCCTCCGATTTTATTTGCACATTATGCCCTTTTGCAATATGATATCATATTTAATTTCCGATTCAACAAGTTTTGGTATGAAATGCATTTAAAGGGGTATGAAAAGCGAAAAAATGTCTGAATTGCAAAAATAATGCTCAAATTGACATTGTCTGCGGCATGGTATATAATAAATGTATCACCCGAACCTACGGAGGCAGACATGAAACAGGAAGATATTAAGCGCATGAACGAGCTCTACCACCTGTCGCAGGAGAGAGCGCTCAGCGAAGATGAGTTCGCCGAATGGGAGGAGCTCAAAAAGCGGTATGTCGCCGATTTTAAGGCGAATCTCACCGCGCAGCTCGACAATACATATATAGTAGACGAAAAGGGCAACAAGCGCAAGCTCGAAAAAAAATCCGACGTCAAGTAATTGCGCGGATACAAAAGTGAAAGAGTGATATTATGTTTTGCAGAAAATGCGGAAAACAGCTCGACGACGGATTCAATGTATGCCCGTACTGCGGCGAGCCGGTGAGCCTCGCGGAGAGCGACGCCATGCGTGCGGCTCAGGAGCAGCCGGCAGAAAAAGCTCAATCCTTATATAATAATACCCCCCTGCCCTCTCCCGCCCCCGAGCAGGCGGACGTAAGCGACGGCGCGTCGGACTCAAACGAAAACATAGGCGGCTGGAAGGCTCTCGGCTTCTTCCTCGGCTTCTTTGGCCCCGCGCTGTGGTTTTTGCCGCTCGTCAGCCTCGTGCTCTATTTTATATGGAAGGGCGACAAGCCCAAGGTCGCCAAGGGCATGGGTCAGTTCACGCTGATAGGTCTCGCGGTCGGCGCGGGTCTTGCGCTGATTATCGTTATTATCATAGGTGTGCTGTTTGCAATAACCGCATCGATGACCGTATTCGAAATGATACGCAGCTTCTTCAACGGCTCGCTCAACGGAATAAACGACCTCATAAATAACATTCCGTTCATCGGCTGAGAACATAAAAATATTGAAACCGCCCGTGTTTTTCTGTCAGAAATCCGGGCGGTGTTTTTTGCGCGTTTTTGAATATATTCATTAATATTCACTCAATATTCAGTAGTTTTTCACTTGTTTTTACTCACAAGTCGTAAAGCTTTTCTCCTTGCTGATGTGGATAACTATGTGGATAATGTGGATAACTTTTACAGTTTGATGAGAGTTTAGAATATATGCGTAAAGTCAAAAGCTTTACAGTGTGTTTTTGATGCTATCTGAGAAATATTCTGTGTAAAATGCATATACAGTTTTTAACAAAAGAACCCGCCT
>ERZ1031347.463-NODE-463-length-18524-cov-20.057664_pt1 | contig 18524 bp, 19 predicted proteins | sample MGYA00517106_ERZ1031347 | MGnify/ENA primary metagenome ERZ1031347 (study PRJEB33719, sample SAMN04261392) | wastewater metagenome | biome: periurban shantytown; feature: human; material: feces | host: Homo sapiens | place: Peru: Lima | collected 2012-07-19 ...
TACCATGTTCCTGCGGAAAAAGCAACTGGATTTGCGGCTTTTTTGAATGTGGGGGATTGATAATTTCAAGCATAGAGGACCGATGTCTTATCACATCTCCCATTTGTTTCTATCATAACAAGAAATATTTGATTTGAAATATCATTTTTCAGTCTTCTTTAAATCTTACCGATTTGTCATTGACTTTTCGGCAACATTACTTTCTTTTTTTGATAAAATATGCTATGATATGTATATAAACCATATCAAATGTGCATATGAAACAAGCGGCTTTATTTGGTGCACAATACGAATGAACAGGAGGGATCTATATGATGAAACACAAATCGATTCGTCAGGTCATGGCGGCAGTCACTGCATTTGCCACCGTTTTTTCCTGCTGCTACGCCTATGGGGCATACACCGGTACCGTTGAAAACAGCGGTGTTGTATCTGCGGCATATGGCGTGCGTGGAGAGGGGACGACCGATGACAATTACCAGTACGCTGTATATTATGATTACGATGGTGTGGGAAGCGACTACTGCATAATTCAAGGGTATTCCGGAACAGATGCAGAACTTGTGATCCCATCAGCTGTTACTTATGACGGCACGGAAATACCTGTCACAGAAATAAAACAGGAGGCATTCCGGGACAACACAGCAATTACCTCGGTAACCATTCCGGAAGGTGTTACAAGCATCGGACAAAAAGCGTTCAGCGGATGCACCTCTCTGACGGATGTTTCTCTTCCGAAATCGCTGCAAGAAATTGGCGTAGATGCGTTTGAGAAATGTCCTGTAAAGAGTATCCTGATCTCCGGCGATCTGACCTCCGGACAATATGCTTTTGACAGCGACGCACTCGAAACGATTACATTTGCCGATGGCGTGACAACGATTCCGGAATACACATTTCGATACATGGAAAATCTGAAAACGGTTCATTTTTCTGATACCATCACAGAGATTGGCTCTTGTGCTTTCTGCGGGTGCAAATCCCTGACGGATCTCGTGATTCCGGACAGTGTAAAGACAATCGGGGACAGTGCCTTTGAGGGCTGCACGGGTCTGGAATCTGTTGTGATCGGAAACGGCGTTAAAACGATCGGCAATCGGGCATTTTACGGATATTCTACTGAGGTTCTTGTCAATCTCAAAAAGGTGACATTTGGAAACAGCATAAAAACAATTGGTGCTGAAGCATTCGCAAATTCCGGTATCAGCGGAGCGATTACTTTTCCGGACACGCTTGAAACCATTGGGGAAAGTGCATTCGGCTGGTGTCGCAACATTACTTCTGTCCAGTTCGGCAAGGGAATCAAGCTTATCGGTAAGACATCATTTATCAGTTGCGGTAAACTGATTGAACTCGGTTTCACGGAGGGTATGAGCGATACCGTGATCGGAGAGAGCGCATTTGAAAGCGATCCGATTCTCGGAAAAGTCGTTTTCCCCAGCGGTATCGTCAAAATTGGAGAAAATGCATTTGACGGTTTCTGGACAACGCCGCAGATCACAGCGGTTGAACTTCCGGATACATTGGAAGAAATCGGCGACTGTGCATTCCGCAGTCAGCCGATCACAAGACTGGCCATTCCTGATTCTGTAACCAGTATCGGCGTTGCTGCATTTGCCAGATGTTCCAAACTCAGAACGCTGAAACTTTCCGAGAATTTAACAGGCATTCCGAGAAATTGTTTTGCGAATGATTTTGGGCTGGAAAGTGTCGTGATTCCCGACAGCGTCAGGGAAATCGGAACGGCAGCGTTTCAAAGCTGTTCCCTCAGCAATGGTCTGACACTTGGCAGCGGACTGGAATCCATCGGAACATCTGCGTTCGAGTACAGCAGCTGTCCGGTTCTGCAATTCCCTGACAGCGTCAAAGAGATCGGTGACAGTGCTTTCAACGAAAACAAAGATCTTACGAAAATAGAGAACTTTCCAAAATCTTTGGAAATGCTGGGAGAGCGTGCGTTTGGAGCATGCAGCAATCTGACGGAGATTCCGCCGATACCTGCACAGATCGGGGAAATCCCAGACAGTTTGTTCAGTGGCTGTGAAAAGCTGGACAATGTTGTTCTGGAGGACGGTATCACACAGATCGGAAACAGTGCCTTTTCGGAATGTGCACTTACGAAAATCGGAATCCCCGACAGTGTGAAAACAGTACTCAGCGGTGCATTTGCATATAATGACCTTACAGATATTACGATAGGAAAAGGCGTTGCAAAGCTCGGCTCAAGAGTATTTGCTGCAAATCCTGCAATGCATATTACTGTTCCGGATAATGTATCTGTTATCGGTGCTCAGGCAATCGGATACGGCATCAATCCCAGAGATCCTTACGGGGATCTGATCCCTATAGAGGGTTTCGTCCTGTATGGGGCGAGCCAGACCGTTAAGGATTATTCTGCGGATTACAACGTTGCATATGAAGAACCGGGCACGACAACTCCTATTGTAACCACAGTCACAACCACCGAAACAACAACGGAAACTGTCACAACAACTGTAACAACAGAGTCTACTGCAACTACCGAAACAACTGCCGATACCGTCACAACGGAGGAAAGCGGAACAACCACTTCCACTGGAAGCGTTACTTCAGCCACAACGACTACCACAATGGGATACTTTGCTTCCGAAGATGAGCTTGGCAAAATGGCAATGGAAGATTATCACCAGAAAACAGGGACCACTCCGGCGAAAGTGGAAACGACTACAAACGCTGACGGAACGCTTTCCATGCAATTGTATGATGAGGACGGAACTGTTCTGGATACCTATGTCATTGACCCTGTGACGGGAAAAGGAACAGACAGTGCGGGCGGCGAGGTCAATCTTCCGCAGACTGGTTATTCCAACATCTACAAGGTGATCGCAGGACTGGCAGCACTTATGACACTTGGCGGCGCGGCAATCGTTCTCAAGACCAGAAAAAAACATAGCTAATTCACCCGTAGGAGTGTTGTGTTCCAAGCGGCACTCCTATTTGTAAAAACAAAATGATGAAAAGAAAAGTATTACGGATTTTGGGAATCCTGTTGCTGATCTGTGGGGTTTTGATTCTTTCTCTGTTTGCGTATCGAAAGATCAGCAGAGAGGTATACCTCAAAAGATTGTTGAATGATAATATCAATTTTGAAATCCCATCTTTGCAGATAAAAGTTCCGGTACTTGAGGGAACAGATTCCAAAGCACTCCAAGTATCGGCAGGACATTTTGAGGGGACTGGTTCGCTCGGGCATGGCAATTATTGCATTGCCGGACATAACAGTACAGTCTATGCTGAGATATTCAATGACCTTGACCAGATCCAAATCGGTGATGAGATGTATTTGATCAACAATGATGAAAAGAGAACACGGTACACATATGTTGTGACGGAATACAATATCGTTGCACCACAATCTGTTGAAGTATTGGACGATTATGGCGACGACAGATTGACCGTAATATCTTGTACAGATGACGGAAAGCAAAGACAGGTGGTTGTTGGAATCCTCAAATCATTTTCAAAACCATAGCCTGTCGGCATGCAGATCAAAAAACTTCACAGCAAATGAAACCAGCCTGAAGTTCTGGTATTGGAACCTCAGGCTGGTCATTTTTATAGGTTTTTGATTTGCAGGTTCTCGAAAATTATTCCTCATTCAGCACTTGCCACAGCCCATCTTCGATTGCCTTTCTCATCTTCGGGTGCCGAATGACAAAATGAATCACCGGACTTTTGTTTTTAGAAATGATAACCCATTCATCGTGCTTGATTTGAATCTGAATGTTTCTAAAAATGCGGGCATGCTGCGGCAAAACTGTGTAATTCGGACAGCGTTCTGTAAATGCCATGGTCTGGTGATAATGTTCCAGATACTCATCGTAGGTACAGCAGATTTCATGTTCGTAAAACATTTCAGACAGAGAAAGCGTCAGCGGCATTTCTGCATATTCCTCCTGCGAAAGAACAGGGATTCTGTCCTCTACAGAACTGAACCGGAGCGTTTGCAGAAAGTGGTCTTTCACCCTGTGCAGTTCCTGCAAAAGCATTTGCTGTTTCTCCGCTGCAACATGATTTCGCTCCAGTATGTTCTGAAACAGCTCCTCTGAAATAGTGTACAGCGGAAGTGCGGTGTACAGATTGGAATGTATGCTGTTCTTTTTGGCTTCATTGGCAAGAAAGCGGTGGAATTTCTCCTTGGATTCTCCCGTGTAAATTTCCATTAAGGGGAGTGCTTTGGACAAAATATGATTGGTTTTGGTGCGGTAATAGGCAACTTCCTGTCTGGCATTGGTCAAATAATATTTGCCGTCCTTGTGGTATCCGTTGATACATTCTCCTGCAAGAGCCGCCGCACCCGAAACATAATTCAAATGATGATAGATGTCGGTGTTGTTTTTTTTCAGGTAGTATGGAGCAATCTGTCCGGTCATGTAGATGGGAATCCATGCTTCCAGCCCTAAGATCATCTCCTCCAGGGGTCGGTCAACATGGTGGATCATGTGCAGATGCAGCCCTTTTTTCAGACAGGCGGCAATGCCGAACATCCACTTTTTGTTAAATTCCATATCCTGTGCCATATCTGCCATGGGCATATCGCTGTTCATAAAAATCGGTTCCTTGGAACGGGAAAGTGCCGTTGCCTTGAAAAAGTCCAGTTCGCCCTGCTTCATCTGCTCAATGCCGTAATAATTTTTGGAAGAAGGCAGATGAAACGGCACGGTGGGGACTTTCAACTGATCAAACCGAATTAGCGTCATATATTCGTTCAGGTCGAATTCGTCCAGTTTTTTCAGATAATCTCCGATGCCTTCCTCTGCTTTCTCTTTGGGTTCGTTGCTGCAAAGATACTGAATCATTGCAGATGTGAAATCCGTATGAGATAACATATCCTTATCAGCGTGACAGTTTATCTGTTTGCAGATCTTTTCCATTTTCTCGGATTCGCCGTATTTCCGCAGCAGAAAGCTGCTCAGATTCTCTGCAAACTTCGTAATATCTGCCGGCATACGCTGTCCCTTTTTGATTCTGGAAAAATAAGACGGGTCATAGCCCATGCTTTTGGCAAGTTCATTCAGATTGATGGGAATTGTATCCACAAGGGCGGAAAACTGGCTGGAAAATTGAGCTTGGTCTGTTTCCACAATGCCGGCTGCCTCTGCCAATTGTGCAAAAACAAAATCAAAATCCAGACCTGTATCACTGTTCTGCTCTGCAATGTGGACAATCCCGGCAGCAAGTTTTTTCAAAGTATCCGTTTCCGGTATTCGTTGTCCGTTTCGGTATCTGCTGAGAGATGCCTGCGTCAAGCCAGAGGCATCTGCCAGTTCGCCGGCAGTGCAGTGTAGTTGGTGAATGTATGTATTCAATAATTCCGGAAATGTCATGTGCATCGTCCTTTCCTGTGAATACTTCTATTATAACACAGAAATGCTTTTTATGAAATACAATTTCATGATTTTTTCAAAAATTACCGATTTGGCATTGACTTTCCGGTAAAATGATTTCCTTGTTCTCAAGATATATACGATAGCTTGTCAAATCAAGTGCAACATAATCACTTCCATGGGTTACCCTTACGCTCAAGATAATCGTAAAACGCCTGTCTGCTGACTTGCAGCGTGTTGCAGTAAAAACTGATTTTTCCGGTGTTTCTGCCGTCATCTGTCCGGATCGCAATATACATCAATCTTTGTTCTTTCCCGATCTCTGACGGCCGGCAGCAAAAAAAGCCGCTGCATCCTCTAAAAAGCTCATTCATTTCGCAAAAACTTATTTATTTCGCTTAGCCGCTTGTTTTCTTTTTCCAATGCTTTGATCAGCTTTCTCAGTTGCTGGTTTTCTTCGGCGATATTCAGAGATTCTTCCGGGCTGCGTTCTCCGCAGCCAATATCAAGGCTTCCGATTTTTGCTTTTCTGATCCAGCCGTACAGCGTATTTACGGGTATCTGAAGTTCATTCGCTGCTTTTACCGCCCCTATCTTTTTTGCAAGCTTTACTGCCTGCACTTTGTACGCATTTTCATATTGTTTATTTTCTGACATTCCTTTTTCCTCCATTTTTTCTTTCCCTATTTTATTCCTTTGAGGTTAGGGTGTCAAGTTTTATTATACTACATCGATCCGAGTCTTGCAGGAAAACGATTATGAGACGGATGAGCTGGAAGAACGAGTGGAGGAACTGTTGCAGGGGATGTGATTTGAGGAAAGTGTGTCACTTTTTTCACGGTATATAAAGATAAGACCAGCCTGAGGTTCTATGATTGGAATCTCAGGCTGGTTGTTTTATGGCTTTTTAGGAGTGAAGAAGGTGATGTGCTTTTTGAAAATCTATCCTTAAAATATATTGGAAAATGAGCCAAAGTCATTTTAACGCTCGGTCGTGTTATAATGAGTTTGATTTAATGCTTACCGAGCGTAAAAGGCGTGTTAAAATGAATATTGGATTTCGAGAAAATATGATGGCTGAATTCAAGAGCAATCTGAAAAAGGTATCAGATGATGTGATAATTGAAAGTGTAGTGCCATAGGCAACACCTTATCAATGATTATTTGGTAAAGTTTGAACGGTTGGCTTTACAGCAATAAAACCGAAAGGACAGATACAAATGATCGATGCGATGTATAATTACAGACAGGGTGAAATCCACTCCGCCGAGTTCTCCGATGAGTTTAACAAGCTCTGCATACCGTTTGAAAATTCACTGAACGAGGAGCAGATTGACGTATTCCACAAGATACTTGACTGCGTGAGCGAGACTGCTGCTGATGAAATGCGTTCCGCATACAAGGTCGGTTTCAAGGACGGTGCAGCTATGATGCAGGAGATTCAGGACTAAAATAATTACAGAATAAAAAAAGGGAATGTTTTCGTGATCGGGGCATTGCCCTTTGACGATCCATAAGTATAGCATAGCAAGCTATAACCCAAAGGTTCAAACCATATAACCAATCGAAACTTCTCAAAGCCTTCTTTTCATGGTATAATATACACAAGGAACACGAATCGGAGGTGTTCTCATGGAAGAAAAGGCAAAAAAGAAACTGACGGTCAAGGGACTTCTGAAAGCACTTCTTGTTGTCCTGCTGATACTTGTCATCCTATCGCTTATCATCATTTTGGGCGGCAAGGGCAACAAGAAGGATAATGCGATTATCAGAGGCGAAAGTGGAACGAAGTCGCTTGTGGTATATTTCTCTCAGGCAGATGTAGTTGATCTCGACAAGACCGATGCTGTTTCATCGGCAAGTATGAGAACGGATAACAGCGGAAATGTTTACGGCAACACAGAGTACGTTGCAAGACTGTTTCAGCAAGCAACGGGTGCAGTATTCAGACAAGCAGGCTCTATTACGAGAGCTATCCGCTGACGGCTTATCGTGCGTTCTGGGAGGAACTGTTTAACACTCGTCCGAAGCTGATCGGACTTCCAGATGATCTCGATCAGTATGATACGATCTATATCGGATTTCCCGTATGGTGGTTCAATGCCCCGATGCCGATAGGTTCTTTCTTTGAGGAATACGATGTCAGCGGAAAGACCATTGTTCCGTTCTGCACAAATCAGGGCAGCGGCGTTGATTCGGGCTATGAGCTTCTGAAGGACGAATGTGACGGAGCAACGGTCGCAGAGGGTTTCAACGGAAACAATACCGATCTGAATGAAGTAACAAACTGGCTGAAAAGTCAGGGATATATCAATGACTAATGGGAGGTCAACTATGGAATATGTACAGCTCAACAACGGGATCAAAATGCCCATGCTCGGCTACGGCGTGTATCAGGTGACAAAGAACGAGTGCGAGAGGTGTGTGACTGATGCACTTTCGGTGGGCTATCGTCTGATCGACACGGCACAGAGCTATTTCAACGAGGAAGAAGTTGGTGCAGCTATCACAAAATCGGGTATTCCCCGTGAGGAGATTTTTCTCACAACTAAGGTCTGGGTGGAGCATTACGGCTATGAGGAGTGCAAGAAATCGGTCTACACTTCCCTCGAAAAGCTGAAAACCGACTATCTCGACCTGATGCTCCTGCACCAGCCGTTCAGCGATTATTACGGTGCATACCGTGCATTGGAGGAGCTTTACAACGAGGGCGTTCTCCGTGCGATCGGCGTATCCAACTTCTATCCCGACAGACTGGTAGACATCGCCAGCTTTGCGAACATCGTACCAATGGTAAATCAGGTGGAAACGCACGTCCTCAATCAGCAGAAGGTCGCCAAGGAGTACATGGACAAGTACGGTGTACAGTGTGAGGCGTGGGCGCCCTTCGGCGAGGGCAGAGGCGGTCTGTTTGAGAATGAAACGCTCATAAATATCGGCAAAAAATATGGCAAGACCTCCGCACAGGTCATGCTCCGCTGGAATATTCAGCGCGGTGTTGTTGTGCTGCCGAAGTCCACACACAGAGAGCGAATGATACAGAATATCGACGTTTTCGACTTCACGCTCTCTGATGAAGATATGACAGCGATCGCCGCCCTCGACACTGCGACAAGCTCGTTCTTCTCCCACTACGATCCTGCAATGGTGGAGTGGTTCGTGAAGATGGTCAAGGAACGCAAGAAGAACAATCGCAGTGAGAAGGAAACAAAGAACTGGTAAGGAGAAATGATATGAGCATTTTATTTATCAACGGCAGCCCGAATCCTGATGGAAATACTGCCGGACTTGCGAAGATACTGCTGAATGGTAAGAATTACGAAACACTGAATCTGACAGACTATGTGATCGGCGTGTACGGACAGAAGCTCCCTAACGATCAGTTTGATGAGGTGATCGCAAAGATCAAGGCGGCAGATGTACTTGTGATCGGCTCTCCACTTTACTGGCACAACATCTGTGGCAGTGTGCGTACTTTGCTTGACAGATGCTATGGTCCGGTCGGGCAAGGAGAACTGAGCGGTAAGCTGTTCTTTATCTTTCAGGGAGCAGCACCCGAAAAGTGGATGCTTGAAGCCGGAGAATATACAATGTCACGCTTTGCAGGGCTTTACGGACTTTCCTATGAGGGTATGATCGTGAACTCCTCCGATGCAAAAAAGCTGTCTGCAAAGGTATAAGATGTATGAAAGACCTGTCTGATCTATTTGGACAGGTCTTTTGGCATTAACCTAAAGGTTTATACTTGTTTTTTCGTCGGTGCTGTGATATAATGGAATATAGCAGATCTCTACGAAGGGAGCATTATTATGTATAACCACCAGCTCGACACATTTATCGTTGTCGCAGACAGCGGCAGCTTCAATAAAGCGGCGGAAGCACTGTTTATCTCGCCACCTGCGGTCATCAAGCAGATCAATCTGCTGGAAGGCAGTCTCGGTGTCCGTCTGTTTACACGCACGCACAGAGGATTACAGCTCACAAAGGCAGGACAGTCGGTCTATGAGGATGCACGGTATATCATCGCCTATTGCCGTGAATCGGTGGAGCGGGCGAAGAAAGCCGATGACACACAACCGTCTGTACTTCGTATCGGTACATCGACCATGACACCCGGACAGACCATTGTGGATATGTGGACGCAGATCAGAGAGGAGATCCCCGACATCAAATTCCAGCTCGTCCCCTTTGAGAATACGCCCGAAAATGCAAGGGAGATACTAAAGAATATGGGCAAGAACATCGACATTGTGTGCGGAGTTTATGATGAACGAGCACTGAAAAACTGGCAGTGTGCGGCGCAGTTCGTAGCAGATGTACCCATGCGCTGTGCAGTATCGTTCTATGATCCTCTTGCGAAAAAAGACAGGCTGACCGTGGAAGACCTACACGGCAGGTCGATCATGCTGATCCGTGAGGGCTGGAACGAGGAAACGGACAGGCTCCGCAAATGGCTCACGGAAGAACACCCTGATATCAACATTGTGACATTTGATTTCATCAATCTCTCGGTGTTCAACGATTGTGAGAACAGCGATCATATCCTGATGTGTATTGATATGTGGTCGAATGTCCACCCGCTGCTGAAAACGCTGCCTGTGGACTGGGACTATTCCATGCCCTTCGGTCTGCTTCATGCACCGAAACCGAGCAAGACCGTGAAGCGGTTTCTGAATGCGGTGAAAAAGCTGAATAAGTAATAACCCAAAGGTTAATAGGTAGAAACAAACGGAGACTTCTCATGAGGTCTCCGTTTTGTTATAATATAGGTAAAGAAAACCGAAACGGAGGTATTGCTTATGAAACATTCAATGAAAATCATGATCCCATTTCTGATAATCGCAGGATTGCTCACAGGCTGCGGAAGTCAGGTAACAACAGGTTCAAAAGCTGAAACAACACAAGCGACAAAAACAGAAACGACTACGGCAGTATCAGAACAAGAAACGCAGACGGAAACAGAGCAAACCATCGAAGCTCCCGAAGAAATGACCGATGAGACCGCTGACAGTAATATCCTCGTGGTCTATTATTCGGCTCAGGAGCATACCAAAGGTGTGGCAGAGATCGCTGCCGATGTGCTTGGAGCAGATATGTTTGTGATTGAACCTGTGGAAACTTACACAGAGGACGACCTCAACTGGACGAATGAGCAGAGCCGAGTCGTGACAGAGCATAATGACGAGAACCGTCACACAGAGCTTGTTTCCACGACTGTTGAGAACTGGGACAGCTATGATACTGTTCTGATCGGCTATCCCCTCTGGTGGAGAGAAGCCTCATGGGTGGTCAATGATTTTGTAAAGGATAATGATTTCAGCGGAAAAGACGTTATCCCTTTCTGCACATCAATGTCAGACGGCATTGGCGACAGCGGTGTTCACCTTGCTGAAATGGCAGGTACGGGCAACTGGCTCGAAGGTATGCGGTTCAGTGAATATTACGATACTGCCGAAGTTACAGAATGGGTAGACAGTCTGAATTTGCAGTAAACGGTCAACACATCTTTCAGAAAGGAGCGAAGGAGATGAACGCTATGAAACGCTTTGCATTACTTGGAACAGTACTGATGTTATTCCTGACAGGCTTCGGAACACAGCAGGAAAACACAGCAAACTCGCAGACGATACCAAAAGCCGCCGTAAGTTCAGATACGGTGAAGGAGATCGCCCAGACGGGTATGAGTACCGCCGTTCCCGATACATATTTGCAGCCGATCGAACAGGCAGGAACGGTCACGCAGATCACCTATGACAGCAAGGACTTTGTCCGTGACGGGAGCGATATTACCAAGACCGCATACGTCTATCTTCCCTACGGCTACGATGAAAACGACACCGAAACACGCTACAACATCTGCTACTTGATGCACGGCTGGGGCGGTCATGCAGGTGAGTATTTTCAGTACGCAAACATCACGGATATGCTGGACAATATGATCGCTAAGGGCGATATTCCGCCGACGATATTTGTATCCGCCACATTCTACAACGACAATTCCGACACGGGCTTTTCCGGCTCTGTTGCGGAGTTCAGACAGTTTCACCGTGACTTTGAGGAATACCTGATGCCTGCGGTAGAGGGACAGTTCCACACCTACGCGGAAAGCACCTCGCCCGACGATCTGAAAGCCAGCCGTGACCACAGAGCCTTCGGCGGATTCTCCCTCGGCTCGGTGACAACGTGGCTGCAATTCTGCTATGATTCCGACTATATCCGCTACTTCCTGCCCATGAGCGGTTCGTGCTGGTATTACGGCGGTTACGGCGATTTCCAGATCGAAAAAAACGTGGACTTCATTCAGCAGCTCATTCAGGACAACGACCTTGACGAGCGTGGATATTTCATCTATCACGGTGTCGGCACGAATGATACGGTGAAGTCGCAGTCCATTGATATGGCGGAGGAAATGCTCTCCCGCAGCAATATTTTCACGCCCGACCACTACGTTTTCTATCAGCGTGAGGGCGGTCAGCACGACCACATTTCCTGCCGTGAGTTCATGTACAACGCTCTGCCGCTGTTCTTCGAAGGTGAGAACGTGCAGACAGATAGCTTTACTGAAAATACAACAGTCGCAGAGGTCAAAGCAAATGTAGCTTTCGGTGATTTCGGCAGACTGCTTTTCCCCGTGGACAGGACTGTTTCCGACGATATGACACTGAAAGATGTGAGTTCAAGCAGTACCTACACATGGTACAATTATATCAAGCCCGAAAAGACCGTTGAGATCGTCAATTACCTGAAAAACGCCGCAGAAAGCGGTCAGCAGATATTCTACAACATCTACACCGAGGAGGAAATGCAGGCGGACAGCAGTCTGCGTGACACGGGACTTTTCTTCTTCAAGGGTGAGGACAATGCGAAATTTGCTGTGTGCAATGCAGGCGGCGGATTTGCCTATGTGGGGGCGATGCACGACAGCTTTCCCCATGCTCTTGAACTGTCAAAAATGGGCTATAATGCCTTTGCGCTGATCTACCGTCCCGATGCTCCCTATGATGACCTTGCGAGGGCGATCGAGTTTATTCATGACAATGCCGACACGCTGAAAGTCGATCCTGATGATTATTCTTTATGGGGCGGCTCGGCAGGTGCAAGAATGGCGGCAACGCTTGGCAATGCGGACTATTTGCAGCAGCTCACAGGTCGCACCGACATCGGACAGGCAGGTGCGGTCATCATGCAGTACACGGGCTACACCTACACTTCAAAGGCGGACGCTCCGACTTATGTTTGCGTGGGAACGAGTGACGGTATCGCAAATTGGAAAACGATGCAGAGCCGCCTGAATACCCTTGAAAGCTACGGTATCCCCACGGAGTTCCATGCCTATGAGGGACTTCCGCACGGCTTCGGACTCGGCACGGGAACAGTGGCAGAGGGCTGGATCTACGATGCTGTGAACTTCTGGGAGGAGCAGTTTTCGGGAACGATCCCCACAAAGCGTGAGCCTGCCAATTTACAAAACTGGCTGCTGACCAAGGCAAAAAACGCACACGGCAATGACTACGATCTGAACCATGATGAGCGATGGGATGTGTTTGATCTCTGCCTGATGAAACGTGAGCTTTTGAATGGAAGCATTGAATTCGGTACACAGGAAAAAGACGGCTTTATCGTGGATAATGTGCTGCATTCCGATACACAGGGCGATATCCATTTTTCAAGCTATATCCCCGAAAGCTATGACGGCTCTGAACCCTATGCGTTGTTCGTAACGCTCCCCGGTTGGAAGGGGCTGTACTTTCAGGGCGTGGGTGCGAACCTCGGTGAAAGCTATCCTTTTGAAGCAAGAAATTACAATGACAAGATGATCGTTCTCTCCACGCAGCTTGACGATTGGGGCGAAACATCAGCAAATATGGCGATAGAGCTGACGGAGTATTTTCTGGAGCATTACAATATCGACCGGAAGAAAGTCTATCTGCACGGCTTTTCGGGCGGCGGTGAAACAGGCTCGCTCGTCATGGGCAAACGCCCTGAGCTGTTCAGCACCTATTTGATGACAAGCTCCAAGTGGGACGGTGATCTTGATGTCCTCGCAAATGCCCATACTCCTGTGTATATGGCGATCGGTGAAGACGACAGCTACTACGGTTCAGGCTATCTGAAACAGGCGTACAGCGATCTGTATTCCCTGTATAAAGTGCAGGGGCTTTCTGCCAATGAGATCAGCGAGCTGCTTGTCCTTGATGTAAAGGAACAGGACTATTTCTCCGAACGAGGTTTCAGAGATCAGCACGGCGGCGGTATGGCTTTTGCGGGAGATGAAAGCATTATGGGCTGGCTGTTCTCACAATGAGTAATAACCCAAAGGTTTATAGGTGATAACGAATCGGAACTTCACAAGTGGCTCCGATTTTATTATAATGAGTATAACAAATCAAAACAAGGAGGGTTTCCTATGAAACGTATCTTCACATTAGGTGCTTTGCTTAGTGCTGTCGTGATCTGTTCAGGCACGATGACAGCGATCACCTCAGTCCAGGCTGACACAAGCGAGTACACCTACACCATTCAAGATGCCCGCAATTTGCAGGACTTCCTGCTTGCAAAACCGACAACTGAGGATCTGACAGGAAAGCCTTATGATATGAACAATGACGGTCGATGGGACGTATTCGACCTCTGCCTGATGAAACGTGAAGTGCTGAACAACACCCCGGATAATGATGATACCAATAACCTTGTGGTTTATTACTCCGCAAGCGGTACAACGGAAGAGATCGCAGACTATATCGTTGAAGCGATGAACGCTGACACGTTCGTGATCACACCCGTCCAGCCCTATTCTGATGCCGACCTCGACTGGACAGATCAGACCAGCCGTGTGGTCATGGAGCATAATGACGAGAACCGCCACACGGAGCTTGTTTCCGTTGATGTCCCCGATTGGGAAAGCTATGACAATGTGTTTATCGGCTATCCGATCTGGTGGCAAGAAGCATCGTGGGTTGTGGACGATTTCGTGAAGGAAAATGATTTCACAGGCAAGAACGTCATTCCGTTCTGCACTTCCATGTCCTCTCCGCTTGGCGACAGCGGAACGCTCCTTGCGGAAATGGCAGGCACGGGCAACTGGCTTGAGGGTATGCGGTTCACAAGCAGTTCTGCAAAGGAAACGGTGCAGTCATGGGCGACAGGACTTGACCTCCCGAATCAGGAGCAGAAAAATGATATTCTCATTGCTTATTTCACCCCGGCGGAAAACAGCGGCGTTGATGCAATTTCCTCTGCAACACTGACCACATGGAATGGTGAGAATATGGGTGCTGCGGAGGTTCTTGCGAACATGATTCATGACCATACTCGCTCCGATATGTTCTCTATCCGCACGGAAGTCAATTATCCGCTGGAATATAACGATCTTGCGGATTATGCAAAGGACGAGCAGGACAATGATGTATTGCCGGCACTGACTTCGCATATTGAGAACCTCGATCAGTACAGCACGATCATTGTGGTGTTCCCGGATTGGTGGTACACCATGCCGCAGGCTGTTTACAGCTTCTTTGATGAATACGATCTCGCAGGAAAGACGATCATTCCTTGCTCCACGCACGCAGGAAGTTATCTGACAGGCTCTCCTGCAACGATCAGGGAGCTTGAACCCGATGCAAAGGTCATTGATGACGGCTTCACGGTCGCTGCGAACAGAGTCACGACCGCTGAGGACGATGTAACCGCCTGGGCGGAAAAACACGAATTAAACTGAAACAACAGGAAGAGAGGAATCGTTATAAATCAAAGAATTATCGGTAAAGATCTGGAAGTCAGTGCAATTGGTCTCGGCTGTATGGGAATGAGCCACGCTTACGGTAACCAGTGTACGCCCGATGAAGCGAAAAAGCTCATCGAAACAGCGATAGAGAACGGCTGCACGTTTTTTGACACAGCAGAGGTCTACGGAGAGCCTGACTGTCCGCACCACAATGAGGAAATGCTCGGTGAGATCTTGAAGCCGTACCGCAGCAAGATCGTGCTTGCAACAAAATTCGGCGTGAAGTTCGATGTGTCTGCACCGACTGTCAACAAGCCTGTGATACCCGATTCCCGACCGGAGCAGATACGCAAGTCAGTTGAGGGAAGTCTGCGCCGTTTGCAGACCGACCATATCGACCTCTATTATCAGCACAGGCAGGATCCCGATGTGCCTGTTGAGGAAGTCGCAGGTGTCATGGCTGACCTGATCCGAGAGGGCAAGATCACCCATTGGGGACTGTCCGAGGTGAATGAGGAGATTATCCGCCGTGCCAATGCGGTCTGCCCCGTGACGGCAATTCAGAACCGCTATCATATGATGTACCGGGGTTATGAAGCGCTTTTTCCCGTTCTGGAGAAATTGCAGATCGGATTTGTGGCGTTTTCGCCCCTTGCAAACGGTCTGCTGTCGGGTGCATATTCGCAGAACAGCACATTCAGCGAGCAGGGCGATTACCGCAAGGCAATGCCGCAGTTTCAGGCGGATTCTTATGAGAAAAACAGAGCTTTATTCTCGCTGATACAGCGGTATGCAGAAGATAAAAATGCCACTTCTGCACAAATATCCCTTGCGTGGCTGATTTGCAAAAAGCCCTATATCGTGCCGATCCCCGGAACGAGAAAGCTCGGTCGCCTGACAGAAAACCTTGGTGCTGCCAATGTGGTGCTGACCACACAGGAGATCGCTGAGATCGACAAGGCACTGATTGATATGGAGATGTCCGATGTGTTCGGAGGAGCGAAGATCGTGAAGAAGTAATAACCCAAAGATTTACAGGTAATAACTGATCGGAACTTCACAAACGGTTCCGGTCATGTTATATATAGTGATACAGAAACACATAAGGAGGTATCCCACATGAGCAAGAAGCTGGTACTTTACTTCTCGGTATACGGCACAGCAAAGAAAGTCGCTGAGGAGATCGCAAGGCAGACGGGAGCAGACCTGACGGAGATCATTCCCGAAATACCTTATGACAGCAACCGTGACAACTACAATGCACTTGCGGCTTATGCAAAGAAGGAACATGATGAGGATATGCGTCCTGCGATAAAGAATGACATCAATATCGCTGACTATGATACTATTTTCATCGGCTATCCCATGTGGTGGTACACCTTCCCAATGATCATTTACACGCTGTTTGACAAGTACGATTTCAGCGGCAAGACCATTATTCCGTTCAACACACATATGGGTTCTCACGATGGCGGTACTTATGATACCATTCGTGAGCTTGAACCGAATGCGACTGTTGTGATGAACGGTCTGCCTGTTGAAATGAAAACAGCGGAAACAGGTGCGGCAAAACAGGTCGAAAAATGGCTGAAAAGTCTGAACATATAAGAACCTGTCTTCACAAGCGTATACAAGTGTCTTTTCGGCAAATTTTGCTGCATCCTGCGTGAAAAATACTTGCCGGGCGACAGCCCGCCTGCGTATTTTTGCCTTGCCTGCAACAAAATTATGCTCGAAAATCCACATATATTTCTTGTGAAGACAAGTTCTAATATTTAAGGCGGATACGATCATGGAATTTGTAACACTGAACACAGGAGCAAAAATGCCGCTGGAAGGCTTCGGCGTATTTCAGGTACCCGATCCTGCCGTATGCGAGCAGGCAGTCTTCGATGCGATCAAGACAGGCTACCGTTTGATCGACACAGCACAGGCTTACATGAACGAGGAGGCTGTCGGCAAGGCTGTGAACCGTGCAATTGCTGACGGCATTGCAAAGCGTGAGGAGCTTTTTATCACCACCAAAGTGTGGGTATTCAATATGAATACTGAGGACACAGCTTATGAGTCTGTAAAGATCTCCAGCTGATTCAGGATTATCTGCTGGGAAAAATCACAGCATTCTCAAAAAGCAGTGCGGGTTCTGATGAAACGAATCCAACTGCATATAGAGAATCGCTGTTCATCGGCTTGACCCGTTCAGATCTGTTTGGATATGTGGGTGCCGCCTGTCCTGCACCAGGACTGACACCTGGAACAGATTTGAGTATGCACCCCGGTCAGCTGCAGGAAAATCAGCTGAAACCGGCATACCAGATGCCGAATCTGATCATGATTACCGGCGGTGGGAAAGATGGTACAGTTGGCTCACAGCCTTCTGTTTATCACAATATCTTGTCTGCAAATGGAATTGAACATCTCTGGCATTCTGTTTCTGATGGAGGGCATGATTCATCTGGCGTTCAGCCACATTTTTATAACTATCTTCGTGGGATTTTTCAAAGTAAAAAATGATTTTCTCCCCAATGGGAAGAATCATTTGCAATAAATCTCTGCGGCTCTGTTCCAAGCCGCAGATGAAAAGAAGCTTCTGAAAATTCATGCTGTTCCAATGGTTTTTAGGTTTTGTTTCTTTGAAAAGCGGTGGCTTTTTGATAAGCTGCCGCTTTTTTCATAAACCTGTACGTTGAGAGGGCTTGCGGCAAAGCGTGTCACTTTTCTCACTGCATATAAGGCAATACCGCACAAAGAGCGTCTGGCGACTTTGCACGCCATCTGCTTGCAAATTTCCCTTCAGAGCCTGTTTCGTATCTTCCCGCACGCATCTTGCGTGCATATTTTCCGAGATATTTCGGGAAAATACTCGAAAATCCACAAAGGATTTTCTCCGTTTTTCCCTTCATCTCTCAAAAAATCTGACGACGCAATCTGCATACGTCAGATACGAAACAGACTCTCATATTTCACAAAAATGCTCGTGAATACATCAAGTATTCACTCCGCTTTTTGTTTCATCTGACGAAAAATTTGACGACGCATCTGTCGCACAATCTTTGTGCGGTATTGCCCTTACATTTTAATTTCTCGTGCAATCTTCGGGTGATACTTGAATCTTACAGTACAGGAAAAACGCGAACTCTTTTCTTTTTTTGCTTCTTTTTTTCTTTTCAGTAAAGAAAAAAAGAAGCGTAACTCCTTGTGAAATCGGTTGATTGCTGTAGCGGGTGAACCCCTCAGTCAAGCCTGCGGCTTGCCAGCTCAGCACAAGGCACGCCCTTCGGGTGCCCTAAAGGGGAGCCTAGCAATACAAACTTGCAAACGCCGTATGAAATAAAGTTACCCGCCCGCACCAGAAAAACACCTGAATATCAACACTGCCAATACAGGCAAGGGCAACAATCGGCGTTGGCAAGCCACAGGCGGACAGCGAGGTA
>ERZ1031347.465-NODE-465-length-18482-cov-5.533076_pt1 | contig 18482 bp, 10 predicted proteins | sample MGYA00517106_ERZ1031347 | MGnify/ENA primary metagenome ERZ1031347 (study PRJEB33719, sample SAMN04261392) | wastewater metagenome | biome: periurban shantytown; feature: human; material: feces | host: Homo sapiens | place: Peru: Lima | collected 2012-07-19 ...
GTCTCTATTAGTGCGTTATATATTATTACATACCAGGAGGTAAGAAAATGTTTGGATTTGATGAAATTACAAAAGTAGATCCGGAAGTTGCGGCGGCAATGACGGATGAACTGAACAGACAGAATAACAATCTGGAGCTGATCGCATCAGAGAATATCGTATCAAAGGCAGTTATGGCAGCTATGGGAAGCCATCTGACAAATAAATATGCGGAAGGTTATCCCGGAAAAAGATATTATGGTGGATGCCAGTATGTAGACGTAGTGGAAGATCTTGCCAGAGAGCGTGCAAAAGAATTATTTGGATGTGAATATGTAAATGTTCAGCCACATTCCGGAGCACAGGCGAATATGGCAGTATTTTTCGCTATTTTAAATCCCGGCGATACGTTTATGGGAATGAATCTGGATCACGGCGGACATCTGACACATGGTTCACCTGTAAATATGTCCGGTAAATATTTTCATTGCGTACCTTATGGTGTAAATGATGATGGATTTATAGATTATGACAAGGTTCTTGAGATCGCAAAGGAATGCAAGCCAAAGCTGATCGTAGCAGGTGCATCAGCATATGCAAGAGCAATCGATTTCAAGAGATTCCGTGAGATCGCAGATGAGGTTGGTGCATATCTGATGGTAGATATGGCACACATCGCAGGTCTTGTAGCAGCAGGACTTCATATGAGCCCGATTCCATATGCACATGTTACAACAACTACTACACATAAGACACTTCGCGGACCTAGAGGTGGTATGATCATGTGCAGCAACGAGATCAATGAGAAATTCAACTTCAATAAGGCAGTATTCCCTGGTATCCAGGGTGGACCTCTGATGCATGTCATCGCAGGTAAGGCAGTATGTTTAAAGGAAGCATTACAGCCGGAATATAAGGAGTATCAGGCACAGGTTGTAAAGAATGCAGCAGCACTTGCCTCTGCATTAATGGCAAGAGGCTTCAATATCGTATCAGGCGGAACTGATAACCACCTTATGCTGGTAGATCTTCAGAATCTGGACCGTACCGGTAAAGAAGTGGAGAAGCTTTTGGATGAGGTTCATATCACTGTAAATAAGAACACAGTACCAAATGATCCAAAATCTCCGTTTGTAACAAGCGGTATCCGTATTGGAACACCTGCAGTTACAACCAGAGGTGCAAATGAAGCTGATATGGAGACAATTGCTGAGGCTATCAAGGCAGCAGTTATTGATGATGATAAGGCAAGAGCAGAAGCCCTTGTTAAGAGTATTGTAGAGAAATATCCACTGTATGCATAAGGTTGTTATATGGAAGATTTATTTGACGAGAAGCTGTTAGAAGCGATCCGGCTTGCAGAAGCATTGCAGGATGGACAGTCAGAAGAAAAAGAGCCAGAAGTAAAACAGGAAACCGAAAGTAGCAGTCCGGTCAGCCGGCAGGAAGAACCGGCTGCTGACCCGGCTCCTCAGACAGGTGAAGAAGCTGTTGATCTGTTGATTAAAGAGATTGTACAGGAAGCGCAGGATGAGATTGCAGCGGAAGGAATCCGAACCGAAGATATAAAAAAGAATTTTTTTCAAAAGAAAGCGGAAAATCAGAACGAAACTTCGTTCAGAGAAAAAACTCAGAATCAAAAAAGAGATATTGAGAAAAGTACAGATGAGGATCTGTATGTACGTGCGCGGGAACATAAGCGAATGGGACCGAAAAAGCTGCGTGATCCGTGGAGTCTGAAGAAGAAAATAATTGTTGGCACATTTGTGGCGATCCTTGTTCTGGTCGGAATACCGACAGCCATTCTGGCTTGGATGATAAATCAGGGGAAGAAACAGCTGGCAGCAAATGCAGCATCGGAGATCATCAGTTTTCATGAGGATGGTTCGCATTCTACTGCGGTAACCTATAATGGAAAAAATTATGTATATAATAAAGACATTATATCGATCCTTGTATTTGGCGTAGATAACAGTGAGTATCAGGCACCAAAAGAGGATTCTTCCGATGACCTGAATCTGTATGGGGAAGAGACAACGGAAGAAACCGATACCAGAGACAGGGATGATGAATTGACATATTCCGATGCAAATGGATCGGAATATGTACGGTATGGTGGAAGGGTTGATATGTGTTTCCTGTTTGTATTTAATAAAAAGACAGGAAAACTGGATGTGATCGATATTAACCGGGACAGCATGACGGATGTCGATATCTGTACAACGAAGGGCGAGGTCGCGCTGACTGATACGATGCAGGTGGGGCTTGCCTATGGATATGCAGATGGCGGGACGATAAGCTGTCAGAATTTCACAAAGAAGATTTCAGAGATGCTCTACGATCTTCCAATCCATGGCTATATCGCACTTGATATGGAAGGAATTGCGGATATCAATGACGCGGTAAAAGGTGTTACCCTATATGCCAAAGATACGGTGAGTGAGAATGTATTTGCCAAGGATACAGTGACGCTTGAAGATGAAGATGCATATAAGTATGTAGAGAAGATGGCGACCAGAGTGGAGACTCTTGGGGAACATGCAAACCGGATGGCAAGACAGGAACAGTATCTTACTTTATGGATTGAGCGTTTCCTGCAGCTTTATGGAGATAGCAGGAAAGAAGCAAAGGTTGTATATGAAGCGGCAAAACCATATATGCAGACAAATCTGGATCGGAATGATATCCTGTATTTATATTACCGGATGCATGGTATTGATCTGAATGTGGCGGAGTCGGATGTGACAGATCTTCCGGGTAGATACGAGAGAAACACATATTTTGATGAATACAAACTGGATCAGGAAGCGTTGGTTGATTTATTGATCCGGGTATTTTATACAGAAAAAGAATAATTTGTAAAAATGTTCCAAATGCGGATTGAAGCAAGATCGGAAAAATGGTAAAATTGACCTAGATTTTGCGGATTTTCCGTATTTGGAATTTTTATTTTACAGGGCGGTCTGTTCCGCAGACAAACGAAGACATGGAGGGTTGCATAATATGAAAAAATGTGTAAGATTCGTAACGGCGTGGCTGCTAACCATTGTAATGGTAGCAGTGACAGTATTCCAGTGGGGAGGGCTGGCGGCAGGTGCCGGAGAAACCGTACAGGCGGCAGACTTGATCGATCTGAGTGATGAAGACACGAATAACGTAAAAATTAATTTGACAAATAGCACAGGGAATTTCCGGTATACAGGTTCTCCGATTGAACCGGAAATTTCTGTTACCGTGAATGGACAGACGATCAGCCCGAATTGTTATACGGTTGAATATAAGGATAATGTAGAGCTTCGAAAGGGAACAGAATCAGCTGAGATCTGGATCTATGGTATTGAGAGTCGGGGATATACAGGTTCTCAGTATGCATATTTTCATATTATAGAGGGCGATATTTCAAAAGCTGACGTTGCTTTTAAAGGTGATGCATATTATAACAGTACAGGATCGATCCTGTATGTGCCATATGTAAAACCGGGAGTAATGAATCCACTTATTGATAAAGTATCCTATGGAGGAAAAAAGTTAACTGAAAATAAGGATTATACATTGACAAAGGGAAACACATTAAAAGGAGTTGGAAAAAGTGGCAATCTTGTTATTACAGGAAAATCAGGCTCTAACTGGTCATCGGCTTCTTCTTATAGTAAGAAAATACCTTGGCAGGTAGTAAAGGCAGATATTGCGTCCGAGAATATCACCATGGAATATACGAATTGTACCTATGATGGAACAGCAAAGGCACCAAAGATTACAATAGAGGATTCCAGATTCAGAACATATTATCCAACAGCAACAGTTGATGGAACATTGGAAGAGGGTACAGATTATACAGTTACATATGGCGATGCAGCTCATGATAATATACAGCCGGGAACCGTGAAAGTAGTGATCACAGGAAAAGGTAATTATTCTGGTTCGGTTGAGAAAGAATTTATGATCAGTGATGCCGGAAAGAATCAGGATATTTCCCAGGCGGATATCAAAGTATCGGATGCAACTTATACCGGGGCAGCGGTGACTCCGGATGTAAAAGTTGTCTATGCCGGTACGACATTGAAAAAGGATAAGGATTATACGGTTCAATATCGAAATAACATAAATGTTGGTACAATGACTGCAACTGCAGTTATCAGTGGAATGGGTGATTATACAGGCTCGGTAGAAAAGAACTTTACGATCAATAAAAAGGATTTGAGTGATCCGACCATTAAGGTTACAGCAAGTGATGTGACATATGCATATGGTTCTAATGTTTCATCACCTGTAATTACTGTTACAGATACAGCATCGGGAAAAGAATTAACTGGTGGAACATATGGTACAGATTATACGATCAGTTATCCTACACGTCCTACAGAAGTTGGAGACAATTATTCATTTACGATCACAGCAAAGGCAGATTCTAATTATACAGGAACTGCAACAGGTACATATCGGGTGCTGCCACTTGATGTGTCACAGTCCGCACAGGTGACACTGGCACAAACGGAATATGAGTATAATGGTGAGGCGTTTAAGCCTGCTGTAACAGTTGTAGTTGTAAATGGAATAACCTTGGAAACCGGAAAAGATTATGCAGTAGATTATAAGGATAATATAGATGCTGGTGATAAGGCTAAAGTTATTGTTACATTTAAAGGAAATTATACAGGAAGTGTGACATCATACTTTACGATCACATCACCACTTCCAAATGTTAAAGATGCGTCTCTTACAATATCGGATCAGACATATACAGGAAAACAGATCACTCCGGATGTAAGTACGATAACGATAGCAGGTCAGACCTTTACAAAGGATAAGGATTATACCGTTACTTACGGGGAGAACAAGAATGTTGGTTATGGTCAGATCACATTGACAGGAAATAAACAGACCTGTGCAGGAACCCGTTTGATTGAGTTCAAGATCAATGCAGCGAATATTAATCGGGTTTGTACCGTGAAAGGTCTGGTATCCGGTCAGAAATTCGCATATACCGGTTCGGCGATTATACCAAAGATATCTGTAATTTATGGAAACATTACTCTGGTTGAGAATGAAGATTATACGATCCAGTATAGTTCATCGAATCCGGTAAAAGCGGGATCGTACGTTGTGGTGATCACTGGTAAAGGTAATTATACAGATCATATAGACCTGTTGTATATGATCACTTCCGTTTCTATTGATAGTGCAACCGTTAAATATGCAGAATATGATAATATCTATAATGGATCTGCAAAAAAACCTAAGGTTACAAGCATTGTAACGGAAGATGGAACAACAATAACTGATCTGAATGCTTTTGATGTTACATATACAAATAATGTAGATGCAGGAACAGCTACGATTACAGTAAAACCAAAGAGTACAAATAGTAATTATACAGGAACTGCAAGTACAACCTTTACGATCAAGAAAGCAACTCTTTCAGACGACACCTGTACGATCAGTGCTATTCCAGATCAGACATTTACCGAAAATGAGATCAAGCCGGAACCGACACTGACAATTGCCGGAAGAACCCTTGTAAAAGGAACTGACTATACGGCAGATTATACAGATAACATAAATGTCGGAACAGCGACGATCCGGTTTACAGGAACAGGCAACTATACAGGTAATGCAGTAAAGACATTTAATATCGTAAGTAAGAGTATTGCAGGAGCCAAGGTAACAGTTCCGTCACAGACATATACCGGTTCAGCACTTGCACCGTCAGCTGATCAGGTAACTGTTGTATTAGATGGCAAGACACTGGATTCAAAGTATTATACAGTTAAGTATACAAATAATACGAAGGCGGGAACAGCTACAGCAACGGTAACAGGTAAAAATGGATATAGTGATTTGGCATCAGGAGATTTCACGATTGAGAAAGCGTCAATCGATAGTTGTACTGCAACATATTCCGAAAAAATGATGTGGAATAACGGACAGGCTATTATATCGGATATCCATTTGGATCTTGGCAGTTATCGCCTTAAAGAAGGAACAGACTATACAGTTACTTATAACAATAACCAGAATGAAACAACAAAAGCGGAGATTAATGTAACTGGTATAGGTAACTTCAAAGGAACTAAAACCTATTACTTCGAGATCACAAGAGACAGAACAGATATTAATGACAGTTCTATCAGTGTTAGTGCAGCAGATCTGGAATATGATGGTGGAAAGGAATTAACACCGGTTATAACAGTGAAACAGAATGGAAAGCTTCTGGCAGAAGGAGGATCTTATGATGTGGCTGTTACAAATAAGACCAATGGATATGAAGTTGGTTCAGTTATCACCGTAAAGCTTACAGGTAAAGATGCATTTGAAGGAACAAGAGAAGTGACATTTAAGATCATAGCAGTTGATCTTACAGGAGCAGCAGTAGAACTGGAGAATGAGACATTTGAGTATACAGGAGATGTGGTCGTTCCTGTTGTGAAGATGATTACGACAAAGTCAGGAAAGAAGATCACAGATCTGTCTGAACTGAAGGTACAGCCTTCTTATAACACAAATGCAGGTACAGCAACGGTAACGATCACAGGCAAAACAAATAATTATACAGGAAGTACAACAAAGACATTTGAGATTCAGAAGAAGTCAATTGCGGCAGCAGATATTATCTGCGAAGTGAAAGATGCAACCTATAAAGAATCTCAGATACAGCCGAAGACATCAGATGAAATTAAGGTAACCAGAAATGGTAAGGAACTTAGTTTATGGACTGATTATAAGATTGTGTCCTATGGAGAGAATATCAATGCCGGCAAGGATGCCGGATCAATAGTCATCGAAGGTGTGAATAATTATACCGGTCAGAAGACAGTATACTTTACGATCAACCCGCAGAGTATAGCCGGAGCAACGGTAAATGTAAATCGTTCTTACACCTATAATGGAAAGGCATGGGAACCGCAGGTATCTGATCTTATAGTCAGCGTAAATGGCAGACGGTTAAGTCCGGGCGACTACACGATCAGAGGCTATGATAATAACACAGATGCAGGTACAGCTACAGTTACAGTTGCAGGTGTTGAGAACTACACCGGAACAGTGACAGGCAATTTCACGATTGCGGCTAAGAACTTACAGGATAGCAGCATTGATGTGAGATGTGCCTCAAAGGTATCCTATGAGGATGGTAAGGAATGTAAGCCTTTAGTCAGAGTTTATGATGGAAGTAAAGAACTGACTGAAAATGTAGATTATACTGTTACCTACGAGAATAATACAGCTGTAACAACGGAATATTCAAAGGCAAAAGCTATTGCCAAAGGTATGGGTAACTATACAGGTCAGTTTACCAAAGAGTTTGAGATCAGTAAGGACATTATTAATATTACCGGTGCCTCAGTAACGGTAAATAAGACATTTGTATATAACGGAAATGCACAGACACCGGAAAAGACGGATATCACTGTAAAATTAGCAGATGGAACGGTACTTGATAATACGTCATATACAATTGTAGCAGTAAAGGATAATGTAGGTGCGGGTACGGCTACGATAACCGTAGAAGGCTGTGGAGATTACTCAGGTACGGCATCAGGAACCTACATGATCTCACCAAAGAATATCACAGAATGTCAGGTTCATTATTCTTCAAGTGTTGATTATACCGGTGCAGAATGTAGACTGGGAGTAACTGTAATGGATGGAGAAGCTGTAGAACTTGCAAAGGATAAGGACTATACAGTTTCTTACAGCAATAATACAAATCCAGGAACAGCTACGATCACTATAAAAGGTCAGGGCAATTATACCGGAACCTATACCGGAAGCTTTACGATTGTAAAGAAGAATGATCCAACACCTGAGAAGATCAATCTGTCATCCGCTGTGATAACAGTTGCAGATCAGACCTATACCGGACAGGCATTGATACCAAGTATAACAGTAGTGTTAAACGGAACGGTTCTTCCGGCATCAGCTTATACCGTAGCATATAGCAATAATGTAAATGTTGGAACGGCAACTGTTACGGTTACAGGTCAGGGTAATTATGTTGGAAGCGCTTCGGCGACATTTACGATCAAGGCAGCAGCAAAGCCTGTTGCACCTACTGTAACAAAGCCGGGTAAGGTAAAGGGAATCAGTGTAAAGAGTGTAAAGACAACATCTGCAACCCTGAAATGGAAGAAGGTATCAGGCGCATCCGGTTATATGATTTACAGGAAGAATTCATCAACCGGAAAGTCGAAGCTTGTGAAGACTGTAAGTTCAAAAACAGTTTCTTATAAAGCAACAAAGCTGAAATCAGCAACCAAGTATACATACACGATCTATGCTTACAAATTGTCAGGCAAGACCAAGATCAAAGGTTCCGGCACAGCATACACGTTTGTTACAAAGCCGGGTGCTGTTAAGAAGACAAAGGCAGTATCCAAGAAAGCAAAGACATGCGTAGTAAGCTGGAAGAAGACAAAGGGAGCCGATGGTTATGAAGTCTATATGGCTACATCCAAGAAAGGCAAATATAAGAAGATCGGTCAGACCAAGAAAGTAACACTTACCAAAAAGAAATTAAAGAAGGGTAAGACCTGTTATTTCAAAGTCAGAGCGTATAAGACATATAAGGGCAAGAAAACCTATGGTGCTTATACAAAGGTTATAAAAGCAAAGATTAAATAGATGAAAGCATTATAAAAACTCCATCTACAGCGGATCATATTCAGATAGAATAGAAACTGCTGTGGATGGAGTTTTATTTATGATTATTTGATAAGTCGTATTGCTTATCGTTATGACTGCAGATATTGGTTGTATAAGATGTTCTTTATATAGGGCATTGCCGGATAACTGTCCGCCTGTTCCTGTAAAAAAGAGATGATATCCTTATAAGGAAAGATTTTTGCCATGCAAGTATCATTAGGTGAGTTCCTTGTATCAGAGCCGGCAGCTTGATCTCCGGAACTGGCGGCCTGATCTTCAGACACGATTGCCTCCGCGGTTCCGACATATGCCGATAAACTTGTTTTTATCATTCCGGCATCTTCGGGTATACATTCTTTGATATGTATATCTTCCGCCCGGTATGATACATGATCCGGGACAAATGGATGAAACTGTCTGTTCAGAACAGGATTGATCCGGTCATACTTGCCATAGAACCATTTGTCAGAGAAGAAGTCCGCAAGCGGGATTCGTGCCTCCTGCCCTTTGAGAAGCCTTACAAATAAGGGATGCCTGGTATCGACAGAGGGAGCACCGGATTCATCTTCAAAGACAAAAAAATGCTGCCAGAAATCCGTCACATAACTGGCATCCAGTTGTAAATGAGCAAGAATCCCCAGATCGATAGGAGAAAGCTCCTGATTCCCATACAGAGCATAAACCGCTGTCATGTCCGGATATTTCGTGATCTGATATTTCTGGTATAATGGACGAAAATGCGTTCGCTCTTTATCCGATGTGACATCGGGAAGGATGCATCCAAGCATGAATTCTTCTGTAAATGTCTTAGATATATTTATTTGTTTTTTTAAATTATTTAAAATCATTTCGCCTTCTACGAGGTGCATCAAAAATCCTGGCATTGTCTTGACCTTCTTTCTCAGATAATAATAGATAGTTTATAGTAGAGTGTCAAGCACGGAGAAATAAGCTGCACCATTCATTTCCGGTGTTGACGAAATATGGAAAAGGCTTTAAAGTAAACGACAGAAGTACATTTGTTTGAAAAGAGGTGCGGTATATGGGTACAAAGCTTTGCCCGATTTGTGACAGTTCGGTAAATAGTATTAATTTTTGCAAGACATGTAAGCGGTTTGTTACTCCAATCGAGAATAATCATACATTTTATCTGAATGAAAGACGAAGTGATGTAGATTATCAGCGAGATTATAATTTTGACGGAGATGTCTATGATTATAGTGCGGATAAGATGGAGGTAGAAGATACTGTATCTGACTGCCATGATGAATTTGAATTCGACAGGGATGAGCGAAAGGATTTTCATGACGGATTCGGATCTGATCATAATGAAGATTACAACCGGAAGGAGAAACAGAAAGCATATTCTGACATACAGAACGGACAGACAAAATCGGCAGAGGGAGAATGGAAATCCTGGCAGAATCGTGCACCGGGAACTTCATATAATACAGGAAATAAGAAAAAGAAAGCATCTGCGCTTGCTATTATCGGTGTCATTATTGGTTTATGCTGCGAATTTTTACCGGTCATATTTGATCATATAAAGGATGATTCGTATGAGGCAGATACAGAAGAAGAGTATATAGAAGATGATACTTATATGGATCAGGATACGGAATGGGACAACGAAGACATAGATGATGCTTCACTTGTTGCTCCGGACGGCTATATGTATTATACTTCTCCCGGAGAAAAACAGGGAACAGAAGGTAATTATTACACGGCACTTTCAGCAGAAGAAGTGTCAGAGGATGGCGGGGAATGTACTCTGGTTGGTCATTATGATGGCACAGCCATGGCGGATTTTGAATCTGATATGCTTGCAGGCGCGCAGAATATGGGAATCGATCTGCAGGCGGATGAGTATGGCAGATATCTTGGACTCTATAAGTATGACGATGGAAATACCTGCTATGAGAAAAAAGATTCATTTTATGCAGATATGGGATTCCTTCGTGTTGCGGTCTATGGAGATTATAACTCTGACAGAATTCATTCATTGATGATCGCACAGAAGATTCAGGATGACAATGATTATTACCGTATGGATGATATATATACGATAATTGCAAATGCTCTTGATGAACCGGATCTGGAATCCGGAAGTGGTTACGATTCTATTATAGCAGGGCTCCATACTTTGCGTGATGCGACGGATACATCAGATGAAATGGGAAATAATTATACAGAAGTACATATTGGAGAATGGGAGATATCGGTTTCACGTCTGGGAGGCTATCTGTACGTTGATATGTATGTAGAGCAATAAAAAGGTTAAATCTTCATGAACAAAAATGCTATTATATTGCAAGCAAAAAAGAATATGTCTATAATGAATGCGAAATTATCAGAAATACATACAAAAGAAAGATACAGTATAAGAACTGTATAAAAGGAGGTTCCGATTGGACAATAATTTACCGGAAAACAGTAACAATAATAACAACAGCAATAATAACAATAATAATGGAAATAAAGGGAAAAACAACCGCTCGATCATTGTGATCCTGGTTATTTCCATTTTACTGACATTTTTATTCTGGCGCGTATTTGACCGGGTGTCATCCGGCAGAGAAGAGGAAGTCACATATGGTCAGTTTATCGAGATGTTGGATAAGGGCGAGGTTGGTTCTGTAAAGATCTACGGAAGCAAGATCGTATTTGAAAATAATGCTGATGATAAGCTGATCAGTAAGACCAAATATACAGCAACCAGAATATCGGATGACAGTCTGGCAGAGAAGCTTCGTCAGGCAAAGACCAAATATGGAACAGAATATGAAGGTGTAGATGAGAGTGGAAGTGCTATGGTCGGTACGATCATTTCTTATATCGTGATGATCGTTGCATTCTATCTGCTGTTGTCGATGATCATGAAACGAAGCGGCGGCGTAGGCAGAGCCAATGCGAAGATCTACGTTGAGAAGAAGACGGGCGTTACCTTTGCGGATGTAGCCGGTGAGGAAGAAGCAAAAGAGTCTCTGACAGAGATGGTTGATTTCCTTCACAATCCAAAGAAATATCTGGATATCGGTGCGAAGCTGCCGAAGGGTGCGTTGCTTGTCGGCCCTCCGGGAACCGGTAAGACCCTGCTTGCAAAAGCTGTGGCAGGTGAAGCAAATGTACCATTCTTCTCTATGTCCGGTTCCAGCTTTGTAGAGATGTATGTCGGTGTGGGTGCTTCCCGTGTCAGAGATCTGTTCAAACAGGCGACACAGATGGCACCATGTATTATATTTATCGATGAGATCGATGCGATCGGAAGAAGCAGAGATTCCAGACATGGCGGAGATTCCGAACGGGAGCAGACCTTAAATCAGCTTCTTGCGGAGATGGATGGCTTTGATACATCAAAGGGTATTGTGATCCTTGCAGCAACGAATCGACCGGAGGTACTTGATAAGGCACTTCTTCGTCCGGGGCGATTTGACCGCAGAGTTATCGTAGAGAAGCCGGATCTGAAGGGAAGAATCGATACACTGAAGGTTCATTCCAAGAATGTCAAGATGGATGAAACCGTTGATCTTCATGAACTGGCACTTGCAACTTCAGGTGCGGTTGGTGCGGATCTTGCAAATATCATAAATGAGGGAGCACTGGCAGCCGTTCGTGATGGCAGAAGCCTGGTTTCCCAACAGGATCTGATCGGCGCGGTAGAGGTTGTATTTGCCGGCAAAGAGAAAAAGGATCGTCTGCTCAGTAAAGAAGAAAAACAGATCGTTGCTTATCATGAAGTCGGACATGCATTACTCGCTGCAATTCAGAAACATACGGAGCCAATCCAGAGGATTACGATCGTTCCAAGAACAATGGGATCTCTGGGTTATGTATGGCAGGTTCCGGAAGAAGAAAAATATCTGGAATCCAAGAAAGAACTGGAAGCAGAGCTTGTAACCCTGCTCGGCGGACGTGCAGCGGAAGAATTGAAATTCGACTCGGTGACAACAGGAGCATCAAATGATATCGAGAAGGCGACCAAGACAGCCAGAGCCATGATAACCATGTATGGTATGTCAGACAAATTCGGTATGGTGCAGCTTGAATCGGTAGAAGGGCAGTATCTGGACAGAAATCTTGCCCTTCAGTGTTCGGATGAGACCGCTACCAAGATCGATAAAGAGATCCGTGATATGCTGCGAGATTCCTATAATAAAGCAAAGAAACTTTTGTCTGCCCATATGGCAGCCCTGGATTCTATCGCCAGCTTCCTTATAGAACACGAAACGATCACCGGCAAAGAATTCATGTCAATTCTTGCTCAGGTGGAACCACAGAGATAAATGAAATACCGCACATGGATGGTTATCACACACAACTATTATTCCGCAAGACGCTTGCGCTCTATTTCCACGCAACGGTGCTAAGTTCTCCGCCGATGGCGGTTCACTAAGAACCGGCGTGGAAAAAGGCTTGCTGCATAACAGTGTGTAATATAACCATCCATGTGCGGTATTTTTGATATCCCCTAAAAACATATACTACCGCATAGTTGTAATATGTCGTGATAGTTTTAAAAATGCCGTTTTTGACGTGGCATATAATACAACTATTATTCCGCAAGGCGCTTGCGCTCTATTCCTCGGCGTAGCGGTACATAAAGTTGCAAAAGACGCAACTTAAGTACCGACGCTCGGAAAGGCTTGCTTCATAACAGTGTGTGATATATCAGACTGGGGACGGTGTTTTGATATATCTTGTGGATCAGCATAGAAATGGTCTATTAGCAAAAAAAGTGGACATTTTGTTAATCCGATAATGCTTTATAGGATATATGTGATCGATTTATGCAGTTGAGAAAGAAAAAATCATTAACACTATAGGTATTATACACTGTTATGAAGCAAACCTGCCCGAATGTCGGTACTTGATGAGCTGCCGAAGGCAGGGAGTCTAGTACCGTTACATGAGGGTAGAGCGAGAGCGTTTTGCGGAATAATAGTTGTATGATGCCTATAGTATTAATGACTTTTAAAAAGTATAACTGCGTAAATCGATAGAATACCTATATAAAGCATTATCGGTCGTATTGAAGCTGGTCGAGGTTTTTGCAGTAGGCAGGGAGAAAGTCGGACAGGAAACGGTTAACCTCCGGAAGGTCGACAGCAAGCTTGTCGACAGCAGCCTTTGTGGATTCGTAGGCACTGGAAAATTCCGGATTGCCAACAGAAGTTTCTTCCATACATTTGATAAGAGCGGACAGCTTATCCGCAGCCTTTACAAGCTTCCAGATATATTCATCCCCGGACTGACGGAAGAAGAGCGGTTCATACTGTGGCTTCATCTCATCCGGCAGTTTGTTTAACAGCTTATAGCAGGCTGTTTTCTCGATCATTTTAAATGATTCTTTGATATCATCGTTATAATATTTGACCGGAGTCGGCATATCACCGGTTATGATCTCCGAAGCATCATGGTAAAGTCCGATCAGAGCAGCCCGTTCCGCATTCAGATCCTTTTCGTAGTAAGTATTGCCGATCACGGCAAGTGCATGAGCGATAATACTGACTTCCAGACTGTGTTCACACAGATTTTCTTCCCTTGTATTCCGCATCAATGCCCAGCGGTCGATATATTTCATTCTCGAAATCATAGCAAAAAAATTATATTCCATCTTTATCTCCTTGTTGTATGTATGCAGATATTTGCAAAGATATATACCCGCTACACCTTGTTTGAACTAAAAACCGCCCACAGTCTGGAATATTGCATACTGTTATGCAGCAAGCCTTTCCGAGCGTCGGTACTTAAGCTGCGTCTTTTGCAGCTTTATGTACCGCTACGTTGAGGAACAGAGCGAAAGCGTCTTGCGGAATAATAGCTATGCAATATGACAGACCTAGACCTCTGGTGGCTTTTTCGTTCTAATACAACTGGGTAAATATCTGCATACAGATTATCTTATTCCTTGTGGAAAAATTCGTACACCATTTCGGCAGCATTCCGGTTCATGGATGACACCTGCATCAGTTCATCGACGGATGCCTCCCGGATCTTTGCGATATCCTTGAAATAGCCCATCAGATCCTTTCGTCTGGCAGGGCCGATGCCCGGTATATCCTCAAGGATCGAATGTACCTGAGATTTGCTTCTGAGGCTTCTGTGATATTCGATGGCAAAACGGTGGGCTTCATCCTGCAAACGGGTGACCATGTCAAATGCCTGAGTATTTTTCGGAAATTCCACTTCTTTATTGTTAAAATACAGACCTCTGGTTCTGTGGTAGTCATCCTTTACCATGCCGCAGACCGGAATGTTCAGATGCAGCTCGTTAAGAACCTCCAGAGCAATGTTGACCTGTCCCTTACCACCATCCATCATAAGGATGTCAGGATAGACCTTAAAACGTTCATCGGTAAATCGTCTTGTCAGAACTTCACGCATACTGGCGTAGTCATCCGGTCCGTCAATCGTTCTTAATTTGAATTTGCGGTATTCATTTGGCCTGGCTTTTCCATTTTCAAAGACCACCATCGAAGCAACCGAATGGTAGCCGCTGATGTGCGAGATATCGAAGGCTTCCAGCCGTTTGGCCGACGGAACTCCGATCAGCTCCGCCAGTTCCTTTGCTGCGCCTTCTGTTCGTGCCTGCTCCCGTTTCAGCTTTTCTGTATCCTGTGTCAGAACAAGAAAGGCATTGTCGCGCGCAAGCTTTAACAGCTTGGCTTTGTCACCTTTTTGAGGGGTGAGGATGTGCACAAGATTCCCCCGCCGCTCGCTTAAGTATTGTTCGATCAGCTCCTGCTCATTTACTTCATGCTCCAGAATGATCTCCTTAGGGAGAAATGGAGTAGAAGCGTAATACTGCTTTAAAAATGCAGCCATAATATCTCCATAAGATTCCGACTGCACACCGGTCATATGGAAATGCTCTCTGCCGATCATCTTGCCGTTACGGATGAAGAAGACAGAGATAACGCCCTCGTTCATGTTGTTGGCAGCCATTGCGATCACGTCACGGTCATCGGTTGTTGTGTTGTCAACACGCTGTTTTGATGCGATATGTTTAATGCTTTCGATCAGATCACGAACCTCTGCCGCCTGTTCAAATTCCATGTCGGCTGCAAGCTGTTTCATCTTTTCTTCCAGCTCCTTTACCGTCTGCCGGTGATGTCCGGTCAGAAAATGAATTGCCTGTTCCACCTGCCTGCCGTAGTCCTCTTTTGAGATGTAACCCTGACAGGGAGCCTTGCATTGCCCAATGTGGTAATACAGACATGGACGATCCAACCCTGTTTCCTGCGGTAGCTTTTTGTTGCAGCTACGCAGATGATACAGCTTCTTTAACAGATCAATGGTATCCTTGACGGCACCTGCATTAGTATAAGGACCAAAATATCTGGCATGATCCCGGTGCATCTGATGCGAGAACAGAATACGAGGAAAATCCTCGTTGACTGTGATCTTGATGTATGGGTAGCTTTTGTCATCCGTAAGCATGGTATTATAGTGCGGACGGTGTTCCTTGATCAGGTTGCATTCCAGCACCAGCGCTTCAATTTCGGATTCGCAGATGATATATTCAAACCACGCGATGTGGCTGACCATTTTTTCGATTTTAGGTGAGCGTTTATATCCTGCCTGAAAATACTGGTGTACCCGGTTATACAGATCAATGGCTTTGCCGACATAGATGATTTCATCGGTCTTATTATGCATCAGATAGACACCCGGTGTATGAGGCAGTTTTTTTAATTCTTCTTCAAAATTAAACATACTGTGAATTAATTTCCTTTCCGCTGTTTATTCTAAAAATAACAGGTTCACACATAAAAATCAGTATAACACAAGATACAGAAAACAGGTGGCTTTTTTCCTGAAAAAATGAATTGATGAATTGACGATAAATAGGTTGTAGAATATAATGAAACAAGAACTGAAACTAGGGAAAACAGGAGGAGAAGATGGTTTACAGTATAACAGTATCCAAACTCATAGAGAAAATGAATCTGAAGAATTATACACCGGAGATCGATACCGATAAGGTGCTGATCCAGGATCCGGGTATGAACCGCCCGGCGGTACAGTTTGGAGGATTCTTTGAACATTTCGATGCAGGACGTATCCAGATATGCGGAAATGTAGAACATGCCTATATCGCAGCAATGCATACAGAGGAAGAAAATATCAAGATCATAAATGAATTTTTTTCGTATAAACCGCCATGTCTGATATTCTGCCGGGATCTCGAACCGTATGAATTTATTATAGAAGCAGGAAAGAAGCATGGAGTGCCTGTCCTTACATCCAGTGCAGTTACATCTGCATTTGTACATGAGGTAGACCGTTGGCTCCATGTAGAATTGGCACCAAGAATATCCGTACATGCCGTACTGGTCGATGTATACGGCGAAGGTGTTCTGATCATGGGCGAGAGTGGCATCGGTAAATCAGAGGCTGCTCTGGAACTGATCAAGAGAGGGCACCGTCTGGTTGCGGATGATGTGGTAGAGATCAAGAAGGTCAGTGATGCTACTCTGGTTGGACGTGCACCGGATATCACCAGACACTTTATCGAGCTTCGTGGTATCGGAATCATTGACGTAAAATCCCTGTTTGGTGTAGAATGTGTAAAGCTGGATCAGAATATCGATCTGGTTATCAATCTGGAAGAGTGGAGCAAGGATACGGAGTATGACCGTTTGGGTCTGGAAGACCAGTATACGGAATTCCTTGGAAATAAAGTCGTAAGTCATAACATCCCGATCCGTCCGGGTAGAAATATCGCGATTATTGTTGAATCTGCCGCGGTTAACCACAGACAGAAGAAGATGGGATATAATGCAGCACAGGAATTATATAACAGAGTGACGCAGAATATCATGAAGGGCAATGCAAATAAGGAGGAGCAGTAGAAAATGGCAAACTATGTATTTGGAGTAGACATCGGAGGAACAACCGTAAAGATCGGTCTGTTTACAATACAGGGCGAGATGGTTGAGAAATGGGAGATCACAACAAGAACAGATGAAGGTGGAAAGTATATTTTAAGCGATATCGCAGCATCTGTTGAAGATAAACTGGCAGAGAAGAAGATCGAGAAGTCTGATGTGGCAGGTGTTGGAATGGGTGTTCCGGGTCCTGTAAAGGCAGATGGAACTGTTATCAAATGTGTAAATCTTGGATGGGGAATCTTCAATGTAGAAGAAGAACTCAGTAAATTATTAGACCTTCCTGTGAAAGCCGGAAATGATGCGAACATGGCAGCCCTCGGCGAGATGTGGCAGGGTGGCGGAAAAGGCCACAAGGATATCGTCATGGTAACGCTCGGAACCGGTGTCGGCGGCGGTATTATTTTAAATGGAAAGATGCTCGCAGGAACCAACGGTGCAGGCGGGGAGATTGGACATATCTGTGTAAATGATGACGAGACAGAAGTCTGCGGATGCGGCAACAAGGGCTGTCTTGAGCAGTACACATCAGCAACCGGTATCGTTCGTATGGCAAAGATCATTTTAAATACAACAGACAAGCCATCCAAGCTTCGTCAGATCCAGTATATCTCAGCGAAAGAGATATTTGACGCAGCAAAAGAAGGTGATGAAGTTGCGGCAACACTGGTAGAGAACCATGGAAAGGTTCTTGGAAAAGCACTTGCACAGATTGCCTGTGTAGTAGATCCTGAGATCTTCGTAATCGGTGGCGGTGTATCCAGAGCAGGAGATATACTTATCAATACAACCGCTAAATATTTTGCACAGTATGCTTTCCATGCATGCAGACAGACCAAGTTTGCACTTGCTACACTTGGGAACGATGCGGGTATGTATGGTGGCGCATGCAGTATACTGAATCAGTAAAATGTATTAAGTAAACTATGTGTAAATTACATAAATCGGGTTGAAACACCCTGAAAATTCTAT
>ERZ1031347.473-NODE-473-length-18256-cov-28.501621_pt1 | contig 18256 bp, 17 predicted proteins | sample MGYA00517106_ERZ1031347 | MGnify/ENA primary metagenome ERZ1031347 (study PRJEB33719, sample SAMN04261392) | wastewater metagenome | biome: periurban shantytown; feature: human; material: feces | host: Homo sapiens | place: Peru: Lima | collected 2012-07-19 ...
CCTTGAGGTCATGCCCGACGATTGAAAGGCAAGGTGCCGTGGCTCGGGCGGTCGGTACGGGTTTTCCAAGTGCCCGAGATTACCGTGAAAGAGGAGCGACACGTACTTGGGTACGCGAGCGACGGTTTGAACGGCAAGGTCGGGTGCTTGGGAAACCCGCGGGGATTAGAGAGATTTGATACGGGTGCCGGCGGCGGTATCCTCAATGGTGAGGCCCAGGTCCTTGAGCTGGTCACGGATGGCGTCAGCCAGGTCCCAGTTCTTGGCGGCACGGGCCTCGGCGCGGGCCTCGAGAATCTTGGCAGCGGCCTCGTCCACGTCGTCACCCGTGTAGGCAACCAGGCCGGCGGCAACGCCCAGCAGGCCCAGCGGCAGCTCGACCTTGGGCTCGGGGAGCTCAACGCCAAGCGTATCGAGCAGCTCGGCCAGCGTGTCGGCGGCGGCAAGCGCGGCAGCCTTGTCGGCAGCGTCGCCCGCCTGCTCCAGGTACTGGTTGCACTCGGTCACAAAGCCAAAGACGGCACCCATGGCACCAGCGGTGTTAAAGTCGTCGTCCATGCACTCCTTAAAGGTGGCACGGGTATCGGCGGCCTTGGCGGCAAACGCCTCAGATGCTGCCTCATCGGCATCGGCCGTCGCATGGTTCGCGGCCCAGCGCAGGTTCTCGACCGTACCGGCGATACGCGTGAGCGAGTTCTCGGCACCCTCCAGGCGCTCCCAAGAAAAGTCGAGCGGCGAACGATAGCTCGTCTGCAGCATCAGCAGGCGCAGGGCGGCAGCGGAGTGCTGCTCGAGCACCTCGGCCAGCGTAAAGAAGTTGCCAAGCGACTTGGACATCTTCTCGCCGTCTACCAGCAGCATGCCCGTGTGCATCCAGGTGTTGGAGAAGCCCTGGTGCCAGGCACAGGTGGCCTGGGCGCACTCGTTCTCGTGATGCGGGAAGGCAAGGTCGGAGCCGCCGCCGTGAATGTCGATCGGAGTGCCCAAGTAGCGATGCACCATGGCGGCGCACTCGGTGTGCCAACCGGGACGGCCCTCGCCCCAGGGGCTCGGCCAGCTGGGCTCGCCGGGCTTGGCGGCCTTCCACAGGGCAAAGTCGAGCGGATCGTTCTTGTCCTCGTTCTCCTCGATGCGCGCGCCAACCATAAGGTCGTCGATGTTGCGGCCCGAGACCTGACCATAGTTGGGATCGCTGCGCACGGCAAAGTACACATCGCCGTTATCGGCTGCGTAAGCGTGGCCCTGCTCGATGAGCGTCTTGATCATGGCGATCATGGGGCCGATCTCCTTGGTGGCGCGGGGGCGAACATCGGGATCGAGCACGTTGGCGGCGCGCATGACGCCGATGAACTTGTCGGAGAACTCCGTCGCGACCTCGGCAGCCGTACGGCCCTGCTCGTTGGCGCGCTTGATGATCTTGTCATCGACATCGGTGAGGTTCTGGGCGAACGTGACCTCGTAGCCGCTCGCGATGAGCCAGCGACGAATTACGTCAAAGCTGATGAACGTGCGGGCATTGCCGATGTGGATGTTGTCGTAGACCGTGGGGCCGCACACGTACATGCGGACCTTGCCGGACTCGATCGGCTGGAACTCTTCCTTTTTATGGGTAGCGCTGTTGTAGATACGCATTCGTTACTCCTTAACGGTTTTCTGTAGCAGGCAGACGGCCCAGGCGCCAATTCCCTCGCCTTGACCTTCCCAACCGAGCTTTTCGGTCGTGGTGGCGGCGACGCCCACATTTTCGACGTCAACGCCCAGGGCATGGGCAAGGTTGGCGCGCATGGCATCGCGGTGCGGGGTGATTTTGGGTTGCTGACAGGCAATGGTGCAATCGGCATCGACAAACTCAAAGCCCAGCTCACGCGCATAGTCCATCACGCGAGCAAGCAGCACCATCGAATCGGCGCCCTCGTAGGCGGGATCGGTGTCGGGGAATAGCTTGCCGATGTCTCCCCCGCGGCAGGCGCCCAGAATGGCGTCGGCCAAGGCGTGCGCGAGCACATCGGCATCCGAGTGGCCCAGCAGGCCGCGCTCGTAGGGAATGTCGACCCCGCCGATGATACATCGACGCCCCTCCACCAAACGGTGGACGTCGTAGCCGTGGCCAATGCGCAGGTTACTGAACATGGGGAAGGTCCTCTCCCTCGGCCATGCGGCCAAGCAGAATCGCGGTTACGGGACGCAGGTCCTCGGGCACCGTCACCTTAAGGTTATCGCGCGGGCTCTGGACACAGCGGACGCGCCCGCCCATGCGCTCGACCAGCGATGAATCGTCGGTACCGGTAAAGCCCTCGGCGATAGCGGCGGCGTGAGCGCGCTTCATGGCATCGACGCTAAAGATCTGCGGCGTCTGCGCGGCCCAATAGAGCTCGCGCGGAGGCGTCTCGACGATATTATCGCCGTCGACGATCTTGAGCGTGTCAATCGCGGGCTGACCGCACACGACACCGTCGAGCGAGCGGTCGCCCACAAGCACGTCGATAGTGTGGTCGATGGCCTCGGTGGTAATGAGCGGACGAGCGCCGTCGTGAATGGCGACATATTCGAAACCCGCCGGAACCGCATGCACGCCGGCACGGGTGGAATCCTGACGGGTATCGCCGGCATCGGCAAAGCTGATGGGCGTGTCATAGTCAAACGGGTCGATGGCCAGGCGGCGCATCTCGGCACGGCGCTCGGCAGGGCAAACCACGACGATGTAGCCGACCTTGTCGCTCCGATCGAACGCGCGGATGGACCAGCTCATGAGCGGACGGCCCGCCACGTTAACGAGCTGCTTGCCGCCGGGATTTCCAAAGCGCTGGCCGCTGCCGCCGGCAACGACCACGGCGCATACGGGCGCCATTATGCGTTCCCCTGTTTGGTGCCCTTCATGCGGTACAGGGAGTCCGCAAGAATGGCAGGGTTGTTAACGCCAAAGTCGCCCAGGCGCTCCGGATCCTCGCTGATGTCGTCCATGAGCTCCTGCAGCGAGCCATACTCGTCGACGATCTTCTCGGCCACGCCGTCGCGCACGACGGACACGCGCGAAAGCGTGCGCAGGCCCAGCGGCGTCATGACGGAGTCCTCGTCCAGGTCGTCGTAACCCAGAACCGCCGCCACATGCTGCGGGTCGGACAAGTCCTTGGGCGTCATGCGGCTCAGGTTGGCGCGGATCTTTTCGGCATTGGCCTCGGAGGAATCGCTCGCATAGTCGCGGATCATCAGGTCGTACTCGGTATCCATGCTGGAGCCGGCGAGCTGCTCGAGCTGCATCTGCACGAGCTTGCCCTGGTTGCCCAGCTTGACAATGCAATCCTTAAGCTCGGTCTTTGCCTGCTGCATGATCTCGAAGCTCGAGAAAATACCGGTGATGTCGGCGAGCGTGACGTAGTCGTCCAGTTCGAGGGCCGTCAGGCGCAGCAGGGAGCGATCGAGCGACTGACGGGTGGTCTGGAGCGTGGCTACGAGCTGATTGACCGAGCTCATGATGGTGGTGACGGGCTGGATCTCGTAGCTCTTGCCGTGGACGTACACATTGACGACGGCACGACGGGCCGAGACCGAGATCACGATGGCATCGGTGAGCACCGACATGCGAGCGGCGGTGCGGTGACGCATGCCCGTCTCACTCGTGGCGAGCGAGGGGTCGGGATTGAGGTGGAAGTTGGCGCGCAGGATCTGGGTGAGGTCGCCATCGATAACGATAGCGCCGTCCATCTTGGAAAGCTCGAACAGGCGGTTCGAGGTGAACGAAATATTGAGCGGGAAGCCGTCGTTACCGGCAGCGAGCACGTTTTCGGTGTCGCCGACGCAGATAAGGGCGCCCAGGTGACCGGCGATGATCATGTCGAGGGCGGTGCGGATCGGCTGACCAGGTGCCGTCAGGCGGATAGCCTGTTCCATACGCTTTTGCAGCTCGTTCTTATCCAAGGCATCGCTCCCATCGTATACGCTCCATAAACGCTAAATAGTTTCTCACGGTTTGTCCCCGCGTTGCTTGCGAAATCCGATGCTTACAGAATGAGCGAACACAGCTTAGGTAGCTCATTTGGGACGAGGCTCTCTTGACTGCTCATGTGGTAGCATCGGGTCTCATATTAATGAGGGAGTAGTCGCGTAATCGGGCTCGCCCGCAGAGAGGGAGCCAGACTATGGGACTCGCAGAGCTCGTGTTGCTCGCCGTTGGCCTTTCGATGGACGCCTTTGCCGTTTCCATCTGCAAGGGCCTTGGCATGAAGAAAATCAACCTTAAAGTCGCCGTAGTGCTCGGCCTGTTCTTTGGCGGCTTTCAGGCCGGCATGCCCGTAATCGGATGGGCGCTCGGCAGTCAATTCATGGGCATCATCGGACCCATCGACCATTGGATCGCCTTTATCCTTTTGGCCTTTATCGGCGGCAAAATGCTGTGGGAAGCCTTTTCCGAAGACGAAGATGAGAACGAAGGCGACGACAAGGATGCCGAAAAGATTGACCTGGTAGAATACCTGATCCTCGCCATCGCCACCTCAATCGACGCCCTAGCCGTAGGCATCTCGTTTGCGGCGCTCTCGGTTGACATCGTTCCCGCTGTATCGCTTATCGGCGTCACAACGTTTATCTTCTCCGTCGCCGGCGTAGCGATCGGCCACACCTTTGGCGCGCGCTACGAAAAACCCGCCACCATCGTGGGTGGCGTCGTGCTCATCCTCATCGGGCTTAAGATCTTGCTTGAGCATCTGGGGATTTTGGCGCTGTAACGCCAAGCACAATCACTCAAAACTCAATGCCAGCACAAGGCCTCATGCAGAGTTTTGCATGAGGCCTTTTCGTGCAGACTTTTGCATGTCATACTAATATGCAAAAGTCTGCACGTTAGGAGATCGCCGTGGATACCCTTCCCATCACCACACCGCGCCAAGCTGGCATCTACGTGCGCCAAGCGCGCGAGGCACAAGGGCTCACCCGTGCGACCCTCGCTAAAAAAGCCGGCGTTTCGGAGCGTCTGCTCGCATCGCTCGAGCTAGGAGATGCCACCGGCATTCGACTCGACAAGCTGTTGAAGGTATTCGATGCTCTCGGACTGACGCTCGCCGCTCAAGGGGATATCACCGAAACGGGCAGCGAACAATCAGTCAACGCCCCGCATGCCGACCAGGAACCTCGCAGTGCCCCCAAGCGCCATCACGCTCAACGCCCTCAACATAGCAAGCGTCGCAGCGCCGTCATTCCGGCTCTTGAAGATGCACCCTTTACGTCCGAGGTCTACGACAAAGCCTTCGCAGATTTCGCCATGTCCAATCTCGGAATCTCGATTGCCACAAACGCATCTGCCCAAGCAAAGCCTGAAGGGAACACTTCTGAGCACTATGAACATTAGCTAATTTGGGACGTGTCTCTTTTAATTACTTCAATCAGCGAACGTGCCCATATCTAAAGTAGCCAAAACCCCATTACACATGACGCACGAGAGAGCAAAATTCACCGACATGAGAATCACGAAAAGCCATGACCCTTTACACCGAAACAACTCGTGAACCGTCTTCTTAAACATGCCAGCTCCCATCAAGCGACCTTTTATCCAAAACTGAATTTGTTCGCCGCTTAATCGCCCCATATATCCCTTGTTGTAAATTCTTGCTCAAGACATTATCGCGGGTTGCGGTGCCCAGGATCCCATTTCGCCTTTATATACATACGAATAGGCCCCCTATTTTCATAGGCAAGCGCGGAGATTATAACGGCAGCCACCATCAGGCCGAAAATAGCCCTTTTGTCCGAAAAAGGGACGAGAGAAAAAGGCATATTGCGGAGAAAACTATAGCCGCCCCCATCACTCGGTTTACACCTTGAGTCTCGGCCGTCCGCTTTGCCTCCTCTAAACGCTCTCCCGATAGCAATGACATTCCGGCAAGCAATCCCGTGAGCTTGCCTCGATACATCATTATTCCGAACACCAGCAGCAGGCATGACTCAACCATTGGAACCACAACGCCCGACATCGCCACCACTCCAGTCCATTCCTTGTCATCGAATCCTTGCGGCGGCTCAACGCATCTGGCGTCAAATGCAATCTCGTGTCAAACGGTCTGCTCGTAAGCTCAATTACTTTGCATGAGCTCGAACGCGCCGGTTTAAACGGCATACAGTTTAGCCTCGATAGCCTACGCGATTCTCACGAACATATGCGGGGGCTCCCGGGGCTTTACGACCGGGTGCTCGACGCCATCGATATCGCGCTGAACGAAGCCTCACTGCACTTTTCAATTGCCTTTTGTCCGGCATCGTTCAATGTCGACGATTTCAAGCCAGATTATACGATGCTTCGAGACAAGCTGAAATCGTCGGGTAGAACTGACCGAATTGACCTTCGAGTTCAGCCACTCATGCTCCTCGGTAGAGCCCGAAGAAACCGCACGATTCGCCCTTCTAATAATCAATACCGTCGGCTAGTCAACACGATCAACGATCTTCGATACGATCCGGACTATCGAGGCTGCTTCATGTTTGAGTGGGGCGACCCTATCGACCACTTGGTCAGATTCCCTCAACTGAAAATGCAATTTGACCAAGTGGCCATCCACGCCAATGGCAATATCGTCGCATCCCCCTATATACCTCTCATCATCGGAAACGTTCGCAAACACAGTCTTCAGGAATACTACGATGCCGGAATGGCAACCGTTTGGGATAAGCCCGTTGTTACCGCGTTGGCCAATCGCATGCACTCGATTGACGAGATGGAAGAGATCTCATCGTTGATTGCAGACATCAATATGGACGGCGACCTCTATATCGACCTAATCGACAATGATCTAGGCGACCTGAGTGTCCTGTCCCAATTCTAAGGAGATGTTCCCATGTACGAGCCCCCAGAAGTAGAGAGGATGGATTCCAAAACCGGCTCCGTTCCCGTTGTGGTCAACTTTGCAGCCGTCGTGGATAACGTAGTCGCAGCCGTCTATGATGCCGTCGTTGCGGCCTACGCATTCAGGTACTCAGCAGACAACGGCGGCACCGAGACGAGTGCAGCACAGAACTAGTCGCCGGCTCATCGAGCAATCACCTCGCCTATCACTGCATGCGATTGACTGCGCAGCCCCAGCCAACGCCCAAAGCGCCTTGAAGAGCTGCTTGTAACATTCGTTCATTCAACAGCGGGATCTCTTCACCATTCTCGGCCGACCCGACAGGGCGACACATCAGTCGGGCCGGCCAGACTTATACAACGCGGCGACTCCGCTCACGCCACACTCCCCGAAACTCGCACTGTCATCACACGGGCAATCAACACTGAATCCTGTTGTGCGATATGGGCAAACGGTCACGTGCGCGATTAAAACGAATTCACTTAGCAGACTTCAAGAATGCTTTTGCACCGCAGGATGGCCATACGCAGAGCGCGGCACGCATAAGCCAAAAGCGGCATTAAAAGCCATCCCCTTCCCTGCTGAATGCGCGTCCTAGCCCATCAACCGGTCGGACCATCGCGAAGATGGTCCGTGCTTCCATGCTGCGATGCGATATCAAGCATCACGAATAGTCCCCGCCCAACGGGGTTCTCCCCTCCACAGGCGTTTCGGAACCCGCCCCCATCCCGAATTCCCACGCAGCGGCCGCGTTCGCCGCCGACACGGGGACCCCTAGCTCCCCCGCGACGCGGCAGACCCTCGGCTGCCCCTCGTAAAGGATGCAGAAGACGCGGTCGAGGTCCGGCGGTTCGCCCATGGCGAGCTCCGGCACCTTCGTCACACGGCCGCCCAGCCACTCAATCTCTGTCATCGCGCGCGTGGCGTAAGCCCCTTCCAACACGGGATTGTCAGCTCAACCCGACCCTTACCCATACGGACGAACATAACTCGCCAGGGGAAGCCCCCGAAGGCCGTGCGCCACAACATGAGGCCGAATCCGCCCCCGGCTGGACAGGCCAACAACGAAGGAGCACACGGAACCGGCGCGGCGTTACAACCGTCCCGGCAAGCGTGTCACTTGTCCAAGTTATGATGCCGACAAACCCGGAAATGCTCCAACGGAGCGCCGAACGAGCGTAACAATATAAAGCCGTGCAACACGCGTTGGACGACCAGAACATCCCAAACAAAGGCCTGTCGGTCCCACCTTCAAGCCCAATAGCAAAATGTGCATCAGCGGATTTGCAGCGATACAAGTCTCAACCGTCACCATCACACCGCAGCGCGCCTAGTCCCACTCATCCTACTGCAAATGTCCCAGAACGAGAAAACGACCAGCTTAACATGCCAACCTTTATATCCGCACGCGCGTAATTCAACTCATAAGGACCGGCTATCCCTTACCTGTGACACAATCTCAAACGCACAGAACAGAATCATCAGTCCAATCATCGCATAAGAGGCAGCCGAACCTTCAAGCACTATTCCACAAAGAACAATCTCCGCGCCGCCAATAAGAACTGTTATCAGGCGCTCTGCCTTTTTGCTCTCGCCGCTCGCATGAAAAGGCGGCAAAGCGCACAAGATCACATATAGCCCGGGAAGGGAATACAGGATCGATAGTCCAAGCCCCCCATCAACCGTAGTGTTTTGCGTAAGAATCAACTGAACCCAAACGGCAATTATCACTGAGCAGGTTGTCGATAAAAGAAGGCTAGAAATATAGCACGCAACAAAGTCCCGTCGCATTCGAACAGAGAAATCCGCGAACTCTCTTCGCCGCGTGGAAACAATAAGGTACACAGAAATTGCAATAGAACCAATCAGAGAAAACAGCGGAACAACCAGCAATTCAAGCTTATTACCCCATCGATCAACCACACCCCCACTCCAATGAGCGGGAATTGTATCAGGGAGGGCTGACCAAGCCGCCCATAGAATCAGAAATGGAAGAATAGATAGGATGGAAGATGATAACACTGCAGTAATTTTTTTTGAGACTCTCATCGATTCCGCATCTCCTTGTGCGCTCACATTCCACTCCGTCTTAAATCAAGTAAAAATAATAGCTTGAATGCAAATTTGTTTTAATTATTGGTTGATCTCATTTCCATTCTTAATAATTGTTATCTTGATTTTATATCGATTATTCGATATATAGTAATATAAAATGTGTTCAAGGAGGGCACCATGATCCGTATTCGCTCCATAGAGCTCTCAAACGTGAAAAACGTTGCTAACGGCACGATCGGCTTCAAGGACAGCCCCTTCGGTTCCAGCGTGATGGGAATATACGGTCAGAACGGATCGGGCAAGACCGCCGTCGTCGAATCCCTCGCGCGAGTCCAGGATTTGATGTGCGGCTTTCCGCTCGACCGTGAAAGCGTCGATCTGATCGGCCCCTCTGCCGAGTGCGCCAAAATCAGCATCGAGGTCGAGGTGACGGAGGGTTCCCCTTCCTCGCTCGGCTTCGTAGGCGGGCTCGGCGACACCGTAGCGGCCGGGAAGCCCTTCACAGTGTGCTACTCGTTCTCCTTCGACAGGCTCGACGACAGACCGCGCCTCCTCTCCGAGGACCTCTCCGTCCGCGCCGAGGGGCTCGTCAAGAGAAGGCTCGCCGCCTACGATGCGGCCGATACCGAGGACAGCCAGAACCTGAAGCCCGTCAACAGGTGGCGGGCACTCAGAAACCTCGCCGGAAGGGAGGCCGACCTCGACCTCACCGTCGCACGGCGCTCCCCCGACCTGCAGGGCTCCTCGAAGCTGTTCTCGAACGCCATGGTCGCCTTCGCGGTCGCCGCGAGAAAGTCCTATCTCGAGCGCCTCGGAAATAACTCCCTATCCGAGGCGGCGAGGACGGCGTACGAGAGCGTATTGGTTCCACTCATGGACTCCACGACGCTCCTGAACAGGTTCGCCGACGATAAGATGAGGGTCTGTGACACGCGCCGAAGCGCGGCGCTGGCGTTCAACATCTTCCTCCTCGCCTCCCCGGGCAGCAGCACAGGCGGATGGTCACCCGAGGAGGCCGGAAAGGCCCCTGTCATCCGCGACGTGTCACTCCCTATCGATCAGACAACGGTCCTCCCCTCAGAAGTCTGCGACTCGGTCCGCAAGACCGTCGAGACCATCAACTGCGCGCTTGGGGCAATCGTTCCGGGACTCAGCATCCAAGTGAACACCCTCCACGGCGAAACGATGGAAGACGGCACACCGGGCGAGCGCGTCGAGCTCCTATCATGCCGGCAGGGGGTACGCGTCCCCTTCAGAACAGAATCGGAAGGAATCAAGAAGATCGCATCGATGCTCGGTTGGCTGATAAACGTCTTCAATGACGACAGCGCCTGTCTCGTCGTTGACGAGATCGACTCCGGAGTGTTCGAGTTCCTGCTCGGCGAGCTCCTCGAAGTCGTGACCGAGCAGGGCAAGGGCCAGCTCATCTTCACCGCTCACAACCTGCGAGCGCTCGAATGTCTCCCGGTCGGATGCCTCGTCTTCTCGACCTCCAACCCCAACAACCGCTACATCGGGTTCCGGGGCATGGCCCCCTCGAACAACCTCAGGAACCAATACCTGAGAGCCATCAACCTCGGGGGCCAGAAGGAACAGCTGTACGAGCCGACCAGAACCTCCGCGATAGGCTCCGCCCTCCTTGAGGCTGGAAGCCCCCAGACCCTCGACTTCGACTCCCTTCTGTCCTCCATGGGAGGCGAGTGACCATGGCAAGGGAGAAGCGGGTCGTCCTGATTCTCGTGGAGGGGCCGAGCGATGAAAACGCGCTCCTCGAGCCCATGCAGGCCGCGCTCGACTTCACTGCAAACGGTGCACTGCCCGAGGCGAGGGCGCTCGCCTTCCACTGCGACGTTACCACGGTGCGACCGTTCTCATGGGAGGCCTCCTTCGCCGTCAAGGACAGGGTGCGCGACACCGTGCGCCAGTTCGTCGTCGACCGCATCGCGTCGCGGCACGAATACGAATGGACCGACCTCGACCGGATCATCCACATCGTCGACCTGGACGGCGCCTTCATACCGAACGAGTGCATCGTCGAGGGGGACTGCGATGGATTCGCCTATGGCCGCGACTCTATCACCGCCCGGGACACCGCTAGGGTGGTAGACAGAAACGAGAGAAAGTCTGCTGCGCTGCTTGAGCTCGCGGGCACGCGCGAGCTCAAGCACAGAAAACACGCGGTCCCCTACAGAGTCTACTTCATGTCCCGTAACCTCGAGCATGCGCTCTACGGCTCCGTACGCGAATTCAGCGATGACGAGAAGAGGCAGCTTTCCGCAGCCTTCGGCAAGAAATACCGGAACGACCCCGAGGGTTTCATCAATCTGCTCCGAAGCGGGGACGTAAAGGTTCCGGGCGATACCGTGGAGGAGACGTGGCGCTACGCCCGGGAAGGTACTAATTCCCTCCACCGGGGCTCAAACCTTCACCTCTTCTTCTCTGGCTCTGAACCGGAATCGCCGTCCCGGCCATCCACTCCCTAGGATCCGAAAGCCCGAATGTCGTGCTGACGCCTGTGCGAGATGATCAGCTTTCGGCAGTCGCTGCTCCCCGTTTTCGATCGCATAGCTCTTCCAAATCGAAAGGATTACTCATGTACATCTTCTGGGACAACTCAAACATTCAATACGCTGGACTCAATAGCGTACTGCCCGTCAAAGAGCCCGATGTCGATCGCGGAAGGTATCGCACCTACTTCAAAGGCCTGTTGAACCTCGTCTCTCGCGGCAGGATTATCGACAAGGTCTATCTTGCCGGAAGCATCCCTCCGGGAGATGACGCTCTTTGGGATGCGGTTGAAAGACTTGGAATCGAAACCACACTGATTCCTCGCAGCGAGTCGAGTGGCGAGGCGGACACAACCGACTTCGCACTTCAGACGGACCTGCTCAGGTTGGGCTACGATGTCCAGGAGCCAGGCACCATCGCCCTGCTAACCGGTGACGGTGCGGGCATTAATTCCGGTAAAGGCTTTTTGGCAGACGCGATGAGACTGACTGAACGCGGGTGGAAGTTCGAGGTCTACTCTTGGGATGCTGCCTGCAACTCAAAGCTGCGGGAGTTTGCCATGGCGAACGGAAAATACTTCAAGCTCGAAGACTACTATGAGTACATTACATTTATTGTGGGAGGAAGGCGCCCCGTCGAACTGTAATCGAAACAAAAATACATTGCCCGGATACCACTCGCACAAATCACCTAGGGGCACGTCGGAAACACATGCCTCTCATCACGTCCATGGCGTGTCCTCCAGGTGGCTGCCGTGCTTCTCCCCAGCTCCTAATAGGGCGATGTACGCCCTCAAGCTGAAACGAGCACAAAGTAGATGGAGCTTTAAGCTCGTCCGGAAGCCGCCGTCCAAGCCTGTCGCGTACATTCACTCGATGCGCGGGGCACAACGCACCTAATAGCATGCGACCCCTTCAGTCTCGAACAGAATCCGCATATACCGGTCGTCAAATCTAAGGGCAACCATGTCAACGGAATTGCGAACAGCACTGCATTGGCATATAAAATCGAAGAAGGAGCGACCGAGCCCCTCATCACATTCCCCGGCCAAGATACGCTTCCCTAGCTCCGCCGCGGATGCCAGCTCCTCAGGAATGAGATCATCGGGAATCGACCCCGTCATCCCACTCGCCCTCTCAAGCCTCTCAACCGCCGGGGCGACGACGTCAGTCACATAGCGCACATCAAGACAATCTTCCTCTATGTGGCGAGGGAGGTCGTACATCAGTTCGGACAGACAGATGTAGTAGCCAGCCCATGACTCTTTCAGTTTTGGAAACTGCGCGATGCAGACTAGGCGAGCATCCGCGCTTTCTTCCCCAAGACGATTTCTCGGTGGGATATGGACGGTGTTCGACTTCTGATGTCTCCAGGCCGGATTCTCGAAGTTAAGACGAATGCGAATGTACTCTTGCAGCCACACAAAATAGCACGAACCTGAGTCGGCGATAGAGCAACGAAACAGTAGGAACGGGATGGCCAGCATCTCGGCATACAGCAGGGTCTTTGTTTCAAGCTGGAAAGAAATAACCTGGCTATCGTCTATTGGTTTTTCGGTCCCCTTTACTTGAATAGCTAGTAGCTCGCTGGTCGCGTCGCCCCCGTCGAAACGTTCGGCAATTATATCAATTCCGAAATCCCGTTCCGTCAGATCTCGAATGACCCAGCTTTCAAAGGGCATCAGCCCCGAAATAATGCTGCAAGCCCTCGAGTCTATCTCGTGGCTCCTCGATCTTTGCGGAGGCCTTGCCATCAACCCCTCCCCTTCTGACGAAATCTATGATACGAAACGGCCAAAACGCTTGTCGCAACGCCAATCAAAGGAAACGGGCCGTCAATCTCCTCCGACGTTTCATATACATTAACAACCCCAAGAGCATCACCTAACGCGCCGTCGCTTACACCCTCCGCTCGGAGCGGCAAGTATAACGGACCATCAAATCCACCGTGGCTATCGTCGACAGATCCATCCACGGCCAACCTCTTTTATACCGGCAAGCGCCCTCTAGATGTCGTCCAAACCGAACTAGGAATCAACCCCCTCATCGCCATCGGAATATCTTAGGGAAGCGTTGATTTTCATGGAGGCGATTTCAATCAGCTCTTTGAGGTCTTTGTAGTAGCCTAGCGCCTTTGAATCCTTTTCCACCTCAGGCGACACCGTAACCGTAAAGCTCGTCGGAGCCTCAACCGTGGAGAATACCGCATTATACAGGTTTCCCACTTTCAGCTCGGGGTTCTTCAAGTCGATTGAGAAACCTTCCACCCCTTCAAATGCTATCCTCCCGTTGCTGAGAATGACGCGAAGCGTCCTGCGCTCTATAGCGTTTGAGGCGTCTTTTGACGACATCTGCTCCTCCTTCCACCGTATCGGCGACGATTCCGAGAATTGAATAATCCTTGCATTCGTATTCGAGCGCACCGCTCTTGACTGTGATCTTCTTCGCCTTATCCCTTCCTAGCACGATGACGTTATCCGCATCGAGGTTCACGACGAACTGAGGGTTATGCGTGACGATAATGACCTGTCTCTTCTGCCGCATCTCGGAAAAGGCTCTGATGACATCCTTGCGGATTGCGGTCTGCGATATCTGGTCCTCCGGCTGGTCGACGATATAGATGCCCTGTTTCTCGTCTCCCGCCATCAAGTCGAAGTAGATTCGCCCATAAAGGCCGGCAGATGGTTCGCTGTCGAGGCCAATCTTTTCGTTTGTTATCTTTCCTCGCTCGTAGATCGAATCCACTGCGCTGTTCAGTCGACCCTTCATCTCCGACGCCCATCTTTCCGCTGAAGGCTTGCTCACAGAGAAGCCGGCAGCAATCTCCTCTGAAGTGAGATTCGTCTCACCTTCGACGCCGCCGACGATCGACGGCAGCGGCCCTTTGTTGAACATGTCGCCCAGGAGCGAGATGCAGTAGTCCCGATTGATTTTCTTGACACTAAGCTCAGACACGAACTCAAGGCTGCCAAACGACGTCCTTCCGACCCTCACGTCAACGTCAACGGGATCAATCTGTCGGTCCTTTCTCCCGAGACGAAGAGCAACCGCCTCGGCAATCTGGGAAGCCGCAGCGTCGATCCGGTCTCTGTAGGCATCTCTCGAGTTCTCCTCGTCAGTCTTTGCTTGCTGGAGCCGCTTCTTCAGATCGTTGGCAGCGCTTTGGAGAATTCTTCTCTTTGTGTTGTCGAGTTTGATGGAAGTCATCTCTTCCCTGACAAGAGCGAGCAAATGGTCGAGCGCCGCGGTGGCATTCTCGAGGTCTATCTCCGCTTCCTTTCCGAGCTTCGAGAGAACCGCACGATGATCGTCCCCGATGGCGGCAACCTGGTTCCTGACGGACTCGACTGCGTTGTTGAGGCTTTCAACCTCTTTCGTCGGTTTTGAACGCAGCGACCCAACGACGGCCATGCGATCGGAGACCTCGTGAATCTCGAGCGGAAGCACGGTCTCCCCCAAGCGATTCATGTAGTCGTTATATGCGACTTTCGTTTCAAGCGCCTCAACACATGATGCGAGGTGTCTCTTCAGGGCCTCTTTGACAACATCGATGTTCACGTGTTCTTGGAAATAGTCGTCGAATCTGCTGCCCTCCGTCCCATCATGGAGGCCCTCTAGCGCTCTGCGGATGCTACCCTGGTCATCGAACTGAAGCAGCTGCGAAGAGGCAATAGCGCTTTTTACCTCAATCTTCTCGCGTCCGCAGTATTCACGGTACCCCTCCCTGAGACGCCTAGCATCCTCCCCTTCGCCGTAGAGGCCAGTCAAAACGTGCAGGATCATCGACTTGCCGATCGAGTTATCTCCGATGATAACGTTGACCCCGGCAGACATGGGGATGGAGCAGGGCTCTCCATCGATGACAAGGTCGAGGCTGCCCAGCTTCGGTGCGGCAGGATTAAAGAACGAGGCGTTTCCGACCCTGATGCGCGACGGGTCGGTGATGGACATGACAAGACCCTCGAACGTCGGAAGGCACTTCAGGGAGCAGAACCCGACTTCATCCTCCCTCCCACGAAAATCGGCAGAGGGAAGCGGGTAGGCGTCCCAATTATGGCAATCGCTCCCCAGGACGAACGGGACGTCCGGCTTCGTGTACCGCTCAACGAGGTCCCGCATATCGACCTCGTTGCGCCTGTTACGGATTTCCAACGCGTCGACGAACTCGGTAAGCACGATCTCGTCGGCGCGCTCAGCCCCCAGGCTGCTGACGTCATTCTTCTGCTCCCTCCCTACGGACTTCTCGTGCCCGATAAGCACCGCGCTCAGGCCGATGTCGCTGAGAATCTGAGAGAAGCGTTGCGAAGAGAAGGCGCCCTTGTCCTTGCTGTCGTACTCCGGCCTTCCCCCTGCTGTCTTGGGGATGTGGCTATCTAGGGCCTCGATTAGGTCGTCTGGACCTCGATCGTCGAAGATCGCGACCACGTGAATCGGAATCGGGCGGCCCATGTCGTCTGGGAGGGCAACGGTGAACTCAACGCCTGGAAGGACCTTCTTTAGAGTTCCATGCCCCTCTTTCGACTTCAAAGCACGATACATCTCGACGTCGAAGCAGTCATGATCCGTAATGGAACACATGTTGATGGGGAGCCTGGGGTTGCCCAACTTTTCCACGAGCGTGTCGATTTTGCTGGACGTGCAGCGGGCAAGCGCCTCATTTCCCGCATCTCGGGTGCGCACGCTCGCCGCCGAGTGGATATGAAAGTCAACTCGCACCGGGCTTGTCACTATCTTGGAATCATCCATGGGTTTGCCCTGCCTATTTCGTCGCAATGTACCTGCTGATTTTACTCCTTGAATTTACCTCACTGGAAACAAAACCGCGGGTCCTGGGCGCTAACTACCAAAGGCGGCAAAACTTGGGTGCAATATCGCAGATACGGCAGGGCCTAAAGCACCCTCGCAGGAAACGCACTGAACCCGTCTCGCGTCATCGGAGCTAATCAGGCCACAGGAGCAGCCCGCATACACCACACAGCCACCAGCCCCTTTGAAGCGCAAAGGTCTTTCCATCCGGCTGCAATCCGACGACATAAAAACAGCGAAGCCGTCAATTCAACTGCCGCTCTTGGACTAAAGTATCAGGGAGGCGGAGACCACAGACTGTCCGTACGTCACAGGGTAACGACCGAAATCCGGCGAAAGTTGCAGCATGGGAACCATACAACCGCCTTCACGCCCCGAATGCCTGTACATCATTGGCAACGGATTCGACCTGCACTACGGAATAAAAAGTTCTTACCTAGACTATCTAGCGTACCTAAACGAGCACGACAGCGCCCTCTCAGGCCTGCTCGAGGAGGTCTGCCCAGGCGACATCTGGAAGAACTTCGAGAGCGCACTCGGGGCGCTTGCCCCGGGCTCGCTCTTCACGAACACATTCAATCTGATCATTCCCGATAGCGATTCCGAGTATGAATGGGAGCAGCGAAGCGCATCGTGGAACTATCATCTCCAAGCCATGGAAAAAACTCAACCCGAAAAGGATTCGGGCACCTTCAGCGCTTGGGTAAGCAAAATCGATGCCGCCGACCGTGCCCACGATGACGGGTTAATCGAGAACACAAGCGATGCCGTGTATCTAACGTTCAACTACACGAAAATCCTCGAGGATCGACTAGGTATCGATCAAGAGAGGATACTGCACATCCACGGCACCGCGGGGGAATCCGATCTTGTTTTCGTACACTCTCCGGTCAGCTGCGGCGCAAGTTCATCCTGGCCACAGAGAAGCCCGCCCGCCTCCTCATCTTTCTTCACAGGGAGTGATTCGATGCGCTCTCATCCGTTCGAGAAATAATTGTCTCAGGTCTCAGCTGCTCAGCAGTCGACCTGCCTTACATCAAAGCCATCGTGAATATAGCGCTCCATGCCGTCTAGACGGAGTTCTCGCAATTCCCGAACGCCGTAAGCGGGAATACCTATGTAGACAATGTTCGAATCGCTCCATATCCCTAAGAGGTGCCGGGCAATCGCCGAAAACGCTTGGCCGTTACGCTTGGACAATGGCGGTCCGACGCCCTTCTCGATATCGGAGTCACTCCAATGCTTCCATGATCTTCTCATTCCGCGCTATGATTGCGCGAGATATGACCAGGATGAACAGGAGGTGTCCCGTCGCACGCGATCGTCCGTGAAGCCGCGAAGCAATACGCATAGGCCATAGCAAGCACGGCCGAAAGCAAAAATGCAGAGACCACGATTATAACGGCAGCCACCATTCCCTCTCTCAAGTTACAGCGCAGTGCGTAATGTCACGGATGGTCCCCGCCCAACGGGGCCTCTCCACAGGCGTTTCGGAACCCGCCCCCATCCCCGATTCCCACGCAGATTCCCACGCAGCTGCCGTGTTCACCGCCGAAACGGTGACCCCGAGCTCCCCCGCGACGCGGCAGACCCTCGGCTACCCTGCGCCTCACCCCTGCTCGCACCTCCGACGGCACGGGCAGGGGCATCGAGGGCGAGTCAAGGATGAACCCCCTTGTATAGCTGCACCCGAGGCGCTTCCCTGTCGCCCTCCAGTGCCGGGGTTCCCCTCCATCACGAAGAGGTAATCCCCGTCCGGCCTCGCCGTCTCTGCAACGCCAAGCCTCCCGAGCGACTCGAGGAGGGCAGGCTCGTCCTGGGAGAGTTGACAATACTATAGAGACACGTCCCAAATTGACTAAAGGGTGATATGGGTTAGACGCCGGGCAATATCCCATTTCTCAAAAGAAGAGGGGCACCCGTCGCTAAAGCTCGGGTACCCCTCTCGGATCATTTGCGATCTGTCAGCACGTGACTCGGATCGCTATTAGCGCAGCCTTTATGCAGCGAGGCGCTTGAGGACGTCGATGAGCAGCTCGTAGAAGCGCTCGGCAGAAG